>Ga0182030_10023853_pt1 | contig 11282 bp, 12 predicted proteins | sample 812S3MmetaG_FD_121299 | JGI IMG/M metagenome (GOLD analysis project Ga0182030, IMG submission 121299) | Permafrost microbial communities from Stordalen Mire, Sweden - 812S3M metaG (Illumina Assembly) | ecosystem: Environmental > Terrestrial > Soil > Wetlands > Permafrost | place: Sweden...
CCGAATAATGCCATTTACATGGCTACACTATACACCCATCATAACCGCCGCTTTACACGCAAACCCCAGCAACTCCAGGCTCTTCAGCGTTCTCAGTTTAAAAACGAGGGGAAGAACTTCCGACTAATGGCTCGAGTTCGGGTACGCGTCGATTTCGTCCAGCATGTTGGGGCCGCCGAGGGCCTGCATCTGCCGTAGGATCCAGTCGCGCCGCTGCTGGACGTAGCGCGACGGCGCGGCCGCGGAGAAGCGCTGCGGATTGGGCAGGACGGCGGCCAAGGTGGCGGCATCGCCGCGGCTCAAGTGCGCGGCGTTCTTGTGGAAGAAGCGTTGTGCGGCGGCTTCGGCGCCGTACGTGCCATAGCCGAACTCCGCAATGTTGAGATAGATCTCGAGAATGCGCCGCTTCGGCCAGCAGCCCTCGATCAGCAGCGTGAAATACGCTTCCAGGCCCTTGCGGAAGTAGCTGCGGCCGGACCAGAGAAACAGATTCTTGGCGACTTGCTGACTGATGGTGCTGGCGCCGCGCACTCGATGGCTGTACTGATTGAGGGCATAGGCCTTCTCGATGGCCGCCACGTCGAAGCCCCAGTGCTCCGGGAATTTCTGGTCCTCGGAGGCCACCACCGCCAGCGGCAGATTGGGCGAGATGCGGGTGAGATCCACCCAGGAATGGCGCAACACGTACGAGGAGTCGCGGCGGAGCCAGGCGTCAATCTGCGTCTCGGCCATGAAAGCGCTGTAGGGCGGGTTGACCCACCGCAACAGCAGCACCGAGAACACCGACGCGAGTACCCACAGCAACAGGAGCCATAGAACCGCGCGCAGGATCCGGCCGAGCCAGGAAGTGCTGCGCGCCATGACGTGTCCGGTCGCGGGCTCGTTACGCTTCGACCTTGCGCACGCTCTTCATGACGACGGCCTCGACGGGGACGTCGTCGAATCCCTCGCGCCGGCCGGTTTCGACCGCGGCGATCTTGTCGACTACGTCCATGCCCTCGGTGACGCGCGCGAACACGGCATAGCCGAAATTGCCGCGGCTGTGATCCAGGAAGTCGTTGTCCTTCAAGTTCACGAAGAACTGCGACGTCGCGCTATTGACGTCGTTGGTGCGGGCCATCGAGAGCGTGCCGCGGCTGTTCTTCAAGCCGTTGTCGGCTTCGTTCTTGATGGCGGCCAGGGTTTTCTTCTGCGTCATGTCCTCCGTGAAGCCGCCGCCTTGAATGACGAAGCCCGGCACGATGCGATGAAAAATAGTGCCGTCGAAGAAGCCGTCATCGATGTACTTCTGGAAGTTGGCGACCGATATCGGAGCCTCTTTCTCCAAGAACTCTATCGTGAAATCGCCCAGCGTGGTTTCGAAAAGGATCATGTGATTTCCTGATGTGATGAATGCAAGCGCAACGAATGCGAAGATAATGAACGGAAGCGAGGCAAATGCGAATCTGACGACCGCGAGGCCGATGAATGCGAGGCCGATGAATGCGAGGCCGATGAATGCGAGGCCGATGAGCGGGAGTGCGTCGATTCAACGGCGCCGAGAGTGACGCGGGGTTGGCCCGCGTAGTCGGGATACGAGCGGACGTGGCCGAAGCCATGCTGTTCGAGCAGACGGGTCACGTCGGGCGCCTGGGCGTTGCCGTGTTCGAGCAGCAGCCAGCCGTGGGGATGCAAATGCTCGGCCGCGCGCGCGACGATGGCCGACAGGGCCTCGAGCCCGGTGGGGCCCGGCGCCAGCGCCAGCAGAGGCTCGGCGCTGAGCCGCCTTAGTGCCGGATCGGCGGCCGCTACGTAGGGAGGATTGCTCACGATCAGGTCGAAGCGCTCGCCGGGGACCGCGTCGAACCAGGAGCCCAGGCGCCAATCGATCTGGGTGAGCTCGAGCTTGCGGGCGTTGTGCTGCGCCACGGCGAGCGCCGGGGCCGACACGTCGACGCCGACGATGCGGGCGAGCGGCCGCTCCGCGGCGAGCGCCAGCGCGATGGCGCCGCTGCCGGTGCCGAGGTCGAGCACCGTATGTGCCCGATCGGGGCTCAAGCGCGCGAGCGCCTGTTCCACCAGCAGTTCCGTCTCCGGCCGCGGCACGAGGACGTCGCGCGTGACCGTCAGGGCCAAGGACCAGAATTCGCGCGTACCGGTCAGATAAGCGATGGGCTCGCCCTGCAGGCGCTGTGCCAGCAGATTGTCGTAGGCCGCGCGGCTCGCTGCACTCAAGGGGTCGGTGCCGTGCACGATCAAGCCGGAGCGCGGCAGGTTCAGCACCTGGCACAGCAGGAGTTCGGCGTCGAGCCGCGGCGAATCGCTGTGACCGGCGAGCGTGCGGGCGGCCACCCGCAAGGATTCGGCGACGGTGGGGTTCACCGTCAATTCGCGGGCTGCCGAGTTCAATGCGTCCGGCGCCACCCTCAATCCACCTGCTGCGCCAGCTCTTCGGCCTGGTGTTCCTGATTCAGTGCGCGGATGAGTTCATCGAGATTGCCGTGCATCACGTCGTCGAGCTTGTACAAGGTCAGGTTGATGCGGTGGTCGGTCACGCGGCCCTGCGGAAAATTGTAGGTGCGGATGCGTTCGGAGCGATCTCCGGAGCCGACCTGAAGCTTGCGCGACTGCGCCTGTTGGCTCTGTTGCTTTTCGCGTTCGCTCGCCAGCAGCCGGGCTTTCAGCAGCGACATGGCGCGCGAACGGTTCTTGTGCTGCGAGCGCTCGTCCTGACACTCCACCACCGTGCCCGTCGGCAGATGGGTGATGCGGATGGCCGAGTCGGTCTTGTTGACGTGCTGGCCGCCGGCGCCCGAGGAACGAAACGTATCCACGCGCAGATCCGCGGGATTCAATTCGATGCTTTCGACTTCCGCCAATTCGGGAAGAATGGCGACGGTGCATGCGGAGGTGTGGATGCGCCCCTGCGCCTCGGTGGCGGGCACCCGTTGCACGCGATGCGTTCCCGATTCGAATTTGAGCAGCGAATAGGCGCCGCGACCGATGATGCGGCTGATGACTTCCTTGTACCCGCCATGTTCGCCGGGACTCTCGCTCAGGATCTCCACTTCCCAGCGCTTGGACTCGGCGTATTTGGCGTACATGCGGAACAGGTCGCCGGCGAAAATGGCGGCCTCGTCGCCGCCGGTGCCGGCGCGCACTTCGAGGAAGATGTTGCTGTCGTCGTGCGGGTCCTTCGGAATGAGCAGGCCTTGCAGTTCGAGTTCTTCGGTCGCCAGCCGCGCGCCCAACTGGCCGATCTCCTCGTCCATGTCGAGCTCGACCGCGGTCGCTACGTCGCCCTAGAGCGCGACGTAGCCGCGGTAACGGTCGACCAGCGGGCCCAATTTGGCATATTCCATGGACAATTCACGGAATTGGTTCTGGCGCGAGATCACGTCCGGATCGGACAGAAGGCGGCTGATTTCCTCGAATCGCTCGTCGAGTTTCTCGAGTTTGCGCCTGATGGAGTCTTTCATGGGCGCGAATTATAGCGACCCCGGCGGTTATTGCCGGGAACGTTCGCCGACGGTTTCGCGTGTGGCTGCCGCTGCGGGGGCCTTGTCGACCGACTCGGAGGCAGCCTTCAGGGCCTGAATGGGCGTATGCAGCAGCCGATTCGTGAGCGTATTCGCGAGATATTCCAGCACTTCGTCCGCGGGCTTGCCCGCGAGCAGCAGCCGGCGCGCTTGTTCCAGCGTCTGCACGCGGATGGCGTCCGACTGCTGGCGCAAGGCGCGGATGGCGGGACCGGCCTCTTTGGCGCGGAATTCCACCACGAAACGCGCGACTTCTTCTTCGATCAACAGCCGCGCGCCGCCTGCCGCGACCTCGCGCGACTGACGATTTTCGTCGACCAATTGCTGCAGGTCGTCGATGGAGAACAAGTAGATGTCCTCGAGTTCGGCGACCGCCGGGTCGATGTCGCGCGGTACGGCGAGGTCGACCATGAAGATCGGCCGGTGGCGCCGGGTACGCAGCGCAGCCGCGGCGGCGCTCCTGCCAATCAGCGGTTCCGGGCTCGCCGTGCAGCTGACGACAATGTCGGCTTCCGCCAGCTCCTTGGGCAATTGGCCGAGATCGACGGCATAGCCCTTGAGCTCGACAGCCAGCGTCTGTGCCCGGCTCAAGGTGCGATTGGCGATGACCATGCGCTTGATGCCCGCCGCCGCGAAGTGCCGGGCGGTGAGCGCGACCATCTCGCCGGCGCCGATCAGCAGCGCGTTCTGGGTGCTCAAATCCGAGTACATGCGCCGCGCCAGCTTGACGGTGGCCGAGGCCAGCGAGACGGCATTGGCGCCGATCTGGGTCTCCGAGCGTACCCGTTTGGCGGCCGAAAAAGCGGCTTGAAACAGCTTGTTGAGCGTGGGACCGGTGCTGCCGGTCTCCTGCGCCACCCGGTAGGCATCCTTCAATTGCCCCAGGATCTGGGCTTCCCCCAGGACCATGGAGTCGAGGCCGGAGGCGACGCTGAAGGCGTGTTCGACGGCACGCTGTTCCCGGTGGACGTAGAGGCTCGAGGCCAGATCCAGGTCATTGCCATGATGCCGCTCGAGCCATTGCGAGAGTTCCGCGCCGCTGGCCGAGCCGGCCCAATAGACCTCGGTGCGGTTGCAGGTCGACAAAATCACCACTTCGGCGACGCCGGTCTCCTGACGCAGCGTGCGCAGCGCCGCTACCAGCCGATCCGGGTTGAAAGCCACTTTCTCCCGCAGGGAGACCGGCGCGGTCTTATGATTGATCCCTAGAATGTTGAATGCCATTGCGGTAAATCTATCTCGCTATACTGCGGCCGTGATCTCGCTTTCCAACATTGCCAGGGCGTTCGTCGGACTTGGCGTCATCGCCTGTACCGCGTGCGTCGCCCTTGCGCCCCGATCGGACGCGAGCGAGGCATCGCAAGCATTTTATACCGTCACGGGTGAGATAGCGCTGTCGCGGCACGAGCCGCGCGTGGCTGCGCTCGAATACGCGGCCGCCGCCGAGAACGACCGGGATGTGGGGCTGCTGCAGCGGGCGACGGAAGTGACGGTGGAATGCCTGCAGCCGTCCCTCACGGTGGCGGTGGCGAGCCGCTGGATCGAGGTGGATCCGGGGTCGGTGGACGCGCACCGGGCGGTGGGCAGGGCGGCCCTGGATCTGCACCGAATCGAGCAGTCGGCGGCGCATTATCGAGCGGTTCTCCGCACGTCGCCGCGCGGCACGGAGGCGGAGTTCGCGGCACTCGAGACCGAGCTCGCGGCGGCCGATAACGTGTACGGCGTACGCCAGCTCGCCGACCGACTGGCGGTGTATTTTCCCGCATCCGCGGCGGCTCTGCGCATGCAGGCCTATGCCGCTTTGCGGGCGGACGATCCGGCCGCCGCGGTGCACAGTTTCAACGCGGCGCTGGCGCGGTCCGCGGGGCCCCCGGCGGGTGCGGCCGGCGTCGCGGACAAGACGGGCGGGGCGCGCGAGGCCGGCGCCGCGGATGAGGCGGGGGATGTCGGACACGGCGGCGGCACGAGCGAGACGAGCGAGGCGAGCGGCGCCAGCGGCGGCACGCCGCGTGCTGCGGACGACGTGAGCGAGGTCGTGCTTGCGGGCGCCCAAGAGGCGACGCGCCGCGAGTTGACACAGGGTTTGCTGCGCGCGCGCATCTTGTCCGGCGATGTCGACGGGCCTCTGGCGCAGGCGAAGGCGGCGGCCGACCAAGGTGACGCGGAGAGCCGCTTGGACTACGCCTTGTTGCTGCTGGCTGCCCAACAGAGCTCCGGCGCGCGTGCGCAGTTGGTTGCGCTGACGAAGGACAGGGAGGCCGCGCCCGCCGCCTTGCGGCTGCTCGGTTTGATCGAATTTCAAGAAGGCCGCATCGATGAGGCCGCCGCACATTTCGCGCAGCTGGGGACCACCGGCAAGTTTCTGGATGACGCGCTCTACTACCTGGGATTGATCGCCGAGCGGCACGAGGATCTGGAGCGTGCGCTGCGTTTTTATGCGCAGGTGCAGAACGGCGAGAACGCCGTGCCGGCGCTATTGCGCGCGGCGAGCATCCTGCGGGCGCACGGCGCGGCACCCGAGGCCGAAGAGTTGCTCGACCGGCTCGTGGAGGAGGAGCCGCAGCGCGCGCCGGAGATTCTGGCGAGCCGCGCACGCATCTACTCGGAGGCGGGCGATGGGCCGCAGGCGGCGGCGCTGCTGGAGGTGGCCACCTTGCAGTATCCGGACAGCGTGGAGCTGCGCTACGCCACCGCGTCGTTGGCGGAAGAGCAGGGCAAAGTATCGGATGCGCTGCGCGAGTTGAAGGCGGTGGCCAAGGAGCGTCCGAGCGATCCGGCGGCGCTGAATGCCTATGGATACACGCTGGCGGATCACAAGCGGCGGCTGGGGTCGGCGCGCAGGCTGATCGAACAGGCGTATGCGTCGGCGCCAAAGAACGCGGCCATTCTCGATAGTTTCGGCTGGGTGTTGTATCGGCAGGGTCATGACGAGCAGGCGCTCGCCTATCTGAACGCGGCCTATGCCGATGATCGCGGCGGCGACATTGCGGCGCATTTGGGGGAAGTGTTGTGGCAGCTCGGCCGACAAGCGGAAGCCGAGCGCATCTGGTCGGAGGCCAACCGCGCCGATGCGGGCAATGCGCTCTTGAAGGCCACGCGCCTGCGTCTGCACGCGTCGAATTAGCCATGCGCAGACTGTTGCTGCTCTCGATCTATTGCGCGGCACTGGCTGCGTGCGTGACTTCGCGCCCGCCCTTGGCGCCGGCGGCGTGGGCGCAGCGCGTCACGACGCTCGAACACCTGGCGGCCTGGCAGCTGGACGGACGCGCCGCCGTGGCCATGGGCACTCAAGGGTGGCAGGCGAGCTTGGATTGGCGCCAGAACGGCACGGCGACCGAGGCGCATTTGGCGGGGCCGTTCGGCGTCGGCGCCTTGGTGCTCAAACGCACGCCCGAGGGATTGTCGCTGAACGGCGCGCCGCCGAGCGATGCGGTGCTGGCGCAGCTGCAGGATAAATTGGGGTTCGATTTGCCCTTGGACAACTTGCGCTATTGGTTGCTGGGGATCCCGGACCCGGGCTCCGCCGCCGAGGTGTGGCGCAACGCCCAGGATCGTGCGCTCAAGGTCACGCAAGCCGGATGGATTGTCGATTACGATCGGTACATGAACGTCAACGGGGAACTGCTCCCCGCCCACCTGGTGATGACCCGCGAGGGTGTGCGCGTGCGCATCGCGGTGGATCATTGGCAGGGATTGCGATGACCACGGAGCGCGCGGCGCCGGGCGGCCGGGATGGCGTGCGCGCGCCGGGCGAGGCCGGTTTCGAGGGTGCGCGGGGCGAACCTGGGCAGGAGTCATGGCCGGCGCCGGCCAAGCTCAATTTGTTCCTGCACGTTCTGGGTCGCCGGGCGGATGGCTATCACGAGCTGCAGACGTGTTTTCAGTTCGTCGATCTGTGCGATGACATTCGCATCGCGGTGCGCGCGGATGGCGAGATCCACCGCTCGCGCGGCGCGGCGGGTGTGGCCGAGGAATCGGATCTGTGTGTGCGTGCTGCGCGCGCGCTCAAGGCGGCCACCGGTTGCCCGCTGGGCGCGGACATCGACGTGGAGAAGCGGATTCCGATGGGGGCGGGGCTGGGCGGTGGGAGCTCGGACGCGGCGACCTGCTTGGTGGCTCTCAATCGGTTGTGGGGACTCAACTTGCCGACGACCGCGCTGGCCGAATTGGGTCTGAAATTGGGGGCGGATGTGCCGGTGTTCGTGATGGGCCGGGCCGCCTGGGCGGAAGGTGTGGGGGAGAAGCTCACGCCGCTGTATCCGCCGGAGGCGCCGCCTGAAGGTAACTACTTGATTATCAAGCCAAATGTGTTCGTGAGCACGGCGGAAGTATTCCAGGACCCTGAATTGACAAGAAATTCTCCGCCCATCACAATTCACGGTTTCCTGGCGTCCGGGGGTCGGAACGATTGCGTGGGCGTGGTGCGCCGCCGGTATCCTGAGGTGGCGCGCGCGCTCGATTGGCTGTCCGACTTCGGCAGCGCGCGTCTGACGGGCACGGGAGCCTGCGTGTTCGTGGGTGTGGAAACGATGGCTCGCGGCCGCGACATGGCGCGCAAGCTGCCGCGCGCATTCGAGGCGTTCGTGGTGCGCGGATTGAACGACTCGCCCTTGCTTGAAAGGTTGTCGGCCGGCGATGCGGCGCCGGCGAGAGGTCGGTGACTGTTGATTTTCCAGTTGGGGTGTCGCCAAGCGGTAAGGCAGCGGGTTTTGATCCCGCCATACGGAGGTTCGAATCCTTCCACCCCAGCCAAATTTCGTCGGCACGAGAAACAGGTCGGCCGCAAATTGGTGTTTGAGGACGGTATGGGAACGGAAGGATAACGCCCAAAGGGCGGCCCCGCAGGGGTGAGGCCCGCAGGGCCGAATAATCCTTCCACCCCAGCCATTTGTGCTTTGGATTTCGGGCTGATCTGCTATGTCGCGAAGCAATGAATTCGATTCCTCGACCATCTCGGTGTTCACGGGCAACGCGAACCCCCTGCTGGCACAGGAGATCACGCGTCACCTGCATGTCCCGTTGGGACGCGCGCACGTCGGCCGGTTCAGCGACGGCGAGGTGAATGCGGAGCTGATGGAGAACGTACGCGGCCGCGATGTATTCATCGTGCAGTCCACGTGTCCGCCGGCGAACGACAACTTGATGGAATTGCTGCTGATGACGGACGCCTGCCGGCGTGCGTCGGCGAGGCGAATCACGGCGGTGGTGCCGTACTTCGGCTATGCCCGCCAGGATCGGCGGCCGCGGGCCACGCGTGTGGCCATTGCGGCCAAATTGGTGGCGAACATGATTGCGCGCGCGGGCGTCGATCGGTTGCTGACCGTCGATCTGCACGCGGAACAGATTCAAGGTTTCTTCGACATACCGGTCGACAATGTGTATGCCTCGCCGGTGCTGTTGGGCGACGCGTGGAAGCAGAAGCACGAGAACATGATCGTGGTGTCGCCGGATGTGGGCGGCGTGGTACGGGCCCGGGCGCTCGCGAAACGTTTGGACGATGCGGATCTGGCCATCATCGACAAGCGCCGGCCGCGGCCGAACGAGTCGAAGGTGATGAACATCATCGGCGAGGTCGAAGGCAAGAGCTGCGTGCTGGTCGACGACATGGTGGATACCGCGGGCACGTTGTGCCAGGCGGCGCAGGCGCTCAAGGACGAGGGCGCGATCCGGGTCGTGGCGTACATTACGCATGCCGTGCTGTCGGGCGCCGCGATCGAGCGCATCTCGAAGTCGGTGTTGGACGAATTGGTGGTGACCGACACGATCCCGTTGTCGGAGGCCGCCAAGGCGTGCAATCGGATACGCCTGCTGAGTGTGGCAGGGCTGCTGGCGGAGACGATACGCCGCATGAGCGACGGCGATTCCGTGAGCTCGCTGTATTTAGATTGAGAAGTGTGGACTGGGAAGCCGTTCGCCCGGCGCGAGTCATACGTGGCGCGAACGGGCGGTCGGGAGATTCGATGGTTGGATGATTTGGGTCGGCGGGCGCCCGTGCCGTGCCTGCCTCGGTGAATTGGTCAGCTTTTGGTCGGCGGGCGCCCGTGCCGTGCCTGCCTCGGTGAATTGGTCAGCTTTTGGTCGGCGGTCCCGCAAACTGGTCGCGGTGCGGGGGCGCTGTGTTTGAGATGTAACTGGAGACGATTATGAAAACCTCTTTTGAACTCGTTGCCGAGTTCCGCGAGATGCAAGGCAAAGGTGCGAGCCGCCGCCTGCGTCACGAAGGAAAAGTGCCGGCAATTCTCTATGGCGGTCATTCGGAAGCGCGCGCGCTGACCTTGAGCCATCAGAAGCTCTTGATCATGCTCGACAACGAGCGCTTCTATTCGACCATTCTCAGTCTGAAAGTCGGCGATCAGACGCAGAACGCGATCTTGAAGGATGTGCAGCGGCACCCGTACAAGAACGCGATCGTGCATGTCGACTTTCAGCGCGTCGAAGACAACCAGAAGATTCGCATCAGCATTCCGCTGCACTTCACGGGCGCGGCGGTATCGCCGGGCGTCAAGTCGCAGGGCGGCATCGTGTCGCACATGCGCAATGAAGTGGAAGTCTCGTGCCTGCCGAAGGATCTGCCGGAATTCATCGAAGTCGATCTGTCCGGGTTGTCGCTCAACGAGAGCATCCACTTGTCGCAGCTGAAGCTGCCGGAAGGCGTGGAATTGCTGGCGCTGGCGAAGGAAGACGCTGCGGTGGTGGCCATTCACAGCCCGCGTGCGGAAGAGCCCGAGCCGGCAGCGGCGGCAGCGGCGGAAGGTGCGGCGGCGGCAGCGCCCGCGGCAGCGGCGGCGGGTGCCGATGCGGCGAAGAAGGCCGAGCCTGCGAAGGCGCCTGCGAAGGCGCCTGCGAAGGCCGATGCGAAGGCGCCTGCGAAGAAAGACGCCAAGAAGTAATACTCCAAAGCGTTGTTGCAAGGAGGGCCGTCTGACTGGCGGCCCTTCCTTTTTTTGACGATCCGAGAGGTGGGTTGAGTCCACGATGACTGGATTACCGTTGCGCGTTGTCGTCGGTCTGGGCAATCCGGGCCCTGAGCATCAGACTACCCGGCACAACGTGGGGTTCTGGTTCGTGGACGTGCTTGCGCGTCGCCATGGCGGGGAGTTTCGGGATTACCGCAAGTATTCCGGAGAGACCGCGCGGATTACGATCGCCGGACAGGAAATCATCTTGTTGAAGCCGACGACCTACATGAACCGCAGCGGGTTGTCGATTCGGCAGATCAGCGATTTTTACAAGATTGCGCCGGACGACATCTTGGTGGCGCACGATGAGTTGGATCTGCCGGTGGGCAGCATTCGCTTGAAGCATGGCGGCGGCCACGGCGGCCACAATGGATTGCGCGACACCATCGCGCACATCGGCGAGAGCTTCTGGCGGCTGCGATTGGGCATAGGTCATCCGGGCAACAAGGCCGAGGTGATCGACTATGTGTTGACGCGCGCGCCCCGCGCGGAGGAAGACTTGATCCTGGAATCGGTCAACACGGCGGCGGACTCGATGCCGCTATTACTCGAACAAGGCGCGGAGCGTGCGATGACCAAGTTGCACAGCCGCGCGGGAAAGGTCTAATGCCAATTCGTTGTGGAATCGTCGGTTTGCCGAATGTGGGGAAGTCCACGCTGTTCAATGCGCTGACGCGCGCGCAGATCGCGGCGGAGAACTATCCGTTCTGTACCATCGATCCCAACGTGGGCGTGGTGCCGGTGCCGGATCCGCGGCTGGAGAAGCTGGCGGAGATCGTGCACCCCGAACGCATATTGCCCACCA
>Ga0182030_10023854_pt1 | contig 11282 bp, 8 predicted proteins | sample 812S3MmetaG_FD_121299 | JGI IMG/M metagenome (GOLD analysis project Ga0182030, IMG submission 121299) | Permafrost microbial communities from Stordalen Mire, Sweden - 812S3M metaG (Illumina Assembly) | ecosystem: Environmental > Terrestrial > Soil > Wetlands > Permafrost | place: Sweden...
ACTCGCTGATTCGGGAAGTTTATTTGTTGAAAGGTTCGCGCCGCGAGATAGTTCGAGTTTCAATTGTTTCCGATTAAGGTATTAGTTTGCGGGGGCCCGCCACCCCGTTTTGAAAACCGATCAGTCATCGCAGCGGTGATCTGCTGCGTCCTCCCAGGAACAAAAACAGACAACGGTGAACGCTACGCCATTAGAGGTGGGCGCGCTGAATCACGCGTCAAGTCATGACTGTCTCGGCGGTGAATCGACTGTGATCGAAACCCAACGCTCGAGCGCGGAATAGAGGAAGCGTCTGGAATCGACGTTTCTATCGCGCAACAATTCTTACCAACAATCGGAATTTTGATTCAACTGTGCGTGATTCAGAACGAATCCGTGTCCAAAAATTAGTCATTGTCCAAAAGTCAAACACATTGGGCGAAGCGAAGGGTGTGGCCCTAAGGTTCCACACCTAATGCCCCAAATCATTGACACGCGGACAGGGTAGAGTGGCTTTGTGAGATATCGCGCGACCGAACTAGCGACGGTGGACGCTGCACGCAAGCACATCGTCCGCGGGCACAGTGTGATCAGTGGGACGGCGCGACTCATATTTGTATTGGCGATTTCAATTTTGATTTTTGTGGGCGTTGCCTCCTATCGCAGCGAAGTCGCTTCCAGTGAAAGCATCCACTGGGTGCGGCACTCGCATGAGGTGCTGGAGAGGTTGCAGAGTTTGCTCTCCGACATGAGGGGGATGGAATCGAGCACTCGCGGATTTGCCTTAACGGGCAAGGAAGCCTATCTCTCCTCCTACCGTGACGATTCGCGGAGCGCGGTGCAAGACGAGGCAACGGTGCGCAGGTTGACGGTGGATAACGCGGTGCAACAGCGCGAGCTCCCCGGTCTGGAAGATCAGATGGCGCAGACGACAAAGCTCGCCGACGCAGTGATTCTTCTGCGGCGAAGGGGAGGGCTGGAGGCCGCAGCGGAGGCGGTTGATGTGGACTTGGACCAACTCAGCATGATCGGAGTCCAGGACATCATTCACAGGATGCGGGACGAAGATTCGCGCTTGTTGGCGGAGCGAAACTCGGACGCGAAAACACACCTGGAGCGAACCAAGAGGATTTTGATTTCCTGCACCGGACTGGGCCTGTTAATGGCCATCGCCGTCGGTTGGAGCGTGCAGCGCGATAGTTCGGGACGAGAGCTGACTCGGGCTCTGTGGGACAGCGAAGAAAAATATCGACTGCTGCTGGATGGGGTTCAAGACTACTGCATTTTTATGATGGACCCGCACGGTCAGATCCTCAGTTGGAATGCTGGCGCCGAACGGATCAAGGGGTACAGCGCAGCTGAGATTATCGGTCAGAACTTCTCCTGTTTCTTTCCCGCGGCCGACGTCAGACGGGGCCGTCCCGCGGAGGTTCTACGAATGACGGCAGCAAGCGGCCGGCACGAAGAACAAGGCATGCGTGTGCGGAAAGACGGTTCGCGATTCTTGGCAAGTATCACTTTCACCGCATTGCGCGATCCCGCCGGGAATCTGCGAGGATTTTCCGAGTTCAGCCACGATCTCAGCGAGAGCAAAGAGTCGGAGGCGCGGTATCGAGGGCTGCTGGAAGCGGCTCCAGACGCGATGGTGGTGGTGAACCAGGCGGGGGAGATTGTCCTGCTGAATGTGCAAGCGGAGAAACAATTCGGATATAGCCGGGATGAACTGGTTGGGCAGCTGGTGAAGAACATCATTCCGGAGGGTTTTGCGGAACGGATCATCGCGGACGGGACGCGAAGCGCGGCGGAGGCGTTGGCGCAGCAGATCGGGACGGGGATCGAACTGATCGGGCAACGCCGGGACGGGAGCGAGTTTCCGATTGAGATCATGTTGAGTCCGCTGGGCAGCGTCGAGGGGATTCTGGTGACGGCGGCGATTCGCGACATCAGCGTGCGGAAGAATGCGGAAACGCATCTGGCGCAGATGGAGGCGCGGTATCGAGGGCTGCTGGAAGCGGCTCCGGATGCGATGGTGATCGCGGACGCAGACGGACGCGTCATTCTGATCAATGCGGAGACCGAGCGCTTGTTCGGTTACACCCGCGACGAACTGGTGGGAAAACCGGTGGAGCTCCTGGTGCCGGGTCAATCTCGAGAAAAACACCCGCAACTGCGTCAGGGATACACTGCGCATCCCCACACGCGAGTTATGGACGGGGACGCCGACTTGCGCGGGTTGCGGAAAGACGGGAGCGAGTTTCCGGCCGAAATCGCTTTGAGTCCGCTCGAAACCGCAGACGGAGTTCTGGTGACGGCGGCGATCCGTGACATCAGCGTGCGCAAGAAGTCGGAAGAGCAGCTGGTTAAGACCGTGGCGGAACTGAAGCGTTCCAACGAGGAGCTGCAACAGTTCGCTTATGTCGCCTCGCACGACCTTCAGGAACCGCTACGCATGGTGTCGAGTTACACACAGCTTCTGAGTAAGCGTTATAGCGGGCAACTGGATTCCGACGCGGACGAGTTCATCGCGTTTGCGGTCGATGGGTGCAACCGCATGCAGGGGCTGATCCAGGACTTACTGGCGTATTCTCGCGCGGGTGAGGGCGGTAAGGCGCTGCTCGAGGTTTCTGGTGAAGAGGCAATGCAGGCAGCGCTCACCAATTTGCGGGTATCGATCGAACAGAGCGGTGCGATTGTGACGCACGGCCCGCTGCCCGACATCACAACCAACGCGATGCAGTTGACTCAGGTATTTCAAAATCTCGTGGGGAACGCAGTCAAATACCGCGGGGCTGCTGTTCCGAGAATACACATTGGCGCCGAGCAGAGCGGTGACGAGGAATGGATCTTTTCGGTGCGCGATAACGGGCTGGGAATCGACCCGCGGTACTTTGAAAAAATCTTCGTACTCTTCCAGCGGCTGCATGGACGAAATGAGTTCGCGGGTACCGGGATCGGATTGGCGATTTGCAAAAAAATTGTGGATCGGCTGGGCGGCAGAATTTGGGTCGAGTCGCAAACGGGAAAGGGCTCAACCTTTTATTTTGCCCTGCCGGTAATGGAAGGAAAATTATGAATTCGAATACAGCGAATACCGAGTCTATCGAAGTTCTTTTAGTGGAAGATAGCCCGGGCGATGTCCGGCTCACGCGGGAAGCGATCAAAGACGCCAAGGTTCATGTCAAGCTGCATGTGGTGTCGGATGGAGCGCAGGCAATGGCTTTTCTGGCGCGAGACGGGGAGTACGCCGGCGTGCCTCGTCCGGATCTGATCCTGCTCGACCTGAACCTGCCCAAGAAAGATGGGCGCGAGGTTCTGGACGAGATCAAGAAGAGTCCCACTCTGAAGAGTATTCCTGTGGTGATCCTGACTACCTCTTCGTCCGAGGTGGATGTCATGCGGAGTTACATGCTGCATGCGAATTGCTACATCACCAAGCCGGTGGGCCTGGAAGGGTTCCTCAAAGTCGTAAAAAGCATCGACGATTTCTGGCTTTCGGTTGTGAAATTGCCGCGCGAAACGGTCTCATGAAAGAAAAAGCGCTTCGAGTCCTCGTGGTCGAGGATAACGCCGGAGATGTGCGCTTGCTTCGCGAGATGTTCCGCAACGAGAAAGCGGACAGCTTCGAATTGACGCACCTGCTCCGTATGAGCGATGCCGAGGTGCACCTTGCCAAAGGCGGAGTGGACATCGTTCTGCTCGACATGGGATTGCCGGATGGGCACGGGCTCGAGACCGTGCGACGGGCACGCGCCGCGGCTCCGGGAGTTCCGGTGATCGTCCTCACCGGTCTGGACGACGAAGCACTGGCCGCTTCCGCCATGACAGAGGGAGCGCAGGATTACCTGATCAAAGGCCAAATTGAAAATCGTGCGCTGCCACGCGCTCTCCGCCATGCCATCGAGCGCTACCGCATGCAGGCGGATGCCGATCTGGTGCGGACGCAACAGATTCAATTTAAAGATGAGTTTCTCTCCCACGTGTCGCACGAACTGCGTTCGCCGCTCGCCGCGATTTATCAGTTTTCAACCATCCTCCTGGACAACCTTGTGGGCGAGTTGAACCCTGAACAACACGAGTCTCTGGAAATCGTGCTGAGGAATGTAAAGCAGCTGCAGGCGATGATTGATGACTTGCTTGAGGTGACTCGCGTACAAGCCGGCAAGATGGTGATTGAGCCGCAATGCGCTTCTGTTTCCGATGCCGTCGCGTACGCGATTGACACCCTGCAGCGGGTGGCCACTGGCAAAGGAGTGACTGTGAGTTCGGATATGGGCGGGTTGCTCGCTTCGGCATCCGCCGACCCTCTGCGGCTGCGGCAGATCCTTGTCATCTTGATGGATAACGCGATCAAATTCACCCCGGCAAAGGGAACGGTAAAGGTTCGCGCCAGCATCTTCGAAAGCACTCCGAGCCACTTGTTGATCGAAGTGATTGACTCGGGATGCGGAATCACCCCGGAGATGACCGGGAGAATTTTTGAGCGGCTATTCCAGGCGTCGGAGACGGATGCCTCGGGCCGAAAAGGTTTGGGGCTGGGGCTGTACATCTGCAAGGAATTGGTCACACGGCAAGGAGGCCAGATCTGGGCCAAGAGCACACTGGGCGAGGGGACCATCATCTCCGTTACGCTGCCCATCTTTTCGTTGTCTCACCTGATCGGCCCGGTCCTGCAAATGAAAAGGGCCGCGGATAGCCCGCTCACCCTGGTGGTGACCGAGATCGGATCCAACACCGGTTGGCTTTCCGACGAGGTACGCGCGGAACAGTCACATGAAGTGCGCGACATTCTACAAAGGTGTTTGCACTGCGATCGAGATGTGCTCTTGCCGCGGATGGCCCCCGCAGGTGCGGTAGAACTGTTCTTCATCGTGGCGGATACGGATGAGTTTGGGGGCGAGGCGATTATGAAACGGATTCGGGAAAGGCTGGACACCTCGGAAACGATCCGGCAGGCAGGCCTGACGTGCTCGGCCTCGCAACGGTCACTGGGCATGATTCCGGGAAGAGCGCCGGAACCGCCGGAAGCGCTGTTCGAAATGGTGACCGGCAAAATTCAGCGTGTTGTAAACGAGGAAATCTCGTTAAGGATGGTACAAAATGGATAACAAAAAGATTCTTATTGTGGACGACGATCCAGATGTGCGTAAAGGAATGCACATGCGTCTGGCGGCGAATCACTACGACACTTTCTTTGCCGCGGACGCGGTGACGACTCTGATCGAGGCCCGGAAACATAAACCGGACTTGATCATTCTCGATCTCGGGCTGCCGGCGGGGGACGGCTTCGTCGTCATGGAACGGCTCAAAACGATTCCATCGCTGGGGGTCATTCCAGTGATCGTCGTTTCGGCGCGGGATGCACGCGCAAACCAGCCGCTCGCTCTTAAAGCGGGAGCGAAAGCATTTCTGCAAAAACCAGTGGATAATGCCGAACTGCTGGCGGTGATCCGCCAAGCGCTCGGAGAACCGGCTGCACCGAAGAAAGCCGTAGTGTACGACATGGGGACTGTCTAGGAGGCAGCGGACAGCCGAAGCGGCGGCTCTGCTCATCAGTTCGGTGCTAACGAAGCGCCTCGCGCACGCTACCCCGGCGTGGTAAGCCGCTATGCAGATTTGGTGCCGGCAATCGCCTGTTCGGCGGGTTGCAGATGGAAGAGACGCTGCAAGGCAGTCGTCATTTGTTCCTGCTGCACTTTTTCTGGAAGCTCCTTGAGTTCACGGGCCAAAGATCCTGCGATTCTCTGCGTCATTCTGGACAAGACGGCATTCAACATCTCATCCTGGTCTTTGGAAAATGGTCCGCTCTCTTGTTTAAAGGAATCCAGCTCTTGCCGGCAAATTTCGTCGAGACGCGAGCGCAGGGCGACGATGGTAGGAACCACGCGCTCCGCCATCAGTTTGTGACGGAAGCCTTGCGCCTCGGCGTGTAGTATTTTTTGTGCTTCGATGGCTGCGGCCGCGCGTTCGACCGCGTTGTGATCGGCCACGACCTCCAGATCGTCCAGATCGTAAAGATAGATGCCTTTGACCTCCCGCACGGCGGGATCGATGTCGCGCGGCATCGCGATGTCGACGATCACCAGTGGACGCGTTTCTAGGCGGTTTTCGGGGAGGGTGTCTTCGCGCTGGTCTTCGACTGCTACCGAGTCGTCCGCCACAAAGCGAGGTTCCTGGTTCATCCTGCGTTCGCGAGTGCGGCGTTCGCGCATCATGATTTCGGCTTCTTCTCGCATCAGAATCGTGTGTGGACAAGAGGTCGAGCTGATGATGATGTCGGCCTCGGCCATATGTTTCCAGCGGTCGTCGAAGGCAACGGCTTCGCCTCCGAGTTTCGCCGCTAGATCGGCCGCATGGTCGAGGGTGCGGTTGATGACCGTCACTTGCACGGAACCCTTCCCGTGGTTCATCAGTCCGCGGGCGGAAAGTTCGCTCATCTTGCCCGCACCGAGCAGCAGAACCTTCTTGCCTTCGAGCGAGCGTAAGGTCTTGCGCGCCAGTTCGACGGCGGCATACGGAATCGAAACTGCCGCTTGACCGATGGCCGTCTCAGTGCGGACGCGCTTGGAGACGGTTAACGCTTTCTGCAACACGGCGTCGAGGAAGCGCGCGGTGGCGCCGGTTTTCTGCGCCAGTTGCCAGGCGTCCTTCACCTGCGCCACCACCTGCGGTTCGCCGACTACCATGGAGTCAAGACTGGAGGCGACGCGGAAGATGTGGAGAAGGGCGGCTTCGTCGAGCAGGCGATAGAAATGCTTCCATTCGCAGAGTTTGAGTCCGTATTCGGCACCGAGCAGGCGCATGACGGAGTTGGCTGCCAGAGTGACGTCGTTGGCCCACATCCAGAACTCGGTGCGGTTGCAGGTCGCCAGGACGAGCACTTCTTCAACGCCTTCGGCGCGCGACAAGTGAATCAAGGCTTCGTAGCGGCGGCTCTCGCTGATCCAGAAGCGCTCGCGCACACCTACAGGAGCGGTGCGGTAATTCAGGCCGACGACCATGAGTGCCGGTTCCACGGATGCTCCTCTCTACCTTGAAGGAGCACATGGTTTGCCAAAGAGCGGCCATAGCGAGAAAGCTTTGTATATGAATGAGTTACCGGCTATGACTTAAAGAAAGCAGAAGCGCTTGCCCGCAATCGATTGTGGGATATGGCGCTGAATTGGTGTGTTTTGGCCCGTAAAGATTTCCCGAATTGGGCCTGCCCAGATATGCGACAAACGAGCAAATGCCTAGCGCGCGACTTCCACGGGTGCCTCTTTGATCGTTTTCAGATCTTTGGAATGCGGTTCGTAGACGCAGAAGGGCTCTTCATCGAGATAGTTGCCGGTGGCCGCGTAGGCACGGGCACGGCATCCCATGCAGACGTTGCGGAACTCGCAGCAGCCGCACTTTCCGTGAAGGTTGTTGACGTCCCGGAGCTCGTTGAAGACGACCGAATTCTCCCAGATTTCAGCGAACGGCTGCTTTCGCAGATCGCCCGCTAATGCGGGAAGATATCCGCAAGGGAAGACCTCGCCCTGATGCGAGATGAAGCAGACTGCGGTACCAGCGAGACAGCCCTTGGTCATGGCGTTCATGTCGGAAGGATGGGATCCGGGATGGCCGACGGGCTGAGCGTGGCCCTGCGGCTTCAGTTCGATGCCAGTCGATCCGGGCATCACCATTTCTGTGGGGCCGATGTGGACGGAAGGCGGCGCCGCTCCGAGTTGCGCGGCCTGTGCTGCGGCTGTTTCGGAACGATGCTCCAGCGCGCGTCGCTGACGAACTACGCGGAAGTAGTGCGGCGCGCAGGTTGCCTTCATTTCGATTTCGCCTTCGAGCGAGCGATCATAGAACCAGTTCAGCATGCGCTCGTATTCCTCGGGAGGAACCATCTGCTCGGCGGCAATATCGACTCCGCAACCGACCGGGACGAGGAGAAAGGTATGCAGCGCGTCGGCTCCGAGGGACTTCGCCAGGTCGAGCACGGCGGGAAGCTGGTGCGCATTGTGCCGGGCGATGGTGGTATTGATCTGCACCGACATGCCGAGATTTTTCAGGTTCCGGAAGCCGGCGATGGCGGCGTCGAAGGCTCCGGGAATGCCGCGGAAGCTGTCGTGGGTGACGGCGTCCGCTCCATCAAGACTGATGGCTACACGTTGCACGCCGCTATCGACGATCATGCGCGCGACTTCTTTGCTGACCAGAGTGCCGTTGGTGGCTAGGGCGACGCGCAGGCCTTTTTCGGTTCCGTAACGCGCGAGTTGGAAGATATCGGAACGATACAGTGGTTCGCCGCCGCTCAGCACAAGAATGGGACTGGAGACTTCGGCAATCTGATCGATGATGTCTTTGGCCGCTTGCGTCGAAAGATCGCTGGGCGCGCTCAGTTCGGTTGCGGTGGCGCGGCAGTGGACACAACGCAGATTGCAGCCCTTGGTCAACTCCCAGAAAATCAACCGAGGCTTGTTCTTGCCGGCTACGCTCGAAGGCTGCTGATGGGAATGCTGTCCGTTGCCGTTTCCTGTGGCCATTTGCGGTATCCCTTTCGTACAGAACCTGCGCGTGTTCCCGACGACCCGTCACCGAGAACCGATGGAAGCAACAATAAGAGAGAAAGGAACGGCGAACCGTGACAGACATCACCAGAAATTGTGATTATGGTCACGTGGAGGCAAAGCTATTAGAATCGTAGGGATGGGAGTGGTTTGGCGGCAGATTTGGGGCGTGCGATCAGGCTCACAGGCAGCCGCGTTCTGCCGGCACGCAAACATTTGGATCTATTCGCCTTTTACTATCCCCAGTGGCCCTCACCATTGCTGGCAACAATTTTTCCCGCTCGAAGGTTGCACTCCCAATGCTCAACACCGACCCGTGAAGACGGGACTAAAGTGAATACGAGAGAGAGAGACCGGCCAGTTGATACGAGCAACGGAGGACCCAAGTGGAAAGACCGAAAATCCTGATCGTGGACGATGACCCAGACCTAAGACGGGCAATGAAGATACGGCTTCGCGCCAACCACTACGACACCGTGCACGCTTCCGGCGGCTGTTCTGCCATTGCTATGGCGGAGAAGTGGCGGCCCAGTCTCATTATTCTTGATCTTGGTCTGCCATCTGGCGACGGTTTTGCGGTTTTAAAGCACTTGCGGGAGACTGATGCTCTATCGAGTATCCCCGTCATCGTGCTGACTGCCCGCGCTCCTCAATTCAACGAGTCACGAGCGCTACAAGCGGGGGCTACCGCCTTCTTCCAAAAGCCCGCGGACAATCAACAGTTAATCGATGAAATTCGCAAGGCAGTGCCGAATAACATCACGGGCAAGGACATTCTTGTAAGAGCACAGGAAGACTCGCGAGCAGAGTTGGAAACCCAAAACGAATTGACCGCGGGACTGGCGGAAGAGCCCGAACTGGCCGGGACAATTTCCTAGAGTACACAAGCGCAACTCCCGATGAATGTGAGGGAGTCGCGCGATGTTGGTATCGACGCAGTTCGATCGATGTCAGCACAAACTCCAACGCAGCCGAGGGTGAGCCTGGAAATAGATGCTGGCCTAAAGGACGATGCGAGGGACTTTGTGCTGGAGAAATCGTCCCGGTTCTCCCGACTTTCGTTACCTTGTTCCCAGTGTGCACGTCCTCTAGTCTTGGAGACTCTGAAGCTCCGTTGCAGGCCCACGATTTTTCGTAAATTGCCGCATTGCTGAGCGAAAAATAAATGTTCCGCAACTCTGCCCGAGCCGACAAAAACTGAGAATGCGAAGGGCGCTCAACTCAACCTCATTAATAGCATTGGCAACCCTGACATGGATGGGAACAGAAATGTGGCGCAGGCATCAAAGGCGGAATCAATCCGGCAGTTTTCCTAAGGATCGTCTCGATCTTAGCCTTGGGCGCAAATCGTAGATGATCACCCAAGAAGAATCCGAGACAGTCGTAATGTTGCGTGACTCCACACCGGGCCCCGAGGCAGCCCAATCCTCTGTGCTGCTGTCGCGAGTGGTGGAGCAGATCGCTGACAGTGTGATGCTCACGGATTCGCAAGGCGTCATCCAGTATGTGAACCCTGCCTTCGAGTCGACTACCGGATATGGGCGAGATGAGGCCGTGGGCAACACCCCTCGGATTCTGAAGTCCGGCCGGCACGATGCTGAGTTTTACCGGCAGATGTGGGCGCAACTCACGCTGGGGCTTCCATTCAAAGGGATGGTCATCAATCGCAAGAAGACGGGTGAACTCTACTGGACACAACAAACCATCACGTCGATGCGCGATGAGTCCGGTTGTTTGAGCCACTTTGTCTCAGTGTCCCAAGACGTCACCGAGTTGCGGAAAAAACAGGAGCAGGAATTCCAATTACAACTGGCTCGCGATGTGCAACAACGCCTGTATGCCGTCCCGCCGGTGGTTTCGGGCTTTGACATCGGGGCATCCGCGCATGCAGCCGACGAAACCGGAGGAGACTACTTCGATTTTATTTCGATGGCCGACGGCTCTCTCCTGATCGCGGTAGCCGACGCCAAAGGGCATGGTTTCAGCTCAGCACTGGTTATGGCGCTCACTCGGGCGTATGTGCGCTGCTTTGCAGCGATGCAGATGGAGTTAGATGAATTGCTGGTTCACGTCAACCAGATGCTGCTGAAAGACCTCGACCATGGGGATTTCGTGACCCTCTTTCTAGCTCGGTTGGATACCAGTCGTCGAACCCTCTCATACGCCAGCGCTGGACACGTCCCCGGCCTCATATTACTCAAATCGGGTGAAGTGAAGCGCATGCTAGACAGCACGGGGCCACCCCTTGGTTTGTTTCCCGTAAGCAAGTTTTCGCTACAGCCGCCAATTAGACTCGATCCGGGAGAGATTGCGGTGTTCCTCACCGACGGCGTCACCGAATCGGCCACGCCTGAGGGTCACCAGTTCGGCACGGAGCGAGTTCTAGATCACATTCGCGTGCTCAGCCACGAGTCGGCTTCGAGTATCGCGGATGGCATCTATCATGCGAGTCGCGCGTTCGCGCACGGCGATCTCCAGGACGACGATATTACCTCGGTTGTCATCAAGGGCTAATTGCTATAGGACGGATTCAGGCTCAGGGGCCGTCATCCCGACGAGAGATGCAAAGCGCAGTAATCGATAACGCGCCAAGATTGGCGCTGTAATCCGCACGGTCTCGTTCTCTCAATTTGTCGCTCGCCGACGGAGTATTCACTCCAATTCAACTTCGGCAATCACTCAGTTGCGCCAGGAAGTCGGTGTTCGTGAAACGGAAACATTCCACGAATCACTATCGCAGAGGACGATTGAAAGCGCTTCGCTCGC
>Ga0182030_10023855_pt1 | contig 11281 bp, 6 predicted proteins | sample 812S3MmetaG_FD_121299 | JGI IMG/M metagenome (GOLD analysis project Ga0182030, IMG submission 121299) | Permafrost microbial communities from Stordalen Mire, Sweden - 812S3M metaG (Illumina Assembly) | ecosystem: Environmental > Terrestrial > Soil > Wetlands > Permafrost | place: Sweden...
ACGAACAGATTGCCGGACGCATCGATCACGAACGGATGCATGGGGTGATCGCCGGTCAGCGGTAGGCCGCTGATCACGGTGACCGGAGCCGCGGCGGGAATCACCGAGCCCGCCGTGATCTTGTACTTGACGATCTTGTCGTTGCTTTCGGCGTACAGGTAATCCTTGTAGAGCGCGATACCGGTGCCCCCATGGCCGCCGCTCGCTACGCTTTCTCCGAAGCGCTGATTTAGGTCGGCCTTGCCTGAACCGGTGGTGTCCTTGAGCGCCACCAGGAATCCGCCGGCATGCGGCGTATCGTTGCCGTAGTAGCGCCCCGACCAAGTGTTGACGTACACCACGCCCTCGGGGGATACGACCAGGTGTCGAGAATGGCCGACGCCGTCGGCAAAAATGTTGGCACAGAATCCCGCCGGCAGGCTCAGACCGGAGTCGTCGTTCGGGCAACCCGAAGAGGTAAGGGCTGGGGTTGGCGCGTCGGCGGCGTGGACCAGAGCGGCGCAAGCGCAGATGGCGAGCGAAAACCAATTTCGCGTTCGGATCATAAGCATTTCAATACTCCCCACGATCGCATCGTTATACGGCAGTGTCCCGATTTAGCGGCCGGCGGTCAATGCAGCCTCGATTGCCGCGCTGAGAGTGGCCATGATCTCTTCCAACTCGATGTCGCGCGCGTTGTACGGCGGCGCCAGGATGATGGAGTCGCCATCGATGCCATCGACGTTGCCGGAACAGGGGTAACAAATGAGGCCGTCCTCGAATGATCGCCTGCCGATGTCATAACTCAACGCGCGCGCCCGCGGAAACGGTGTCTTCGTGCGCCGGTCGCGCACCAACTCGATGCCGATGAAATATCCGCGCCCGCGCACGTCACCCACTTCGTCGAAGCGCGCCAGCCGATTGCGCAAGGCCGTTTGAAATTCGGCGCCGGACGTGCGCACGCGTGCGATCAATGCGTCGCGTTCGATGATGCGCTGTACGGCTAGCGCCGCGGCGCACGCCGTGGTGTGCCCCGAGAAGGTGTGTCCGGTCTGGTAGCCGCCGTGCGCCGCGTGAATGGGTTCGGCCACGCGGCTATTGACCAGAGTCGCGCCCAGCGGCACGTAGCCGCCGGCCAGACCTTTCGCGATGCACATGATGTCGGGTGCCACGGAATCGAACTCCAGGGCGCGCCATGTACCGCTGCGGCCCGCGCCGCACATGACCTCATCAGCGATCAACAGCACGTCGTACCGGCGGCACACCGTCTGCATCGCTTGCGCGTAGCCTGCCGGGGCGGGCACCACGCCGCCGGCGGCGCCGACGATGGGTTCGAAGATGAAGGCTGCGACGTTATCGGGACCGAGCGATTGGATGGTGCGTTCCAGCTCTGCGGCCAGATGCGCGCTCAACTCGGCGGGCGAGACGCCCGGTGGCAAACGATAGGTGTTGGCCGGCGCTACGAATGCCACATCGAGCAAGCTACCCTCGAAGTCGCGCCGGCGCTCGGTGAAATCCGACACCGATAAAGCGCCCAGCGTGTTGCCGTGCCAGGAGCGCCGCCGCGAGATGAAACGCCGCTTTTTCATCAGGCCGCGCGCCGCAAAATGTTGCAGGGTGACTTTTAGCGCCGACTCGACCGCTTCCGAGCCTCCGGCGCTGAACAGAATGTCTTGGAAGTGGCCGCCGCACAAACGCTGCAGCATGTGCGTGAGCTCCTCGAGCGCGCTCGAGGTAAATGTGAACCGATAGCCGAATGCTATGTCGTTCAGTTGCTGCACGATGGCCGCATTCACCTCGGGGTGGCCGTGACCCAAGCTGAAGACGGCGGGACCGCCCGAGCCGTCCAAATAGCGTTTGCCCGCGGCGTCGTAGACGTAGCTGCCGAAGCCACGCACGATGCGCGGCAAGTTTTCGATTCCGAATCCGCTCACCCCGCTAATATAGCGCATGGACTTACAGGACTCGCGGGTTCCCACGCCGAGCAGCGCCATTCGCCACCGGGCGCTCGGCGTGATCGCGACGGCGACGTTGCTGGCCATGCTGTATTTCGCACGCGACGTGCTGGTGCCGATAACGCTGGCGTTCATCCTCAGCCTGTTGATTGCGCCGTTGGTGCGCGGCTTGCGGCGCTTCGGCCTCAACCAGACATGGGCCGTGCTGCTGGCGGTGCTCATGCTGGCTGCCTGCTGCGGCGCGGTCGCCACGGTCATCGGTGCGCAATTGGTGCGTATGGCAGCGAGCCTGCCGCAGTACGAGAAGACCATTCAACTGAAGCTTGAGACCCTGAACGGTGCCACCGTGGGCCGGCTCAATGACTTTACCGGGCAGGCGGGCCGGCTGTTGAACCGGCGCGCCGAGATCGCGCCACCGCTGGCGCTCGGTGAACCCGAACTGGCGAATGCGAATGCCCCCATTCCGGTGGAATTGCATCAGCCGCCGCCGGAGCCTCTGCAGGTCGTGCAGCGAGTGTTGACGTCGGTTTGGGTTCCGATCGAGACCGCCGGCATCGTCCTGGTGGTGCTGGTGTTCGTGCTGCTGGAGCAGGAGGCGCTGCGCGACCGCTTCATTCGCATTGCGGGCGGCTCGGACATTCGCTTGACCACGCTGGCGATCAATGACGCGGGCGAGCGCCTGTCGCGATTTTTCGTACTGCAGTTCGCCGTCAACATGGGCGTCGGCGTGATGGTGTGGATCGGACTTAGCCTGATGTACTTGCCGCACCCGATGCTGTGGGCGGTGTTGGCCGCGGTGCTGCGATTCGTCCCTTATCTCGGCGTGTGGATCGCTGCCGGCTGCTCATCGTTGCTGGCGGCGGCGGTCGATCCGGGCTGGTCACTATCCTTCATCGTGCTGGGCCTTTTCGTCGTGGTGGAACTGATCGCCGGGCAGTTGGTCGAGCCGCAACTTTATGGCCACACCACTGGTCTCTCGCCTCTGTCGGTGGTGATCGCCGCGATATTCTGGAGCTGGCTATGGGGGCCCATCGGCTTGATCGTCTCCACGCCCTTGACATTGTGCTTGCTGGTGGCGGGACGTCACATCAAGGCCCTGAGCCTTTTGGACGTGCTGCTGGGGGACACCCAGGCGCTGACCATGCCGCAGCGCTTCTATCAGCGCGCGCTGTCGGCGGATTCCACGGAAATCATCGCCAGCGCGCGCCAATTCCTCAAACGTAATTCCTTCGCCAACTATTGCGACTTGGTGCTGATGCCGGCGATGCATCTGGCACGCTTGGATCTACAGTCCGGTGCCATCGACGAAGCACAGCAAATGAAGGTGCGCGGCGCCGTGGTCGCGGTGATTGCAGCCATCGGCGGAGAGCCGCACAGAATCTTGCGGCGCAATCCGCGTCCCTCGGTTCTGAGCCAATCGAATGCCGGGCGGCAGCTGCGCCAGCAGCGGGAAATGTTGAGCGGCCGTTGGCAGGGGCCGCTTAGCGTACCGCCCGGGTCGGTGATGCTGTGCGTGGGATTGGGTTCCATGGCCGATGAGCTGGCCACGGAGCTGTTGGTGCGGATTCTGCGCGATCAGAAAATCGATGCCCGGCACGTGTCGCTCGAGGAATTGAGCAGCGCCGTGCCGCCGCCCAATGCCGCCGATCTGATTTCGATGGTCTATCTGGTGAGCGCTTTCCCCAGCGAGGAACGCGAGCGCGGCGATGCGGCCGCGCAAGAAATGCGCCGACGATTTCCGCAGGCGTGCATCGTCGCGGTGTTCCTGCCGGGGATGTTGTTGCAAGAGGAGACGGGCGGCGAACTCGATGGGCAGAGCGTGCGCGGCGTCGACAAGGCGGCGGGCTCTTTGGGTCATGCCGTACAGATCTGCATGGACATGCACGGAGAAAAGGCCGGCACGTGAGCATGTGGCTGCTGGATACTTCTGTAAACGAACGGCGTGCCCTGACGGCATCCTTCCTGGGCTATGGTCTCGATGGCTTCGATCTGATGATGTACAGCTTCATCATTCCGACGCTGCTCAGCGTCTGGCATCTCAGCAACGCTGAAGCGGGCTACATCGCCACGGCGGCGCTCATCACCTCAGGCATAGGCGGCTGGGCCGGCGGCATATTGGCTGATCGCTATGGCCGGGCCCGCATGCTGCAGCTCACGGTGCTCTGGTTCGCCGCGTTTACATTTTTGAGCGGTTTCACGCAATCTTTCGGACAATTATTGGCTGCCCGCGCCCTGCAAGGCTTTGGCTTCGGTGGCGAATGGGCGGTCGGCTCGATATTGGTGTCGGAAATCGTCGATGCACGTTATCGCGGTAAGGCAGCAGGGCTGGTACAGAGCAGTTGGTCGGTGGGATGGGCGGCGGCGGCCCTGAGCTTTTGGGCGGCGAGCGCCGCGCTGCCGCCGACGCTGGCGTGGCGGGCGGTGTGTTGGATCGGATTCGCGCCTGCGCTGCTCATCGTCTACATCCGCCGCAACGTGACCGAACCGGCCGTGTATCTGGCCATGCGGGCGCGGCACGCGTCATTACCAGCGGCGCGGCATGAGCGTGGCCGTTTCTTGAGAATTTTTCGCGCACCGTTGCTCCACATTACGTTGCTCGCCAGCTTGCTGTCCACCGGCATGATGAGCGCTTATTATTCACTGACCAATTGGCTGCCGACCTTCCTGAGCACCGAGCGGCATTTGTCCGCGGGCGGCACCACCAGCTATCTGTTGATGGTGATCGCCGGCTCGTTCGCGGGGTACTTGACGTGCGCGTGGCTCACCGATGCCATCGGCCGGCGCCGCGGCTTCATTTCCTTCGCCCTATGCGCTGCCGGCTTGACCCTGCTGTACACCCAAATGCCGATCAGCGGCGGCATGCTGCTGCTGGGTTTTCTGCTGGGCTTCTTTGGGCTCGGCATATTTTCAGCTATAGGCGCATTCATGTCGGAGCTGTATCCCAGCGAGGTGCGCGGCTCGGGTGCGGGCTTCTCGTACAGCGTCGGCCGCGGCATCGGCGGCCTGTGCCCGCTGCTGATCGGCAAATTGAGCGGCCACGTGGCACTGGGCGATGCCATCTGCGGATTTGCGATTGCCGCCTACGGGCTGGTGGTGCTGTCGGCATTCGCGCTGCCGGAGACCAGGGGCAAGATACTCGGCGACGTTATGCCGGGCGCCGCCGCGCCGGGCGCCGTAGCGCTTGGCGCGGAAGCGGCGCGTAGCTAGCCGGGGGCGCGTAGCCATGGGACGCTGGGAGTTTTGGATCGACCGCGGCGGTACCTTCACGGACGTGGTCGGACGCGCACCTGACGCGTCGCTGCATACGTTGAAGCTGCTGTCGGAGAAGCCCGATCAATATCGTGACGCCGCCGTGGAAGGCATGCGGCGCCTGCTCAAGCTTGGGCCGCAAGAATCGATCACTCCTGCGCTCGTGGCCTGCGTGAAGATGGGAACCACCGTCGCAACGAACGCGCTGCTGGAGCGCAAAGGCGAGCCGACGGTGTTGGTCATCACACGCGGCTTTCGCGACGCGTTGCGCATTGCGAGTCAGGCCAGGCCGAGACTGTTCGACCTGCGCATCGTGTTGCCTGAACTGCTGTACCAGCGCGTCATCGAAGCCGATGAGCGGATCGGCGCACATGGCGAGACCATCCGGCCGCTGCAGGAGGAGTCGTTGACGAGCTCGTTGCGGCGTGCGCACGCCGAGGGCTACCGCGCCTGCGCCATCGTGTTCATGCACGGCTATCGCCATCCGCAGCACGAAGCGGCTGCCGCGGCCCTGGCGAGCGACATCGGCTTTTCGCAAATCTCGGTGTCGCATCGCGTGAGCCCGCTGATGAAGCTGGTGCCGCGCGGCGATACCACGGTCGTGGATGCGTATTTGTCGCCGATATTGCGGCGCTACTGCCGGCAACTCGCAGAACATTTGCCGGGAGTACCGTTGCTGTTCATGCAGAGTTCGGGCGGTCTGACCAGGGCGGACCATTTCCACGGCAAGGACGCGATTCTCTCCGGCCCTGCAGGCGGCATCGTCGGCATGGCGCGCACCGCGCAGGCCGCGGGTCATGCCAAGGTCATCGGCTTCGACATGGGCGGCACTTCCACCGACGTGAGTCATTTCGCCGGCGAATACGAGCGTGTGTTCGACACCGAGGTGGCGGGCGTACGGGTGCGCGCGCCGATGCTGAGCATCCACAGCATTGCGGCCGGCGGTGGATCCATCATCCGTTTCGACGGCACGCGATTGCGCGTCGGTCCCGAGTCCGCGGGCGCGAGTCCGGGTCCGGCGTGCTACCGCGGCGGCGGACCGCTCACCATCACGGACGCGAACGTGCTGCTCGGCAGGATTCAGGCAAGCTTTTTTCCGCAAGTCTTCGGCAGCCGTGGCGAGCAGGGTTTGGACGAAGCCATCGTGCAGCGTCAATTCGCGCAGCTCGCGGACAGCATGCGCCGCGCCACCGGCCGGGCGCTGAGCGCCGCGGAGGTCGGGTGCGGTGCACTGCGCATCGCGGTGGGCAGCATGGCGAATGCCGTGAAGCGCATCTCCGTCGCGCGCGGCCACGACGTCAGCGGCTACACCTTGCAGTGTTTTGGCGGCGCCGGCGGCCAACATGCCTGTCTGGTCGCCGACGCCCTGGGGATGACCCGAGTCTTCATTCATCCGCTGGCCGGCGTGTTGTCCGCCTATGGTATGGGGTTGGCCGAGCAAAGCGCTTTGCGTGAGCATGCGCTGGAGCACGAGATGAACGCCGCAGGCGTACAGGCTGCGCGCAGATTGGCCGCGGCCTTAAGCCGCGAGGGCGTCGCCGCTTTGGTGGCGCAGGGCGTAACCGCCGAGGCAGTGCGCAGCGAGCCGCGCCTGCACATCCGTTATCAAGGAACCGATACCGCCTTGCTCTGCGGGCTGCCGCTCGAGGGCACGAATGATGTCGGCGCCGTGCGCAGCGAGTTCGAACAGAAATACAAACAGCGCTTTTCGTTCGTCAACCCCAGTCAGACGCTGATCATCGAAGCGGTGTCGGTCGAGTGCATTGCCGCGGGAGCAAGTGCGCAGAGCAGCGAAACGCGGGGGCCGGCGGCCGCCTACCGCCCGCAAGCGGAGCGGCTGGTAGCCGTTTATTGCTTCGACGATGCGACCTCGAGCGGCTGGCGCGAGGCGCAGCTGCATCGCGCCGAGATTCTGCGCAGCGGCGCTGTGATCGACGGCCCGGCCATCTTGACCGCGCCCAATGCCACCACGGTCGTGGAACCGGGCTGGCAGGCGCGCATCGGCGCGGGAGGCTGTGTCGAGATGCAAAGAGTGCTGCCGCGGCGCATCGAGCGCTCAGCCACGGCGCATGCCGATCCGGTGATGTTGGAACTGTTCAACAACATCTTCATGAACATCGCTGAGCAGATGGGATTGCGGCTGCAAAACACGGCTTTTTCGGTGAATATCAAGGAACGTCTGGATTTCAGCTGCGCACTGTTCGACGCTGCGGGCGAGTTGATCGCGAACGCGCCGCACATGCCCGTACACCTGGGTTCGATGAGCGAATCCATACGCACGGTGATTAGCCGCAACCCCGACATGCGCGCCGGCGATGTGTTCGTGCTCAACGATCCCTACCATGGCGGCACGCATTTGCCCGACATCACGGTTGTCACCCCCGTGTATCTGCGCGATGCGGCCTTGCGCCCCAGTTTTTTCGTCGCCTCGCGCGGTCATCATGCCGACGTCGGCGGAATCACGCCCGGCTCGGTGCCGCCGTTCTCTACCCGAATCGAGGAGGAGGGGGTATTGATCGATAACTTCAAATTGCTCGACCTCGGGGACTTCCAGGAAGCGGCGCTGCGCGTCTTGCTCGGCGGCGGCGCGTACCCGGCCCGCAACGCCGCGCAAAATATCGCCGACTTGACCGCGCAGGTTGCCGCCAACGAAAAGGGCGTGCAGGAACTCCAGGCGCTGGTGCACCAGTACGGCCCCGACACGGTCGCCGCTTATATGCGGCACGTGCAGGACAATGCCGAGGAGTCGGTGCGCCGCGTCATCGGCGCGCTCAAGGACGGCGAGTTCCGGCTGCCGCTGGATAATGGCGCATGCATCCGGGTGGCAGTGCGCATCGATGCCGACACCCGCAGCGCCGTCATCGATTTCACCGGCAGCAGCGCGCAGCTGCCCAACAACTTCAATGCGCCGCGCGCCATCACCACCGCAGCCGTGCTGTACGTGTTTCGTACGCTGGTCGACGATGACATCCCACTGAATGCGGGGTGCCTGCGGCCGCTGCGAATCTTGATTCCGGAGGGTTGCATGTTGAACCCCAAGGCACCCGCCGCCGTGGTGGCCGGCAATGTAGAGACCTCGTCCTGCGTCACCAATGCGCTGTACGGCGCCCTCGGGACGATGGCCGGCAGCCAATGCACCATGAACAATTTTACCTTCGGCAACGGGCAGTACCAGTACTACGAGACCATTTCCGGCGGATCGGGCGCCGGCCCAGAATTCGACGGCACGAGCGTGGTCCAAACCCACATGACCAACTCGCGCCTGACGGACCCTGAGGTTCTGGAATTTCGTTTTCCCGTGCGGGTGGACTCCTATGAGATTCGCTCGAGGTCCGGCGGCAGCGGCCGCTGGAAAGGCGGCGACGGCGGCGTACGCCGCGTGCGTTTTCTCGAGCCCATGACCGCGTCGATTTTGAGCAATGGCCGCCTGCATGGCGCCTTCGGTATGGCGGGCGGTGAACCGGGCAGCGTGGGCGAGAACCATGTCGAGAGAGCCGATGGCCGCATCGAAGCGCTCGGCCACATTGGTGAGGTGCAAGTCGCGGCCGGAGATGTCATGGTGATCTCCACGCCAGGCGGCGGCGGCTATGGTGCGGCTTAAAGTGATTTCTAGTATAACTATAAGTAAATTATAGATATAATCTATATCTATCTGTTTTTTATAAATTTATATGTCAATAATTGAAATAGTCGAAGTCGGACCGCGCGACGGGCTGCAGAACGAGAAGGTGTTGTTCAGCACTGCGCAGAAGCTCGCCTTCATCGAGCGAGCGCTGGACTTGGGCGTGCGTCGAATCGAAGCGACCAGCTTCGTCAATCCAAAGCTGGTGCCGCAAATGGCGGACGCTGAGGCGGTCGCCGCGGGACTGAAGCGCCGCCCGGGCGTGATCTACATCGGCCTGGCCCTCAACAAACGCGGCGCGCTGCGCGCCATGGAGGCGGGCCTCGATGAGGTCGGCGCCGTGTGCGCGGCTTCCGATGGCTTCGCGCAACGCAATCAGGGTCAGAGTTCGGAGGAATCCTTGCAGATGTGTGGTGAAGTAGTGCGGCTGGCACAAGCGCACGGGCGCCGCGCGCAAATCACCATTTCCACCGCGTTCGGCTGCCCCTTCGACGGCGAAGTGGATCCTGACCGGGTGGTTGAGATGGCGCGCATCGCCGCCGCTTCCAATCCGGTGGAGATCGCGATTGCGGACACGATCGGCGTGGCGGCGCCGCGCGAGGTGGCGGATTTGGTGACGCGGGTTCGAGAAGCCATCAAGCCGCTGCCGGTAAGGGTTCATTTCCACAATACGCGCAACACCGGACTCGCCAATGTGTGGGCCGCCGTGACCGCAGGCGCGGCGACGGTGGACGCCGCGCTCGGCGGTCTGGGAGGCTGTCCGTTCGCGCCGCGCGCCACGGGCAATGTTCCCACCGAAGATGTGGTCTACATGTTGGAGCGATCCGGATATCACACCGGCCTGAACGTGGCCGGGCTGATCGACGCGGCAGAGTGGCTGACGACGCAAATGGCGCGAGAATTGCCCGGCATGCTGAGCCGCGCCGGGAATTTTCCGCCCGCCGCGCCGTCGCCGCGCACTATTGAGTCTTGAGGCAACGCTTGAAGCGCTGATCCACCCGCTGCGCATACCACTCGGTGGTCAGATGACGCTTGATCTTTGGGCCCTGCAGGCTGATGGAGGGCAGCAGGGCGCGCCGCACAGGGCTCGCCGCTGCCTGATCGGCGAGCTCGAATACCCGCACATAGAGAGCCGATTGCTCGAAGCCCCTAGTTCTCGCTTGGCTTAGGGCAGCGTGAATGGCTGCGTCGTTCAAGCGCAGGCGCGCCGCCAGAGCACGCAGCGCCCGTTCGGTGGCGCCGGGTGCGTTGCCGTCTTCGGCGCGCGGCAGCAGCGCGCCATCGCTGTCGAGCGCGATGCCGGATGCCACGGTCACGGCGTGCTGAAAAGCGGCGTTGCGGCTGGCGTATTGGCCAGCGTTGTAGTCGGCAAAGCGAAACACGTAATCATCGTAGGGCGCGCGATAATCGAGCAGATGCGCAACGCCGAAGTAGATGCTGCCGCGGCGCGTGAAGACCTCGTCCGGGATGCTGCGCTTCACCGGGTAGGGGTAGGGTGCGGCGGCCGCGAATTGTTCGGCAAATGCGACGTTGACCTGCATGGGGCCGCGGGTGCGGATCGGATTCTTGTCATCGAACAGGGTGCGTCCCAGCGGCACGCCGGCGATGAAATCTTCGTAAATGTCGCTCAGGTCCTTTTCCGTCCTGGCGCGATCGATGCGCTGCGCATAGGTCAGACCGCTGGCGCTCTTCAGGTCGAGCACGCCGTGCACGAGCATGAGCGGCACGTGGACGCGCGCGGCACGGCTGTCGATCTCTTTCGCGGCAATGGCGCCCAGCCCGGGAATCACCGGATCGATTTGAAAGCTGGATTCCTGCTGGATGACGGATACGACCGCGCACACGTTCTCATGCGAAGCCTGAACGGTGAGCACGGTGAACGCGGCGTCGATGTCATCGAGCCAACCGCTGCGATCGTTCAAGTGATGCGGCAACGAACGCTCGATCATCGCGCGCGAGTCGGCCGGCGACGGCGGCGGCGCGGGCGGAGCGCTGACGCAGCCGGCGAGTATTGCCGCCGCAGCCAACAGCCATGACCGCAATGGTCCCATGCGTGCTAGCTCGACTTGAGATCTGCCAGCGGATGCACGCTACCCGCCCACGGATCGCGAAAAATCGCATCGACAGAGCCTTGCGTGACTTCCTCGACCCGGGCCGGGTGCCAATGCGGAGTATTGTCCTTATCGATGATGACGGCACGTACGCCTTCCAGGAAATCGCCCTGTTCGAGGCAGCGCTGCACCATGCCCAGTTCCATGCGCAGACAATCCGCCAGGCTCATGGAGCGGCCCAAGCGCAACTGACGCAGGGTCACCGCCAGCATGGTAGGGGAGCGCGAGGCGAGCACCTGGAGCGTATCCGCGGCCCAGTCGGCATACTCGGGGCGCTCCTCGGCGCGCAGCGAGGCGAGCAACTGTGCAACGCTGCCGGCCGCGAAGTGCTCATCGATCGCGGAGCGCAGCTTGGCGAGCGGTGC
>Ga0182030_10023859_pt1 | contig 11280 bp, 10 predicted proteins | sample 812S3MmetaG_FD_121299 | JGI IMG/M metagenome (GOLD analysis project Ga0182030, IMG submission 121299) | Permafrost microbial communities from Stordalen Mire, Sweden - 812S3M metaG (Illumina Assembly) | ecosystem: Environmental > Terrestrial > Soil > Wetlands > Permafrost | place: Sweden...
GCGCCGGTCTTCAGCGCGAGGTCCATCACCTTGCAGATTTTGAGCGCGTTGGCCTCCGAAAGCGATCCGCCGAGCACCGTGAAATCCTGGGCGAAGACGTAAACCAGGCGGCCGTCGATCCGCCCGTAGCCGGTGACGAAGCCGTCGCCCGGAGTGGCGTTGCCGTCCATGCCGAAATCGCGGCAGCGGTGCATGACCAGCTTGTCGAGCTCTTCGAAGGAGTTCTCGTCGAGCAGCAGTTCGATGCGCTCGCGCGCCGACAGTTTGCCTTCCTGGTGTTGCCGGGCGCGGCGCTCAGGCCCCCCGCCTTCTTCGGCGGCGGCATGGCGGCGGTGCAATTCGTCGAGCCGGTTCATCGCGACCATTGTACCTGCCCGCGCGCGCGATCGAAGGCGGGGCATGTCATCGGCCGAACGGCCCCGTCCGTGTAGTACACTGGCACGCATGAAGTCCCGACCCTCGCACCGCTGGACATTTGTCCTCGCGGCAGTTCTCTCCGCCGCCTCCCTCTGCGCCCAGCCCGCGCCCAAAATCACCACGCCCAAGGACGCTCTCGGGTTCAACCTGGGTGACGACTATATGGTCGCCAACTACACCCAGCTCGAAGCCTACTGGAAGAAGCTCGCCGGCGAATCCGACCGCATGAAGCTGGTCAGCATCGGCAAGACGGAGGAAGGCCGCGATCAATGGATGGCCATTATCTCTTCGCCCGAGAATATCAGGAACCTCGACAAATACAAGGAAATCTCCCGTAAACTGGCCCTCGCCGAAGGCGTCAACGAGGAGCAGGCGCACCAACTGGCCGCGCAAGGCAAAGCGGTGGTTTGGATCGACGGCGGGTTACACGCCAGCGAATCGGTAGGCTCGCAGCAACTCATGGAAATGGTCTACCAGATGGTAAGCCGCACCGATCCGGAGACCATGCGGCTGCTTCAGGACGACATCATTCTGTGCGTCCAGGCCAATCCCGACGGCCAGGAACTGATCGCCAACTGGTACATGCGCGGCTCCGAAAAGGCGGACGCCCCGCTGCGCGATCCGCAGCAGCGCAGCATGAATAACCTGCCGCGGCTCTACGCCAAGTACATCGGGCACGACGACAATCGCGACTTCTACATGTCCAACATGAAGGAAACCACCAACATGAATCGCGTGTTGTTCCTCGAGTGGTTTCCGCAGATCATGTACAACCACCATCAGACCGGGCCCGCCGGCGCGGTGATTTTCATGCCGCCGTTCCGCGACCCGTTCAACTACAATTTCGATCCCCTGGTGCCGCTGGGAATCGATATGGTGGGCGCCGCGATGCACAGCCGCCTGGTGGCCGAAGGCAAAGGCGGCAGCGCCATGCGCAGCGGCTCCAATTATTCCACCTGGTGGAACGGCGGATTGCGAACCGTTACCTACTTCCACAACATGATCGGCATCCTGACCGAGATCATCGGCAGTCCCACGCCCACGAACATCGCGGTGGTTCCCAGCAAGCAGTTGCCGCAGGGCGATTGGCCCATGCCGGTGACGCCGGGGCCGTGGCACTATCGCCAGTCGATCGAGTACGAAATCACCAACAACCGCGCCATCCTCGACCTCGCCTCGCGGTATCGCGAGACGTTTCTGTTTAACATCTGGCGCATGGGAATGAACTCCATCGAAAAGGGCAGCGAGGACTACTGGACCGTTACGCCCAAGCGCATCGATGCGCTCAACGCGGCGGCCGGACTGACGGGCGCGGGCCGCGGCCGGGGCGCCGCGGCGGCTGCCGACGTTCCCGCGGGCGGCGATGCTCCTCCGGGAGCCGGCGGCGGCGGCGGTTTTGGCGGCGGGCGCGGCGGCGGAGTCTCCATGGACCTCTACAACAGCGTCCTGCACGACCCCAAGTTCCGCGATCCGCGCGGCTACATTCTGCCCTCGGACCAGCCCGATTTCGCCACCGCCACGGAGTTCATCGACGCGCTGCTCAAGAACGGCATCACCTGCCTGAGAGCGACCGCGCCATTTCAGGTAGTCGGCGCCAGTTATCCGGCGGGTTCCTACGTGGTCAAGACCGCACAGGCGTTCCGCCCGCACGTCAGGGACATGTTCGAACCGCAGGATCACCCTAACGATTTCGCGTATCCCGGCGGGCCGCCGAATCGTCCCTACGACATCACCGGCTGGACGCTGGCCATGCAGATGGGTGTGAAGTACGACCGCATTCTCGACGGCTTCGACGGCCCGTTCGAAAAGATCGCCGCCCTGCTGCCTCCGCCCGCCAGCACCATCAGCGGGCCGGCCAGCCCCGCCGGCTACCTGATCAGTCACGAGATCAACAATTCCTTCATCCTCATCAACCGCCTGCTGAAGGCCGGAGGCGACGTCTACTGGTTGAAGCAGGAACAGACCGTTGGCGGCAAGAGCATCGGCACCGGGGCCATCTGGGTGCCGGCTTCCGCCGCGGTGCGGCCGATTCTCGAGAAGGCCGCCAAGGAACTCGGCACTCCGGTGTACGCCCTGGCGAAAGCGCCGGCGGGCGACGCCATGAAACTGCGGCCCATTCGCATCGGGCTGTACGATTCTTACGGCGGCAGCATGCCCTCCGGCTGGACGCGCTGGCTGTTCGAACAATACGAGATGCCATTTCAGGTGGTGTACCCCAGCACGCTGGATGCCGGCGACCTGCGGAGCAAGTTCGACGTGATCGTCTTCGCGGCCGGCACGCTGGGAGGCGGACGGGGCGGACGCGGCGGCGGCGCGGTCCCCGCGGCTGGCGCGGCTGGTGCCACCGGCGCTACGGCGGCGGCGAATGGCCGTGGCGGCGGGCGTGGAGGACGCGCTGGCGGCGGACGCGGCAACGCCAACGTGCCCGAAGAGTATCGCGCCATGCAAGGCCGCGTCTCCGAAGATGTCACCATCCCGGCCCTCAAGAGGTTCGTGGAACTGGGCGGTACTCTGGTCACTATCGGCAGCAGCACCAACGGCGCGGCGGCCGACTTTGGCTTGCCGGTGAAAAGCTATCTCACCGAAATGGGCGCCGACGGCCGCGAACGTAATCTGCCCGCCGATAAGTTCTACATTCCCGGATCGTTGCTCAAGATGAACGTGGATAACACTAACCCGCTGGCTTATGGCATGCCCCAGCAGGTAGACGTGTTCTTCGATAACAGCCCGGTTTTCAAGCTGGAGCCAACGGTGGAAATTCAGCATACTGCACCGGTGGGATGGTTCTCCGGCCAGGACGTACTGGATAGCGGCTGGGCCTGGGGCCAGCAGTATCTCGATGGAGGCACGGCGGTCGCCGAATCGAGCGTAGGTGAGGGCAAAATAGTGCTGCTGGGGCCGGAAGTCAATTTCCGCGATCAGCCCCACGGCACTTATAAGTTGCTGTTTAACAGCCTTTACTACGGAAATGCGCAGAGCGCGCCGCTGAAGTAAGTGCGGGGCCTTCTATCCACGACGCAACCGGTCGATGGCGCGCCGGTCGCGTTTCGATGGCCGGCCTTCCCGAAACCGTTCGAAGGCCGGCATCAGCTTGCGCTCTTCCGCCAATTTGAGCCGCGCCTCGCGGCTCTCCGCGGTCTCGCGGTAGAGCGCCTGCGCCACCGCGGCGGGGCCACGCACTTCACTCAGGGCCAGGACCTCGACCTCAAAGTCGCCGGTCTCGTTCTTGATTCGCAAAAGGTCGCCGGGCTTGACTTCTCGCGCTGGCTTGGCCGGTTGTCCATGGGATTCGATCCGGCCGAGTTCGCACGCATGGGCGGCCATCGAGCGCGTCTTGAAGAATCGCGCGGCCCAGAGCCACTTGTCCATTCGTACGCCGGTCATCGTCTGCAAGTAGGGCACGGAGGAGTAATCATCCCTCAGTTTCGCACGCCGCTGGGGCTGCTCGGGTAGAATCAAGAAATCAAGAACTATCGAACCGAAGGCCGGCGCGCCCAAACCAGAAAGAAGATCGGAGGCGAGTGGATGGGCGCCTTCGCCAATGCAGACAATATGGTTAGGTACGTCAATATCAGCGCGCCATATAGAATGACTGGGCGAGCGCCCCTCCCCGGCGGCAACCCGCCTTTGCTCGAACCGGAGGGGAGAGCCAAAGCTGCCCCTATCTGCGCGGGGGAGAATTCGCCGGCAGTCCCGGCGGTCTCGGCCTTCGATGACAGAACTCTTCAACAAGCGTAAAATCAGGATGTTGGCGTGATCCAGTAGGGGAGTGTTTCCATGACCATCACCATCGCACCACAGCTTGAAGCCCGCGTTCGGGACAAAGCCCGAGCCGAAGGCGTCACGGTTGAGACCTACATCGAGCAACTCATCCGCGAGGATGAAGAGTGGGCCGAGGAATCTGAAGGACCGTTACACGAGAACGATCCGGAGTTTGCCGAGATCCGGGCGGCGGTGCGGGAGGGGCTAGAGCAAGCCGATCGCGGTGAGGGGAGCCCCGCTGACGAGGTATTCGCTGAGCTGCGGGCCAAACATGGCATACCTCGTTAACCTCACCCCGCGCGCAAAACAGGACCTTGACAAAATCTACGCAGCCGTAATTCGTGAGGCTCCATACCGCGGACCGCAGTGGTTCGATCGCTTCGAGCAGTCAATCCTGTCGCTTTTCGGACCTCCCTGAGCGGTGCACCATCGTCCCGAAACTCTCCACTGCGGAACGCACCGTCCGTCAGCTTCTTTTTGGCCGCCGCCGGCACGTTTACCGCATCTACTTCGCGATCTTCAGTGACGTCGTGAGTGTGCTTCATGTCCGCCACGGTGCACGCAAACACCCTCGCCGCCTATGATGGGGGCTTGGCTATCGGCGGCCTACAGGATGTACCGGCTCAGGTCCTGATCTTTGACGATGTCCGCCAGTTGCTTGCGCACATAGGCGGCATCCACCTTCACCGTCTTCTTCTTCAAATCGGGGCCGGCGAAGGAGACGTCTTCCAGCATCTTTTCCATGATGGTATGCAGACGTCGCGCGCCGATATTCTCGGAGCTTTCGTTTACCTGCGCGGCGAAGCGGGCCACTTCTTCCAGGGCGTCGTCGGTCAACACCAGCTTGATGCCTTCGGTTTCCAGCAGCGCGGTGTATTGCTTGGCCAGCGCGTTCTTGGGCTCCTTGAGAATGCGGATAAAATCCTCCACGGTGAGCGACTTCAGCTCCACGCGGATGGGGAAGCGGCCCTGCAATTCGGGAATCAGGTCGCTGGGTTTGGAGACGTGAAACGCGCCGGCGGCGATAAACAAAATGTGATCGGTGCGCACGAAGCCGTAGCGCGTGTTGACGGTGGTGCCTTCCACGATGGGCAGGATGTCGCGCTGCACGCCCTCGCGGCTGACATCCGGCCCGTGGCCGGATTCGCGGCCGGCGATCTTGTCGATTTCATCCAGAAAGATGATGCCGCTCGATTCCACCCGTTCCAGGGCCACGCGGGTCACCTGGTCCATGTCGATGAGCTTCTGCTCTTCCTCCTGCACCAGGTAGTCGAGCGCTTCGGCCACGCGCATCTTGCGCTGGCGGGTTTTCTGGCCGAATAGGTTGGGCAGCATGTCCTTCAGGTTGATGCCCATCTCCTCCATGCCCATGTTGGTGGTGACCTCGAACGTGGGCGGGCGGTCCTTCACTTCCAGTTCCACCAGGCGCTCGTCGAGTTTGCCATCGCGCAGCCGCTCGCGGAGCTTCTCGCGGGTCCGTTCGACGCTGTCGCTCGGTTCGGGCTGCGGCGGCATCAGCAGATCGAGCAGGCGCTCTTCGGCATTCAACTCGGCGCGGTCGGAAACTTCGTCGAGCCGCTCCTCGCGCACCATGTCGATGGCGATATCCACCAGGTCGCGAATCATGGACTCCACATCGCGCCCCACGTAGCCCACTTCGGTGAACTTGCTGGCTTCCACCTTCATGAAAGGCGAATTGGAGAGCCGCGCCAGGCGCCGAGCCAGTTCGGTCTTGCCCACGCCGGTAGGGCCGATCATGAGGATGTTCTTGGGCATCACCTCTTCGGCCATCTCCGGCGCCAGCTTTTGCCGGCGGATGCGATTGCGCAGCGCGATGGCCACGGCGCGTTTGGCGTCGGCCTGACCCACCACATGCTTGTCCAGCTCGCGGACGATTTCGCGAGGAGTCAACTCGTCCAGGATGGGCTCTTCATCCACGGATTGGCCCGGAAGGTAAATTACCATGGCTATCCCAACTCCTCGTAGGTCACATTATCGTTGGTGTAGATGCAGATTCTGCCGGCGATGGCCATGGCCTGTTCGGCGATGTGGCGGGCCGACAGCTTGGTGTTGCGCATCAGCGCCAGCGCCGCCGACATAGCGAACGGACCGCCGGAGCCTATGGCCGAGATGCCCTCGTCGGGCTCGATGACGTCGCCGTTTCCGCTCACCAGGTAGGTATTGGCCGCGTCGGCCACCAGCAGCAGCGCCTCCAGATGGCGTAGCGCGCGGTCCGTGCGCCAATCCTTGGCCAGTTCCACAACGGAGCGGGGCAGGTTGCCGTTGAACTGCTCGAGCTTGGTTTCAAAGCGCGAGAAGAGCGCGAACGCGTCGGCCGTGGAGCCCGCGAATCCCGCCAGAATCTTGTCGTTATACAGGCGCCGCAACTTCTTCGCGGTGCCCTTGAGCACCTCGCCGCCAAGCGTCACCTGTCCATCGCCGGCCATCACCACCTTGCCGTCTCTGCGGACACAAATCACCGTGGTCGACCGTATCTTCTGTCTCATTGTGGGTGTAACCCTATCTTAACGCACCGCAATCGTCTGGCCTCACGCTGGCCGCCGGCACTACCGGGATCGTGAGTGTCTGGCATCCGCGGCCGTAAGCTACTGTGCCGGGCCGCAGGCTCCACTACCGAAACGCGATCTCCGCACCCTTCCGGGCGATGGAGTGCCTTTCGAACGCGGACTCCTTGTGCGGATAGTCGCGCCGGAAGTGCGCGCCGCGGCTCTCCTCGCGCGCGAGTGCGCAGCGCGCGATCAGCAGCGCCACCTGGCGCATGTTGGCCGCTTCCACCGGCTGCAGCGCCGCACCAGTGCTCGCGCGCTCGGCCTCTTGGAGAAGCCGGCAGGCCGTCCGCAAGCCCGCGGCGTCGCGCACGATGCCGCAGAGCTCCCAGGCCAGCGCGCGAATCTCCGCGGCGGTCGCGGCGGAACCGTGCGACTCGGGCGCGATGCCCGATCGGGGCTGCGGACCGGCCGCTCGCTCGCGCATCGCCCGGCCGGCGCGCGCTCCGAATACCACGCCTTCCAGCAGCGAGTTGCTGGCCAGCCGGTTGGCTCCGTGAACGCCGGTGCAGGCGGCTTCTCCCGCCGCGTAGAGCCGCGGTAAACTCGTGCGGCCGTCCAGATCGGTGTGTACGCCGCCCATGGCGTAGTGCGCCGCGGGAGCCACGGGAGCGGCTTGCCGTTCCAGGTCCACGCCGTACCGCAGACAGGTTTCGTAGATACGCGGGAAGCGCGCCGCCACGAAGCCGGGTTCCCGATGGGTGAGGTCGAGCGACACCGACCCGGCGCCGGTGCGCTCCATTTCGCTGACGATGGCGCGCGCCACCACGTCGCGCGGCGCCAGCTCCCGCAGCGGATGGTAGCGCTCCATGAAGCGTTCGCCGGACGCATTCAGCAGATGGGCGCCCTCGCCGCGCAGCGCTTCGGAGATCAGAAATCGCGGCGCGCCCTCGAGGTGTAGAGCGGTGGGATGAAACTGCACGAACTCGAGATCGGCGATTTCCGCGCCGGCGCGATAGGCCATGGCCACGCCATCGCCGGTGGCCACGTCGGGATTGGTGGTGTTGCGAAAGACGTTGCCTAATCCGCCGGTGGCCAGCAGCACGGCGCGCGCGTGGACGCTGTCGAGGCTGTGCGACTGGCCGTCCCACAAGGAGGCGCCGCAAACACCGTCGTCGAGCAGCAGGTCGATGGTGTCGGCGTAGCTCCGGAAAGTCACGTTGGGAAGCGACGCCGCTTTGCGGTACAGCGTCTGGGCGATTTCGCGGCCGGTGGAATCGCCGTGCGCGTGCAGGATGCGGTTGCGGCTGTGGGCGCCCTCGCGCGTGAAGGCGAGGCGGCCGCCCTCGCGGTCGAATGCCGCCCCCCAGTCGATCAATTGCTGGATGGCGGCGGGCCCTTCTTCCACCAGCGTGTGCACCGCGGCCTGGTCGCAGAGCCCATCGCCGGCTACTATGGTGTCCTGCTCGTGCAGTTCCACCTCATCCTCGTCGCTCAGCGCCACGGCGATGCCGCCCTGTGCGTATTCCGAAGAGGATTCTCGCAGACTGTCTTTGGCCACGACCAGAACTTGCCCCGCTTCGGCCAATTCGATGGCCGCGCGCATTCCAGCCACGCCGGCGCCGATCACCAGGAAATCCGCCGTCATTCGCTATTGCGATGATAGCAGGCGGCGCTTCCGCCGATCCGGCTATCGGCGGTCTGGCGGAGCGGCTGACGATTCTTACTCCTCCTCACTGGGGTCGGAGGGCAGGTAGTAGTCTTCGATCGTCTCGCTCGCGTCGGACTGGTCGCCGGCGGCGGGAATCGTTTCGACGGCGTCGGCAGCCTCATCCTGCTGCCGGCCGTCCTCGTCATCGTGCCGTTTTTCGCGCTTGCGCTGAATCGCGCCGGACGGCTGGTGTTGGCCGTACGGATCGGAAGAAGGAACGGAGCCCACACGGAAATCATCCATGGTCGACCTCGCTTTGCCCGATTAATAGCGGAAAACGGGGCCGAAGGCAAGGGGGGAGGGCTATGCGGGGAGACGGGTGGCGATGTACCAGGTGTTGCCGGCGACGTCTTTCACGCTGCCGTGGCGGTCTCCATAGGACTGATCGGCCGGGGCGGAGATGGCTTCGGCGCCGCACGCTACAGCGCGGCTATACACGGCGTCGGCATCGTCCACATACAGGTAGAACATGCCCGGCATGGGCTGATAGATGCCGGCTGCGTCGATGAGTTCCAGGGCGGAGTTGCCGATTTTCAGGGTGGTGTGCAGGATCGCGCCCTCCGGCGTCGCGGCGTGCCCGGTTTCCACGGCGCCGTAGGCGGTGCTGAGGAACGCAATTAGGGGTTCGGCGCGCAGCGGCTGCAGAAAAGGCTGGATGGTGGGCGCGCCCTCGGAGAAGTAGTTTGCGCCCCGGAAGGTGGCTATGTACCAGCAGTTGCCCCAGGGGTCTTTGACGTGCGCGGTGCGTTCGCCCCACTCCCGATCGGCGGGCGGTTGCAGGGATTCGGCGCCGGCATCGAGCGCGCCTTGATATACGGCGCCGGTATCCGGCACATAGATGTGGAACGCCAGAGGGCGCGGGTCGCCCTTCCAGGAGACATCCGGCCCGCCGCCGCCGATCCACAACTGGGTGTCGCCGATGCGCACTTCGGCGTGATACCCGCCGGCGGACCCAATCGCGCGGAACGTTTCGGTAGCGCCGAAGACGCGGCCGAGAAAGCCGATCAGGCCGGGAACATCCAGGACTACGGGATAGGCGGTGACGGTTTGCAGTTGCATCAGGCTTCCAGTATATGGCCAATTCGAATATTCTAGCCGATGACGTATCCAATCGTGCTGTAGCCCTTGAGCCTGCGCTCGTACATCCTTGCCAGCATCAGAACGTAGTTGTCCACATAATCGTAGACCTGCACAAATCGCTTGTTGTCGTGTAGCCGATGCAATCTGCCCACATACTGCTGTAGCGTGCCCTTCCAGGAGATCGGCATGGCCAGGAATAGCGTGTCCAGTCGCGCATCGTCAAACCCTTCTCCGATATAGCTTCCGGTCGCCAGAATCACTCGCGATTCGTTCTCCGGCACCGCCGCCAGTGCTGCCGCTATTTCCCGGCGCTGCTTCTTTCCCATACCTCCCTTCAAGACGAAGACGTGCTTGGCAACGCCTGCGAGCTTGGCTGCAAAATACTGGAGGTGCTCCGTCCGACCGGTCAGAAGCAACGGGCACCGTCCCGATTCTATGGCCCGCACGATGTCGTTGGCGATCATCTCGTTGCGCGGGACATCATTTACCAGCGCGGCATAGATGTCCTGGATGGTGACATCGGTGAGGTCGGCGCCCATCCTGAATTCCGTGTGCCGGGGAGTGACCTTGTGCTCGAAGGGCGTCGCTTCCGTCATTGTCCGGGCGCTCATGCTGAAGCGCACGGGGCCACATTGCATGTAAATAATCGGATGGTGCCCGTCCTTTCGCGTCGGCGTGGCGGTCAGACCGACAACATACTTGGCCTTCACCTGCCTCATCACCTGTTCGAACGTGAAGGCGGATATGTGGTGACATTCATCGACGATCACCTGGCCGTACTCACCCACGAAGTCCTTCACCTCGTCTTTGCGGTACAGGCTTTGGATTACGGCGACGTCGACGCAACCCGTCCGATCCATCTTGCCACCGCCGATATGCCCGATCGATTTGGCCGGCAGATCCAAGAACATCCCAAGGCGCTCCTGCCACTGATCGAGCAACTGTTGCCGGTGAACCACGACCAGAGTGTTAACCTTGCGCTTGGCGATAAGCCACGCCGCAACGGCGGTCTTCCCGAACGCCGTAGGGGCGCAGAGGATGCCTTCGTCGTGGGCGGTAATCTTCGCCACCGCTTCCTCCTGGAACGGCCGAAGCTGACCCTGGAACTCCGCTTCAATCGCCGTGCCCGCGTATCGTTCGTCCCGAACCACGGGCCGGATCTTATGCGCTTCGGTGGGGAGCCCGCATTCTTCCGCCAGAGCCTGAAATGGAACTCTCAAACGTCAGACTCAAAGCTTCCAGAATCCGCTGTTTATCGAGCCCACCCGATCCGATCAGAAGAGCCAGGTCCACCAAGTCCTTCACCCTGCTGTTCGCCGCGTTCCGCGGGAGCGTGTAGGCATGAATCTTCTCCGCGAACTGCTGTTCGCGAGCGATCATCACGACTCGCGACGATTCGATGCCGGCGAATCCCAGCCAGTCCCGGCAGACGATCGTTTCCAGCGGCTCCACAATCACGTCACCGATGCCTGCATCCAGATGGAAACGGGCGAAAATGCGTTTGTCCATGCGAGCTTCGATAGGGAATCGCGCGCCACCGTAGGGCGCGGCGGTCAAATCCATGACCGGCGGCCCGACCACGAACTCGAACCAGTCGCCGAAAGGAACATTAGCCGCGGTCTGCAACATCGCCCGCAGAACTTCGATCTGGCCGGCGTTCACTCCCGGCACTCTCCGTACAGTCAGGTCGATGTCCACGGTGGCCCGAGCCGCCTTGAACCGTAATTCCAGCGCATAGCCGCCCTTCAAGACCCACGGCGCGGCTTCCTCACGGAACAATCTTGCGAGCAGGCGGTCGAATGA
>Ga0182030_10023860_pt1 | contig 11279 bp, 12 predicted proteins | sample 812S3MmetaG_FD_121299 | JGI IMG/M metagenome (GOLD analysis project Ga0182030, IMG submission 121299) | Permafrost microbial communities from Stordalen Mire, Sweden - 812S3M metaG (Illumina Assembly) | ecosystem: Environmental > Terrestrial > Soil > Wetlands > Permafrost | place: Sweden...
CACTTGCTCAGACACGGCAGACGGATTGGCCGTCGACTCAGCGTTTCCCGCCCCAAACGGTCAAAACAAATGTCGCGCTTGCGGAAGCTTTTTCGTCGTCCTTTAGGTTAATGCTTATGGGGCGCACCACCTACCAAATAGAAGTCATCGCTGAAGTCCCGGGGCAGACCCGCACGGAACGGCAGCGCTGCGACCTCTTCGATTGGGAGGCGCATTACGAATGGGCTCCCGGCGAAGGGAAGAAGCCCGGACTATGGAACGAACGCCGCCGCCACGTCGTGCCTGGCAGCGGCTTGCTTGGCCAGTTTGCAGCTTTCCAAAAGGACGCCAAACCTTTTTTCGTCTAACCCCCGTCCCCGCGGGCCACTCGGTGTGCTTTGCGGTTAGGCGGGGGGAAACCGGAGCGCGACTTGATCCCCAGTATCTGGAACTGGATCGCCGAAAGCGCGTTTATTACGCGTCCCCCGCGTATCCGCTGACGCCACTGCGGACACTCTGCACCTTCGTGCAGTATGGTATTTCTGAGCGCGCCAACACCGAGAGTCTTGGAGCACGCATGATTCGCATGAACAACCTTCAGGCGAATGGTTGGGACTTCTCAGACCTCAAGCATATTCAACTCGACGATGAAAAACTGCAAAAATATAAACTTGAGCCGGGCGACCTCCTCTTTAACCGCACCAACTCGAAAGAACTGGTTGGCAAGTGCGAAGTGTTTCAGGAGTCAGGCGATTGGGTTTTCGCATCCTACCTCATCCGCGTGCGTCTCGACACTTCCCGGGTTATCCCGGGCTACGTATCGGACTTTTTGAATTGTCCTGCCGGACGCATCCAAATTGATCAGGTCAGTCGCCAGATTGTCGGAATGTCGAATGTCAATGCTGAGGAGCTTAAGGACCTACTTGTTCCCCTTCCGCCACTTCAAAAACAACGCCAACTTGCGTTAGAGCTGGCCCAAGCGCGAAAACACCGCGATGAATGCCTCGCTGAGGAAGAGCGTATTCCAAGCGAGCTGGATGATCAGATAATGGCGCATTTGGGGATCGCGAAACCAAACTACCCCTCCTTGCAGATTTTCGCGGTGACTACTGGAGAACTTAGGGGATCACGTTTCGACCCAACATTTCATCACCCGAAGTATCATGCTGCGCTTCGCGCAATCGAATCCGGCAAAGAGCCACACGTTAAACTTGGTGAGCTATTGCTTGATATTTCCGGCGGTGCGACGCCGAAAGCGGGAGCAGAGGAACTATACGCCAGTTCCGGAATTAAGTTTTTCCGAATACTAAATATTCGAGCTAATCATCTCGATTTCAAAGATCTGAATTTCATCAATCCAGAAGTGCATGAAGGTTTGTTGAAGAGGTCCCAGTTAGCATCCGGCGATGTCGTAATGACCATCACCGGAAGAGTTGGATCGTCAGCGGTGATTTCACATACCGAACTACCTGCCAATATCAATCAGCATATAGTGAGACTGCGGGTGAATCCTTCCCAATGCCTCCCGCACTTCTTGGCTGCTTACCTAAATACTTCTATCGGAATGCTCATGTCCAACCGACCAGTCAGTGGCGGAACACGAGTCGCACTCGACTATGGATCGATACGCGAGATTCCAGTGGTCCTCCCGAATCTGAATACTCAGCAGAAGGTCATTCAGTTAGTGGCCGCAAACATGAACCGAGCCGCAACGCTTCGCGCTCAGTCGGAAAACGTGTGGCGCGAGGCCAGAGCAAAATTTGAAAAGCAACTCTTGAACAAGGCTACACCATGATTCTCACCGGTATTCTGCACGCTTCGCTTGGTGGCTTCACTTGTATTCGCGGTGTAGCCCCAATGGGCGACCTCGCGCGCTGCTCGAAATACGACCGAGAGTATCAACGCAGCCTAATCACTACACACGAAGCCGAAATTCAATATTTTCTCGACGATCAAAAATATCTGTTCTTTCCCGAGGTAATTCTGTCGGCATCCCTTCAATTCGACTTCAAGAAATACACTGGGACGAAGGCCATCGCGCCCCTTGCTGACATTTTCAGCGGCAAGGGTTTCAAGTCCAACGTCAATGGTGTTACGGTGCGCGTTGTAAAAACCAAAACGCCAAAACAACTCACCACCGCCATAATTGCAGCCGAGATTGCCTATTTGGAGTTGCCCGAGGAACACCTCGCCAACGGCCTCAAGCTTTTTCGCATAGACGGCAACCATCGTCTTAGTGCCGCTGAAAACACCGACAGATTCAAAACTTTGCCCGCACCATTCTGCATCGTCCTGCATGATGATGTGACTCAGGCGACCCTCTTTGAAAAGGTGGTTTTCCACAACATCAACGCCAAGCAGGTGCCCCTTACGTCGGAAGAAAACTTGCGGTTGATTCTGCAGGAAGGTGAGCAAGCGCTGTTCACGGATAAAGACTTGCTGGAAAACCGAAGCTTCGGCCCGGCCTACTACCTTGCCCGCAAACTCGTCGCTGCCCTAAATCCTGAATACCTGCCGGGGTTGAAAAAAGCGCTGGAGAATCCCCGCACATTGACACTGTCGTTGACACAATTTCTATCAGCCCGTGACGAGAAACTCAACGAAACAACACCGGCGGAACTTGATAAACAGGTGGGACGCCTCCGGGAAGCCCTTAAAGCCGTTAACGCGATTTACGAAAAGCGTCACAAATTGGCGGAGAACGGCTGTCATGGTGTCCTGGTCGCCTTTGCCCATTTTGCGCTGCACAACGACGGGCGGCAGTTGCCATCATTCGAGCGCTGGATTATATCCAACCGGATCGACTACCTTGCTCCCGTCAGCACGACCGATGGGATTGGATACCACTACCACCTTGGCCGGACGCAAGCAGTAGATGCGGCGAGTTTGGTGAGCGTGTTCGAGAGTATCCTCGTTTCAAAGCATCGGGAGATTTTCATTTCAATGGCCTTCCGCAATGAGACCGAAGAGACCTATAAGACGATCCAGAAAACCGTTGACCAACTCAACGCCAAACATGGCCTCACGATCAAGCTGCGCGAAATCCGAATTGACCACTTTAATCCCGGCCATAGTTACACCATAGACGACGAGATTCTGAAGATCATTGAAGGTTCGGGCCTGCTAATCGCTGATCTTACTTTCGGCAATCGCAATGTCTATCATGAGATAGGTTACTTGATGGGGCTGAACCGTGGCAAGGGATTGGAGCAGGAAAACTTCATCCTGATTGCCGACAAGAAGACTCGTGGCGATGAATTGGAGAGCGACATCGGTTTCAACCTCAAGTCCTGGCAGCAACTCCGCTTCGAAAGCACGAGGCAATTAGAGGTGGAACTCACCAGATCCTTGGAGGAATACTTTGGCTTCAATGGAGAAATATCGTAATTAATCTTAGAACCAAATAGAAATATGCCAATTCCAGAATTCAACGAAATCAAAGCGCCCGCCCTTCAATTCTTCAGCGATGGCGCAGCACACAAGGTTTCCGAGGTATATTCCAACCTCGCTAGCCACTTCAATTTAACCGAGACGGAACAGAACGAGATGCTTCCCAGCGGCGTCCAGCGGCGCTGGCATAACCGCGCCAATTGGGCGTGCTACGACCTGTTCCGTGCCGGCCTCCTCGACCGGCCCAAACGCGGCCTTTATGTCATCAGCGAGGCAGGCAAACAACTATCGGCTCAAAAACCGAAGTTTATTGACCGTGATTTTTTGATGAAGTTTCCACAGTTCGTCAAGTTCGCCCAGTCCACCGGCCCTAAAAAGATCGCAAACAGCGAAGGGCAAGCCGCCGAACCGGAGGGGGATACCACCACCAAAAGCAAAACGCCCGAGGAGTTGATTGGCGCGGCCTACCAGACGATCCACGCCACTCTCAAACAGGAGTTGCTCGATCTTGCCAAAAGAATGGATCCCGTCCAATTTGAGCAACTCGTGCTCGATCTGCTCGTCGCCATGGGCTACGGCGGTTCCAAGGCCGATGCGGCCAAAGTTACCAAAGCGTCCAATGACGAGGGAATTGACGGCCTAATTAACGAAGACCGCCTGGGGCTGGATGTAATCTATGTCCAAGCCAAGCGCTGGAAGGACACGGTCGGACGCAAAGAAATCCAGAGTTTTGTCGGCGCGCTGGCCGGCCAGCAGGCCCACAAGGGGATTTTTATTACCACCAGCGATTTCGCGGACACCGCTATCGCGTACGCCAAGAAAGTGACCCAGAAAGTGATCTTGATAGATGGGGATCGATTGGCCGACCTCATGATTCAGCACGACATCGGCGTCTCTACCTCCCACGCTTACGTCGTAAAACACATCGACAGCGATTACTTTGAAGAGGATTGATGAGCAATGGTTTCCAACGAAAGACTATTACCCTAAGTTTTTGTCGTTTAGAGTAGGCGTGGCGCGCCGTAACCCACTTTGGTACTAGACCTTTGGCACCCGCCTCTCAACCGCGGCCAAGGTCAACGTACCCGGACCTCGCGAACCGATTCTGATAAACTTCGTTCAGAACCACGACCCCAGGCGCATCGTTGCTTCGCAGATGAGCATGAATCAACTCAATTCGCACACCGCCGTGTAACCCCCGAAGCACTTCGCCGACCGCTAGAGCACTTGCATACGCCCCTACAAAAGAAGACGAAATGGCCTTGCCCTCCAGAGTCTCTACGAGAATTCCGCAATCCTTCAAACCGCCGAACGCCTTTGCAAACGAGCCTCTGCTGTACGACCGCTGGCCAAGAGCCGACTCGCTCCAGATAGCTCTTGCCTTCTCTGAAGCGTCAGGAAAGGTGTGCAATAGAATGTCATCAAAATTATCGGTGTCTCCGCCCAAGCCGCATTCCACAACCAAATCGAAACCAGCGCCCTCAAGCATACTACGCGACCTCAAGTTATCGAAACCACAAAGCGAGACATAAGGATCCTCTCCTGCCCTTTTCGTCATTTCGTTGAAAGGCCGTTCAATAATCCGAGTTTCAAATCCTCGGTCTTCGAGCCACCTGCTGCACACGCGCGTTTTGTATTGACCTGGTGCTCCTTCATCACACAGCAAACCTGCATTCCAATTCCCCGCTACAACCCGCTCGAAATCCTGTAGAAATACCATCGGCGGTTTCGTGCGCGGATACGGCAGCAGCCCCAGCGTCCAGACATACGCCTGTCCCAAGTGGCCCAACCCAAGAAGCCATAAGTTCAGAGGCAAAAAGTCCAAACTCGGACCGTCCGATTCTGGACTTCTCCAGTCCAGATCAGGTCGCCAGAGGGACAAGCCTTGCGGCTCGTCAACAAATCGGCTGCTCAGACCCGAGATTCGCATGAATCCTTTCGCCACCCCCAGCGCCCCAGCCAGGACACCGCCAAGCACAAAATCATGGGGGCTTTCCAACGTGACACGCTGCTCCGCCGGCACGACGCCGCCGCGCCACCCATTGCATACCACCGTCAGACCATCCTCGACCGGATTGCTTGCGGCCCCGAAGTAAAGAGTATGAGCCGACGAGGAAAACGAGAGATTCCCAAGAACCGCACCTAGTTCTATGGCCACATCATTTAGTGAGGCTTTGGATGGCCACGGCAGCAGATTTGTCACTTGAGCGGGCAATGACACCGACACCCCACCCAAGAAACTTCGCTTGCCCACATTGATTGCCGTGACCAGTGCGGCTTGAGAAGCAACCGATGTGCGGATTCTCTCATCACATATCAGGTTCAAACTGAATCCTCGTAAAATCCCCAAAGCTTGCGCATATGTACATCCATACCTCTCAATGATCGCTCTCGATAGCCGGCAAAAGCTATCTTCGCTAACTGGTTCATCTTTCATAGAATCGTCAGTTTTATTCTTCCAGATTTGGCGCTCCAAGTCCGCCACTCGTGATTCCCAAGATATTCATACACGCCAACGCCTTTAAGCGAACCCCTATTCCCGCTAGCGAAGCCAGGCACGATTAGTGCAATGTGCCCGGACGTCTCGATCATTGGATTGGTTCGGTCCGTCTCACTCTGACCGGTCCATTTTCCACCGTGCGTATGCACATCTGCCAACACCTGCATCTTGTGCCCCTGACAATAATTCCATAGCGGCACGAATCCCACGCCTTGAAACGCAATAATCCCTGAATTTAGCGATGTCGGGTCCAACTCATCGTAGGGGATGAAATGTTTAATTTTGCTGCCCCCAACATTTCCGAGCAAGAACGCGCCGCTTTCCCTGACTCCATTGCCGCGTCTTTTGAGTTCCCGTATGAGTTTCCGCCAAAGTAGTATCGATATCCTCATGTTAGTTCTCATGGTCAGCGGGATTGAGATTCGCATAAACGAAATCCAAATATCTGACGATGGTAAAATTCGGCTGCCACCACCACTGTGGGCAAAGGCCTCTCCAAGCGTCGTGCCCTTGCATCGCAATCCTATCGCAAGGAGCGTAAAGGGCGCCAGCGTTCCAAGCCGGATTGAACACCACCGAGACCCCATCCCCTTTCGGCCAGAGAGACGGTGCCAGTTGCCGATTCTCCTTCACATCCCAAGGGCAGGCCGTAGGGGCCTGCTGTGAATAGCCGGTCGTATCAAACCTCAGATGCACGCGTCCTTCCGCCACGAGGCGTTTGTCGCCCCGAACCCAAATCACCGGCAAACTCAAGTTGATTGTTTCTAGCGTTCCGTCAAGTCCCCACTTGCCAGAATCAACGCCGGCCAGAAACGGCGCGCTTCCCAGGTGGGCCAAAATGAGAGTTTCGTTCGGTTTCATCCTTGGAACCTTACTCGCGAGACAAGACACAGCTTGATTTCGCATTGCGGCTCAGTGACGAATGACCCGATATGCTGATCACTCAGCAATTCAGTTTGAGGCGGATTCGCAAGCCGCAACATCTTATTTTCCCCGTCGACCCCTTTGAGATCAAACGCGCCCACCGCCCACTTCAGCACCCGCTTAACTTTTGCTGAGGGCGTAAACGACTCGCTCTTCTCAACGCCATTATAGCTCACCCCAACCCGAATGCGATGGCATTTGTGGCAGTGAATGTGATGGCGATGCTTAACACCGCAAAGCTCGATCGATTGTCCCCTTTTTAGAGGCTCCCCCACTTCTTCGGCAAAGATATGCAACTCCTCCAAAGGTCCGTCGCACAATCCTGCCTCATGAATCTTTTTCAGGAGATCCTCGACCAAAACGTCTGTCCCAATCCTGATCATTGTCGGCTCTGCATCTTTTGCCGAATGCACATATAATTCAATTTCGTTCATAATTCCTTCACCGTTCTGCTGGCGTAATTACCAGCTTCGTTCTAAGCATACAACGCAGTGCTAAATTTGTCAAGCGCCTATTTTTTTTGCAAATATAATGCTTGCCTAATTTTGCAAAATGAGCGACATTTGCCCCATGAGAACTTTAGGCCAAGAACTACAGACCGCCCGAAAGCTGAGGAATCTTTCACTCCGCGAGGTCGAGGCTGCAACGGGCATATCGAACCCGTATTTGAGTCAACTTGAAAACGACAAAATCCAAAAGCCATCACCGCAGTTCCTGGGAAAACTTGCCACACTCTACGACCTCAATTTTCAGATCGTGATGGAGGCGGCTGGATACATGCCCACAGGCACGAGAAACACTGGTCCGAAAACGCTGGCAGGAGACACGTTGTTCAGCCACGCGTTAAGCGCCTCAGAAGAAGTGCAACTTCTTGATTACCTGAGTTTTATCCGATCAAAGAAAAATCCATAGCGTCGAATTCCCAAGCACGCTGACAGTCACTGCTTATCATCGAGGGTCTTCGGGATTCCAGTCTCCTCTTCTTCGCACACCAAGTTCTGCACCGGAAACATCGCGGTTTCCCCGCCGACCACTTGATTAGCCAGAAAACTCCACTCCTCATCCCTCCGAGCTCGTGCATCCTTCAGCTTTGCGTCCTCCTTTTGACCCGCAAAATCCTCCGAGACTAAGTCCGACCTATGGGCATCGCAGAGAAACTCAGCAACCGTCATGATCATCTTGTCCGGATTATTGTTTTTCATATTTTAGACCACCACTTGAACAATTTAGCACTACTTTCCTGTTTTTACCACCAAAACGCCCAATCCGTCAACACATTCCTTGACAAATTCATAATTCTGTGCGGACTGGTTTCCCCTCCCTTAAGCGGCATCTTTCTCACCAAGATTGTGGGTGTATTGGGGATACGCGCTTGGAGCATCCTCAATTTTTTTCCACACGATGGAATCGCGACGGGAGAAATGCACCTGGTTGCCGATTCGAACGTAAATTACACCCTCTTCAGCCGCCCCCGCAGTGGCGTCCATAATAATTTCCGCAGTGCAAAGACCCTTCTTAAATATGTCAAGCGGAGAAATCTCCATCACCCAGATGAAATGCGGAAGATGGAGACCGACCGGCACGCTCGAAGCGAGATCAGGCCCGCGTTTCGCCTGTACGAGTTTCCTCTTCTTGAACGCAGAGCTACTTGTCACGAATAGCCGCGTAACGAAGGGCGCCGAGCCGGTCTGTTTCAGTGTGCTCAAAAACAATTTACATTGCCCTAAAGCCTTCACTCGGGCGTCCTCAGCAGGAACGAACACCTTTTCCGGTAAAGGACAAGTCATCGTCCAAATGCTGTTCATTGATATTTTGACGCCATTCTTGTCGTACATTTTCGCATAATTCTCGGCATCACCCTCGTAGCCCAACGTCCGATACGGGAAGCAATTGTCATCCACCACGACGAATTGTTTTAGGAAATGGGAGCTGTCGACAAATTCCTTTGCCGCCCCAACGTCTCTATTGACGTCCATTGTATGGCCGATCAAACTCACCACATGTCCTTCCCCCGGCAAACGCAAGCTCGCAAGCACAGGGAATCCCGATTCCACGTAAGAACACAGATCCTGAAACGCATCGCCGTCCAAGACACCCACTCCCGATGCCGCACCCTTCTTCTGAAGAAACCGCACAATTGGGAACGTTCCGAATTCACTCAAGATGTGACAATAGTCGGTGTACGTCATCCCTCGATATGGAACGGCCCTCCCCTGGCTGGTTTCGGTCATTTGAATAAAATCGAAGGGGAGCAGCTCCTTATAATGGGGGTATCTTTGGGAAAGGTATCGGCAAACGCCCCAGAGCGCCGAATGAGCACAAAGAGTCGCGTCGCCATCTTGGGATGTCCAAGGATATCCTTGAACTTCGAACATCATGCCGTTAATACGCGGCTTAAAAGTCGTTCGCAGCAAATAGTACTCATCCTCAATTCCCATTTTGAGCTTGTAGGGATCAATTACTGTGCGACCAAGGCAAGCCTCTCGTACAGGCCTTACAACAGAGAACCCAAGGTAATCCGACCGGAAGCGATCCTCATTAGCCAGCAGCTGTTTCGGGTCCACCTCTGCATGACTGAAGAAATGCAGTCGGCTGCAAATCGAGGTGACCTCAAGGAATTTTTTGGAATAAAAGTTACTGTGCAAGTTCCGGTGGTCTTTGCACACGTAGAACGGTTCCAGAACGATACTCCCCACAAATCCGTCCAACCCGTCTCGCAACGTCTTTATCCCCCAATCGGACAGCGTGGGACATCGCTGCCGCAGTGCTTCCCACGCCTTCTCAGGCGCAGCAGGATCGATGCTGAAGCTTAATAAGTCGTTGCTCTTATAAATTGGCTCATCACTCATATTGTTGCGATATCAACCCATGTGAAGCTCCCAAATCGAAACATAAATCGTCCACTGACACAATAACTTTCTTTTCTCGCTCTACGTGGCTGGCTCTCCTCAATGGGGCGAACGCTCGACTCCGCTCCTTCATCTGTTCGTTGATCCGCGCCCCAATTCTCCCGCGCGGGCTGCCAGCCCAAACGCTTCCGTTACGCTCACGGTTTTAGGGATTCACAATCGAGCCGGGAACCTGTCCGCTGGTCAAGGCTTCAATTCCACTCCGTTACAGCCTCACAAATCGTCGAAGAAAGGCATTCCCCTAGCGTTGTGAGAACGAAAGCTTTCGGGAAGCCCCATCAGCCGGCAGGCCGCGCATCAGGGCCTTTCCGAAACTTCCGCCCTCACATCGTCCCCAAAATTAGTCTGACCTCTGCCGCTCCGGGCAAGCCGCTGGCCTTACGCCTGCCCGTCAGCCTCCAGGCGACAGCCCGCGTCTCACCCGGCCGTCAGAAGTCAGAACAACGCGACCTCGCGCCCCGACGAAGGCCAAGAGACCAAAGACTCGACGCGCAGCCGTCATGCTTCGTGCCGGCCCGTCAACCTGGCATGAATCCCGCCAGGGTGCGGCGGCACCGCCTTGCTTCAATTTCACAGGTGGCAGATTTGCCGCAGCCTTGGCAGCGCGCTATGGCCCTTCCCTTGACGTTTACGGCCTCGTCTGAGGCTGGCTTGAGCCGGTCAAGGGTTAGGAGGCGTTTGAACCGTTATCGCCGGTCCAGTGACGCTCTCCGAAGGAGGCGCTTTGCTTACTCCGCTTCGCACTGTGCTCGACGCCGTGTCTGTCCCCCTCGTCTCGTGTTCGCCATGCCCGCGCCAGCCGGAACGACTCCGGTTGCACAGATGCCGGCAAACACTCTTGGACAGCGTCACGTCGCACGAACCGCCAAACTTTGACAGTTCGTGATAGTCTCCAGCCCACCGTGTGGCCTTTGACTCGGTCAAACCGCTCCCCTTCAAAATATAATCCAGTCCATCGAGTGAAGAATTATAGACGCTGACCCGCGCAATCCCCCCGCCCAGACTCTCCCATTGAGACATCAAGGCCAGGCAATTGCGCGCGCCAGCAGAAGAGGGCAGCCCCGCGATTACCGCATGTTGATGCAACCGGCCGGTGGACTCCCCACGCTCGCGCCGGAGGCACCACAGTATTTTAGAAAAATGCACACCGAAACTCCGCGCCTGGGTTCGCACCAGTGCGACAAACATCTGCGGCCCAAACCTGACACACTGCTTTTCGCTCTTGAAAGAGAACGAGCAGAAATACTGCCAGTTGACCGCAGCCAAAGCGTGGAGTTCCGGGTTGTGCATGACTTGTTCCTATTTTCCCACAAGCCCGACAATTTTGCCCCGTGCCCGCAGGCGACCGCCGAACGGCAACAGTTCCCGGATGCCCAGGTTGATCACCTTGTCCTGGAGCTTGCCGGCGTGAACCGGTTTTTCCTCATCGCTCATGGCGTATTCGATTGGCTGTGCCAACCGCTCGCCCGTGTCGCTCAAGTCCATTACCGTGATGATTTGCTGCTTCACCAGGCCCTTTTTCCCGGTGTATTCGTCCGACCTGTCACTCATTACCAGTGCTTTAACTGTCATATTGA
>Ga0182030_10023861_pt1 | contig 11279 bp, 6 predicted proteins | sample 812S3MmetaG_FD_121299 | JGI IMG/M metagenome (GOLD analysis project Ga0182030, IMG submission 121299) | Permafrost microbial communities from Stordalen Mire, Sweden - 812S3M metaG (Illumina Assembly) | ecosystem: Environmental > Terrestrial > Soil > Wetlands > Permafrost | place: Sweden...
AGCCGCAAGGGCGATTGTTGGGACAACGCATGTTCGGAGACGTTGTTCGGTTCACTGAAGGTGGAGCGCCTGCATGGGCAACGCTTTGAATCGATCCGCGAAGCCAAAGATGAAGTCATCGCAGCAGCTTGCGTTCGTCACACGCTTCGATCAGCGCATGGACCAGGGCGGCGGCGGCGGTGAAGCGGACGCGGTGGCCTTGCTGGCAGGCGGCGAGCCCTGGCGCAAGCGCGATATGGGTCTTGCCGGTTCCGCTGTTGCCGAGCAGCAGCACGTTCTCTCTGCGGGTGAGGAACTCGCACCGCGCCAGCTCCAGCACCATGGCCTCGTTGAGCGTCGGCATGGCGAGGAAGTCGAAGCTGTCCAGGCTCTTGGTCGCGGGGAACTTCGCCTGTCTTATGCGGCGTTCGGTGGCGCGACGTTCGCGGTCGAGCAACTCGAGCTCGGCCATGCGCAGCAGGTAGCGTGGATAGTCAAGGTCTCCGTATGCCCGCGCAGCGTGCGCTTGCTTCGCTTGCGGCACTCAGCTTCGAGATGCGCGTTGAACGCATCCGTGTAGTCGCCTGTGAACTGATGTTCTTCTCTTAGCCGCTCCCAGACACGCTTGGCAGTATGCCGCTGCTTGGCCGGACGCGTCTTGTCTTCTTCGACAATCGCGTCGATCACGCCGACGAAGCCATCCAGCTTCGGTCGCGTCGCCGGCTGCTCCCGCCGATGCCCCGGCGGCGCCGTGAATGACACCATCTTCCGAACCAACTTGCGCGAGATGCCAAACTCTCGCGCACAGCACGCCGACTTACCCCATCGACCAGAACCGCCCGCCGAACTCGCCCATAAAGCTCCACCTTGAACATCCCTCCGGTGTCCCACAGAACCAGTCTCCGGCGGTGGATCCCTTTTGCACCGCCACGAACCTCCGCTCACGCGGCGCTCCGTGGTCTATTTTTCCTCCGGCGCTCATATCAATCCGATTCGCCGCAAAAAACGCACGGGTCAACGCAAATATTTGGCCCCAGCGAAGACGGAGGGCGATATCGGGTTACGCTCATGTTCAAGCACTCCAACGCCTCTACCGCCTCTGCGTTCTTGGCTTGCCCTTAGGTCTCGTTGCTCCATAACGGGAGGATGAAAGACCAAGCAGTCGACATAGTAAGATGCGCCTCCGGGCAAAGACAAATCCACAAATGTCGTAACAGGAATGATGATGACACTGACAATAACGCGAAGGATACTTAGTCTAGCTATCGGCATAACTGCAACTCTGCTGCTGTCCGCAGAAGCGAGAGCCCAGGGCGCTGCATCCATTGCTTCACCACGGCGCGTGCTGGGGGCAGTCGACACGGACGATCGCGTATCGATACCGAGTGCCGTGCGTCCGTGGGTCAAGCAGGCAAAGGACCTCGGTGCGGCACCGGTCTCGACGCCTGCTCCGAGGATGCTTTTGCTGCTCAGCCGCAGCACCGGGCAAGAGCAGGCCCTTCAAGAGCTACTAAGCGATCTCCAGAATCCTGCTTCTCCTCGTTACCATCATTGGCTGACTCCGTCTCAATTTGGAGCGGCTTACGGCACCAATGAGGATGACCTACAGAGCGTGACAAGCTGGCTTCAGTCCCAGGGCTTAACTGTCAGCAAGGTCGCCAAGGCACGCAACCTGATCGAATTCTCCGGCACCGTGGGACAGGTGGAGCAGGCCTTCGGCGCCAATGTGCATCGCCTTTCCGTCAACGGAGTGGAGACGATGACGAGTGTCACCGCTTTGCAAATACCCCGGGCTCTCTCTCCTGTCATTCAGGGCATCGTAAACCTGGACAGCGCAAAGCCACACGCCTCAGTGGTAAGCGCGGGGCGAGCGACCTATGATCCTTTGTCTCACAGGATCAAGCCCGATCTGACATTGTTTAACAGTTCCGGGGACCCACTCCTCTATATGGACCCAGCCGACGCGGCGATAATCTATGACACGCCAAACGCTGCGATGAACCCCAACTACAGCGGCACAACGCTAGACGGCAGTGGCGTGACTGTCGGCATCGTGGGCGACTCCAATGTCAACCTTGATCCAGTGAGCAACTATCGCCAGGCGTTTCTCAACGAGACTGCCGGCAACGTGAACCTGCCAACCATTGTCGTCGATGGCAACGACCCTGGTATCAACAACGATGAGGTTGAAAGCTTCCTCGATCTCGAAGTGCTCGGCGGCATTGCTCCGAAGGCCAAGATCTATTACTATGCGTCCGATAGCAGCGACCTGAGCAACGGTCTCCAAACCGCGATCGCGCGTGCGGTCGAGGACAATATCGTCAGCATCCTGAGCATCAGCTACAGTAGCTGCGAGACGGACCAGGGGACTTCGGGTAATGCGTTTTTCTCCTCGGTCTATCAACAAGCGAGTGCACAGGGCATTACGATCACCGTATCGAGCGGGGACAGCGGACCAGCCAATTGCGATTCGTCCTCTGCTTCGACAGCCGAGAATGGTATGGTGGTGAACGCTCTGAGTTCGACGCCATACAACATCTCAGTGGGTGGCACCGACTTCGATGCGCTTGCTAGCAACTTCTCGCAGTACGTTGACGCGACGACGACCGGAAACCCGCCCTACTATAGAACGGCACTCCAGTACATTCCCGAGATGCCGTGGAATGACTCTACTCTGATGAGCACGTCGATTGCTGCGAACGCGGCACTGACCAGTGGAGGGAGCACCAATGTTATCGCAGGCGGCGGCGGCATGAGCTCGGTCTATACGAAGCCTGCGTTTCAAACAGCGTTGACGCCAGCAGATGGCGCACGCGATCTGCCCGATGTATCGTTTCTTTCTGGAAACGGCCTATACGATGCCGCGTGGGTAATTTGTGAGTTTGCTCAGGGTGGCGGCGAAGACTGCGCGACCACGAATGGTCAGTTCACGTCTTCGACAACCTTCAATGGCGCGGGCGGCACTTCTGCGGCTACTCCGGCGTTCGCAGGAATGCTGGCTTTGGTAGAGCAGTCGACCGGGTCGCGCCTGGGGCAAGCCAACAACGTTTTGTATCAGTTGGCTGCCACGCAATACTCGACTGTGTTTCATGACGTGACATCGGGCGATAACGCGGTCGTCTGTACGAGCGGCAGTTCAGGCTGCGGTAGCAACGGCTTCACAACAGGCTATAACGCGATTACAGGCTACGACATGGCTACAGGACTGGGAAGTGTGGATGCGGCTGAGATGGTGAAGAAATGGAGTTCCGCAGCCGCCACCAACACCGGGACGACACTGACCATTAACGGAGCAACGACCCCTGTAAGCGTTACGCATGGCACGACGCTCGGCATCGAAGCGTCTGTCACACCGTCTACCGCAAGCGGCAGCGTGGCGCTTGTGGCCAACACGAGCCTGCTTGGCGGACAGCTTTCGATTCCGTTGACGAGCGGCGTTGCTTCGACCAGCTACAACGGCCTGCCAGGTGGCACTTATACGGTGTATGCGCGGTACGGTGGCGACTCCACAAACGCGGCAAGCTCCTCAAATTCCATTAACGTCAACATCGCGCCAGAGGCGAGCACTACGTCGGTAACCATCAACCCCTATACGGCTCCCGCTGGGACGGCAATCAACGGCATCAACGCCATACCGTATGGTTCGTACATCTTCTTGGATGCCTACGTCTTCGGCACAGTCGAAGGGCAGACGGCGAGTCAGGGACAAGCATCGGGTACGATTACTTACCTAGACAATGGAAGCCAGCTTGCGACGACGGCAATCACCAGCCTTGATTATGCATCCTTCCCCGGTCTCTCCCAGGGGGTCTATCCTTTCACTGCGGGCACGCACACGATCACCGCCAACTACCCTGGCGATGCGAGTTACAAAGCAAGTACGAGCACGCCTGTCACCTTCACTGTAGTGAAGGGTTCCACGCAACTGTCGTTGGTGCCGACCGATGCTTCGACGAACAACGTGACGAACGATATCATCACGTTGTATATCACCGCGAGTGGATTGGGTTCCCTGCCAACCGGAACGGTGACGCTACAGTTGGGCAGCACGACGCTGGGAACTACGACCACTATTCAGAACTCGGCATCGAGTAACGGAGTCGTGGGCTATGCCACGTTCAACATCCCGGGCAACGAACTTCGGCAGGGTGCGAACACCCTTGTGGCAACGTACACGGGCGACAACAACTATGTTGGAGGATCAGCGAGCGTTGTAGTCACGATGAGCAAGGCGACCTTCTCGCTCTCGTCGACATCGGTCAATGTGTCTGCGGGCAGCACGACTGGCAACACCGCAATGTTCCGAGCAACACCGCTCAACGATTTCACCGGCGTCGTAAACCTAACATGCGCTGTCACAAGTGCCCCGGCGAGTGCAACGAGTCCGGTGACCTGCTCAGTCCCGGCAACGTTGAACCTTTCCGGACTTTCTCCCGTAGCCGGTGAGTTGGTAGCCAATACTACCGCATCTACGACGGGCGGAACGTACACCGTCACCATTACCGCCGTAGATGCAGCCACGGGAACCATTACCGTCACTTCCAACTCGACGGTCACGGTGACGGGCGAGACGTTGACGCCTGCCTTCACGGTCACCGGCAGTGGCGGCGTCACGATCGCTCCCGGAGCGTCCACCGGCAACAAGTCGATTATCACTGTGACACCCTCGGGCTCCTTCTCCGGACCGGTAGCGCTCGCATGTGCCGTAACTTCCTCACCGGCAGGAGCGAGCGATGTGCCGACATGCTCACTCTCCTCCCCGACAGTGACGATTACGGGCTCCACAGCCGCGACCTCGACGCTGACGATCAACTCCACTGCAGCGACCACGGCGGCGCTCGAGAGGCGGTTCGGCGCAGGCGGTGCCGCACTCGCCTTCCTGCTGCTGATCATGCCTACACGCCGGCGCCATCTGACTCCGCTGATCTGTCTACTTCTACTCGCAGGGGTGGGAGTAATGACCGGATGCGGGGGGGGCGGTAAGCACAGCGGAACATCCCCAAACTCGGGCACGACTGCCGGGACATATATCGTGACGATCTCAGGCACCGCATCGAATGCTGCCCCTTCGACCGCAACCGTGACGGTTACGGTGAACTGACGCACGCATAGGTCACGCAGCCAAGCCCCCTTGGCTTCATGCCGGAGCACATCCGGCATGAAGCCCCACTGCTTCGCTTTTTCAAAATCCACGTGAGGTAAGTCAGCATGGTATCCAAAGCAGGGCGCCTATCTATCGCAGTTGTATTCGTCCTATCCTCCGTTCTTGCAACGGCGTCTGCACAGAACATGGCGAAGCCGCGGACGACCACGCCGAACGCCGCGACTCCCTTTGAGCGGACGATCCGTCCGCTCCTGAATAAGCTTAAGTTTCCGGCCTCGAGTGTTGCCGTTGGCAGTGAGGCAGCCCGGGCCGATGCTGCGGGACTGACGACTCCCAACTTTGGCGGCTATCTTGGGACACCTACCTACCCGGCGCGTGCTTCGAACTCCATCGCGTACGACTCATTGAACAACGGCGTGTCGACCGTAATCTCCGCAGACTTCGACAACGACGGGCTCCCAGATCTAGCTGTCTTGCAGGAAGATGGGACATTGAACATTCTGCTAAACCAGGGTGCTGGCACGTTCTCGGCACCGGCAGGATATCTAAACCCTAACCCCAATGTGGGTTCGGAGAATATCTCTCAGGCCTACATCGCGGATCTCAATGGTGATGGCTACGCTGACATCGTTGCCTTCGATGCCGCCAATGATGTCGTCTTGACATGGCTGAACCGGGGCAGCGGAACGTTCAATACGCCGCAGTCGACGGCCGTGAGTGGAGATTATGGCAACGTGGCCGGCATTGCCGTAGGCGATGTGAACAAAGATCGCAACGCTGACGTGGTCGTCGCATATTCAAACCTGCTCTCTCGGACCTCCGCGCAAATGTCCATACAGACGCTTACCGGCAAAGGCGACGGCACCTTCACCGCAATGAACGCGATAACCATTACGGTGCCTGCCCATCTCGCTCTCTCGTACTATTCCCCGATCGCACTGGGAGACTTGAACGGCGATGGAAAGCTTGATATCGCAGCTCTCTTTGAAGAGCAGAGCTCACAGTCGACGGGCTCGATCGTTGTGACCACCGCGCTGGGGAATGGCGATGGCACCTTCGGGGCCTTGAATCAGAACAGCCCAATCACAGCGAGCGTCACCGCAACTGGAAATCTATCGTTCCAAACCGCAGGTGTGCAGATTCTCGATGTGAACAACGACGGAAAGCTGGATATCGCGGTCGACATGAATAGTGAAATTTACGTCGCGCTTGGCACAGGTAACGGCCAATTCAGCCCGCAGGTCGCGTCGGCGTTCTCAAGTGGTAATGGATCTCTATTCGCCGATTTGAACGGAGATGGTTTTCCTGACGCGATCTCTGGCGACACAGGCGTGAGTGTGTGGATCGGCAAAGGAGACGGAACGTTCGCAACGCCAGCCGTCAACGCGCAGTATGCGGCGGACCTTCCTCCGGTGCCGGGGATGGTGGCCGGAGACTTCAACGGAGACAAGAAGATAGACATCGCGGAACTCAGCGATACCTACAAAGAGGTCGCGATGTTCCTGGGTAACGGGGATGGCACTTTACATGGTGCGCCTGAACTTAGCCTGCCGACAGACTGGTTCGCCACCGATCTACAGTTGGAAAATGTGCTCAAGGCGACGGCCCAGCCCTACAGTGATCTGGTACTGCTCCATGAGACAGCAACATCGGTATCGCTCGTCACAGGTCTGAGCGACGGCAAGGGAAACTTCAGCTACGTCACCTCGCTGCCCGGAGGGATTCCCAGCGACGCGAGTCTGGTTCAGCCTGTGCAGGCGGACTTCAACGGAGATGGCCTACAAGACCTGGTAATTACCGGGAGTGTCGGCGAGCTGTGGGTCGCCCTCTCGAAGGGTGACGGAACCTTCGCTCCGTACGTTTCGGCTCAGATGCCGACACTGTCGTGCCCGCTTAACTACGCGTCGGCCGGGGATGTGAACGGCGATGGCAAGCAGGATATCGTCGTGGCCTACGAGGGCGATCAGGAGTGCAATGGCGACACCTATGCCTCCGGCTACTTCGTGCTGCCAGGCAATGGTGATGGCACGTTCAAGACACCTGTCTTCTATCCTTTCGGCCAGCAACTTTACTCTGCCACGCTTGCGGATATGAATCTCGACGGCAACCTCGACCTCATCCTCAACGATGTTCCGTCGACCGTGGGCAGTGGATATCAGGTGACGCTGCAAGGCGGCAACGGGGACGGGACCTTTGGCGCTGCGTCCACCGTGCTCGCAAATTATGTCGTAAACGACGTGAAGGTTGCGGACATGAATCAGGATGGCAAGCCAGATATTCTCCTCGCGGTTGAAGAGGTCCAGGGAAACGATGTCAGTACGGGAGGCCTGATGCTGATCTCAGGCAACGGCGACGGCACCTTCGGCAATCAAACGCTCCTTGCCGCAGGAAACTATTTCGAGCAGACACAGGTTGCCGACATGAACGGAGATTCGATTCCGGATATCGAGGTAACGCTGTACAACAACGGGGCACAGCCGAACACCTACTATGGATTTTCCACTTTGCTCGGCCTCGGAGGCGGAGCCTTCAGCGTGCCGGTCAATCAACTGATTCCGGAGAATAGCGATTTGCCGCTGGTTGGCAACTTCTACGATGACAACGCCATGGATGTGATCGTGGAGGGGAGCTACGGCGTCGATCTTTTCCTCGGCCAGGGAGGCACGACGCTCGCGCTCAGCACTTCTGCATCCTCAGTGGCACTTGGCGGCAACGACACGCTTACGGCATCAATTGCCGCAACGATGTCGAATCGCCCGTCCCCCACAGGCACCGTATCCTTTTACGACGGAACGACGCTGCTTGGCACGGCGTCCGTAAACAACGGGAGCGCCACCTTTGACGCGGCGCTCCAGGCAACTGGAAATCACAGCCTGACGGCGATTTACTCGGGTGACACCAACTTCAACCTCAATACAAGCGCGGCATCGACCGTAACAGTCACGACGCTCACGCCTGCGTTCACCCTGTCGGGCACACCGAGCACACTTACTCTTGTCGATGGCGCAAACGGCCTCGTCACACTGGGGCTTTCCGCCAACGCGACCTACAGCGGTACCGTCAACCTCACCTGCACCGGCGCGCCAACCAATGCTTCCTGCGGATTCAGCAGCAGCAGCGTTACGTTGACTGCCGGCAGCACAGCCACAGCGACGCTGGTTGTCGGAACCACCGGCACGAAAGCCGCCTTGGATACTCCGCCTTCAGCGTGGCACGGCAATGCCTCCATCGTCAGCATTGCTTCTCTCTTCGCAATGTGCTTCGCGCGACGCCGGCGGGCGTTGCTGCGAGGAGTATTATCCGCCGCACTGCTCGCCATCGTGGCACTTGGAGCGACCGGCTGCAACGGCGGCGGCACGACGGTTCCTGCTGTTGGCAGACAGAGCTTCGCCATCACCGTGACCGCTACCCCCACCGGCAGCGCCGGCACTGCCCAGTCCACAACCATCAACGTAACCGTGCAGTAACTCAGGGCTAGAGCGAAGGACGAGCAATCACTCGTCCTTCGCTCTGGCAACAGCGCAACAACGCAGCCGGGCCTCGAGGAATGATTACGTCTACAATAGGGTTATTGGAACGCCGAATGTTTAGTTCGCGATACCTTTCATTCTGGCCCATGCAGTTGGCCGGATGGGGCGTCTACCTGTTGATTAACATTCTGTCGTCGATCCCCTATCGGCACAGGCCGGACTACATCGCCTTTCGCGGCGCGTTTCTCGCCGCCAGCCTTCTCGCCAGCTTTCCCATGTACTGGCTGTGCCACGTTCTGTGGAGGCGCCGTCCCAGACTCGGTGTGATCGTCTCTTTCTGCGTGGTCGTTCCGTACCCACTCGGCGTCCTCTGCGCGGCTGCGGCCTTCCAATCGGGAATCGTCTTCAGCACCAAGCGGCCACCCTTCACATGGAGCGATGTCCTCACTGCGGCGCCAAGCGGCTGGTTCGCGCTCATCGCGTGGGCTTCTTTCTACTTCGGTATCAAGCTCTATCTGGAACTCGAAGAGAAGCATCGGCAACTGTTGGCTATCGAAAGGCTCGCGCGCGAGGCTGAGATTCGGGCGCTTCGCTATCAGCTGCAGCCACACTTTCTCTTCAACACGCTCAACGCTATCTCTACCCTGGTGCTAAGCGAACAAATCAAGCCTGCTATGGAGATGATCGGTAAGCTAGCCCATCTGCTCCGAAGCACACTGGCTTCCCCTGAACTACATCAGCTTCCGTTCTCCGACGAACTCACCGTCATCGAAGAGTACCTGGATATCGAACGCGTGCGTTTCGGTGACCGCCTTAAGGTACATTGGGAGGTCGATCCCGGCGTCCGCAATATGCTGGTTCCGCGGCTGTTGCTGCAACCCCTCGTGGAAAATGCGGTGAGGCATGGCGTGGCGCGGCGCCCGAATGGCGGGTTCATCCATATTACTGCTCGACGTGTTGGCACAAGTCTCGCGGTTCACGTCGAAAACGAGCTTCCTGAAGAAGGCGTATCGGCGCTAATGGATCAACTCGTACGCCCCGGTGGCGTGGGGCTCGAGAACGTTCGGCAGCGCCTGAGCGAGATGTACGGAGAGGCAAGCAGCATGCACGCCTCCACGAACGCCCGCGGCAACTACGAGGTTTCGCTGCTACTGCCGGGCGATGAGGCAGATAATGCCCGCCTCTCATCGAACCATATCGAGATCTATGAAATATAGTGTCCTTGTCGTCGACGATGAACCTCTTGCCCGCAGCGGCGTTTCCCTCCGTTTGCGAACTCAGGACGATCTCGCCGTGATCGGCGAGTGCTCTAATGGCGAAGAGGCTTATGCGGCCATCCTTGAGCTGAAGCCCGACTTGGTCTTCCTCGACATCCAAATGCCGTTGTTGAACGGTATCGATCTGATCCGAATCCTCCCGCCGGAGCAAACGCCGTACATAATCTTCCTGACGGCCTACGATCAGTACGTCATGGAGGCATTCGAGGTACACGCAATCGCATACCTGTTGAAGCCAATCGACGATGCGCGATTTGATGCTGCGCTGCGACACGCGCGTAGAGTACTCGGTGGCGCGCAGACAATCTCCTATCAGGAACGTCTGCAAGGGTTACTCAAACGAGATGCGATCATCCCCGTCCCGGCGCCATTGAGAGAGTTCGCCGTCCGCACGGGCAAACTCGTCAAATTCGTGTCTGTCGACGACATTGATTGGATCGAGGCGCGGGGTGATTACGCGCAGTTGCACGTTGGGGAGCGAGAATATCTGCTGCGCGAATCATTGACCGTTCTGGAGGGTCGCCTGGATGCCAGCAGCTTTCTGCGTATCCACCGTTCGGCGATTGTGCGCATCAATCGTATCGTGCGCGTGGACTCACGTGCAAATCGAGACTGCATTGTGACGCTGGCCGGTGGCAGGTCACTTCGCGTGAGCCGTACCTATAGCCATCACTTGCGAAAGATGCTTCGCAACGGCGCTCCCTCTTAGTTACATGCCGAAAAGAGACACTCCCTGACCGAAGTTCTTCCCGGTGACCAGCGAGCGAAAGCTCGGCATAGGGGGGATCTCCACAGGCAAGTGTATTCGTCTTCCATTCGGAGGTGAAAATGAAAGCGGCAGTCGTCTGGGAAGTTGGGAAATCTCCCGTCTACAGCGAATTTGAAGAGCCCATCCCGCATGAGGGTGAGGTTTGTGTCCATGTCACCGCCTCGGCCCTGACCAACTTCACGAAAATTCGAGCCGCAGGCAAGCATTTCAGCTTCGCTGCTCGTCCGCCCTTTGTCGTTGGCATAGACGGAGTGGGAAAACTTGAAGATGGCAGACGGGTTTATTTTCTCTTTCCACGAGTCCCATTCGGCGGAATAGCGGAACGAACCGTCGTGAATGCTTCGCACTGCATCGATGTTCCTGAGAGCGTGGATGACATTACCTTAGCTGCGATAGCAGACCCAGGTATGGCGGCATGGGCCGCACTCGAAACGCGTGCCAAGTTGATAGTTGGAGAGACTGTCTTAGTTCACGGAGCGACAGGATCGGCGGGCAGGATGGCCGTTCAAATCGCAAAGCACCTCGGAGCAAAGAAAGTTGTTGCTACCGGGCGAAACCGGGAAGTTTTGAATGGCTTGCTGTCAATCGGCGCTGACGAGGTGATTTCGCAGGATCGCGACGGCAAGGCATCGGAAGATGAATTGAGAAAGCAGTTCGCGCAAAGAATTGATGTTGTGCTC
>Ga0182030_10023862_pt1 | contig 11279 bp, 10 predicted proteins | sample 812S3MmetaG_FD_121299 | JGI IMG/M metagenome (GOLD analysis project Ga0182030, IMG submission 121299) | Permafrost microbial communities from Stordalen Mire, Sweden - 812S3M metaG (Illumina Assembly) | ecosystem: Environmental > Terrestrial > Soil > Wetlands > Permafrost | place: Sweden...
CCAACTGCTCGACCTCATGCCGGCTCCGCCGGCGCCGCACTTCACACACCTGTTGTTCATTCATGCCCCTACTTCATCACCAAATTCATTGCCCGAACAGATGGTTTCCTCTGACGCTTACGTTTCAGAACCGAACCCAGAGGGCGGTCCAGGTGGACGCGGTGGTCACCGATTCCAAGAACAAGCATGTCGGCAACCTGGCAGTGGATGGATTTCCAGGTCGAGCGGTAGCCAAAAGTCCGGCCCACCTTGTCGTACCAATCCTAACATTTACATTCGATTGGGCTTGTAGTACGCTAAAACGTAGTTCGAGGGGGTTCTACTATGGCATCGAGCGTCTGGAAAGGCCACCTGACTTTCGGGCTGGTCTCCTTTCCCATCCGGCTTTTCAGCGCCGCGCGCAGTGAAACCATCAGCTTCAACTTGCTCCACAAAGACGACCATTCGCGCATCCGGCAGGTCACTTTCTGCCAGGCGGAAGACAAGCCGGTGCCGCGCAACGAACTGGTGAAGGGCTACGAGTACGAGAAGGACCACTATGTGGAGATCGAGGACGAGGACATCAAGAAAGTCGCGCCCAAAACTGCCAAGGTGATGGAGATTCTGGAATTCGTCAAAGCCGGCGATGTCGACCCGATCTACCTGGAGAGTTCCTACTACGTGGCGCCCGACGAAGGCGGCGAAAAGCCCTACGCGCTGCTCTTCCAGGCGCTCCGCGAGTCCCAATACTACGGCTTGGCCAAGGTGGCGATGCACAATCGCGAGCACATCATCGTACTGCGGCCGGGCGCCAAGGGGATTCTCTCGCATACCATGTACTACCAGGACGAGATCCGCCAGGTGGAGGAGTTCCGCACCGACACCAGCCTGGTGAAAGACAAGGAACTCGCGATGGCTAAGATGTTGATCTCTTCGCTGGAAGCCGAGTTCGAGCCGGAGAAATACCACGACGCTTACCGTGCGAATCTGCAACAGATGATCGAGTCGAAAGTGGCCGGCCAGAAGGTGGTCGCCACGCCGGAGGCGCATATAGCCCCGGTAATCGACATCATGGAAGCCCTGAAGAAGAGTCTGGCGGAGAAACGCAAACCGGTCACCGTGGCGACCGCGGCGGCCGGCGGGGCCGAGGAAGAGGCAGTGGAAGAAGCAGCGCCGAAGAAGCGGGCCCGCAAGACCAGTTAGTTCCCGGCGGTGCGGGCAGCCTGAAGCCGCCTGAAGCCTCAGCCGGCGATACACGCCGCTCAGTCCCGCGCCAAGCTGCGCGAGTGGAAGATCCAGGCGGCCAGTACGAAACACACCAGCGCGTAATCCAGGCCGTAGGCCAGGGCGGTGGCGTGGTCCGTCCACGTGGCCGCCCGCAAGGTGGCGCGCGTGATGGTCAGGAAACGCGTTTCCGATAGGAGATTGCTGGAGGGGAGCAGGTAGAACAGCCCGGTCCGCAGCCACTCCGGCATGAAGGTCTCGGGATTGTTGGGGGCCACCAGGCCGGCGCCGATCATCACCACCAGCACGATGCAGAACGAGACGATGGGATGCATCACCGTGACCAGGAGCATGCCCAGCGCACTGTAGACCATGTAGCGCACCATGGGGTAGACAATCAGCACCCAGGGGCTGGTGGAAATGGTAGCGCCGCCAATCCACGCCAGCAGGTAGTTCAGCCCGAGCATGATGAGCACGAAAATGAACATCATCAGTTGCACGCCGAGAAACTTGCCGAGCAGGAATTCCCAGCGGCGCACAGGACGCGCCAGCACGGCCAGCACGATACCGGAACGCATCTCCGAGGCCACCGCATCGGCCGCCGACCATGCCGCCAGCAGACTGCCGAAGCCGCTAACCAATGCCATCATGCTGGCGATGATGGGCAGCACCAACATCTGCATGCGCTCGGCATTCTGCACCGCCCGCAAATTCCGCATGGTCAACAGCGAGGCCAGCATCAGCAGCAGGACGCACACACAGCCAGCGCAAAACAGGATGATGATCTTGTTGCGCACCAGTCCGGAGAAGGTATTCAGGGCGATGGCACGGACCTTCATTGGGCGCCTCCCGGCGAATCCACTTCCTTGAGGAATAATTCTTCGAGCGTGCTGCGCACGGGCGTCATAGCGATCACGTCGCAACCGGCGGCCCACAGCGATTCCACCGCTTCGCGTTTGCGCGCGGCTTCCACCAGGATGCGCACGCCGTGCGTCGCGGGCTCTACGGTGGCCCCACGCAGTGTGGACTGTGCCAACTCTTCCGGCACGCGGTCGGCCAGTATTTCCACCTGCCCGCCCGAGGCCAGCAGATCCTGCAGGCGCCCGGCGCGCACCATTTTGCCGCGATTGATGATGATCACGTGGTCGGCAATTTGCTCCACTTCGGGCAGGATGTGGGAACTGAGGAAAATGGTCTTCCCTTCGGACTTCAGTTGCCCCAGCAGTTGCAGCACTTCGCGGCGGCCGGCGGGATCGAGCCCGCTGGTAGGCTCGTCGAGCACCACCAGGCTCGGATTGCACAGCAGCGCCTGCGCGATGCCGATGCGCTGCACCATGCCGCGGGAATACCTGCCGATCTTGAGATTCTCGTAGCCGTTCAGCTTCACCTTGGCCAGCAAATCGGGGATCAGGTTTCCGGCGGCGACGGGATTCCGGCCGGCCAACTGGAGGTGGAAACGGAGCAGCTTGGGAGCCGTCAGGAATTTGTGGAAGGCGAAATTCTCCGGCAGGAACCCGATTTGTTCCTTGGCGCGCACATCGCCGGGGGGTTGGCCGAAGACCCGGATTTCGCCCGAAGTGGGGAAGAAAAAACCCATCAGCATGCTGATGGAGGTGGTCTTCCCCGCGCCGTTGGGACCCAGAAAAGCGCACACCTGGCCGGGCGCCGTCTCGAAGGAAACGTCGGAGAGCGCGGCCAGCTTTTCTTCGCTGAAAATCCGCTTGTAAATTTTGGTTACGCGCTGGAATTCAATTACCGCGGCCATTGGGCGCCCTCATTTCCAATCGGAAGGCGCCCGGGCGGAGTCCCAGGCGCTGCGCGAATTCGTTCTGCCGCCCCTGCGCGAAGCCCGCGCTGCCGTACGTCACCTTGCCGTCCGGGTCGACGATCAGCAGGGTGGGAATGCTGCGAATCCCGTAGGCATTGGTAATCGCGCGGTTCCGGTCGAGCACCACTGGGAACGCTATCTTGCTGTCGCCGACGAACTGTTTGACGGCACCCTGCTCGTCGTCTACGGCGATGGCCACGATGTCGAAATCGGATTCCGGTGTGTGTGCGCGCTGGTACATCTCGGCCAGCAGCATCATCGCCGGGTGGCTGCCGTTATTCCAGGTCGCCCAGAACACCAATACCAGCTTTTCCTTGCCCCGGTAGTCGGCGAGGGATATCGTGCGGCCATCGAGAGACGTCAGATGGAAATCGGGCGCGGGCTTGCCGAGAAGCGCGATCTTCTGCGAATTCGCGTCAAGGTCCTGCTCGAGCGCTTTGGCTTGCCGCGTAATCCAGACGGTAAACCCCGCGAGGACCACCCCGGCGACAACCACGACCGAAGATGGACGCATGGGCATGTTACGGGTGTGATGACGGATGGCGGGCGCGGGCACAGGCGGCTCGCCGGCCACCTGTGCCGCCCCGCCCATCAGGCAAAGCTGCGCACCGCGCTGGCTTCGTCTTCATGCACGTCGAAGACGGTGTACAGCTTGGTGATTTGCAGCAGATCCTTGACCCGCTTGTTGAGGTTGAGCAGCTTCAATTGACCGCCGCTGTTGGTCACCGTGGTGAAGCCCGACACCAGCTCGCCAATCCCGGAGCTATCGATGTAGGAAACTTCTCCCAGGTTGAGCAGGATATGTTTTTGGCCCTTGCCCACCATTTCGCGCATGAGATCGCGTAGCGCGCTGGAACCCTCACCGAGAGTGATCCGCCCTGCCACATCCACTACGCTCACGTCACCCACCTGCCGAGTATTCAACTTTACGCTCACTGAATATGCCTCCTGGCTTACCACTGCATTTTACTTGGACACCACGTATTTGACCAAAGTTACTTCGGTCCCCCGGGGTTCCCGGCGGCGCATTTCGAATTCATCCATAAAGGACCGGATGAGGAAAATGCCCCGGCCCGAGGTTCGCATCAGGTTTTCCGGCGACAACGGGTCGGGAAGACCCTCAAAATCGAACCCGTCGCCTTCGTCGGCGATGCGAATCGTAAACCGTTCGGGACTGTGCGACACCAGCAGCCGCACCTTTTTATGGGCATTATAGCGATTGCCGTGCACCACCGCGTTCACCATCGACTCCCGAACGGCCATGCCGATCTTCATCAGATCCTCTTCGTCGAAACCTGCCCGCTGCGCCACGCCGAGCGCCAGTTCTTCGGCGCTGTCGACACTCTCGAGCGTCGAATCCAGAGACCGTTCGAGGGTTTCCGGGGCGTGGTTCCTGTTTTCCCGCATAGGTGGAGCGGCCTTGATGCACGGTCAAAGCGAATCGTCAGAATAATGGACCGCGGTTGCCAAAGTCAAGAAGGCCCTCCGGCCGGACCGGGCGGGCAGCGCCGCCGGCACGTTAGAATCAGGGCATGGACCGGCCCCAAGAGACAGAACTGGCGCGCGCCGTGCTCGCCGGCGAGACGGATGCTTTCGAGCGGTTCGTAAACCATTTCCGCTCCAAAGTCTTCCACTATAGTTGGCTGATGTGCGGCCGGCCGGAGGACGCCGAGGAGGTGGCGCAGGAGACCCTGCTCAAGGTTTTCGAGAACATCGACCAGTTGCGCGAGCCCGAACGGGTGCGCCCCTGGGTCTTCCGCATCGCCAAGAACGCCTGCCTGATGCAGCGCCGCAAGAGCCTGTTCGCGCCCACGCAGGAATTGTCCCTCGACGAGTTGCTCCCAGCGTCGCAACCGGCCGACGACGCGCCGCACCCCGAGGTGGTCCTGCTGGATTCCGAATTGCGCGCCGTGATCGACCGGGTGGTCGCCGAATTGCCGCCCATCTACCGCGCTGTGGTTCTGCTGCGCGACCTGGAAGAGCTTTCCACCGAAGATACCGCGCACATCCTGGACCTCGGCACGGACGTGGTGAAGACGCGCCTGCACCGCGGCCGCGCCGCCATGCGGCAGAAACTGGATTGCTACCTGAACAATCATTGCCTGGAAGACCAGCCGAGTCCCAATCCGTCGCCCCTTACCGAGCGGGAGCGGACCGACCTGCTGTCGCGCTGGCGAATCACGGCCCACGAGTCGAGCCAAGAAGTTTAATGGCCACGTATGAACACGAATGAACACGAATAGAGAGAAATGTTTTATTCGTGTTCATTCGTGTTCATACGTGGCAAATATGTCTGTGCGACGCGGGGGCGCGGTCGGCTAGTGCCCCAGCGCCCGTTCGCGGCCCTGGCGCGCGTCTTCGTTGGTGGGGTCGAGCTGCAGCGCTTCGTCGAACTGGGCGACCGCTTCCTCGCGTTTGCCGTCGCGCACGAGCAGCATGCCGCGTAGCGTCAATGCCTCCGCCAGGCGCCGTTTCACCGTCGCGTCCTGGGGATTATCCGCCAACACCTGCCGCAGGTTGTCCACCGCTTCGTCCACCCGCCCGGCCTTCGCTAACGCCGTCGCCAGATTGAAGCGCGCGCTCGCATAGCCCGGCTTTGCGCGCAATGCCAGCGCGTATTGCTCGATGGCCTCGGCGTTGCGCCCGGTGGCCGCCAGCGCCAGCCCCAGCATGTTATGGGCATCCGCACGATCCGGGTCGAGCCGCACGGCCGCCCGCAGTTCCGTCACCGCCGCCTGCGCATTCAGCCGCGTGAGTTCGATCGCCCCCAGGTTCAGATGAGCTTCGAAATCGTCCGGGTCTTTTTCCAACCGGTGGCGGATCACCGCCTCCTGCAACTCGCGCCGCCGGTCGCCGGGACCGCGCGGCAGCACTTGCAGCCACAGGTGGCCCATTTCGTCGGTGGCCTGATTGCCGGCACGCACCCTCTTCGGCGGATGGTTCTGGTTGCGCACGTTGGCCGCCGAATTGTCGTAGTGGTAGCGCATGTGGATCACCGCGTCCTTGGGCAGAAACAGCGGTTCGCGGTAGTAGTAGACTGCCTGCCAGTTGGAATCCCAGTTGGGAATGCGCACCAGCCATTTCTTCGCGCCGCCGGGCAGCGTGGCCCAGGCTTCCAGCAACTTCCCCAGGTAATGCGCGTGCGGGTAAACCGCCAGAATATCGATGTCCATCGGCAGGCGAAAATCGTCGGCGACCGTGAAATCGCGCGCGCCGGCCGGGATGTCGAGGGCGTTATCGTTCTCCAGTTCGATGACCAGCGGGAATTTCATCTGCGGCTCGCCGGTGAAGTATAAACCGATAGACGGCCGCACTTCCTCGGGCTTGCCGGAGGGTTGCAGGTGCATGTTGAGCACCAGGTCGTTGCCCGGGTCGAGCCGCCAGGCGAACCCCGCCGGCTCGACGTGCGGCGCGCCGCCCGGTTTCCAGAAGAGGAAGTGGCCGGCGGGATCGAACGGGCTGCGCATGAGTACGAAGTCCATGCCGGGAAATCCTTTGCCGGGCGCGGTCTCCAGCGCGCGCGCCGATCCCGTGCGGTCCACCAGCAGGTTGGCGTGGTGGACCAGTCTGCGCTCGCCGGGCCGGATCTCGATGGCGCGCACCCATCGGCGCGTGGCCAGGCCGGTGGTGAAGATGACGTTCCAATAGACATCCGGCCCGGACGCCGGCAGGGGGAACGAGCTCGGCGCTTGCAGCACAAGGTCTGGTGTGCCGAGCTGCCACCCGTCGGGAAAAGCTGGGGGCCCGGGCGTATCGGCCGCCGTGCCCTCGGGAGCGCCCTCGCGTACCCAACGGGTGATCGTGGCGATCTGCTCAGGGGTGAGGCTCCGGTCGCCCGAGAAATCGCCGTACCCGTGTTCCGGCAGCCACGGCGGCATGTAGCCGCTGTGTGTCACGGTGGCAATCAGGGCGGCGCGCTTCTTGACATCCTGGTAGGTGAGGAGCGAAAACGGCGCGGCGTCTCCGGGATGATGGCACGGCGCGCATTTCCGATACACCAGGGGCGCGATGTCGTGCGAAAAAGTGACTGCCGGCGCGGCTGGCGCCAGGGCCAATGCCAGCGCCACCCAGAAACGCATAGATGATATTATTCTACGACGCTTGACGGCTGACTTCTTGGGGTCGCCGCCATGATCGGCAGCGTCGCCTCGTCCGCAAAGTTGCCGGTAAATCCGTGGCAGAGTCGTTTGCCAGCCCCACATCCATCCGCAGAGCTTTGCGCGAGGTCGCCGAGTTCCATCGGGTGCCGGGCCGGAGCGCCGGCACAGGAGAGGCCAAGTGAAGGGGAGGTAATGGAGCCACCCGCCGGAGTTGAACCGGCGACCTGCTGATTACGAAATTGCCTGTCTACGGCTATGCTATTCATTCTACAGTCGGCCAGACACATAAAGTATTGGCACATTCGGCGTGCTGGGCGCTAATTGAACCCGATTCTGAACCCAACTATTCAGCCGCGTTCTCTCCGACCTGCCCTAACCAAGCCCGGTCGCTGGCGGAATGGGGATTTCCCGACAGGAATGGCGAATCGCTGCTCAATCCGCCGTATCGGCCATTCTCCGAGTGGCCGATACGCCCCAAGGCCAGGCCACACGATGCCTTCGTGTATATCGACAAGGATTCCGGCCGTGGTCGTCGCCATCCTCGGCTATCCCGCCCGCCGCGCCGCGGAATGGGGCTGATCCGGATATTTCAAATATGTTTGGCCAGGCATAAAATTAGTGCGTTATCGGCAATACGATTTGCCCCGGCGGGCTCGAATTGATGGTGGTAGGAGAAGAGACGCCGTTTATCGCGATGGAAATCGGATAGTTTCCCGCCGGCATGGTCGCGAAGGCCCCCGGCACGGTGAAATTGATCTGGAATTCACCCGCATAGGGGGTCTGGCCGGCGTAGTCGGCGGGCGCCGTCACGTTGCCTATCGTCACGGTGACGCCGTCGATCGCCTGCGCGGTGGGAAGCACGCCTCCCGGTTCGGTTGCCAATCCCGTCGCGTAGAGCTCAATTTGATTGAAGGCCGCGGCGGCGCGGTAGCCGGGGACGGTGGGATCGCCAGGGTAGCCGCCGCTGAGGGCGAAGACCGCGGCCGGATAGTTCACTCCGTTCACGTTATTCGGAAACAGTCCCGGAGAGTTAGCGGACGCTGTGGCTGAGAGACTATTACTCGCCACGCCATTCACAACCACCTGCACGGATGCGCTCCCGCTGACTCCGCTGGGAACTTGGAAATCAATTTGCGTGGGCGAGACGTAATAGACCGCGGCGGGGATGTTGTTCACCATCACCTGCACGCCGCTCAGGCTCGTTGGCAGCAGGTTTCCAAGGTTAAGGAAGTCGAAACCGGCCCAGATTCGAGTTACGTTGCTCATGCCTGCGCCTTTCACCTGCGCCCACGAACCCGGCACCAGCCCGCCCGAAATATACGTAGCGCCGTTGGCTAGCGAACCTGAGGTCAGCACCGGGGCGGCCTGCGGCTGCGCAGTGATGGTGAAAGTGCGGGAACTAAAGATACGCGGGCTCGCCGCCGAGTTTTGTCCCACCTCGCAACCTTGTAAGTAGAAGACCGTGCCGGTCAGTTTGAGGTGGTATGAGGCCGCCCCAGGCGACATGAAAGATGGATACCAGCCATCGAACTGAGGACCGCCCGTACTGCAAGTGGTGATTGGAAATTGGGAGTTCGCAATCATCTGCGGCGCCGTCCAATCCTCAAGATCGAGACTGGTCGCTGTGGAGTAATACCACGCGCCCGTGGTCGCTGTTTCACATACAAAGGTCAATAAATAGAGCCTGAGATCGTCCACATAGCTGATGGAATGAAAGCTCGCGCCTCCACACGGCGTCGGCATAATCTGGGTATCCACACCGCCGATGCCGGGCTGGCTGAAGGAGCCGTTATACCATTTCAGAAAATTCGGGTGACTTTGGCCGAGCGCGGCTCGGGCGATACGCCAGCCGTTATCCGTAGCCGTGGTTCCGACGGAATAGTAAGTGGCATAAACGTAATAGTTGCCGTCCAGGCTTTTATCGATAAAGCCTGTTTCATCCAGGTCGCCGATCGAGGTTTGAGAATTAGCCGGCGCAGGCTCAGAGCTTTGGAGAACGGGATACCGGCCAGTGCCGCCCGCCGGACCGTTCTGCGGAGCCGGCCAAGTCTTGCCGTTGTCGGAGGACCGCGTAAAGCCGACTGAGAACAAGCCGCCATTCGTACTGTTGACGCCGCCCACGCAGTGGTTTTCGGCCTCATAGACCATGATCATGTTTCCCGCGGGCAGGGTCGGATCCTGTCCTACGAAGCCCTGGGAGGCGTAATTCTCGTCGAATTCGGTGGCATAGGAAGGGTTGCATAGGCCGATCGCGACCGGAGAAGCCATTACCTGCGGGCTATAACCAAGTCCCGTCGCAAACGTGAATGTTTGCAAATCCGTGGATTGCAGAGCCACCGTGCCGCCCCATGCGGTGGAAATCGCGCTAGCGCCGAAGAGCAAGTAAGGCGCCGAACTGGAGGCGGGAGGGATGATGGTGGTGTGCTCATCCGGAAAATCGAGCAGATAAGGCGACGCGGGGGCGCCGACAGGATACGTGAGAGTCTGGTCCGGGCCGACGGAAATCGACGCGATCTGCAGGCGCCCCGCCTGTTGGGCGCGAACCTTTCCGGCCGGCGCCACCAGCGCAGTCACGGCCGCTACCGCGGCAATACCGAGAGCCAATGCCAGAAATCGGCGCATGGAAATCTTCAAGCGAAATTTCATCTATCTCCTTCACTCACTGTAATCGGCGCAATCGGCAGGAAGACCAGTTCCGCGGTTTGCCGCCGGAGAACCGTCGAGATCCCCTTCACTAAAGAACGGCGCAGATCAAGGGAAAACTCCTTCAGGTTTTTCCCGTGACTTTCGGGCAGGCCCGCCGTTAGAAAATGAATTTTGGTGATGGAGTTTTCCGCGGTTTTGCGCCGGAAATAGTGGGGGCATTCCACCCGGCTGGAGGCGCTCCAGCCCGGGAACTGGCCGCCCCACGAGACTTATGGTTATCCTGAAAGTTGTCAAACGCGGAACAGGGCGAAATCACGCAGTTGCTGGGCCTCTGGGAGCAAGGCGAGCCAGGCGCAATGGAATCCCTTGCGCCACTGGTTTACGACCAACTCCGCACCATCGCGGAAGCTTTTCTCCGCAACGAACGGCCCGACCATACGTTGCAGCCAACGGCGGTAGTCAACGAAGTATTTCTAGATCTGTTACGCCTGCGCCGATTGGCCATCAACGATCGCGCGCACTTCTTTGCTTTTGCCGCGCAACTCACCCGCCGCGTGCTGATCGATTCGGCGCGCAAAGCGAAGGCGGAAAAACGCGGCTTGGGGTGGACCCGGATTCCTCTGGATGCGGAACTGGCGTGGCTCTCGAATGACAACCCGGAATCCCTCGATCTTTCCGCCGCGCTTAACGAATTGGGCGAATTCGATGCGGCCAAAACCCGCGCCGTCGAATTGCATTATTTTCTGGGCTGCACAGTGGAGGAAACGGCGGACGTTTTGCAGGTTTCCAAAAGCAGCGTGGAACGCAGCCTGCGTTTCTCCCTTGCATGGCTGCACCGGCGTCTGCGCCAACGCTGAAAGACCGCGCCTATGACCGCGCAGGAAATCGATCGATTTCGCCGCATCGAAGCGATCTTCGACGCAACTCTGGAACTCGCGCCGGGAGCGGAGCGGGACGCCTTCTTGCTTGGGCTAGGCGCGACCGATGGGGCAGCGCTCGAAGAGGTACGCCAACTGCTGGAAGGCCATGCGCGCGTGAGCGCGGCCGCTCCTCAGCCGCCCGAGACGCTGCCGCGGTTTGGAGCTTGGCAGGCAACCCGCCTGCTGGGCCGAGGAGGAATGGGCACGGTCTACCTGGCGGAACGCGCGGACGGCGCTTTTGAGATGACGGCCGCGGTCAAGGTAGCGCCGTTGGCCATCGCGTCCTCGGATATCGAGGAGCGCTTTCGCCGCGAGCGGCAGTTTCTAGCCAGCCTGGACCATCCGAAGGTGGCGCGGCTGATCGATGGCGGCGTTACCAGTTCGGGGCTCCCCTATCTGGTGATGGAGTTTGTGGACGGGTTCTCCATCGACCGGTATTGCGACACGCAGGAACTTGATGCGCGCGCGCGAATTGCGCTGATGCGGCAGGTGTTGGAAGCGCTGATTTATGTCCACGGGCGCGGCGTGATTCATCGCGATCTCAAGCCCTCGAATATTCTGGTGGACGCCGCCGGAAATGCG
>Ga0182030_10023863_pt1 | contig 11279 bp, 9 predicted proteins | sample 812S3MmetaG_FD_121299 | JGI IMG/M metagenome (GOLD analysis project Ga0182030, IMG submission 121299) | Permafrost microbial communities from Stordalen Mire, Sweden - 812S3M metaG (Illumina Assembly) | ecosystem: Environmental > Terrestrial > Soil > Wetlands > Permafrost | place: Sweden...
GGACGTATGTGATGACCAAGGACCGGGTCGGTTTGGACCAAACCAACGGCAACGCCGGCTGTGTTGTCGGCAAATGCCCGCCGGCGCCTATCCCCACCAAAACGACCCGCAAGGTCTATGTGCTGGAAATAACCAAGCCGGTCCCGGAATCCGAAGTCCAAAAAATAGAGGCCAACGCGGTCAATGCGATCACAGAAACTACCCCGCCGGCAACTAACACGACGGTTGCTGCTCCTGCCCCTGAAGTGGTTGTTCCTGTTGTAGGGGAATTGCCTGGCAACAATGCGTCCTCACCGGCCGTTGCTTCAAGCGAAGGCAACACGCAGCCAGGGACCTACACTGTGCAAAAAGATGATACCTTGCAGAAAATTTCCAAGAAGGTTTATGGCACCTATAGCAAATGGTACAAGCTCTATAAAGCGAATAAAGCTAAAATTAAGAATCCAAACGTTCTCAGGCCAGGTACGGAATTAACGATCCCGGAGATAAAATAAGTAAAATTCTAAATCCTAAACTCTAAATTCTAAACAAATTCAAATGACCGAAAATTAATAAATTCGGAACGGTTTTGAACATTAGGATTTAAAATTTTGGTTATTGTTTAGAGTTTAGAAATTAGAGTTTAGGATTTAAATTATAGAAAGGTCGTTAATGGATTTTCGTTTGCACTTTGATAATAACCGTGATTTGCAATTACTTTTTGGGCGTTATGACCAGAATTTAAAGATCATCGAAAAAGAATTAGGGGTCCGCATTGTCCGCGCTGAGGATGGCATCAAGATCATCGGAAGCGATCCGCAAGTCCAGAAAGCTGGTGAATTATTCCATTATTTGATGACCTTTGTCGAGAAGGGCAAGGATGTCAAGAAAGCGGACATTGTCTATGCCTTGCGTTTGGTTGAAAAAGAAAAAGAAATTGACTTTAAGCGTTTAGCCAAGGAAAAGATTGAAGTTTCGGTACAGGGTGGTTTGGTCACTCCCAAGACCAAGGGTCAGATCGAATACATTGAAGCTATCAAAAATAATGACCTGGTTTTTTGCATCGGTCCGGCGGGGACAGGAAAAACCTATTTAGCCATCGCCATGGCGGTCAATGCTCTTAAAAAAGGGCTGGTACGGCGCATCATATTGACTCGTCCGGCGGTGGAAGCCGGGGAGAGCTTGGGTTTTTTGCCCGGGGACATGGTGGAAAAAGTATTGCCGTATCTGCGTCCATTATACGATGCTCTTTACGATATGATGGAACCTGATAAGGTCGAGCAATATAGCGAGCAGGGGATCATTGAAGTTGCTCCCTTGGCTTTTATGCGCGGGCGTACGCTTAACGAAGCTTTTGTTATCCTGGATGAAGCCCAAAATGCCCGCCCGGACCAGATGAAAATGTTTTTGACCCGGATGGGTTTTGATTCCAAGGTGGTGGTCATCGGCGACGTGACCCAAAGCGATCTGCCGGGACCCGAGAACAATGGTTTGTCGGAAGCTGACCGGGTTTTGAACAAGGTCCCTGAGATCAAATTCATCTATTTGACCAGCGAAGACACTGTCCGTCATGAATTAGTGCAAAAGATCATCGAAGCCTACGCGCAAAATAATGGGAACCACAAGCAGGTCCCGCATCCATGAATTTCTTGAAAAATAATACTATAACCCGTGATCAAAGCATCATGGTCGCTGTTACCTTTGTGGCCCTGGTGGTTTTTTGTCATTTTTCCGGCCTTCCTCTGATCATTCCATTATTGGTCTTTTTTTTTGGCGTGCATTTGTTTTATTTCAAGAAAATAAAGCCTCGTCTTTATCTGCATTTGGCCCTGCTTTTAGCCCTGCTGGTCTTCGCGGCCAATGCTTTTAAATCTTATTCTCATCTAACCCAATTCTATATGCCCATCGCTTCTATCGCGATGTTGACCATGCTTTTATTTAATGATGTGCAGATCAGTTTTATAATGGCTTTTATGAGCGCTGTGCTTGCCGGGATCATTTTGGGATTTGGTCTCAATGAGATGTTGATCTTCTTTTTAGGCAGTTTGGCCGGCACATACAAGGTCCGGGATGCGCGCACACGGGGAGCGCTCATTGAAGCAGGTGTTTTTGTGTCCATCATCCAGGTGATCTCTGCCTTATTGATAAACCCTGTTGTTAACAAGGACATTTTGATGTATATCCTCAAACCATTAGCTTTTAATGGTTTGATCTGTGCCATTGTGGTCATAGGCACCTCCAAGATTTTTGAAATGGTATTCGGTGAGATCACTAATTTTACCTTACTGGAGCTTACGGATTCTTCCCATCCTTTAATGAAGCGTATGGTGATTGAGGCGCCGGGCACTTATCATCACAGCTTGATTGTCAGCAATTTGTCAGAAGCTGCGGCTGATGCCATTGACGCGCATTCTCTTTTAGTCAGGGTGGGTGCTTACTATCATGATATCGGCAAGATGGCCAATCCTGAGTACTTTACGGAAAACCAGATGGTCATAGGAAATAAACATGATGAATTAGAGCCGTCCATGAGCCGTCTGGTCATCTTCAATCATGTTAAGGAAGGCATTGACCTGGCGAACAAGTACCATTTGAACCAACGCATTATTGACTTTATTCCCGAGCATCATGGGACAAGCCTCATGCATTATTTTTATCAAAAGGCCCTGGCAGAAGGACATCCTGACCAACTGCACGAACGGGACTACCGTTACCCCGGCCCAAAGCCGCAGAGCAAGGAAACAGCCATTGTGCTTTTGGCAGACTCTGTCGAAGCTGCCACCCGGGCAGTGGATGAGCAAACCCCTCAGCGCCTCGGAGACGTGGTCCGCAAAGTGATCAACAACAAATTCATTGATGGCCAGCTGGATGAATGCAACTTGACATTAAGAGAGATTGATACTATCGCCACAACCTTTGTGCGCGTTTTAAGTGCCATGTACCATGGCCGTGTCAAATATCCCGAATCTCATGGAAATAACCCTAAAAAACCTTCAAAAGAAGATTCCAATTCCGCGCTCCCGGGTTCTCAAAGCGGCGAGGGCAGCGTTACGTAAGCTCGGAGTGTTGCGAAATCGTCATCCTGGATCTCAAGATGTGCTTTCCATCGTTTTTGTCGGCGCCAAGCGGATGCGCGCGGTCAATCTAAAATACTTGAAGCATGATCATGCGACCGATGTGCTGACCTTTGATCTTGATGAAAATCTAAGCGAAATAATCATCTGCCCGCAAATCGCTCACATCAACGCTAAAGAACATCGAAATTCCACCCAAAAAGAAATTATTCTATACGTGATCCACGGCATCTTGCATCTAGCCGGCTACGATGACCACAGCCCTCAAGATATCCTCCAAATGCGTAAAATGGAAATAAAATTACTCAATTTGTTCCCCTCCCCAAAGGCCCTATTCCTTCGACTTCGCAAGGAAGGCTCAAAGGCGGAGGGTTAGGGGAGGGGGTTTTTATTTAATATAATATGAAACGCGTCGCTGTCATAGCTTTGGTTTGTTATCTGGCTTTTGCCCTGGAATTTTTGTTATATAACTTTTGGGGACAGTGGGGCAAGCCTGAGCTTTTGGTCCTGGTGGTGATATTCTTTAACTTGTATTTGGGGATTCGCTATGGCATTGTTGCGGCTGTTTTTTGCGGAATATTTAAAGACACCTCGGGAGTGGTCCCTTTTGGGACCTATATTTTAGTATACATCGTCGGTGCTTATGTGACGACCCTTGTGCGTCAGTATTTGTACCAGCCGGGTTCCAGGTTTTCCAGAGCGGTGGTCTCATTTTTAGTGGTGATCGGATGCTTTATCGTACATTCATTTTTGGTGAACATGGGCCATGAAGTCCATGTGGCGGATTTATTGCTTTATATTTTAGTCCCTCAACTACTGACAACAATGATCGCGGCTACGTTCGTTTTTGCGCAATTGAAGAATATCAGTATATTCTTTTCGTTGAAATCATAAACGTAAGGGCGATTCATGGATCACCCCTACAAATTAATATGCGAATAAAAATTATTGAATCATTCATTCTTTTCTCACTTGGCCTGATCATTTGCTCTTTGGTCTATATGCAAATTATCCAGGGAGATTATTATCATCGCCAAAGCATGAATAACCGCATCCGTGTTGTGCCTATCAATGGGCCGAGGGGAAAGATAGTTGACCGTAATGGCGTTATTTTAGCTGATAATCACATGACCTTTCATGTAGGCATCATCCCTCAGGACGTGGCAGATAAGAATAAATTAATGGAATATTTAGGGCAGGTACTGGATCGAGACCCTGATTATCTTCTTCGCCAATTTGAGCGTAAAAAACTGGCACCCTTTGCCCCGGTCATTTTGGAGCAGGATATCCCCCGGGAGCTCGCGGTAAAGATCGAAGAAGAAAAATTCATTTATCCGGGCCTGATCGTCCAGCAGGGCTATGAGCGTTACTACCCTTTTTCAGAAGTTGGGGCGCATGTTTTAGGGTATGTAGGCCGGATCGATGAAGCTGAAATCGAGGACAATCAGCAATACGGCTATACTCCTTTGAGTTTTGTGGGGAAAACCGGTATTGAGAAAAAGTATGATGCCTACTTGCAGGGAATGCCTGGCGGCCGTCAGATCGAGGTTGATAGCCGCGGTTCACAGGTGCGCTTGCTTGGCCTTAAAGATCCGCTTGCCGGCAATGATGTAGTATTGAGCATTGACCAGCGCGTGCAGAATGCCGCTCAGGAATTATTAAAAGGCCAGAGGGGCGGCATAGTGGTGATGGATTTGTCTAATGGGGATTTGATCTCGCTGGTCAGTTCTCCTTCTTATGATCCTAATGCTTTTTCGGACAAGGCCAAAAGTGGGGACTTAACATCTTATTTTAATGATCCTTTGACCCCTCTGCTTAACCGGAACGTTTCCGGTCTTTACCCGCCAGGTTCAGTTTTTAAGATCCCGGTGGCCCTGGCAGCTATTCAACTGCATAAAATAACTCCCTCGACAACTTTTGACTGCCCGGGATATATGATGGTAGGCCAGCGGCGCTTTGGCTGTTCCCATGTGCATGGTCTGCAAGATCTTCAAGCTGCTTTGGCGCATTCTTGCAATGTTTATTTCTTTCACGTCGGCCAACTCGTGACCCCTCCGATCATCGGTGCTTTTGCCAAAGCATTTGGGTTCAACCGCCGGACCGGTGTTGACCTGCCTTTTGAAGCCAAAGGTAAAATAGTGACGGGGGCGTCCAGAGACAGGACATGGTATACAGGAGATGTTTTGAATTTGTCCATAGGTCAGGGTTATACGCTGGTGACCCCTTTACAACTAACGGTGATGATGGCAGCGGTTGCCAATAACGGCGTTATTTTGCAGCCCCGTGTGGTGGCCCAAGTGGGGGATGAGCCCATCAGGGTCATGGATTTTTCTAAAAGACCTTTGATACGCCTGCGTGATCAAACATGGCGCGTGGTGCAGGATGGATTAAAAGCGGTTGTGGATGACCCCCAAGGAACAGGCCACATTTTAAAGGATGTTCATGGGCTAGATATTTATGGAAAAACAGGCACTGCGCAAAGTATCCGGGGCAAACCCAATCACGCGTGGTTTGTTGGGTATACCAGGTCTCTCAAGTTGGGAATAGCTTTTTGTGTGTTTCTGGAGAATGGCGGGTCATCTGAAAATTCTGTAAATATTTCCCGGGAACTGCTTTTAAGGTTGCAATCTTTAAAAATTATATGAAGCCCGAATTTACTAACCATCTTATTGGTGAAAAAAGTCCTTACTTGCTGCAGCATGCCCATAATCCGGTTGACTGGTATCCCTGGGGCAACGCTGCTTTTGACCGGGCCCTGCTTGAAGACAAGCCGGTCTTATTGTCTATTGGATATTCCACCTGCCATTGGTGTCATGTGATGGCCCATGAAAGTTTCGAAGATCCTGATATCTCTAAAACAATCAATGACCATTTTATTGCCATCAAGGTAGACCGCGAAGAGCGTCCTGATATCGATCATATTTATATGACGGCCACGACTTCCATGACCGGACAGGGCGGTTGGCCGTTAACGGTCTTTTTAACTGTTCAGGGAGATCCATTTTATGGAGGGACGTATTTCCCTCCTTATGCTAAATGGGGAAATCCCGGCTTTGCCGATTTATTAAATTCAATTGCCAATGCGTGGAAATCAGATCGTGCCAATATTTTGTCTTCCAGCCGATCCATAACAGATGGTCTTAGAAATGCCGCTAGTCATCCTGAGCGAAGTGAAGGATCTCAAGAAATGGATGAGACTCTTCTCCTTCAAGCATATCGGCAAATGAAAGATCAGTTTGACTCGATCAACGGCGGTTTTGGAACTGCTCCTAAATTCCCGATGGGGCATAATTTGTCATTTTTATTGCGCTATTACAAGCAATATGATGAACCGTATGCCTTGGGACTGGTCAAGAAAACTTTGACGGCAATGTCCCTCGGGGGCATTTGGGACCATTTAGCAGGAGGGTTTCACCGTTATTCGACAGACCAACACTGGCATGTGCCACATTTTGAAAAAATGCTTTATGATCAGGCCTTGTTGTCAAGGGCCTATTTAGAAGGATTTCAGGCCACAGGTTCGCTTGAATATTCCCAGGTTGCTTGCAAAATACTTGATTATGTCCTTTACGGCATGACAGACCCGCAAGGTGGTTTTTATTCCGCCGAAGATGCGGACAGTCAAGGGGTTGAAGGAGCTTTTTATGTTTTTTCGCAATCTGAGATCGAAGAGGCCCTGGGCAAGAGCGATGCCGAGGTTTTTAATTATTGTTATGGCGTCAAACCTCAAGGCAATGCGGCCAATGATCCCCACGGAGAATTTAAAGGAAAGAATATATTGTATCGGGCCCATAGTATAGAAGAAGCCGAAGGTGAATTTCATAGGCAAACAAGTGAAATTCAGGGTATACTTAAAGTAGGTACTTCTAAGTTATTAGCTTTACGTGATCGCAGACCGCATCCGCACAAAGATGAAAAAGTATTATGTGATTGGAACGGTTTGATGATGGCAAGTTTTGCCTTTGCCAGCAGGGTTTTAGGAGAGCCAAAATATGCTAAAGCCGCCGCAAATGCTGCTGATTTTATCAAGGCTCAGATGAAGCCAAAAGGGCGTCTTTTGCACCGATGGCGCGAGGGCGGGGCAGGTATCCCGGCAATGCTTGATGATTATGCTTTCTTTATTTACGGACTGCTGGAGGTTTATGAAGCCACATTTGAGGATAAATATCTTGATGAGGCCCAGGCTCTGGCAGATGAGATGATTGACCTTTTTGCCGATAAAGCGGGAGGGTTTTATATGACGGCTAATGATGCCGAGAGCTTGATTATTCGGCCCAAAGAGGCGTATGATGGGGCACTGCCTTCGGGCAATTCAGTTGCTGCTTTAATTTTATTGAAGCTGTATGCTTTAACTAAAAAAGATATCTACTTGGCCCAAGCTGAAGCTTTGTTTGGCAGTTTTGCTTCATCAGTGACTCAAGCGCCTTATGCGCATAGCTTCTTATTATCTGCTCTTGATTGGCATTTAAATGGGCCAATTGAGATTGCCTTTCAGGGGGCTCGGGATATGACGATTGCCCAAATGCTAAAAGTGTTGTATAAACATTTTATACCTTCTAAGTCCGTGAAATTGATCCCCGCCGCCAATAGCGGGCAAGCTCATATTTGTTACCGGGGGACTTGCCAAACACCTTTTGATGATGTTATTCTTTTTGAACGGGCGCTTTTAAAGAAATATTGATCATGGGGCAAACTCTTTTATTTATTTTATTGGTCATCACATTGATAGTAGGAGCTTTGGGTTATTTTTCCCCAAGACTGCCTGGCAGTAGACCCGTCGCTATTCAAGCAATGAAAGACATGGGTGACGATCAAATGACAGGTCAGACCGTCACTAAAGAATCCCGGCAAATGAATATTACAACGAATGCGGGGGGCGTTCAAATAAACGAAAAGATCGATGTTCTTACCCGCCAACAAAAGGACCTTAGAGATGTGATCGAGGCTGAAAAGTCGGCCTTGGATAATACCAACAAAGAAATCTTTGATCTTTCAAAGCAGGTTAACGGAAAGAATGACCTGGATGTTTTAAGACTTAACGCTTTGACTTCTCACCTGCAGGATGAGAAGACTCTTCTAGTGGCGCATGGCCGGCAATTGATTGCATTAAATGATCAAATAAGTAAAGAAAGAAATTCACTTGCCGAAGAACGGGAAGGGGTCGATATCAATACCGTTTCGACTTTGCGATCGCTGCAGGACCGTAATATATCCATTAACGATCAATCCTCCATAATGTTCGATAATGTAAAAAATAAAAATAACGATTCCATGCAACATGTCAAAGATTTAATGGATGAAGAACGTCAAAAGGCACAAGACCGGAGGGATCGTTAAATTCATGAAAATTGTCAGGACTATTTTTTATAGTTTGTTGGCCTTGATTTTGGTTCTTTGTACTGCTGTCTTTATTTTTTTCCAAACATTTAATACTGATCAATATCTGACGCTAATCACCGATAAAGCATCTCTTGCCTTAGGACGCCCGGTTTCCATCGGCGGGCTGGGACTGGGGATTACTTGGGGCCAGATCACCTTGGATGCCGGGCCTCTGATCGTCGGGGATGATAAAGATTTCACCACCCAGCCATTTATTAAGATCGACAAGGTGCGTCTCACCCTTGATTTAATGTCTTTGGCCTTTCAGCGCAAAATTCAGATAACCCGCATCATCCTGCAGTCACCCCAAATCCATTTTATCCGCTCTTTGGAAGGTAAGTTTAATTTCCAAGGAATCGATCGATTAAACCGCCTCAATGTCATCCCAAATAATAATGTCATTCCCGCGAAAGTCGAAGACCCCGTCAAGGCGGTGGCGCGAATCCAGAATGATAATAGGGGTCAGCTCCCTATTAATATATTAATCCAAGACGCCTCCATTTCCTATATTGATCAAAACCAGACCTTCCCCCTGGATATTTGGCTCAAGAGCATCAATGCAAACTTAAATAATGTTTCACTCTTAAAGCCGTTTCAATTATCATTTGAAGCATCTCCTTTAGTGCTTAAAGGTATTTCCCTCGGGGATCCGGACAGCCCTGTTTTCAAGAATATTGCGGGTGTTGTGCAATTAAATATGTCCCATTTTGTGACCGGAGGTCCCGGCGACCTTGTTGCCAACGGGGATATAATCATCACAGGCGGGGTCATTAAGAATTTTAATATCATCAATACAGTTTTGTCCCATACGCTAGGGGCCTTCAGCGGCATGGAAATCAAAAGTAAATTAGGCTCAGCCGATACTTTTATAAAAAGGGCTGAAGTTAAGTTTTCACTTCATGATAAGAACGTCTATATTGATGATTCTTTGATCGAAACGGATATCCTTGAATTTAGAGCCCGGGGCTTGGTTGATCAGAGTTTAAATACGGATTTAGAGACCTCCCTGAGCTTGAATACTGTTGTTTCGGCGGCTTTAGTCAATGACCTTAAAGGATTGAGGTATTTCAATGATGAGAGCAATCGCATTACCATTAATGCAAGCATCAAAGGAGTTGCTCCTCATTTAAAATTTAAGCCGGATAAAGATTTCAGAAAGAAAAGCAAAAAAGCTTTGATGGAAGAAGGGGGGAATATTTTAGGAGTTCTGTTGGGTGGTGGACAAATATCGGCCCCAGATCAAGATGCTTCTTCGCAGGATTCGGGCAAAAAGGCAAAAAAGAGTTTTAAGAATATTTTTAAAAGTTTGTTACAATGAAATTATTCTCTCCCCTTTGAGGAGAGGGTTTTGCTAACACGTATTCCCTCCCCCTCCGCGGGGAGGGTTAGGAAGGGGGGCAACAAATGCCTTGTTCCGACAGTTCTTCAGGTCTTAACATACGCTTGGGATTAAACGAACACCTGGTCAAATTTGATTTCGCCAAGATCACCTGTTCCAGTGAGATCGGGGGAGGTAAAAAACTGTCCCAATTTTGCTTTGGTAAAACATTGGAAGAAGTGCTGGAGTTGGACTTTAGTATGCTTGTTTCGGCCTTAAATCTTAATACAGATGAGGAAGCGCAGTTTATTTTGTATATGGAGTTAGATGCCCTTAAAGCCGCGATTGCGCAGTATTCGGGTATTGAATATCCCGGGGTTGAAGCCGAGCGCTGCAAAATAACATCCGTCGAATATGGTGATGAATTTATCGATATCGCTCTGGTGGTCCTTCCCCCCAAAGAACTTCCCAAAATCCTACCCTGCAGCCTTAGCGATCGCAAAGATAAGTAGAGACGCCATTTATGGCGTCTCTAAGTCGTCTCTTTCCCGCGAGTGATGAGGATCTTTCCCGTTCGCATCATTTCCAGGACGCCGTATTTTCTAATGAGCGTCTCGAACTCGTTGAGCTCGGCAGTGGTGCCGGTCTGTTCGATGATGTAACAGCCCTCAGAAGCATCATCAATGCGGACATGGAATTTATGGGCGTTTTTAGTCACAAACGCTTTGACTGCAGGGGAAGCCTTGGTCTTAAGCAGTGCCAATTCTTTTTCCACGGTATTGGCAGGATGTTCCTCGCAATGGATGACATCAACAAGCTTGTTGACGTTCTTGATGATCATCTCCAAAGTCTCCAGATCGCCTTTGGCCGTGATGGTCATACGCGAAAATTTAGGATTGACCGTGGGAGAGACGACCAAAGAATCGATATTATATCCTCGACGTGCGAACATTAAAGCAATACGCACAAGTACGCCGGGTTTATTAGCTACCAAAACACTGATTGTATGGGTAAGTTTATCCGTCATGTTATGTCGACCCCGTTGGTTTTTCCATTTTGGCCGTAGGCTTCTCAATGATCATATGGAACGCTGATTTACCGGCAGGTACCATGGGAAACACATTGTCTTCCTTGATGACTTCCGCGTGGATAACACAAGGGCCTTTGTAGCCAATAGCATCCCGCAATACGGATTCGCATTGTTCGGCCTTGTCCATATGAAAACCTTTTATCCCGTAGGCCTCAGCTAATTTCACGAAATCTGGGTTGCCTTCCAGGTCCACACCGGAAAGACGGTTATCAAAGAATAATTCCTGCCATTGGCGGACCATGCCCAAATATTTATTATCAATGATGATCACCTTGACGGGTAATTTATTCACAAACACTGTTGCGAGTTCAGATAAGGTCATCTGGAACCCGCCGTCACCCACGATCGCCACCACCAGGTCATTAGGAGCGGCGAATTGGGCGCCGATAGCGGCCGGGAAACCATAACCCATGGTGCCTGCACCTCCCGAGGACAGCCA
>Ga0182030_10023864_pt1 | contig 11278 bp, 7 predicted proteins | sample 812S3MmetaG_FD_121299 | JGI IMG/M metagenome (GOLD analysis project Ga0182030, IMG submission 121299) | Permafrost microbial communities from Stordalen Mire, Sweden - 812S3M metaG (Illumina Assembly) | ecosystem: Environmental > Terrestrial > Soil > Wetlands > Permafrost | place: Sweden...
AACCGGGATATTATCAGGGCTTGACCTTGCTCAGGCTTTCCGATGTGCTGGGAAGTGACGCAGCAAGACATAATATCGAAGAGTTGACTAAAGCAGCGCACCAGCATCCTTCGCAGCAGAATTCGCAGCAGAAAAACGCTAGTTGATGGAGAGGAAATTCTTGAATCCTGCGCGGTTTGACTGCTGCACGTTTTGATTACTGCACAGTTTCATTGCTACAGGGTTTGATTGCCACATGGATAAACAAAGTGGCTTAGATTTCTCAGACCGAAATACGATATCATTGCTCCTTGCAATTTGTTTAGGCAGGAGCACCAATGGGCGGCATTCCTCAAATATTTCTACTTAGCGCGGGCGCCGCGTTAATTGCGGTTGTTGGATTTTTCGTTGTCAGTCGGGTGTTTAAACCCATAGACCTGGAAGAGCATCAACAATTTCTCGATGCCATGCTCAATATAGTTGGAACGCTGGTTTCGATTCTGCTTGGCTTGCTTGTGGCAGCAGCGCTCGACCGTTACCAGGCAGTTGAGGATAGTGTCGATAGTGAAGCGGCGAGCGTCGCGCAGATTTTCCGACTGACTGTGGGACTGCCGGACAAGACTCGCGACAGATTACGCGATCTTTGTTCGGAATATGGTACAGGTGTGGTCAATGACGAATGGCCAAAGATGGAGGAAGGCGAAACATCGAAAGAAGTCTTTTTCACTTACGTAAAGCTAGTTACCACCGTCTCTAATTTTCAACCGTCCAACGACGGTGAATCGAATCTGCACCAGGCGTTAATCAGCGCGATTCAAGAAGTGGGCGATTGCCGCAGGAAAAGGATGCTGGCTTTGCATAGCACCTGGACGCGACAACTCATGCCAATGCTAATAACTTGCTCGATCATAGTGCTTGCTTTTGCTTACTTGTACGTCAGGCGCGGAGCGGTATTGCATGCGGTGCTCATTTGTTTTGTGGCCATCGCCCTTGGTGGCAACCTTGGTCTGGTATTTGTGCTGAGTAATCCGTTTGCGGGAGACTGGAAAATATTGCCGGTGAGCTTTCAATTTAATAACAAGCTATTGGAGGAATTTAAAACTGATCCTCGCCTGATGAAATATTTGCTGCCACATCGCGTTAGGGCAAAGAAACTTGCCGAAGACGAAGATGACGATAACGATGTTGCAACGAAGGCAAAGACTTCAGGATCTGCTAAAGGTGCCACCAATGATGCGCCGAACAAGAAGGATAAGAAAGATGCGGAAGAGGATGAATAGAAGCAGGGGCATCTGGATTTAGGTAGATTAGAAACAAGGGTCGGGCATGGCCCAACCCCTAAATTTTCATCAAGCACTGCTATCGGATAAGTTTCGTTCCGTTAGTGGGCTACCGCGCGCTTGGCAAGCTCTTCTTTGTCCATGTCTACGCTGATGGAGTTGAGCATTTTCTCCATTTTGCCTTCATCTTTGTAGCTCAACTTGCCACCATTTTTCAATTTGCTTTTAGCGATTTTGTCGCTCACATCTTGAAGGCGGCTGCGCAGTTTATCAGCTTCTTTCTTTGTGAGCTCATTTGACGTCTCGCCTTTGCTGACTTTTGAACTGAGCGCTTCTTGTCGCTCGGTTATTGTCCAAGTCTTCGATTTTGCGCTTGCCGCATCGATCGAAACAACAGACATAATCAGGAGGCTGAGAGCTGAGAGAAGAACAACACCCTTTTTCATGAATAATACACTCCAACTAAATAATGATGGTAAAGATAGACACAACGTCTTCATTCTACTATGGTGAACTAAATAACCGAAAGTTCCGCCCAGTTGCATTTTCAAGCGGAAAAGATTTTCCAGGCTTAAGCCGCATACTAAAAGCTCCAGTTCACTATTGCATACAGCTAAGAGTCGGCAGACCGTAAGCAATCTGCACGCACATTATATGGTGTTGGCATCTCGGTAGGCATCTCGGTTGGTAGCTTCAGTTGGCAGCTCATGTTGGTAACTCTTGTTGGTAACTCATATTGGAAGCTCAAATTGGAAGCTCAAATTGGAAGCTCATGTTGGCAGCTCGCGTGTTGTTAGCGACGCCGCATGGGCGTCGTCAAAATGAGGACCATCCTCAAAACGGAATGCAGGGCTCGTCCGCTACCATGAATTAGCTTACAGAGCATATCCAGTTGAAATTAATTATAAACTTGCATACTATGTACCCCAGCGTTGAATTCAGGGGAGGGCTGATACGTCGCCCTCTGAAAGCAAACACGCATGAGAGCAATTCCCAAAGCGGCAAAATATGACAAAATCTTCCATCAGAGCCACCGATGTCGGCGAATTTATTCGCTACAAATCTTGCGAGCGCCGCTTCAAGCTTGGCTTTAACAACAGGGAATTAGCACGCGAATTGCCGTTTGCAGGTAAGTTATTCGCCACGCTCGATCCAGTATTGAAGGCTGCTGGGCGAAAGCGCGAAATCGAATGGGAGCAATACCTCAAACGTCTCGGGATGAAAGAACTCTCTCCGTATAAGGAACGTCCAGCCGACAAGCAATCTATTAGTTGGTGCGATTTTGCATCTCTGGCGAAAGACTTGCGTCCGAACGAAACCGCCTTTATTCGCGAAGTAAACGTAATAGCCGAATTAGAAGCGTTTGTAATTAGCGGAAGCATTGATTTTGTTCTGCTGCTTTGGCGACGTGGAAAGCCGCAGCTTCGCCTTGTTGAATGCAAAGCTAGTAGAAAAGATCAGACTTATCATCGAGCTCAGCTGGCTGTATATAAGATGATCACACAAAAGCTATTAAATGATCAGCACACAGCTCTGTTTGTTGCGGAAATGCCGGTTGAAGCTGCTGCGATCGAGTGTGTGGTGGCACGGATAGACGAAGGGACGAACCGAGGACAAGCCATACTAGACATTCCAGCATTCGACCTGAGCATGCTCGAAGCTGATATTACGCGCTTAATTAGTAGCGACGGCGCATTGAGCCGAATTCTCGACAGCCCTCTGGACGACCTGAGTTATCAGATCGAAGCGAAGTGCGACGATTGCATTTTCAACATACACTGCTTGCCTGAAAGCGCCCGTTTGCGCAAGCCGGAGTTATTGGGCTGCGATGCCTCATCGGTGCGAGCGCTTAAACGGGCGGCAATCAACTCACTGGACGAGCTTGCTGCAGTTGAACTTTCGACTGACAAAGCAGCTGAGCTAGCCCGCGCAGGCAATCTTTCAAGCAGCCTTGATCTGTTAAAAGCTAAAGCATTTGCGCGTTTGAGCACGCTCCCGGACAAACCAGACAAATGTTATCCAGTGCAATTTCTTTCTTACCGCATTTTCAGCCAACTGCCCGAGCACGATATTCTGGGTCATCGTCTAATTCGTGTTTACGTCAGCGTTGATTATGACTATACTGAAAATCGCATCGCGGCGCTTTCGGCGCATATCACCGCCAGCGATGGCATGCTGCACACTGCGTGGAGTGACGACGAGAACGCCGGCAAACGCCGCCCTCGCCCAACCGTAATTGAGCGAGTGGTGCCGAGTGACGGTCTGGCAGGCGGCGGAGATAGAGACAGCGAAGGAGATGGAGACGGAGACGGCGGTTCCGATAATTTAGACGAACGCGCTTTAGCAGGCATCGATTGCATCAGCTTACGAGATTCGGCTTGGACTGGTTTCTACGAATGGGATAACGAATCAGAGCGCAAATTGATCGAAGATTTCTTCGAGTCAGTCGTCGCCGCCATTAGAGAAACTGCAGGTAAGCGCAATCATGCTCCCCTTCACTTCTATTTCTGGAGCCGAGCTGAGGTAGCAAAATTGATCGAAGCCTGTTCGCGTTCAAGCTCGGCATTGCTAGGACACTTGCAAGAGCTGCTTGGCTGCCGCGAATCGCTCGAACAATTGATTTATTCATGCGTGCAAGATGAAATAAATAATCGCTATGGTCTTGGCTGGACTGGACGCGGCTTACTTGTTGCAAGCTCGCTCAGCTGGTTTGGCGTGACTTATCACTGGACTAGGCTGGTCAACGGCGTTGCCACCAGATTAGATCAGGAGCTGGCGCAAGATCTTTTCGATTTTAAAGCAGACCTGTATTACGCCAACTCCAGCTGGAAAAAGGAAGGGGGCGATAAATCGCAAACGCATCGTTTCGAGATTCGCAGCCAATTCAACGATACTCTACCGGCCGGCTATTTACACGCCTATTGGGGAGTTTTACCCGAAGCAGAAACAAATGAGCGTAATAATTCCAAGCGTGCTCTGGAAACTTTTCGCAATGCCGCCAAACCAGATTTACTCAAAGAGTATTTGAAAGCGCGAGTTCATGCGCTTCGCTGGTTGGAAGAAAGGGTCGAGTTCAAAAGTTCAGCATTGCTGAAGCCGCCGGTGTTCTTGTCTGAACTTCCCAAGTTTTCACTCAAGGTTAATCAACCGGAATCAGCAGCAATTGATTTCTTAAGACTGGACTTTCACATAAGGTTTACCGACTGGCTGGCGTCGCATTTGATCGCTCCGCAAGAAAGAGTTTTCAAAGGATGGACTTTGCCACTGAAAAATATTTGCGCAAAAGACGGCAAGGTATATGCTGAAATTAACGCAGCCGCTGTCGGGCTGAGCAAAGAGGAGCTACAAGCACGCTGCCGATTTGAGCCCAAAGATTTCATTCGTTTAAGCCCCTGCCAGGAAGATTTGCTAATACCGCAAACGCTGGCGCAATTCGGACGAGCTGGTATCACTTGCACAATTGACGAACTCAACTGGAATACCGGCAAATTAGAGCTTTCGTCCATTTCACTTAGAGAAGCGGACAGATATCGTCTATCGAGCCGTTATGTGGATAAAGATTCGCAAATTTTCGACTATGCCACCATTGATGAGAATCCTTCCGACTTTGTTTCCGGGCGCGTCGAGAAGAGGCTCGCTGCCAAAATGGGCAAGCATGTATATGCCTGGTTCGATCGCACAAAACCGCAAATTCCAGAAGCGAAGCAATTGGGTGAACTGGCAAAACATCCACTGAAGAAACTGGTCAAAAGTTTCCAGCCAGGTGGCGAAGGCACGAGCCTGGCCCACGATCAAATCAACGCGGTATTGAACGGGCTCGAAAGCACGGTGCAGCTATTGCAGGGTCCTCCAGGCACGGGCAAGACCATGACTACTGCCGTGGCAACATTTGTGCGCATTCTGGCGATGCCTCAGAAGCCACGAATTGTCCTATTGTCGGCAAACACACATACAGCGATAGACACTTTGCTTGCAAGAATGGCAAAAATCATGGAGCCCTTGAAAGAGCAAGCACTCAAATGCGAACTGGAATGGACTGAAATGAGTCTTTACAAAGCAGAGTCGGCCCCGGCACCAGGCACCGCTGGCGCCATCACAAAAATCAAAGCCAACGCAAACGGTCTGGCGCAGCTGGCTGAGGCAAAATCCAGAGGCGTTGTAATTCTGGGCGGCACAACAGGAACGCTGCTCAAACTGGCAGACTTAGACAAAGAGTTTCGCGGCGAACTTCTAATATTAGATGAAGCAAGTATGATGGTATTCCCTCATTTCCTCGCGCTGGCAACTCTAGTTCGCGAAACGGGAAGCATTATGCTGGCAGGAGATCATCGTCAACTCTCACCGATTCTCTCGCACGATTGGGATAGAGAAGACCGTCCCCCAACTGTTCTTTACCAGCCCTACGCAAGCGCTTATGAAGCGATTAGATCGCTGCGCCCTCAGGTATCGGAGCAACAGCTACGCATGGATGCGCTGCAAGTAACATTTAGACTTCCCGACGAAATTCGCAAACTAATTGCACGAATTTACAGACTAGACGATGTAGATCTGCACTCACCGCGTTCAATTCAAGTCAGAGAAGAGCAGCGAATTTACGAAAAGAAAGACAAAGTCAATTCGATTGATTACGAGAATTCGCTCAAGTCGGTCTGGTCAGGCGCGAATGGTCTTTTCCTCGTGGCGCATACAGAGCACGATTCAAGACAATCAAATCAGCTCGAAGTAAACATCATCAAAGAGATACTCAGCTGCGCAGAAGATATCGCTGACGGCTCTGTGGCAATAGTTACGCCTCACCGTGCCCAAAGGACGCTATTGCAAAAGCAATTAAAAGAGTTCGGCAAAGAAGTAGACTTGATCGATACGGTCGAGCGCTTGCAAGGCGGCGAACGACCTGTCGTGATTTTTTCTGCTACGGTAAGTGACCCTGCGGCAATCGCTTCCAATGTTGAATTTATTCTAGATCTGAATCGATCTAACGTAGCTTTCTCGAGAGCAAAGCAACGCCTAATCGTCATTTGCTCGGAAGAACTGCTTAATTTTATCCCTTCATCGCTCGAGCAATATGATGAAACGCTTTTGTGGAAATCTTTGCGTGAGGTTTGCAGCAGGAAGGTGGCAGACCTTAGTTTTGATAGCCATACGGTTCGAATTTTTTGCTAAGGCGATTGGTCCGACCAGGTTACGCCGTCCTTGCAAACAATATTTTTAATAAATTGGAAACCTGCCACCATAGACGGTGATATAGCTCCGCAAGAAAGAGGTCCCTGCTGAGCCAGAGAAACCGCGACATGCGCGGCGATCTGCGCCGTTAAGCCGTAAGGATCGTTTCCTTTGAGCATCAGCTCTCGCCGTTTCTCCTTCGCACGACCGCCTACCCGCAGGACAAAATTTGTGCTGCGCCGCTGTTCTTCGCTGGGATAAGCATCAGATTTGATCGCTTTGACAAGCACATCAGAGAAAGTACTTAAAATGGGCGGTGCAATTTTAGCTAGCGCAGAGACAAGAAAGGGCGGAGCATCTACGCTCATGAATGTCTGAATTTCATCAAGGGCGCAATGCTTCGGCAACATCAGCGCCTCTCCCGACGGAAAAGAAACGATAGTATATGTTTTGCCTTCGATTTGCGCCCTACTCATTCGACTGCCAGGCGCAACCTTATTGAGCTTACCCTGACTAAATTCAAAGCCAGGTGATGAGAGAGCGCGAATTATACTGCGACGTGTCCCCGCACTCGTATGCATGTTTTGAACGTGATACAAGACATCGATAACGCGGCAATCTGAAAGTTCTTCACATATCTGAGCCCCGGCAGCATCACCAAGAGCATATTCAAAAGCGCAACCCGGAATTAAGGCCAGTTGATTTTGTTTTGCCTGCTCATCATACTTTTCGAAAATCAGTTTTATAAATGCTTGCTCGCCGGTTAGATCGAGGTAATGACAGTTTCGCGTCAGGGCTTCTTGCACAATCGGTTCACCGAAATCGATGAATGGCCCGGCGCAGTTAATAATGACCCGGCAGTCACTCAGGCAATTGAAGGTTTGACTTTGCAAGACATCTAAATGTCGCCACGCAACGCCAGAAAGCGCTGTTGATAGTTTTTTGAGTGCTGCCTCATTGCGACCAGCTACAAAAAAATCTGCGTTGAGCGCTTTCAGTTCAGCCGCGATAAGCCTGCCTGTAAATCCCGTAGCGGCAATAACTCCAATCATACGAATTCATTTACCAAACAAACAATCAAAAAGCTCTAACCGCATTTCAAAGCCTCCAGCTTTTGATTTGAGTGTTGCCACATCAAATTTCTTCCCTGTTAGCCATTCTAGTAGCTCAATTCTATCAAAATCGAGACAACCATTTGTCAGACTCTCTCTAATTGACTCTATCGCTCGCTTCCGACCGACTTCCTCAATAAAATCGGTCCTGGCAAGAAACTGATGGCTATAAACACTCTTAACATTATCGCAGTGCTCCAATTCGTTTATTGATTTACGTAGAGCACGGCCCAATATCGCAGTTCGCAAAGGAGCATATTCTAGCATAGAGATCATTCTATTTGGCTCAGAAGCTAATAGTTCTTCGCCTAGATGCACTGCCCAATTTTCACAATAATTGCTTCTTGCATAATCACAGGCGTTTGCCTCAGGTCTTAGCAAAGCTTTTTCAATGTTCGCCGCAGACTTGTATAGACGAAACAGGTCTGGGTTTGCGTCATGCAATAAGTGTGACCATTCATGATTTGTCGTCACACGCAGATCTTCGTTATTAGTCCTCTTATAAAAGTTGATCGTCCCTTTAGTCGCAGTAGCTGCTGCCTCAAAGCCAAACAAAGCATCATGAGGACAATGATGATTATAGAGATTCGCCCGTTTTACAAGTTGGTTATTTGGCACCTCGCGCAAAAGCTTAGCTAAGTCTTCAGGTAAGGCCTTCCACTCCATGCCCTGAGCGGCGTTCCCATTGCTGCTGCGTAAATCGCTAAACTGCTTGCTTTCGAAACTGAGTCGCTCTTTCCTTACGAGATCGAGGACCTTGCTATATTCAAATGGCACGGCAATCTCGCCGCCCAGACCATCTGGGTTATGCACAATTACCCTTTGACGCTCAACTCTGGTTGTCGTTCTAAGATATTCGTCGATGCCGAGTTGCGTTAATGATCGTGCGGTAAACTGCCCTTTCACCCCGCTTCGTTGCAGCAGAATGTCCTCTTGCGTTGTTGTAGATTTCCCCAGACTTGCTGTTAATTCGGCAAGCGGTATTACAGGCGGTGCTGGCAAGCGAAGATCCTTCTGTTCATCACAGGGATAATGAGAAGGACAGGACTCGAAGGGCACCCGTGCTGGTCGCTTGCAGCCTGCGCCAATCTCAAAATCACGCCTGGATTCTGGTATTTTTGCATCTGGATGATCCTCTAAAATTTTTATGTTCTGATAAATTCTGGAAGACTCAAAGTGCGATTGCATTCCCGCTGGTAATACAGCAAGCGCGTTTACAAACGCATGTTTGCATGCACTTGAAAAAATTGAGCCAGGCTCAAGCTGTTTTTTTTCCTGCATTTCTTTTTGAATCTCTGCACTTGCGCCAGTTGAACACCCGAGCCAGGCTCCAAGAAAAGAATTGGATAAAACTGCGTTTCTCTCTAAGACACCCGTATTTGTCCGCTCAAGAATGTGCTCCACCGACTTGCAGCTAGCAGAAACAAACAAGTCAGTGCAAATTAATGCTGGCGAAAACGCAGCGGCTGCTGTCGTCCGAATTAATCGGCTCGGATCGATCTCGCCTTGAGGTCCCTGCCAATTCGATACGCTGAAGATACTCGAGCAGACCCGGCTAGAAAACCCAAGTAAGGTCGCTTTGGTCGTGAGATCAAGTTGTGTCGGAGTCAATAGTCTCAACGCATCTATGGCGCCCCAACGTGAATAAATAGCTTTAATTGCTAAACCCTTAGCGGCACCAAACACCGGTTCATAGTTTCCGATTCCGGTCTTTGACGAAAACGGATGCCATTCATCAAGTGAAAACGTCAGCGCGTTGGCAAATACAGCCGCCTTCCCCTTGAGAAAGAGAGAAGCAGTACAGAGCCCACTTGCCACTAAGGATGGTGCCTCACCGCGACAAAGTTTCTTCAATTCCGCGATTTGAACTGAGCTTGGCTCAGGAGAAGCGCTAAGGGCTTTGCTTTGAGATGCTAATAAGGCACTGGCAAGTAATAATTCCAGTGCACTAGGTTCTTGTACGTCGTTGGAAGCAGGTTCCAGGCGTGGTACTGGTAAATCGGAAGAAATCGATAGGAGTTTCAAATCATGCTCAGCCATCTAATGACTCCAAAGAGAAACCTACGGTTCCGCTAAACTCGCACAGCGGGCCTACTAGCGATACAAACAACGGCACGAAACAGCCCAATTGCATATCGATAATATATTTTATGATTTGGCTACGAATTGGCTACGGAGATTAAGGTAGGACTTCTTCACTCGTAATTTCCACGTAGTAAATAGCGAGCTCAGTATGCACTCATGACTTGGGCGGGGCTGTATGTCTCGTGCGGAGCCGAATGTCTTGGGTGGAGCTGTATGTCCTGGGGGAGCAGAATGTCTTGGCCGGAGCTGCATATCCTGGGCGGAGCTGATGTCCTGGACGGAGCTGATGTCCTGGGCGGAGCTGATGTCCTGGGTGGAGTTACATGTCTTGCCCTGTGCTGCTTCCGATTGCCTTAGAGAAAAGCATTAAATAGCGACATTGACAACTGTCAACACAGCCTGTTTTTAAATTCAGCGGTGCCCAATTTTAATGCACTCTCGTCGCTCAAACGGACGCCACACTAAGAAACGTCGTATTCGTGCAGCAGGTATTTGCGCAAATCAACAGCTAAAATCGGCTCAGAGCGTGTTATGCTTTATGCTTATTGGCAACCGAATTGCGCCCCGGAGAGGCAAGATGGAAAAGTTCAAACAAAACTACATGCCGGTTGAGAAAAACCACCAGACAACTGGCAAATCTGATAGAACTTTTTTGAAGGTCGCTGGAATTGTCGGGCTGGTCATGGCCAGTCCATTTATTGCGTTCAGCGCATTTTTTGCGATTGTATGCATAATGGCTTGTATCGCCATGATTTGTGGCAGCATGCACGAGTTTGCTCCCTGGATATTTCTCGGACTGATGCTTTGCGGTTTTGTGCCAGCCATCAGAGATCGCATCACGGGCAAATACAACCAGCAGAAGCTAAAAAATCAAATCGATTTTTTGCAAGCGGAGTTGCTTGAGGCAAAGAAACACATTCTCGAGCTGGAAGAAGGTGCCGATTTCCACCGAAAACTAGCCGAGTCCAATTCGAAATTAGCCAACATCGACCGCCCTATAAACGTTAATTTATCGGTGACCAAAGCCGACCTGCCTCTGCAACGTTAGTTTGCAAAACTTGAAATGCGCTTGCTGGCAAGAGCTGAGTTTGCAGCTTTGAGCCTATAATAACGGCTATGAAAAATGCAGTTCAAACAATAAAAACTCGACTGAAGGATGCCGCCGTCAAGTCCTTTGGTGAGCAGCTTAGCGGCGTTGAAGCAGCGGTAGACGGCGCTAGTAATGCCAATTTTGGCGACTTTCAGAGCAATATGGCTCTGACTCTTTCCAAGCAGCTAAAGCAAGCGCCGCGCGCCATCGCTGAACAGATAGTCAAACAGCTTGCCGACGATGCTATTTACGAAACTCCGAGCATAGCTGGACCAGGCTTTATCAACTTCAAGTTAAAGCGTGAATATCTTGAATCAGAACTAAACAGAATCAAAAACGACGAAAGAATTGGCATTCCCAAAGTATCGCCAGTAAAGAAAGTCATTGTAGATATGTCGAGCCCCAACATTGCCAAAGAAATGCATGTTGGACATTTGCGCTCGACAATCATTGGCGACGCCATTGCTCGCACTTATGAATTTCTCGGACACGATGTTCTAAAATTGAATCACGTAGGTGATTGGGGCACACACTTCGGCATGCTAATTGCCGAGCTCAAAGAAAAATAC
>Ga0182030_10023865_pt1 | contig 11278 bp, 11 predicted proteins | sample 812S3MmetaG_FD_121299 | JGI IMG/M metagenome (GOLD analysis project Ga0182030, IMG submission 121299) | Permafrost microbial communities from Stordalen Mire, Sweden - 812S3M metaG (Illumina Assembly) | ecosystem: Environmental > Terrestrial > Soil > Wetlands > Permafrost | place: Sweden...
CGTTTCAGAGCGCGTTCTGCGAGCTGAATGGGCTTCTGGGTCGGATGGATGTATTTTGCGGTATTGTCGCGTTTTTGGTACCACACGTCGAGGTAATCGGCGAAGGACTTTTTATCGAGTGTCCAGAGTTCTGTATAGTTCGAGAACGTCATGTTTTGATAATGAGTTTCGCCCTCTTTCCACCCGACGATACAGGGTTCGTAGATGCGATGGTAAAGCTGCCCGGGAGAAAAGATAAGACTGTTTTTGAGCCAGAATATCGTTTGACTCACATGCCATTCGGTTTCACGCAGCGCCTGATAATTTATTTCAAGCAGCCGCGAGGCGAACCACCAGTATATCGTCGCATCATCACTTGAGAACGCATGGAGCTGGTTTAAGACTTTTTTATAAAACACCAAGGCCTCCTCGGGTGTTTTGTCGTCGTTGAATATGCGACCGCCCGTGCCACCAAACTTCTCGCTCTGATATGAGAACCCCAAGCCTGATTCGTAGTTAATCGAGTATGGCGCGTCGGTGTAAATGAGCCGCGGTTTTTCTCCCTTCAGAAGTTTTTTGTATGTCGCGGGATCTTCCGAGTCGCCGCAGATTACTCGATGGTCGCCAAGCTGATACATATCCCCGAGCTTGGCTGTCGGTTCGCCGATGTTCTCAAGGTCAAAGTCGTCCTCCTTAGTTTCAAGCACAAGGTCGCTATCGAAGCCCGTGAGGTCGATCATCTCAAGAGACATCTGCTTCAGCTCTTCCATGACCGTTTCCATGTCCCAGTCAGATTCATTCAGTTTGTTGTCAGCCAAGCTATACGCCTTGAGCTGTTCGTCCGTAAGGTCTTCACGCTCCACACATGGGAGGGTTTCGAGATTCAGGAGTTTCGCCGCCTCAAGCCGTCCGTGGCCAGACCAGATGCGATGCTTCGCGTCGATCACGAGGGGGACGTTAAAGCCGAACGCTTCGATGCTTCGCGCGATTGCCTTCACTTGGCTCGCGGGATGCTTTTTGGCGTTCTTTTCATAGGGCTTCAGCTGTGCGATGGGTACTTCGGTTATTTTCATGGTGGGTAAAATAAAATCGGCATCAGTGATGATGTCGATTCGATATCGGATGCGCCCGCTCCTACACGAGCACATTCCGATAGCGAGTAGAAACCGCCACTGGAATAGGTTTGTGTAGGAGTATGGAAAACCACTAAGGAACAGTCATATTATCGCATATTTTTAGTGGAAATACAATGCATGTCGTTTTTATATGTTAGAATAGGAGTGCTAACAACCCAAGCGAAGTAACGCAAAACCATGAATAAATTTTTAAAAGAAAATTGGTTTAAACTGATTATTGTTATTATTTTGTTAATAGTCGGTTTAGTGGCAGTCTACTGTTTCGTGATAATTATTCCAAGACAGCAACAACAAGCCAGTAATGCAGCAAATAACTTAGCTTTGCAAGGACAATGCGCAAATGCAGCGGATAAATTTTATACCAACAACGGTGGTTATAAAAGCATTGCCGGAGTAAATACCTCTTATCAAGACCATTTTAATTCGCAATTGAATAAATGCTTTATCTTGATTTCTTCTTACATGCCAAGCGATGATTCTTTAGGCATAGATTTGTATGACGCGCTGGGAGGTCAACACTACGCTTCATTTGTTGGCCACCAAACGTGCGACCCTGCCACACTTGCTATTACCCATCAAAACCTCAACAAGTGCGAACTCGATGCCGGGAACATATGGGCTAATGGCGACGACACTAGCTCTTCCACTTATCAGATTGGCTGGAGTGGCATTCTCCATGGTGGACAAACGGGAGACTGGAATACTTTGCCGCAATTTATGGCTCATATTCAGCCATTTATGAGTAATTAAAAATTTCTTTACATTCGTTACATTCAAAATCCCGTAAGGTTGGTTTAGTATATTCTCCGCGCAACCCCATACTCCCACCGACATTTGATAAACTACCAATAGCTTTAACATCTACGCTGCCACATTTGGGACAGAAAAATAAAGTCATCTGGATAAGTGGATGACCAAGATTATTTTTGCTTTGGAGTGCCTTTTTCCATCGTGGGAATTTCTTAAAGAAACCATCGATAATTTCTCCTTCTTTGGGACTTATGCCGGATCGATAAGATATAACAACTGTAGTCGATGAAGCCAAAACACCATTCGGAACGTCAACTAATAATGGTTCATCTTCTCTTATGTCAACTAATTTACTTCGCAAATATGCGATTTCCTCTTGAGTAAATAATGATTGATTCATACCGTAATTATATATATCTTATTGAGAGAATCAAATGTTAAATTAGTTTTCCAAGGCTGGAGGGCGCAAGAGGATTTCTTCTCCCGTTCGCTACTCCCGCAAAGATCCTCGTATGGCGGGGATTTTTGTTTACGTCGCGAATTGAGGCGTTATAATGATTGCATGCTTAATGGAATACTTATTGGGGTTGCCGCAACTGTTATAGGTGGTCTTATTATTTATCATGTTTTTGGCATCGGAAAAGAAAAGAAGCCTCTCCCATTAGCGCGTGCCCTCAAATTTGAACTTGAAAAAAGGAGCCCGTCATTCAATCCAAACCTTACGGCCGCAGACGGTCTCGTTGAAAGGCTGTCTGCAAACATCCATCTTCGCATCAGCAACTTATCGTCTAAAAAAGTAACCATACGAAATCCGCAGGCGAACCTTCAATTGCCCGATGGATATGGCAGCAGCGTGCAGAGCAGTGACTTTTATAACGACCGAGATATCAAGGGCGAAGATTTTCTTTCCTCATGGTTTGTTTTCAGTGTGCGGATAGTCGGAGATAACCAATTCTCCAAGAACGAAGGCGAATGGGAAACTAATAGAGCAAAAATCTTATCGAATTTCTCGACGGCAAAAGTAAGATTCAAATTTACGGCGGATGTCGTATCGAATGACGATTCAAAAGCCATAGAGGAAGTTTTTGATATAACTTCGGCTGCGTTGCCGTGGCTTAAAAAATAATTGTTCTCTACGATGATTACCTATCGTAAATAGCAAGGTCATGTAGGCTTTACTGGGCTACGCACAGGGGCGTTGACTTTCCAACCCCACGATGTAGTATATAAGGGTAAAGGGTGTCCCAGGTGTGGGCGCCCCCTTTGCATTTTAGGGGGTTCTTATAAGGCACTTTTGATCTATGACTTTGATTAACTCTTCATTTTTCTTGGTAAAATTATCTCTAATTGCGCCGCCAATCAGATCTGACATTTGCATTGCATTCACGTAAATTGAGTTCACGTGGACGATATGCGCGATCCGGTTTCGCGTTTTATCTTTATCGCCAATTTGCTTCTTAACTTTTTTAACAAGGTAGTTATCAAAGGAATCAAACTTCCCATCCAAAAGTCGCCGATCCGTTCTATCAATAACCACCTCAACTGCGTCGAGATCATCATGTTGGATGGCGTGAGATACCGCCTTCACGAGATTATATTCATCAAACACGTTATGCAATCTTGGGTTACCGTCTACTTTATAAACCCCTTTATAAATATCTTTATCAATAAGGCGATAATAAATCTTTATATCAAGCTCATTCACTATCTTCAGTAACTCTTTATAAAGGCCGAGAGAAACCTCGTTGCTCTTGATTTCCTTCTTGTAGCCAAACTTCGTTTTTTCTTCCATCATGCGATGCTCCATTAAAAACAGCTTCTGTTCCGAAAGGCATAACGCCGAAAGAATATAAAACTTACTGGTGCCAGTCGGGATTTTTTTGCCATCAATATCGTATGCAAAGGGAGCACCTGGATCGCCAGATTCGTCTACGAATATAAAATGGTCAACCTTTGCCATGTCGCTATTCTAGCAGAATTTTTGGTTACTTTCCATCATTCGTTTGCTCACCACTCATGCACCATTTCATAGGGATTCGGGCCAGAAACTCGCTGGCAAGCGGTTCGAATCTGCGACAGTGCGCGGAGCAGTCAATATTTAATATCGGAAGACCGAAACTAAGCGTCCCCTTTTACGCGCAGAACAGCTTCTTCCCGATACGCTTTCGTATATTCGTAGAGCGTTGACCAAAAGGCGCCGCCGGCGAAGGCGCCGATGATTTCCTCGAGCGGCACACCCGCAAACTTAAAATTGTTAAAAATCTGCGGACTATAGAACTGGCTCACAAAATTTCCGAACAGCGCGTTCACCAATGCGAAAAATACAAAATAGAAAGTTCCGAAGATAAGGCCGCTTACCAAGATCTGCTTCGATAGATCGGGACGCAAGATGGCCGTTAAAACGGCGCCGCAAATAAACGCCGCGATAAGGTCGAGCATGGGATTCATCGGAGAAAACATTTCCAAGATCACATAGACCAGAATAAAGACGATGAACGGCCCGAGATGCAATTTTTTGTCATGCGCGATCTTTACCGTTTTCCTTTTTTCTAAAAATTCGTATATGACCGCAGCGATGCCGGCAACGCAAAAGCTGTATAAAAATCCTTCCAGGCCGAATCCATACCGCCTCATCAGATCAAAAAGAGACGCCGGGTACCAATAATACGGCACAAACAACCTTTCGATAAAACCGAACGGCAAGCCGACCAGGCTCGCCCAGATGATCTCCCGGCGCAGATCTTTCCTCGCCAAAAAGATGATCGCCCAAAAAACCAAAAGTATCAAACCGCCGCCGAGATAACTATACTGGGAAGGCATGTTTACATCATAACGTACTTTGCAGATACTTGTCCCGCCCGGGAAATATTGATTTGCTACACTTAAGCTATGACCTCTGAACAAAAAAAGAAAAGCGGCGTGTGGAAGTTTTTGGAATACATCACCAATAACGAGGCCCGATCCCGCCATGAAGAGATATTCGACATGATCTTCTGGATTTTGGAGACGATCGCTTTGATCTTTGGAGGATGGATATTGATCGCAAGAGACGTCCCTGAATGGATACCATTCCTCGTCATCGAATATTGTTGGGCGATGGACAACTTAAGACACAACCGGCCCTGACAGATACGCGAGCATCGTATCGGCACCCGACACCTCGAACGGATCGGTGGGGCAATTGTCGGAGATCCCCGGCTCGATAAAAAGTTTTCTGATCGTGCCGTTCTCGACAAGCATGGAATAGCGCCAGCTGCGCTCACCGAATCCCAAATTCTCCTTGCTCACGAGCATGCCCATTCCGCGCGCGAACGCCGCATTGCCGTCGGGAAGCATCTTTACCTTCTCGATAAAGAGCGCATGCGCCCACTGCTCCATCACGAACGCGTCGTTCACCGCCATGCAATATATTTCATCGATGCCGTGCGCTTTGAGCTCGTCGTAATGCGCCTCATAGCCGGGCAAATGCGTGGAAGAGCACGTCGGCGTGAATGCGCCGGGCAAGACGAACACGACGATCTTTTTTCCCGAAAACAATTCTTTCGTTGCGACGTCCTGCCAGCGCCCGTCGCTTGCGCCGCAGACCGGCCCGTCGCCCACGCGCGTTTTTAAAACGACCTCCGGCACCTGCGATCCCTCGTTAAGCGGTTGTTTGTTCATGCAATAAGATTATCACAAAATAGGCGCCCGTACCTGCGCCTATTGCACGGCATCGGCGAACACCACAAGCCTTTGGGTATATTCCAGCTGGGACTGATCCCACGTGCCTTCGCAGGTAATGAAGTTGAGGTGAGCACCGCCGTCGGAATCCGTAAAAACGTCCGTCGCATCCGCGGTCGGATCATAGCTACGGCTTTCGCGGACCACGAACGTGGAGGTCGCTCCCCTGTCGTTCACCACATAAAATGTATCTCCCGGAACGAGCGCGCCAAGATCGCTGAACACGCCCGGGATCGTCACCACGCTTTTGCGTATCTGGGCGACGTGCCCGATGACGATCGAAACGCCCTGGGCGCCGGGCAGAGCACTGCCCGTATACCAGCCCACATCATAAACATTGCTGGGCGTTTCCATGGTTCCGCTTGCCGTAAGGCCCTCATATTGAAAGCTCGCGGCGATGTTGAGCTTCGGGATCACGAGTCGCACGGGAAGCCCGGAAGCCGCCGGGGCGGTGGCGGCCGACGATGACGACGCAGGCGCGGACGCTTCCGCGAGCAACGTCTGGGAAACAAATTGCGTCGCCTGCGTTGCGACGGCTATCGCCTCCTGCCGTTGCGCCGAGGACAGAGAAGCATTTCCCTGTACCGATACAAGAAGTGACAGTGCCAGTTGTAATAATGTCAGTAAACCTGAGGTCATCTGAGATAATGCTCGTTATCTCATATAGCCGCTCCAGCAGGGATTATATTACCGTTTTCCTAAAACCCGTCCGCCGCTTTCGACACCTCTTCCCACTCTTTCCAGATCTTGAGCCGCTGCTCATAGAGCGGTTGCACGATCTGCGTCGCGAAGGCACCAAAGAGGATCCGGAGCGGCGGATGTTCCGCGTCCACCACTTTCAGTATCGCTTCGGCGGAGGCTTTCGGATCGCCGATCGTCACGCCCGGCCGAGCCGAGGGCCGGCTCATGCGAATGCTGTCATATGCAGGATTTTCTTTGATGCGCGTAGCGGAACTCCCCGCCCAGTCGGTGCTGAAACCGCCCGGTTCGACGATCGTCACCTTGATGCCGAATTGCGCCACTTCCTGGCTCAACGCGTCGCTCATTCCCTCGAGCGCCCACTTCGAGGCGTGATACATGCCAAGCCCGGGGAACGCGCCGATGCCGCCGATGCTCGAAACCTGCAGGATGTGGCCATGGCCCTGCTTGCGCAGAAACGGAAGCGCCGCCTGCGTGACCCACAGCGCGCCGAAAAAGTTCGTCTCCATCTGCGCACGCGCCTCCTTTTCCGGGATCTCCTCGATGGCGCCGAAAAGCCCGTAACCGGCGTTGTTGATCACGACATCCACCGTACCGAAGTGGTCGAAGGCTTCTTTGACAGCGGCAAAATCCGCCGCACGGTCCGTCACATCGAGCTTGATCGGCAGGAATCGGTCGCCGAACTCGGCGGCAATGTCCTTCACCGTTTCCGTATCGCGCGCCGTCCCCGCGACCTTGTCCCCGCGCCGCAATGCCGCAAGCGCCCACTCCCGCCCGAACCCACGGGACGTGCCCGTGATAAACCATGTTTTTGTATTCATACCTATATTATACCGCTACCGGCAAAAAATAATTCATCGAGGGGCTACAACAGCCTTCTCCCCTCGCGCCTCAAGAGCACCGCGTTGAACGCGACGATGACCGTGCTCAGAGACATCAGCACCGCCCCCACCGCAGGCGAGAGCAGGATGCCTTTCGATGCAAGCACGCCGGCGGCGAGCGGGATCGCCACCACGTTGTAGCCGGTGGCCCACGCGAGATTCTGAACCATCTTCCGATAGGTCATCTTCGAGAGCTTGATCACGCTCACAACATCGCGCGGATCGCTCTTGATGAGCACGATGCCCGCCGATTCGATCGCCACATCCGTGCCCGCGCCGATGGCAATGCCGATATCCGCCTGCGTGAGCGCCGGCGCATCGTTCACGCCATCGCCCACCATGCCAACCTTGCTTCCATCCTTCTGCAGCTCCTTCACCTTCTCCGTTTTATCCTTCGGCAGAACTTCGGCAAAATATTCGGCGATGCCGAGCTGATCGGCAACCGACTTTGCGACGGCATTCGAATCCCCGGTGAGCATGGCGACGCGCACGCCCATGTCCTTCAATTCTTTCACCGCCTGCTTTGATTCTTCGCGGATGACGTCGGCGGAAGTGATCACGCCGGCGAGCGCGGCGTCCTCAAAGACGTAGTTGATGGTCTTCCCCTCGCGCTCCGCCTGCGCGATCTTATCCTCCAGAGACCCCGGGACAACGATCTGTTTCGTCGCCAGAAGCTGCGGCCCGCCGACAGCGATCGTCTTTCCGTTCACGCTTCCCCGCACGCCCAACCCCGGCAGGGCCGAAAAATCCTTGACCCCGGAAAGGGAAATGTTCTTTTCTTTTGCCCTGGCAAAAAGCGCCTTGCCAATGCTGTGTTCCGACGCCGCTTCCACGGATGCGGCCGTGGCGAGGACATCGTTCTCATCGTAGCCGTCGCACGGCCAGACGTCGGCGACGCCGTGCTCGCCCTTTGTGAGCGTCCCCGTCTTGTCAAAAAGCACGACATCGAGGTTCCGCGCGTTTTCGAGCGCTATCCGTTTGCGCACGAGCAACCCTTTCTTTGCGCCGAGCGTCGTCGATATCGCGACGACGAGCGGCACGGCGAGGCCGAGCGCGTGCGGACACGCGATGACGAGAACCGTGACCATCCGCTCAAGTGCGAAGCCCAATCCGTATCCGGCGATGAGCCAACCAAAGAACGTCGCAGCGGCGGCCACGATCGCAACGATGGTAAGCCAGAATGCCGCGCGATCGGCAAGCTCCTGCGCATGCGATTGCGATTGCTGGGCTTCGGCCACGAGCCGCATGATCCCGGCAAGCGCGGTCGCCTCCCCGACCTTCATCACCTTGATCTTGAGCGAGCCGTTGCCGTTCACGGTTCCCGCGATCACCGCGCTGTCTTTTGTCTTCCCGATCGGAGTGGACTCGCCCGTAAGCATGGACTCGTTCACTTCCGATTCTCCCTCGGCCACAACGCCGTCGGCGGGAATATGCCCGCCCGGGCGGACGACCACGATGTCGCCCGCCGTGAGTTCCGAAATGGGGATCTTCTTTCCGTCCACAAGCTCCGCCATATCGGGGAGCAACTTTGCCAGTTCCTGCATCGCACCCTGTGCACTCTTTACCGACTTCATCTCGATCCAATGCCCCAAAAGCATGATCGTGATCAAGGTCGAAAGCTCCCAGAAGAACTCCGTGCCCTGAATAAAGAACGTCGTCGCGATGCTGTAGGCGTACGCCGAGATGATGGCGAGCGAGATGAGCGTCTTCATGCCCGGCTGCCTCCCGCGCAGCTCCCGCCATGCGCTCGTCAGGAACACGAGGCCGCCGTAGAAGAAGATGATCGTTCCGAGAACGAACGGAACCCACGCCGAACCGGGAAACGCCGGCGCGGAAAAATGAAGCAGCGACTGCACCATGCTCGAATAGAGCGTGATCGGGATCGTGAGCACCAAGCTCACCCAAAAGCGCGTGCGGAACATATTGGTGCTGTGCCCCGCGTGCTCGTCATGGGAATGCCCGGCGTGTTCACCATGCTCCGCGGACGGCATCTTCATTTTCATCTTTATCGGCACAAGGTTCATACCGCACTCGGGACAATGGCCCGGATGATCCTGCATCACGTCGGGATGCATCGGGCAGGTGTACATTTTTTTATCCATGTTATCCATGTTTTCCATATCTTTCATTATACGGCACATCCGCCTTGCGACCCACCCGTTGATGTCGTCTGAGTGCTCATCTGCGAGACGATGGCCTGATAGCCTTGCGCGCTCGAATAGCTCGCGCTCAACACCGCTTTGGGATCGACCGTACTCCAATCAACGCCCTTGCTTGCAAAGTATTGGGCGAGCGTCACGTAATTGTTGGGGAACCAGTAGGAATTGACCGCGAGGGCGGCCTTGTACATCTGGCTCTCCGTCGCACCCTGCGAGGCCATAAGTTCCAAGAGTCCGAGCATCGCCATGCCGTGATTGCAGTCGGGGAAATCCGTCGAGTTGCCGCAACAGGGCCGATAGATGTTCTTTGCCACGGTTTCCACGAGCGACTGCTGATCGGCAGTAAGCGTTACGAACGAGTGCGCGTCGTAATGGCTCATCGCGCCACCCACCGCGAGCGTCCATCCGCCCGTCGAGGCAAATTTGCCTGCGCCGCCGTACTGCGGGTTTTGCATCTCTCCCCCGCTGCCAAGGATCGGATTCTCGTTCGAGAGGCCGAGCGCCCAAAGGAGATTCAGAAGAACGCCGGAATTCTCCGAAGTGATCACGAGATCGCCGTTGTCCGATGCGTCGAGCAAAGATATGTCATCCGGCGACAATCCGCCGCTCGAGGCATACAACGCATCGAATTGTTTCTCGTCGATCACTCCGGCGGCGACCATCTGACGCCCGAGATCGTTCCATTTTGCGGAAAGCGTTATGCCCTGCGAAGGCAATACTTCTTCCCGCAGAGCGCTCGCACTTTTGCTTCCCGCTGGCGCGCTATTCGCATTCGCAGGAGCACGTTCGGCGATATACAGTTGCACGCCCGAAAAGATAATCAGGGCGGCCGCGATCAGCGCGCACCCGGCAAAGATTTTGTTTCCATTTTTTATGTCATTCATTGCAGCAATCCGCAAGTTTGTTCACCAGTTCCTCGAGTTGCGAACTAGGCTTGTTCTCCGACCTTTTGCCTTCGATCAGACCCAGCTTCAACGCCCAGAAGATCGAGTACGTTTTGTACGCGCCCTCGAACGTCCGGCGGGCTTCGTCTTTTTTCCCTTCGGACTGGAGTTTGTTGCCGACCTCGATGAGGCGCATCGTGGCCGCCAGCAGATGCTTTGCGATGCACCACGTTTCACCTTCGTTGTTCGGCATAAGCTGCGCAAGGAATTGTTTTCGCAGTTCGCGTATCTCTTGGATCGTATCGAAGTATGTTCCGTTATTTGTCTTTACCCCGGTGAAGAAGAAGTGCTCCTCCAAACTGATGAGGTTCATCACGGCGATGCTCAGATCTTCCGCGGTCGTTAGATCAACGCCCGATTTTTCTTTTAGGGACTCCACTTTTTTAAGGAATTCTTCGAGGGTCAATTTTGTATCCATGGTTTTGATTGGTTAACTTAGAGCGAGAAGATGAGAAATCCGAGTATGATCATCACGATTCCCGCCCACAGGCGCACGCCCTTCGTTTTGTTCTTCTTCCATTCCTGTGCCTTTGCCACCATTACCTTGTCAGCCGATATCCAGAGCACGACCACGAGCGGCAGAACAAGAATAAGGTTGTAGAGCGTCAGATAGCCCACGCCCGTGAAGTAGGTCGCATGATCATGCAAAAGGCCGATCACCATAAGGTACGGGCCGCCCATGCACGGGAACTGGCAGATGCCGACGAGAAGGCCGAGCACGAACGCGGCGGGGATCGACGCCCGCTCCATCAATTTGCCCATCCTGGTGTAGGCGACCGACGGCAGTTTGAGCCGTATCGGAAATTCCGGGAAGAACTCATTGAGGATGTTCAGGATGCCGAAACCGATGAGCAGGACCGCGCCGAGCTTGCCCATGAAGTGCGGCACGTTGAAGAAGTTGATCGTCCCCAGGATGCCGAGGCCGATGGCAAAATATGCCAGGATGATGCCCGCGATGTACGTCCCGCCGATCTGCAGGATCTTCTTTCGCGAAAGCTGCATCCCGAAAA
>Ga0182030_10023866_pt1 | contig 11278 bp, 15 predicted proteins | sample 812S3MmetaG_FD_121299 | JGI IMG/M metagenome (GOLD analysis project Ga0182030, IMG submission 121299) | Permafrost microbial communities from Stordalen Mire, Sweden - 812S3M metaG (Illumina Assembly) | ecosystem: Environmental > Terrestrial > Soil > Wetlands > Permafrost | place: Sweden...
CCAGTTCGGTATCCATCGTCTTCGATTCTTCAACGGTGATGACACCGTCTTTGCCGACCTTCTTCATGGCGTCCGCAATGGTCTTGCCGATGGTGTGATCGGAGTTGGTGGAAATGGTGCCAACCTGCGCGATCATGTCACCGGAAACCGGCTTGGACATGCCCTTCACTTCTTCCACGGCTACCGCAACGGCCTTTTCGATGCCGCGCTTTAGCGCCATCGGGTTTGCACCCGCGGCAACGGCCTTCACGCCTTCGCGGAAGATCGCCTGAGCGAGAATCGTGGCGGTGGTGGTACCGTCGCCGGCGATGTCGGAAGTCTTGGAAGCGACCTCGCGAACCATCTGGGCGCCCATGTTCTCGAGCGGATCCTTCAGCTCGATTTCCTTGGCAACCGTGACGCCGTCCTTGGTGATGGTGGGTCCGCCGAACTTCTTTTCGATAACTACGTTGCGGCCCTTGGGTCCGAGGGTAACCTTCACCGCATCGGCCAGCTGATTCACGCCGCGCAGAATCGCCTGGCGGGAATTTTCCGCGTAAACAATTTGTTTTGCCATTGTGTCTTTAGTCTCCTGAAATCTCTTTTTTACTTGTTGCGGCTATTACTTTTCGAGGATGCCAAGGATTTCATCCTCACGCATGATCAGATACTCAACGCCATCGAGCTTGATCTCGCTGCCGGAATACTTGCCGAAGAGGATGCGGTCACCCTTCTGCACGTCCAGCGGAACGACTTTGCCGTCTTCGAGACGCTTGCCCTTGCCAACGGCAAAGACTTCGCCTTCCTGTGGTTTTTCTTTTGCGCTCTCAGGGATGAAGAGGCCGCCGCTGGTTTTTTCGACGTCTCCCTCAATCCGTTTGACAACGATGCGGTCATAAAGCGGACGAATGTTCATTACAAAAACCTCCAAATGTGGATTGATAACAGATTTCAAACGTGGAACTGTTTCACCGTTTCGATCGAAGCAGGTCCAAAACATATTATTAGCACAGGACGGCCGTGAGTGCTAAGAATTTCCCGTAACATTATGATTACAAAGAAAATTTAAGTGTTGACAACGAATGACTAAGATTTCTATATGGCCTAAACGTAAGATATCGAGTCGTTTAGCGTGCCGCATAGAAACCAAGAGCTCTCGCCACCCCTACACCGCGCCAATGCTTTTCAGAACTTTGCGGATTCCTGATGGCCCAAACCGCCCAATGCGCGAAAAAATCGCACCCATAGTCAGAAAGCCGCGGACGCTCCAAAGCTGTGCCAGAGTCTCTTCGGTGCCACGCCACGGGTGCCCGATGCGACGTAGTTGCAGCGCCGATAAGTATAGCTTCAGGCCATGAAGTGCGGCCGCAAGCAGGAAATATGCGAGGAGCGCGGTCATCTCGCATCCTCGCGACCGGTTTGCCAACAACCATCCGACCAGGAATGGCACGACGGTCACGAGCGCGATGATGGCAATTCCCATAACCCAGCCTGGCGGGGCAACCATGCTAAGCCCGCCATCGGCTCTATAAGTCCGGACGCCGCCCCCGAACGCCATAGCGGCATTGCTGAGTAATGAGAATGCAAGTGCAACGACACCGCTAAGAAGAAGGCTGTAAAAAGTCCCGCAGAAGGCAAGTTGCAACATCCGCAATGGAGCATCGCAAAGATCGCGCCCGATCCGGAAAGCGGCGGTGCGCAGGACAGACCACCAGAACAACAACTTGCCGGGTGCAGGAGCCGCTTCGGCCAGATCGCCGACCATCGATTCCGCGATTTCTGGCGCCACCACCAACGATAGGAGTACCTCGGCTGCTGCTTCAGACCGCATGGGACCCCTGAAAAAGCCTGAGCCCCTTTAACAGCCTCTGATAAGAGCGCTGTGCGCTGGTCACCGCTGCCAGTCCGTCTTCAGTCACAGTGAAGAACCGCTTGGCCCGGCCGCCACGCTGCGGTGTCGGGTCTCCCAGACGGGCGGTGACAAGCCCCTTTTCCTCAAGGCGGTCGAGTGTCGTGTAAAGAGCGCCGGGGCCGGGATCGCGATTTGTGCAGGCGGCAATCTCCGCCCGGATCGGAACGCCGTATGCATTTTCGCCGACACGCAGAATGGCCAGCAACACGATCTGCTCGAAATCACCCAATGACTGAACGCTTCCCATTTCCTCTACACAATAACATAAATCCGCGCGCGGGGATTCAGGGATTGGCCTGCCATCGCCGAAACCAAGCCGAGAATTCATCCAAAACCTGTTGGTTAGCCAGTGAAAGCGGCACTGCGAGGGGTCCCGATTTCTGCCCCCGCAGTTCCACTGCGCGTCGTACCGCTACAGGCCAGGGAAACTGGCTGGCGCGCTTGGCGAATTCGATCAGCCTTGCGTCAAGCGAATCCGCCAGCGGCCTGTTACCGGCTGTCACCGCGCGGGCGAGCGCCACGACCAGTTCAGGAATCGCGCAGGCGCAGCCGGAAATAATGCCATCGGCGCCAGCGTGCAGGGCACGCCCTACAAGAAGTTCCGGGCCGCCGAAGAGTGCGAAGGGAAGATCGCGTTTCAACGCCAGTAGCTCTTCAAAATAAGGCCAGTCGCCGGAGCAATCGTTGATCCCCGCATAACGGCCGGTCTCAAACAGGCGGCGCACGGTCGGAATCCCGATGCCCGTCGTAAAGACCGGGATGTTGGAAAGCAGGATCGGCACTGCGTCGCTGGTTTCGCGTGCGAAGTCGCGATAGAACTGCTCGATCTCGCCCTGACCGTAGCGGTAGAAATAGGGAGGCATGAGCATCAGCGCGTCGGCGCCAGCGTGGATCGCATCATCGGCCAGTTGCAACGCACCAGTCAGAGTGGAGTGCGAAACTCCCGCGATAATCGGCACCCGGCTGCGCTTCGTCGCCAGCGACAGCAGACGATGGCGCTCGGCGAAAGAGTAATTGATAAACTCGCCGGTAGAACCAAACAGGCAGATGCCATCCACGCCGGCAGAAGCGAGAAAATCGACCAGTTCGAGCGCGCCGGAATAGTCGGCTTCACGCGTCTTCGGGTGATGCGGAGTGATCGCGGACGGAAAGATGCCGGAGAGGCGGATTTGTCGCGCGACGCGGGCCATGACTCAAGGTAAGGCTACCATTGACCCGCACCGTTTATAGCGGGGCGAAGGCGACGCATATTCGCACATTCGATGATATGCTTTTATGTATGAGGACCACTATCGACCTGCCGGACGAGCTGATGCGCAACGCAAAGAAGAAGGCGGCGGAAGAGAATGCCACGCTTCGCGAGATTTTCGACCGTGCCCTGCGTCAGTATCTCGCCGGGCCTCAGCCGCAAAAGCCCTTCAGGCTCAGGCTGAAACCACTTCCACGAGGCAAGATGCTGGTGCCGGAAAGCGTACTGGAGAGCCGCGACAAGCTGTATGACTTCCTGGATGGTATCGGTTGATCGCAGTCGATACCAACATTCTGATCTATTCGCTACGCGACGAATCGCCTTATTATCGGCAGGCGCTGACTCTGATGACGTCGTTCGCGGAGAACCGAGACCCGTGGGCCATCCCTTGGCCGTGCGTCTATGAATTTCTTCGGGTGGTCACGCACCCGAAATTCTTCATCCCACCCAACACCCTGGAGGACGCACTGGAACGAATTGAACGGCTTCGCGAATCACCCTCCCTGGTCATGCTTGGCGACGGCCCGGGCCACCTCCGGCATCTGCTCAAAACATTCCGCGATTCTGCCGCAATTGGCAATCTGGTCCACGACGCGCACATCGCGGCCCTTTGTCTTGAACATGGTGTGTCAGAGTTCTATACGATGGACCGCGATTTCTACCGCTTTCCCGGCCTCCGGGTCGTTTATCCGTTTCGAAATCGTGGCTGAGGTGCCGCGTCGGCTATTCTGTTCTGATATGAGATTTCTCATTGCCCTTCTTTTCGCATCGCTGCTGGCTGGAATCCTGCAGGCGCAGACCCCCACCCCGGTTCCATCGCTCAAAACCTTCGCCTCTTCCGCCGACGTGCAGGCGCTCATCGCTAAAGCTAAAAGCGAACATAAAGAAGGCCAAGCCATCGTAACCGAGCCCATCCTCCAGTTCGCTCCCTACACGGCCACGCTCGAATACCGAGCCTCGGCCGGCGCCGCAGCCGTACACCCCAACCAGGCCGCAATGATGTACGTGATCGAAGGTTCAGGCACGTTCGTCACCGGCGGCAAACTGACTGGCGCCACGATTCAGGGCGGTGACTCGCGTACCGTATCGAAAGGCGATTTCCTTGTGGTGCCGGAAGGCACGCCGCACTGGTTCAGCGCCATCGACAGCACGCTTGTCCTGATGACGATTAAGATGCCGCGAGGCATCTGATCCCAACGTAGGATGCCGCGGCGCACGCCCTAACTGACCCGCGAATACACCGCATCAACCGCAAGCATGCCGGTCTCTTCGCCAGGCAGAATGTTCGTCATGACAATTCGAACCTTGTCTGGCAGTTCCGGAGTGATAGCAATGCGCCAATGCCAGTCTGGACCTGGCGGAACAGCATAGGAACCACGACAGGACCACGCCGCGCCGTCGCCATGCTCAATTGCGCAGATCATCATTCTGTCGCTCATATGCCACGTGTCGATCCAGCAGGCCTCGTGCGAGCCGATCAGCAACGAACCATGCTGAGGAGCACCGCCCTGAGACCACGTGTAATCGAGCCGGATAAACCTGCCGTTCAGCACCGGGGCCACAGCCAGAATCGAATCGGAACCCTCCGGAGTTGCGTCAGGCAGAAAAAGAGTGCTGATTCCCTGCCACTCACCCGCGCATCCCGCCAGACGATTCATTGTTTCCAGAATACTTCAGCATCGGAACGCCGTACATAGTTGGCCTCGATTGTCGCCGGATCGCACAGTGCTCCCGAAAGACACCGCGCGACAGCCAGCCGGGCAATCATCCCCGCCAGTTCCACAGGCGCCGAAGTGACCAGCACACCAGGATCGAATTCGGCTGAAATATATTCCACGAAACGATCACCCACCAATGCCACAAACTCCCGGAACGGCAGTACCGACGCCTGAATTACTTCCGCTCCCTCGCTGTTAAACAATGCCGCGAACACTTCGCCGCGCCGCGCATCGATGACCGGCGCGCGCAGATCGGCGCTGCCGAATTGAGCCAGCGCTTCCAGATTGGAAACTCCGGCAGCCGGCTTCCCCCCAACCTCGGCCAGCCCCTTGATCGCCGCCAGCCCGATCCGTACTCCAGTGAACGATCCCGGCCCGCTGGCAGCGGCGTAAAGTTCGATATCGGCCAGCCGAACCTTCGCGCGCGTTAGCAACGCCTCGATCTCGGCAAACAGCACTTGCCCGAACCCGCCCGGTGCCTCCAGACGAGCCGATGCGATCACACCGCGGTCATCGGCCAGCGCGATGCTCCCGATCGCGGCCGCCGTATCCAACGCAAGAGTCAGCATTATTTTGTAAGAGTATAGTTGCGGTCAAGCGTGTAGACTTTTCCGAAACCATTCATCCCGTATAGTCTGACATGCAGTGCAGCCGGATAGTCCGCCGCAATGTTTGCCGGGATATGAAACGTGCCATCGGCGCCCGTCGCGATCACGCGATAACCGTGGCCGGCAGCCGTCACTTCGCCGGTCCACAGCCAGCTCATGTGCTCGAGCGCTTTCGATTGCCGCTTCAGCTTCACGCTGAATTGCGCGGTCTTCGCGAGCGACAGTTTGTCGGTGTCTGGTCCCGTGATGTCGAAAGGCACCTTCGCCGGGTCGACTTCAATGTCCTGCAGCTTGAGTTCCTCATCGCGCGAAACAAACTTAAAACTCTTCAGCATTCCCGCTTTTGTACTCTCGCGCGAAATATGCAATATCCAGTCGTGCGCCGTGTTCGGCGGCGAAGTCGTGCAGGTTTCGCCCTTGCAGGGATCTTTTATTTTCGTGTGCAGTCCGGTCGCCGGATCGATCCATTCCGCATCGTAACCGTGCTTTTCCACGGTCAGGGTCACCGCTCCGGGATGTTCCACATAGATCACATATTCCACGCCTTCCAGCTGCAGCCCGCGTCCGTTATCGACATCGAAGAACGGCTCCAGCTCCCAGTGGCGCGTCGACGCCATGAATTCATACCACGTCTTCATCGCAGCACCAGAGGCCTCATCGGGAACGACGCCAGCGGGATACTGGCCGTCCATCGTGGCGTTCCACAAATGATGCCGAAACGCATCGGCACTGCTATTGGCGGCACTGAAGTTATTAATCGCCGGATCCTGATACACCTGCTGTTCCACACCGCTGATCGCGTCGTCGGCAGTCTGATACGAACGCACGTCGAGCCAGCCGTCATCCATCAGCGGCGCGGAAGTGGCCAGCGTGCGCGTCGTGCTGAGGTGCCTATAAGGATCGAGATCTTTCAGATAGCCCGCAATTTCCTTCAGCAATCCGCGCCCGTCCTCGTAGTTCTCCCACGCCTCAACGCCGTTCCACATAACATCGAACGCTGCCAGCCGTGACAGCGCATAAGTGAACCACGTACGCCGATCCGACGCCGCAGGCAGCAAATTTGTCAAAAGATTCGGACCGAAAAACGCCAGATCGATCACGATGCCGTGCTGATTCGCGTATGCAATCTTCTCTTCAGCCGCGCGAAAAAACTCGGGCGTGCGGAATGTCGCGGTGGCCGACTGATCCACCAGCGTGACCGCCAGATGGTTGAAATGCTGCGCTGCACGCTCATCCACCAGCGACTTCCAGCGCCCCGGATCCATCTGATCGAAACCTGGCACCGTAGCCCCCATGTACAGGTAAGGCGTGTAAACAATGCCATCGACAGACGCGAAATGGTGCAGGTTCGCCGTGCGCAGCCAGCCCGGATGGTTCGCCGGACCCGGCGTGGCAGTCATCTCGCCCTGTTTGCCCGAAATGCCCGCCACGCTGCCCAGCAGCCTGAAAACGTGCGTGCCTGGCTCTGCGGGCACATAGCGAATAGCCCACTTCGTGCCGCCATCCCAGAACGCTCGCGCCCGAAAGGTACTGGCTTTGGGCGAACGGAACTCAGCCTGCAAATCGAGCGGCTTGTCAGCGGGTGCGGAAGGAATATCAAAGATGAGGTCACATGTGGAGAACTCCGCCGTCGGCGGACAAACAGTCTGAGCGGATGCGAAAGCGCACACGAATACGAATGCGGCAAACAACCGGACAGTCATATATTTCAGTCTACGAATCCGGGTGTGCGCGCGTTTCAGCGAACTGAACGGTACCACTCCAGCGTCTTCCTAAGCCCGTCTTCGAAACTCACTGCCGGCGCATGCCCCAACTCCCGAACTGCCGCCGTAGTATCGGCCTGCGAATCCCGCACATCGCCCGGCCGCTCCGGTCCGTAATTCGCGGGTATCGTTACGCCCTCGAATTTCTGCAGCAGATTCCATGCCTCGTTCAGCGTGATCCGCCCACCATTGCCGCCATTGAACATCTTGCCCGACACGGTAGCAGGAGCTTCCGCCGCGCGGATATTCAGACCTACCACGTCGTCCACATAGGTGAAGTCGCGAGAAGTTCCGCCATCGCCAAAAATCGTCGGCGCGCGGCGTTCCAGAATTGCGGTAATAAAAATCGAGAGCACGCCGGAATACTGGCTGCCCGGATCCTGCCGGGGCCCGAACACATTGAAATACCGCAGACTGACAGTCTCCAACCCGAAACACGAAGCCCAGACCGACATGTAATATTCGCCCATCAGCTTCTGCGCGGCATACGGCGATTTTGGCGACGGCAGCATCGTTTCCACCTTCGGCAACACCGGCGTATCGCCATACGCGGACGACGACGCGGCGTAAATCACCCGCCGCACACCGGCTTGCTTCGCTGCGCGCAACACGTTAAACGTGCCATTGATATTGACATCGTGCGAAGGCACCGGATCTTTGATCGACCGCGGCACCGACGGAATCGCCGCTTCGTGAAACACCACGTCGATGCCTTCCATCGCTTTCTGCATCGCTTCGAAATCGCGGATATCGACGCGATGAAAATCCACCGCCCCACGCACTTCATCCAGATTGCGCTCATAGCCAGTCATTAGGCTATCGACCACCGCCACGCGCGACGCACCTCTGGCAAGAAGTCCGCGAACCAGTGCGGAACCGATAAACCCGGCCCCGCCGGTCACTAAAAAGTTGCTCATGCTTTGATTGATTCCCCCGCCGTCGCCGCCTTCTTCATATGTTGAAGCGACTCTCTCGCGATCGTCTCAGCCCCCACCGTGAAATCAAACGCTTCCACGGAAATCCAGCCGCGATACGACAGCTTTTCCAACATAGCAAACACAGGCGCAAAGTCGTAATTCCCCGTACCCGGATGACTACCGTCCATCTCATTGACATGGATGTGGCGAATCAAATCGTAATACCGTTCAATCAGCCGAGCGTGCGGCTCGGTCTCATCCTCGGCATTGTGAGAATCGAACATGGTGGCCACGGCGGGGCTGTTGATTTCACGCACCACCCCGACCGCTTCCTCAATCGTGTGGATGACGTCGCTTTGCGAATACGGCAGCGCTTCCACCAGAATGGTGACGCCGCGATCCTCGGCATGCGGCGCAATCCCCGCCAGTCCAGCCACGTAGTTGCGCTTCGCCTCGGCAGCACTGATGCCACCGGTCGACGAGCGCTGCTTCGGTGATCCGAAAACCATGATCCCGTGCGCATCCGCGTTATCGGGCGAAAGATCCGCGCAAAGGTCGATCAGACCACGCACGTATTGCCAGCTTCGCTCGCGCAGCACAAGATCCGGCGTCGTGACGTGGATCGGAAAAGGCACCACTAGCAGCCAGTGCAGCCCGACAAACTCCAGCCCCTCACTGACCATGACGTCGCGCAGTTCGCGGCGCTGATTCGCCCGCAGCGCGAGCGGATCTTCGGCCAGAGTAAACGGCGCCAACTCAATCCCCGAATACCCGGCGGCGCGCAGAACCTTGCAGGATTCCGCGAACGGGCGCTTCTCGAAAGCCTCATTACACATGGCATAGCGAAATGGATAGGACATTGTTCCTATTATGGCTATGGCTGTGAAATCCACCGCACTGCAGTGTCGATCACTGCCCCGCTATCCCGCACTTCCACATCCGGAATCACGCCATTGCCTTCGAGTACCCGGCCGTTCGCCGAAATATACGTAGCCGTCGGATACTGAAAACCATCGCCGTCCGGCAGGCGAATAATATCGGATGGCAACGCTGCTCCGGCGCTGCGCGTACCGAAGATGCGCGCTCGCTTCAGGTCCTGCAAGCCCTGCGCGAGAATCTCCGTGGTCGAAGCCGACCCTTCATCCAGGAGGATCGCCAGCTTCCCCGCGTAAACAGTGGCTCGCGGGAAGACGTTGAATTGCAGCGTGGTGTCGCGCATCTTCATTTCACCGAGCTTGCGGCCAGCGTCGCCGATAAAGTAACCCGCCATCCCCGATGCCATGATCCCGATGCCTCCCGAATTACCGCGCAGATCCAGAATCACGCCTAGAGCGCGAGCAAAATCCCGCAAGGCCGCTTCAAACTTCGGCATGAGCGAAACGGGGTCGAGAAATTCGTTAAAACGAATATAGCCGATGCCACCGTCGATCGTCTTCGACTCGAACTCCACGCGCATGTTCGGCAGATTGCCGAACTCAACAGTCTTGCTCTGCGGTTCCGTACTCTCCGGTTCCGCGCGCATGTGCGCAGCGGCGGAGTCGGGCATTGGAGCCGCCTCTGGCGTCATGCGAGACTGAACAACCGTAGACGGAGCGGATGCCGCAACCACAGCGGGCGGCGTGCCGTCAGGCCCCTGATACAGGTTGCCGGGAATAATTGAATAGTGTGAAAGTCCGAGCTTCGCGATCATCTCGCGAAGTATGCCGCGCACTTCCGCGGCGGATTTCGCGCGTCGAACCCGCGGCTGAAATGAATCATGGATCGCCTGCCAGTTGAGGCCATTCAGTTTTGGATCGGGGTTGCGGTCGCGAATCGTCGACCACACCAGCTCAAACGAAGCAAGCTGCGCAGCCTGTTCTTTCGGCGCCATTTGCGCGAAAGCGGAGACTGCAAACAGGAACGCGGAAATGAAACGGAGACGGGTCAAGCGACTTTACGCACACAATAGCACGCGCACTTGCGATACTGAACACATGGCTGGATTAACGTGGGACCAGATCGACAACATCGCGCTCGAACTCTACGAGGCGCATCCCGAAACAGACCCCCTGACGGTGCGCTTCACCGACCTCCACAAGTGGATCACGTCGCTACCTGCCTTCTCCGACGACCCGGCGAAATCCACCGAAGGCAAGCTCGAAGCCATCCAGATGGCCTGGCTCGAAGAGTACAAGGACAACCCGTGACTCCGATATCGCGGCGCGATTTTCTAAGCGGCGCGGCCCTGTTGCCTTTCGCGCCCCGCGCAGCCGCAAGCAACTGCATCCTGCTCGTATTAACCGGCGGCCCGTCTCACCTCGACACCTGGGACATGAAACCGCACGCACCGGGCAATATTCGCGGACCTTTCCGCCCCATCCGCACCAGCGTCCCCGGCATCGAAATCTCCGAGATCTTTCCGCGCATGGCGAAACACGCCGACAAATACACGCTGATCCGGTCCGTTTATAGTGATAGCGAACCTGTCCACGAGAACGGCCTGAGCCTCATCGACGCCGCGACTACAGGATGGCCAACACTGCCCGGTCCGATCGGATTCATGGGCTCCCGCGCAGCGCCGCAACCCCCCGACAATACGCCCCGATCCTTCGCCGAAAACTGCCGCCGCGCGCGACAGCTCATAGAATGCGGCATCCCCTGCGTCCGCGTGAATATGTTCGAAACCGTCTTCCACCGGACCACCTGGGACAGCCACGGCATGCGCCCTTTCAGCACCATCCGCGATTACAAGGAATCCGTGGCGCCCGCCTTCGACGCCGCGTACAGCGGCCTTCTCGAAGACCTGCACGATCGTGGCCTGCTCAAAACAACACTGGTAATCGCAATGGGAGAATTCGGACGTACGCCGCGCATCAATCCCTCCGGCGGCCGCGATCACTGGACGAAATGCTTCACAGTCCTGATGGCCGGCGGAGGCATTCAGGGTGGGCAAATCTACGGCAGTTCCGACGCAACAGGCGCGGAGCCGAAGAACAATCCGGTGAGCGCCCGGCAAATCATCGCCACCATGCAACACGCCACCGGACAGCGAACCGGCATCGAACCGGTCCGCGGATTGTTCACATAGTTGTGCGAATCAGCGACGCCGCACTCTGAGCCACGAATCCGGCGACGATCTCAGAACATCCACGA
>Ga0182030_10023868_pt1 | contig 11276 bp, 8 predicted proteins | sample 812S3MmetaG_FD_121299 | JGI IMG/M metagenome (GOLD analysis project Ga0182030, IMG submission 121299) | Permafrost microbial communities from Stordalen Mire, Sweden - 812S3M metaG (Illumina Assembly) | ecosystem: Environmental > Terrestrial > Soil > Wetlands > Permafrost | place: Sweden...
CCAGTTGGCCCTGCCCTTCTGGGACCCGACGACTACTCCCGTGTCACCTTTGGTGGACGGGGTGATCCCGGCCGACGTGGCCCGCAAGCACATGGTGGTGGGCCTGGCCCTCGAAGGCGACGCCTTGATGGTCGCCACCGACAACCCGATGGACGAGGCCACGCTGAACGTGGTCACCCAGGTGACGGGTTGGAGGGCACTGCCGTGCCTGGCGGCACGCTCTGACATTGCCGGCGCCTTGGCGGCCATGTACGGCCCCAGCCCGGCCACGTCCGCGGCAACCTATTCAGGCAACGACGCGTCGTCCCAGCTGCACGTAAATACGATCCTGTCCAAGTTGGTAGAGGCGAAGGGGTCGGACTTACATCTCACCACCGGGCTTCCTCCCACGATCCGCGTCGACGGGTCGTTGCGGCCCCTGGAGGGCTTCGAAGTGCTCACAGCATCTAGGGTCCGGGACCTCGTTTACGAAATCCTGTCCCAGAAGGTCCGGGAGCGGTTCGAGAACAACCTGGAGCTCGACACGTCACACGTAGTGCCAGGGGTCGGTCGGTTCCGGCTCAACGTCTTCCAACAGCGCGACGCCGTGGGCGCAGTCTTCCGCGCCATCCCCTTCGAGATCGTGTCCCTGGACGATCTCGGCCTGCCTCCGACCGTCCGGCAGTTTGCCGACTTGCCCCGCGGCCTCGTGCTCTGTACCGGCCCTACGGGCTCGGGCAAGTCGACCACGCTGGCCGCGCTCGTCGACATCATCAACGCCACCAAGCCGTTGCACATCATGTCGGTCGAAGACCCCATCGAGTACCTGCACCACCACAAGAAAGCCGTGGTCAACCAGAGAGAGGTGGGGGAGGACACCAAGGGCTTTGCGGAGGCCCTCAAACACGTCCTGCGCCAAGACCCCGACGTCATACTCATCGGTGAAATGCGCGACCTGGAGACTATATCGACGGCACTAACTGCGGCCGAAACCGGCCACCTCGTGTTCGCCACATTGCACACCCAGGACGCGCCCCAGTCGATCGACCGCATGATCGACGTCTTCCCCGCCCACCAGCAGCAGCAGATCCGGACCCAGCTCGCCACCACCATCCAAGGCGTCGTGACCCAGCAGCTTCTGCCTCGCTCCGGCGCCCGTGGCCGGGTCGTAGCGTGCGAGGTCCTGGTGGCCACGCCCGCGGTGCGCAACCTTATCCGGGAGGGCAAGACCCACCAGATATACAGCGCCATGCAGGCGGGCGGAAAGTACGGCATGCAATCGATGGACCAAGCCCTGGCCCAGCTGGTCAAGAGCCGCACCATCGACCTGGATGTGGCCGAGGAGCGCTGCACCAATCCCGACGACCTGCACCGCCTGATCCAATCAACCTGACCCAAATCAGCCTGACCCAACCAGCTTGATGAAGTGCGCAAACCTGATCGGCTCAGCTCAGCGCTGAAAGGAAGACGCGATGGCACAAACGACGTTCGCATACAAGGTACGCGACTCCTCCGGGAAGTTGATCGAAGGTACCCTGGACGCGGACAACGACACACTGGTGGCGACGCGGCTGCGCTCGATGGGGTACTTGCCCGTCGAGATCGCAGCCAAGGGCGGAGCCAGTGGGGCCATGAAAAAGGACCTCCACCTCCCGGGTATGGGTGGACGTGTCCCCCTCAAGGTACTGGCATTGTTCAGCCGGCAATTCGCCACCCTGGTCAACGCCGGCCTCACCCTGATCAGGGCCCTGTCCATCATGGCAGAGCAGACCGAGAACCCTGCGCTGGCCAAGGTGCTGGAGGAGGTCCGCTTACAAGTGGAGCGAGGCGTCGCCCTGTCCGAAGCCCTGGGCGCGTACCCAAAGGTGTTTGGGCACCTGTACATAGCCATGATAAGGGCGGGCGAGGCGTCGGGAGGCCTCGACCGGGCGTTGCTGTCGTTGGCGGAGACTATGGAGAAGCAAGTGGCGCTGCGGGGCAAGATCAAGTCCGCCATGGCCTACCCTGTCACCGCACTGTGCATCGTGGTTGCCATTGCCTCGGCCATCCTGCTCTTTATCGTGCCGATCTTCAAGGGCATCTACAAAACACTGGGGGGCACCCTCCCGGGCCCGACCCTGATACTCGTCGATATTTCGAACACGGTTGTCCATTTCTTCCCGTTCGTACTGGTGGGGCTGGTACTCCTCGTGCTCGGCATGCGCTGGTTCGTCAAACGGCCCGACGGGCGTGTCCTTTGGGACACGACGAAGCTGAAGCTACCTATCTTCGGCGGCCTGGCCCGCAAGACCGCCCTATCGAGGTTTTCCTCAACTCTGTCGGCCCTGTTGCGCGCCGGCGTGCCCGTGCTCGAAGCGCTGGACATCACTCGTGAGACTGTTGCCAACGTCGTCGTCGCCCGCGGCATCGATTCGATCATCGCCGGGGTCAAGAGCGGGGAGCCACTGGCCGCCGGCCTTAGCGGCCACCCTGTGTTCCCTTCCATGGTCACGCACATGATCAGCGTGGGCGAGGAAACGGGAGCGCTCGACGACATGCTGGCCAAAGTGTCGACGTTCCTGGACGAAGAGATCGAGCGCACCGTGGAGGCGCTCACCTCGCTGCTGGAACCACTCATGATCGTCGTGCTGGGCGGCGCGGTGGGGGCGATGGTTATATGCCTCTACCTGCCCATGTTCAACGTGGACACCCTGGTCAACAAGAACCAGTGAGCCGACGCTGAAGAAGCGGAAAACAGGCTACAGCCCCGACGGCAGGTGCCGAAGGATTTATCAGAGCCAGTGTAGGACTGACCCGTTAGGAGCGGGCCGGTCCTACCGGGAAAGGGCCCGGTGACCGGGCCACAACTCGCACTCAGATGGCTCGCACCTGAAAACACTTCAAGAAAGGACCTAAGTGCTCCAGCACCTCAAGGACCGGCGCCAGGACGAGACGGGCTTCACGCTCATCGAGCTCATGGTCGTCGTGCTCATCATGGGCATCCTGATGGCTATTGCCATCCCGACCTTCCTCAGTACGCAGGGCAGCGCCAACGATGCCTCGGCAAAGTCCAATGCCACCAACGCCTTTACGGGTGAGAAAGCGTACTACGAGGACAATCAGGTATTCATCGACGCCGGGTCAGCGGCTGTGTCGGTGACGCTCGACAGCCAGCTCCCCTGGGTGAACGCCGTGGGCGCGGCCACCTCCCAGAAGGTTAGCGCCCAGGTGGGCGCCTTTGCGGCTGCCGCTTTCACAGAGGTCGCCGCTGGTGCGACCGGCCAGGGACTTCTCATTGAAGACCTGTCCAAGTCCGGGACGTGTTTCTACATCGCGGACAATGAGGGCGTAACCTCTCCCGCCCCTCCCGTCATCGTGTACGCCGAGTCGGTCGGGTGCTTCGGTGATGGGAGCATTGCCCTCCCGACCGCCGGGAACGCCGGCAACGCCGGTGCGCATATCGTTGCTTCGGGCGGGACGATCGCCACTACTGCCTGGTACTCCACCTGGTAATTAAGAGCGTCCACCGACGCCGTATTTGGTAGGGCCGGGCGCACGGTGCGAGAGCGTGCCTCTCGCACCGTGCGCTTGGCTGCAGATAAGGCTCGGTCGGTCCGGGAGAGGCAGGACCTACTGCCTGCCGGCACCGAGGACGAGCGAACGAAAGGACCTAAGTGCTCCAGCACCTGAAGGACCGGCGCCAGGACGAGACGGGCTTCACGCTCATCGAGCTCATGGTCGTCGTGCTCATCATGGGCATCCTGATGGCTATTGCCATCCCAACCTTCCTCAGTACGCAGGGTAGCGCCAACGACGCCTCAGCAAAGTCCAATGCCACCAACGTCTTTACCGGTGAAAAGGCGTACTACGAGGACAATCAGGTATTCATCGACGCCGGGTCGGCAGCTGTGTCCGCAACGCTCGACACCCAGCTCCCCTGGGTGAACGCCCCGGGCGCGGCCACGTCCCAGAAGGTGAGCGCCCAAGCGGGCGCCTTTGCGGCTGCCGCTTTCACCGAGGTCGCCGCCGCTGGTTCGACCGCCCAGGGACTTCTCGTTGAAGACCTGTCCAAGTCCGGGACGTGTTTCTACATCGCGGACAATCAGGGCGTGACCTCTCCCGCCCCTCCCGTCATCGTGTACGCCGAGTCGGTCGGGTGCTTCGCTGATACGAGCATTGCCCTCCCGACCACGGGGAACGCCGGCAACGCCGGTGCGCATATCGTTGCTTCGGGCGGGACGATCGCCACTACTGCGTGGTACTCCACCTGGTAACCAACTGAACGGACGACGGTGGTCGCCGAGGGAGTTTGTTCGGCTGGTCTTGCTGCGGGAGGGATGTCCCTCCCGCAGCACGCTAGTTAATTGGGCCCGGGCCGCTCCCGGTGCCGATAGTAAAGGCGGGCGGGCAGATGTCGATACCTACTTAGAACTGAGCACTAGATCTGGAGGGCCCAAGTGGCAAAACTTTCCGGTATCGGCCTCGACATCGGATCATCAGCAGTAAGAGCGGCAGAGGTCGTCAACCATGGTGGCCACCGAGAGATCGTGAAGTTTGCCCAGGTCGGGCTCCCGGCCGGGGCCGTGATCGAGGGCGAGATACGTGAACCTGGCGCCGTGGCCGCAGCCATCAAGCGCTTGTGGGCCGAGGGCGGGTTTAAGCGACGTGCGGTCGTGCTGGGCGTGAGCAGTCAGCGGGCCATGGTGCGCCAGATCGAGGTACCGCAGATGAGCCCAGGCGAGCTGCGCTCCGCCCTGCGCTACCAGATCGGGGAGCTTCTCCCCATCCCTGTCGAACAGGCTGTTTTCGACTTCGCCGTGCTCGGACCGGGAGAGCCTGGTGCCGAGGGGGCAACGACGCGACTACTGGTGGCCGCCGCTCAGCAGGACATCGTCAAGGAGGCGATCGGCGTCGTCAAGCGGGGCGGCCTACGTGTTCGGGCCGTCGACCCGTCCCCGCTGGCCCTGTTACGGGCTTTCCCGCCCGGGCCGGATGGGGGGCTCGAAGCAGTCGTTTGCCTCGGCGCGCAATTGGTGGTGGTCGGCGTCCGCCAGGGCACGACGCCTCGCTTCTTACGCACTGTGACTCTGAACAGCGGCACCGAAACCAGCCGGGCTGCCCTCGAGCCCGCCCAGGCGGTCCATGGTGCCGACGAGGCCCGCAGAGGTCTCGGCGGCGTCGGGACCGGGCCCCGCCTGGACCCCGTGGTCGAGGAGGTGCGCAGCTCGATCGAATACTTCCTTTCCCACAATCAGGGCGAGCACCTCGAACGGGTCGTGGTCACTGGTGGTGCGGCACTGACCAGCGGCCTCGTAGAGCGCATCCGCGCCGCGCTCCATGTGCCCGTGACGCTGGCCACGGTGGGTCCCAAGGCGGTGGCGAGCCAGCTCAAGCTAAGCGACGAGCAGATGCAAGAGGCGTCGGTGCGCTGGGCCACTGCCGTCGGCCTCGCCCTATGGAAGACGGCACCCGGGCCGGCCCCGTCGCTTTTACCCGCCGAGATAAAGGAACGCCTCCATGTCCAACAGGCGCTGCTCGGGTCGGCGGCAGGGGTGATGGCGGTAGCTCTGGGACTGGGCGTCGTGTCCTATTCCGGCGCTCAAACCGCCTCGCACGTCAAGGCTCAGATCGTCAACGACAACACCCAGGCGCTCGCGCTGCAGGGTGAAATAGGCCGACTGAGCGTGGTGACCCGCCTGCGGGGCCAGGTGGTCACCCAACGCCAACTAGCCGTCACCGCTCTGCAGGGTGACGTCGCCTGGGTCAACCTTGTCCACCGCATCGCCGCCGCGCTTCCGGCCGGTGTCACTGTCACAGCGCTGGGCCTGGCCCGCAACCCACCTGTGGCCGCGTCGGCGGCTCCGGTCGCGGCTGCCGGCACTGGTACCTCGCCCTACGTGGGCACGATTTCCATCAGTGGCCAGACGATAAACGGGCCGAAGTCGGTCTCCGCCGTGATCGAGGCCCTTTCGGCCGTCCGGGGCGTTGGCGCCGTTTGGGTCCCGAACACGATCAAATCAGCGGCAACTCCGGATGGGACCGGCACAAGTTCGGGTAGCGCAACGGGCTCATCGGTCTCGCGGGTCTCAACCGTGGGTAGCGGCACCAGCGGGTCGCCTGCAGCGGCAGGTTCATCGTCCGCCGGTTCAACGAGTTTCACATTGGATGCCGACATAACGTCGGCCGCGCTCGATGACCGCAGCGCGGGTTTGCCCGGAGGTGGCAAGTGAAAATTTCCCGCCGGATCGTTCTGATCCCCGCCTGCGCTCTCGTTGTCGTGGTAGGGGCCTGGTACGGGGCCCTATGGCACCCGGCCCAGAAGCATCTGGCAACCTTGCGTACCGAGCAGGTCGCCGCGGCCAACAACCTGGTCACCTTGCAAGTACAGGTGAGCGCCCTGAAGGCCGAGCAGAAGCAATTGCCGAAAGACAAGAAGGCCCTACGCGACCTGGACGCCCTTATCCCGGCCGACCCCGGCCTGGACCAGCTCATAAAGGTGATCGACAACGCTGCCAATGAGGCCGGGGTGTCGCTTACTTCGCTGGGCACGCCGCCCCCTTCGGGCTGGGGGGCCCCTCCGTCGGCGACGGGCGCGGCCACTACCGGTCCTCAAATTATGAGCATAAACGTCGGCTTCCAGGGTTCGGACCGGGGTGTCCTGCAGTTTGTGACCGACCTTGACGCTGCGCCCCGGCTGTTCGTTGTCGACTCCTTCGACCTGAACTCGGTCCCTGGTGCGTCCGCCACGCCCAGGACAACCCCCGTAGCCGGTGCGACCTCCACTCCTGTTACCTCCGTGCCGGCGGCTCAAGGGACCTCGGGGGGCGCCGGGACCGGCACCGCCAACACCTACTCGATGTCGATCACTGCCTTCTACGTGTCGGGGGCCTCCAACGATCCCGTCTTCCCCGGGAGCGCCTAGGTGGTCAGGAGGCCGGTACGTCCCCGGGAGGCGCCGCTGGGCGTACCGTCCTCGCACGCGCGGCCGCAAAACCGGAACGGCGCTTCAAGCCGGGCCCGGCGTACGCCGATAGCTAGCGACGTGGGGACCTCTGCCGTATTCTTCAGCCGTGGCGACACCGCCGAGCGACCGGAAAGGCCCAAGCGACCGGACGGCCGCCCACCCGGCGCGGTACGTCGGGGGCGCCGAAGGGCCCTGCTCCCTCGGGAGGCCGGTGGTGATGGCTTTGCCATCCTCGAAGTTGTCATCGCCTTCACCATGTTGATAATCATCCTGATCCCCGCCGCCGCCCTGTTCGCCAACGTCATCAAGATGTCGGCCAATTCCCGCGACAGGGTGGTGGCCGGCAACCTCGGCGCTCAACAGATCGATGTGGGACGCGCCACCAGCTTTGGCACTCTGGCGGCCCAAGCCGATAGCGGGTCGCTTCAGACCACGACCCCGAAGGAGGGCGGCATTACCTACACGGTCGTGCAGAGCGCCGCCTGGGTCAACGAGAGCACCAACGCCTGCGGAGGCACGGGCAACGGGTCGCCCGGGACTCAGCCGATCCTGGCCATGACCGAGACAGTCACGTGGCCGAACATGAGCTCGACGTTCCCCATCGTCGCCCAAACCGATATCGCTCCCCCTGCCGGCTACTACTCCTCCTCGCTCGGGAACCTGGCCATAAAAGTGGAAGACAGCAATCTCGCCGCCGTCGTCGGCGCCTCGGTGACCATCACCGGCCCTTCCCCGGCGACCACAGTGGCAGCCGGGCCCATAACGACGGGCGCAACCGGGTGCGCCTTCGCCGCCTTCCTGGCGCCCGGAGCGTACACCGCCACGGCCTCCCTCCCCGGCTATGTGGACATGAACGAGAACACGACGGCAACCAAGGCGAACATGGCCCTGGGGGCCGGCTCGACCGTGGGGTGGACGCTGAACTACGCGCCTGCCGCCCAGGTGCCCATCAGCTACCAGTCGACGGCCCCAGTGCTGCCGACGACAACCACCACACTGCCGACCACCACCACGACCGTGGCCGGCCCGACTACCACTACGACTTCAACCTCTACGACCACAACAACGTTGGGCGGCACCACCACAACGACGACGACGGTCCCCTTCGGTACGATCACATACCCCACCAACGGGTACCAGGTCACCGTTAACGACACCGCCTACCTAACGGCACCGGTAACCTACGCGGCACCCCTGGCCGGCGCGTTGCAATTATGGCCCTACGCCAACGGTTATGACATCTACCCGGGCGGCTGCGCTGACAACGACCCGGCCACCTACTCTTTGTACGCGCCGTTCAGTGTCAGCCAGGGCGTGACCTCTCCGGATACGTTGCAGGTATACGGGGTGGCGATAACGGCCTCGAGTGCGCTCGGTCCCGTGACCAGCATGCAGGTGGTGAGCGCGACCGACGTCACGTGCTCCACCAACAACAGTTTCGGCCCGTTTGCCAGCGCGGCCGGCAACACCACCGTCATCGGGGTGCCTCTGGGTACGTTCAGTCTCCATGTAACGGGCATCGCCAACGGGCAGGCCGTCTCCGGCAACGTGACCCTTCCGCTCGAAAACGGGACGGCTTTGTCGCCGCAGACTGTGACCCTTTCGTGAGGTACCGTCGGGGCCGGCGGCGGGCCGTGACCGTGACTTCCGGCGTGCAGGACCGGGCGGCGGACGAACGCGGCATGACCCTTGTCGAGCTGATCATCGCCTTCTTGTTGACCGGGATCTTGTGCATAGCGACGATGTCCGCGACTTCCGCCCTGGTCGGCAACGCCAGTTCCGCGAATACCCGCACTCGCCTCAACTCGGAGTCCCAACTGGTTATGGACACCATTACCAGGCAAATCCGGGCCGCGACGTACGCCGCCAACGGCTTTCCTTCGCTGGAGCCGGTGGCTTACGCCAGCGCTACCGAGCTCACCTTTTACGCCAACCTCTTGCCAAACGCGCTCGCCGCCGGGCCGGTGAAATATGACATCACACGGACCGGGGCAGACCTGGTTGAGACAACATGGCAACCGGACACCGGCAGCGGCGGGCTGGGATGGACGTACACGGGCACACCTGTGGTGCAAACGCTCGCCACCGACGTTGACCCCTCCCACTTGCTGTTTACCTATTACCCCCTGGGCGTCGACCCGATCACAACCCCGGGCGGGAACCTCGCTGTTCCCATGACGCAGACGTTGGGGAAGGGGGCCGGCGGGACCGGGCTGATCGACTCGGTGGAGATCAACCTCTGGACCGACCCGAACGGCCTCGGCCAGACCCCCGTGATCGAGGACACTACGACGGTCCACCTGATCAACGTCGACTTCACGAACCCATTGACCTCATAAGGAAGATGATGAAGAAGAAGATGCGCTCTGACAGTCAGCCAGGGGCGGTGCTGGTGCGGCGCAGCGGCCGGTACGGCGCCAACCCGCAACGTCGTCACAAGGGCCCGGCGCCGGTGCCCACACCCCGCGGCGGAGATCGGCGCGAAGGCGGCTTTGCCCTGATACTTGTGATCACGGCCATGACGGCAGTCCTTCTGGGGGGCATGGCGGCTGTCGAGTACGTAACCGGCTACCTTCCGATCGCCAAGGCGGACGAGAACCGCCAAGCCGCCCTGGCGGGGGCCGAAGCAGGCGTCGATGATTATGTCAACCGCCTCAACCAGGACCCCAATTACTGGAACGACGGTTCGGCGGCTTCAAACGTAGCCATGCAGGGGGGCGGGGTCGTTGGTGGGACAGTTCCCAATACCGGCCCGTGGGGCTGGGTCTCGGTCGCTCCCGGCAGCGACGAATCCTTTCATTACTATGTGGACACGTCTGATATGACCACCTATAAGGAAACGGATTCGTCCACCGGTAGTTGGGGCACCATTTACATTACCTCTACCGGCAAGGTCGGCAGCGAGACCCGCACCATTGAGGTCGGTGTGCGCCAGGCCGACTTCCTTAGCAACCTGTACCTGAGCAATTACAACCTCGTGGACCCGACGATGATGGCCGACTGGGGCGCAATGTCGCTGGCCAATGCCCAGGCTTGTGTCCAGTACGGCTGGCAGGTCAACGCGTCCGGGCAAAACGGGTATGGTCCGTCACCCGGCAACTGCAGCGAGATGTTCAACTATTGGATCACGGGCAACGTGGTGAACGGCCCTATGCAGAGCAATGACGATTATTACATCTGCGGTACCCCGCAGTTCGAAGACAGTGTGACCAGTGCCGACCCCACCGCGGCCGACAGCCCGTACTGGTTGGACCATGCCTGCGTAGGGGCGGGCCAGTTCCCGCACGCCGAGACCGTAGGCGGCGACTACATGGAAAATTCGACCGGGGCTGCCATGGCCGCCACGTACCAAAAGACGGTCCCCTTCCCCGCCAACGCGTCCTTTATCGAGGGTTACACGGCGGCCACGTCGCCCAACCCCACTCTCGGTTGCCTTTACTACGGCCCGACTGCCATCAATTTCGGAGGCCCCAGCGGCAACCAGATGCAGGTGTACAGCCCGGACACGCTTAGCTCCAACACCAACTGCCTGGGGGCCACCCCCAGCACCTGGCTGCCCTTGCCCGCCAACGGGGTGATCTATGTGGCCAACCTGCTGTCCAGCATGAGCTGCACCGTGGACGCGCCCGCCTGGGCCGACCTGGCCGGCACAGGCTGCCGTGGCAATGCCTTCGTATCCGGCACGGTGGACGGGCAGATCACGGTGGCCACCGACAACAACGTCTACCTGGTGGCGCCCACGGCCGATAGTGCGGCTGCGACGTGGGGGGCGGCGTCTCTGGTCGGTGGCGATGTCATGGGCTTGGCGGCCAGTAAGTTCGTACTGGTCAACCACGACACCAGCGGCGGCCCCGACAACTTCGGGCCCGAGTCCTATGCTCCCATCGTGCAGGCCCCGACCATCGATGCTGTGGTGTTCACGGTGAACGATGCGCTCGGCACGGGCGAGTTCTGGCAGGGCTCGGTCCTGGGGAACATGACCATAAACGGCGCCATAGTCAGTAACTACATGGACGTTGAAGGCGTGTTCTCCGGGTGCTGCCTGGTACACGGCTACAACGAGATCTACAACTGGGACAGCCGCCTGGCCCACCTGACCCCGCCGTACTTCATTCCGCCGGACCAGAGCCAGTGGGGGGAGGTGACGTACTCGGAGATCCCGGCGGAGAACGGCTGACCCAACGGGGTTGGCGGCTGGGCCGTCTCTGGACACTGGGTATTAGTATCGGCTGTCGTGCTTCGTTTTCTCACCGCCGGCGAGTCGCACGGCAAGGGCTTAGTGGTCATAGTGGAGGGCCTTCCGGCCGGGTTGGCAGTCGAGGCCGGGTACATCTCCGACGAGCTGGCCCGCCGG
>Ga0182030_10023869_pt1 | contig 11276 bp, 5 predicted proteins | sample 812S3MmetaG_FD_121299 | JGI IMG/M metagenome (GOLD analysis project Ga0182030, IMG submission 121299) | Permafrost microbial communities from Stordalen Mire, Sweden - 812S3M metaG (Illumina Assembly) | ecosystem: Environmental > Terrestrial > Soil > Wetlands > Permafrost | place: Sweden...
CGAGAAAGCACGACTCGATTCGCTCGCCCGCGAATGCGTCAAAGGCGCGCGACTGATCGCAGACGCCTTGACATCCGTTGCGGTAACAACGGCGGAAGCGGGTGAGCGTGAGACGGACGCCGCTTTTGTGGCACTTGGCGATAGCGTCCGAGGCGCTCTGACCGATGCGGACGGTGCCGACCGCATCGCCAGACTCGAGTCATCGACGACTTCAGTTCGCCATCGGCTCGATCGCGAGAAGCCGCTGGGGGCGCCGGCGCGAAGACCATTACATTGGCCACTCGAATTCCCCGAGATCTTCGCTCGCGCCCGCGGCGGCTTCGATCTCGTGGTGGGCAATCCACCCTTTCTGGGTGGACAATTCATATCGGGACGGTACGGCTCCGACTACCGCTCGTTTCTCGTCAGGTGGCTTGCAGCAGGACGGCGTGGAAGCGCGGACCTCGTTGCATACTTTTTCTTGTGCGCGGCCGAGATCGCGCGCCGATTCGGATTCATTGCGACCAACACGATTGGACAAGGCGATACGCGGGAGATTGGTCTCGAGGCGTTGCTCGCTGCCAAATGGACTATTGGACGTGCGGAGAAGAGCCGCGTGTGGCCTGGCGCGGCCGCGATTCAAGTCGCCGAAGTGTGGTGCCATCGCGACCATAGCAACGAATCGGCCATTTTGGGTGGGGCTCTCGTTCCGGGGATATCGCCACTGCTGGTTCCGAACGGTCGAGTATCCGAGGCGCCGTTTCGCCTTGTAAGCAACTCACGCATCGCATTCATCGGGAGCTATGTTCTTGGCCTCGGCTTCCTGATGACGCCAGACCGGGCTTTAGAACTTATTGAGCAAGATGCCCGCAACCGTGAGGTACTTTTCCCGTATATCAATGCCGAAGATCTATGCGACCGTCCGGACGTCTCACCACGGCGTTGGGTCATCAATTTCGGGAATGCGACGGAGGTAGAGTCATTGAAATGGAGCGCCTGTTACGAGCAGCTCCGAATATTGGTGAAGCCACAACGCTCAGCGCTGAAACGTCAGGCACGCCGAGACTATTGGTGGAAATTCGCCGAAAGGGCGCCCGCGCTGTACAGCGCAATCGAAAGTTTGGAAACCGTGATCGCTATGCCACTCGTAAGTAAGTACTCGATTCCGGTACGTCTACCGACCGGCTACGTTTACGCACATCGGCTTGCAATATTTGCCAGCGATTCTGATCAACTGTACGCAGCGCTATCCTCATCGATTCATCATTGTTGGGTCAGACAATGGACTAGCACGCTCGAAACGCGAACAAATTATAGCCCGACTGACTGCTTTGAGACGTTCCCTTTGTCGAGTAGCCTGTCAGCGAACGCTTCTGACATTATGCGCTCGCTTCATAAGCGTCGCGGCTTGTTCATGCTGGCGAACAATTGCGGTCTGACAGCGACCTACAACCGCGTGCATGCGCGCGATGAAGTCGATACAGACGTATTATCTTTGCGTGAAATGCACCGTACGCTCGATATCACCATCCTCGCGCTATACGATTGGAGCGACATCGATCTCGACCACGACTTCCGCGTAACGGAAGAAGGTCTGCGCTTCGCGATCTCCGAGCCCGCGCGCATTGAAATCCTCGACCAGCTTCTCGAGCTCAATCATTCCCGCCACGCGGAAGAAGTCGCGCGGGAAGTCGCTCCGTCCACGAAGAGTAAGCGAGCCGCCAAAGGCCGGAAGAAACCATCCCCCGCCGAGAAAGGCATCCAGGAGCTTCTCGGTTTGTGATGCACGGCAAAGTCGAAAATCTCGCACCTATCGTTCGAACGCGATACAACATAATTGCGAGGCATCTTCAGTTGCGCCAGACGCCTGATGCGGACAGCGCTCGAAATGCGCAAGCCGTAGTCGCTGCGCTTACCAAAACGTATGAGACGCCATGACTGAATTATCAATTTCGCCCGCCGCGATCCGCGAGGAATTCGAGAAGCTCATCGTCGACGATCTGCTCGGGCCTGCCGGCGGGCCCAAGGAAATACTGCCGACGCAGCCCGTTCCGCGTGATCGATATCTCGTTGGGCTCCTGGCTCCGAAGGCATCGTACGTTTCGCCCTCGCGATTCGATGCTGCGACCGCCGCTGAACCGAGCGGCGGTACAAGCGAAGATCACGTCGCCTCGCCGCCCCAACTTGTACCGTCGGCGCTCGGCCTAACGTTCGCGGTTCCAGCCGAGACACAGGTGCTCGCAATTGAGGCCGCTTGGGGCCATTACGTCCGCATGACGGTCCAGGGAGAGGCAGAAAAGCCGGCACGGATCTGGCAGCGCAGCCAGTGCGGCGGCGCGAAAGAATTGATCCTTCCACACGAGGACGGGGCGCTTGAAGAGCTCAAGCCGGATGCAGAGTTCGAGCACGTTATCGTCACCGGCCGCGTCCGGCGATTGCGCGGCGTCGCTCTCGTGACACTGTTCCTCGTGAACGGGCAGCTCGCGCCCGAGCAGAATCTCGACGAAGCGTGGCTCTTTCAGGCGACGCTCGCCGTGCGTGCACCGAACGGCAACGCCGTCTTCCTCGACAAGTCGGTCGCCCTTCCGGAACTTGCAGAAGCCCTCGATCCCGACGCGCGTGAGGCACTTTCGCTCGGCATGCTCTATCGGCATGCGATCGACTTCGCCGTGGGCCACGGAGTCGCGGTGCATGCGGTCGCGAGTCCGGACGATCCGACGCGGGCGGTGCGCCTCGAAACGCGAGCGATTCCCGAATATGACGTGGCGCGTACGGACCCGCCGACCGAGAGCGAGATCCCGTTGCTCGCGGACGTCGCGCTCGACATGCGCACCCTCGCGCACGCCGACGATGCGGATCTGCCGGCCATGCTTCGACCGCTCGTCGCGGCCTACCGCACGTGGATCGACGAACAGCAGGCTCGGTTCAGCGACCCGCCGGAACGTCTCGCCGGTTACGAAGAAACAGGAAGGCAACACATCGCGCAAGCGCGCGTTGCCGCCGACCGCATTGCGGCTGGGATCGTGCTTCTCGAACGAGACGAAGTCGCGTGCGAAGCGTTCCGCTTCGCGAACGAGGCGATGTGGCGTCAGCGTGTTCGGCAACGAGCGATCGAAAATCGTCGTCGCGACGGCGACGCAACGAGCCTCGAGAACGCCATCGCCCTTGCCGACGTGGCGAAGGAACGCACCTGGCGGCCCTTTCAACTCGCGTTCCTACTGCTCAACCTTCCCTCGCTCACCGATCCGGGCCACCCGGATCGCACGGGCGACGACGCTGTGGTGGACCTGCTCTTCTTCCCGACCGGCGGTGGCAAGACCGAAGCGTATCTCGGGCTCGCAGCATACGTGCTCGCGATCCGGCGGCTGCAGGGGACGCTTTCGAGCGACGACGGCGACCTCGATGGTAGCGCTGGGCTCGCTGTGCTCATGCGCTACACGCTTCGGCTCTTAACGGCGCAGCAATTCCAGCGCGCCGCCGCACTTGTCGCCGCTTGCGAAGTGTTGCGGCGAGAGCGTCTCGTTTCGGGCGACGCGCGCTTCGGCACGACGCCGTTCCGGCTCGGGCTCTGGATCGGCGGGTCGTCGACACCGAACACGACGGCCTCCGCCCACGAAGCGATCGCGACCGCGCGACAGCGCCAGGGGCGGACCGGAAGTTACGCTGATCCGCTCAAACTTGCATCGTGCCCGTGGTGCGGCACGGCGCTCTCGATCGAGAAGGACGTCCAGGCGGACAAAACGCGGGCGCGCACGCTGTTCGCCTGTCCGGATCCGTTATTCGCATGCGCATTCACGATGCGTAACTCCAATGGCGAAGGCTTGCCGATCGTGACGGTCGACGAAGAGATCTACCGCCTCTTGCCCGCGTTCGTGATCGCGACGGTCGACAAGTTCGCGCAGTTAGCGCGCCAGGGCCCACTACATACGCTCTTTGGTCGCGTCTACGAGTCGTGTTCGCGGCATGGATATCGCTCGTTCGACATCACCCGCGTCGGGGAGTCGGCGGAAGGCGATTCGCACGCTGCGAGCAACGGCCAACCCGCCGCGAAAACAACCGCGTGCTCGCGGCTTCGGCCGCCGGATCTCATTATCCAAGACGAGTTGCACCTGATCTCAGGCCCTCTCGGGACGCTCGTCGGCTTGTACGAAACGGCGATCGATGAACTCGCGTCCGCACATTATACGGGAAAGCGCTCGAGACCGAAGGTCGTTGCATCGACCGCAACGATTCGGCGTGCCGAACACCAAGTGCGAGGTGTCTTCGATCGCGGCGTGCGTGTGTTTCCGCCGCCGGGTCTCGACATCAGCGACAGCTTCTTCGCGCGCTCGCGAGAGCCGAGCGGCGCGACGCCGGGTCGCCGTTACCTCGGCATCTGCGCGCGCGGCCAGCGCATGAAGGCAGTCGAAGCGCGCGTCGCGATCACCGTACTCGCGGCCGCGCAGCTGATATTTGAACGGCACGGCGATGCGGCGGACCCCTACATGACGCTCCTTACCTATTTCAGTTCGCTGCGCGAACTTGCCGGCATGAAGCGTCTGCTCGACGACGACGTCCAGACACGCCTCCCGATGGCGGCGCGCCGCGGCCTCGGCCGGAGGCGCACGCCGTTGCAGATCGACGAACTTACGAGTCGCGTGAGCGGCGACGAGATTGTCGCGATTCTCGAACGGCTCGGATATCGCCATGCCCCGAGCGGCAAGTATGAGAAATTCAAACGCCCCCTCGACGTCGCTCTCGCGACGAACATGATCTCCGTCGGCGTCGATGTTCCGCGGCTTGGGCTCATGATGGTAGCGGGTCAACCGAAATCGACCGCGGAGTATATCCAGGCGACAAGCCGCGTCGGGCGCTCGGCGCAGGGACCCGGGCTCGTCCTGACGCTCTATAATTGGTCGCGCCCGCGCGACGTCTCGCATTACGAGCGCTTCGAACACGACCACGCGACGTTCTACAAACAAGTGGAACCGCTCTCGGTCACGCCGTTCTCAGAGCGCGCTCTCGATCGTGGCTTGACCGCCGTTGTCATCGCGGTCGTACGCCATCGATCGGCCGATCGTGCGCTCGGTCGCGAAACGAATCCAGACGTCGCTGCGCAACGTGTTCCGACGGATAATGTGGAGGTCGAACGCGTGATCGAGATCGTTTCGGCACGATCGGGTAATGTGACATCGAGCGACGCGACGCGACTAGAAGTCAAACGCCTTGTGCGCGCTCGCCTCGATCTGTGGCTATTACGTCAGCGGCGCGCGGCGCGCGACGCGGCTTCGCTGTCATTCATCGGGCGATCGCAGCCGTCCGTCGAACTCCTCAACGACGGCGTGAGTCACGCGTGGGATGCCTGGTCGGTCCCGAACTCGCTCCGCGAAGTGGAGCGAGAGGTTAACTTCTTGCTCGATGTCACCGACCCCAATCGCGATTCGGCACCCGACTACGTTCTTGAGACGGTAAACGCGCCCGTGCCAAGCAGTGCGTTCGAAGACGACTTCGCTGACGACGATCGGACGACCACATCGGCTATGTCAGAATGAGAGCAACGAACGCGTCAGCGACCGCCAGCGCCGCCGCCTCGCGTCCGGCGGTCGGCGGTGCACGGCCGAGCCAGATGATGTTCACGTACGGCGTCGGCGCGCAGATCGATTTGCCAAGTATGTCCGTGGTCGTGGCCGGCCTCGATGCGTGGGACAAACCACGCGAGCATATAGTCATCAAGCGACTCTTGGAAGCCGTTCAGCAACGCCTCGGCCCGCAAGTTGCATATCTTGCCGCGTTGCCGTGGGTGCCCGAGGTCAAGGGACATGGGATCGATCCGTCACGCTTCGTCGGCGTACCAGTGCTCCCGTTTCCGCGCTGGATGCGTTGCACGGCTTGTAATCTGCTCTCGACGTGCGACGGTGGCCATTTCGTCCTCAAGGAAGACCGGTATCGGCCGCAGCGGACTCGATATGTTCACGCGACATGTCTCAAAAATCCCAAGCTAAAAAACCCGACGGTCGTGCCGGCACGTTTCGTTCTCGCATGCGAGCGCGGCCATCTCGATGACTTTCCATGGACCGAGTTTGTGCATGGCTTCGCGCCCTGTCCGAAGCGCGAGAAGGATGGCGGCCTCGAGATGTACGACGTCGGAAGCGGTATGCGATCCACCGACGTCATCGTAAAATGCACCCGCTGCGAGACGTCGGCCTCAATGAGTTCAGTCTATACGCGCTCGGATAGTCGGAAGCGTATGCTGCCGAGGTGCCGCGGACGTCACGTGCACCTGCGCTCCTACGATCCGCAGGGGTGTTCTCTCACGCCGTCACCGATGTTACTCGGCGCGTCGAACATGTGGTTTCCGGAGACGCGTACGGCCCTCGCGTTGCCGTCGACGGAGAGTGATCTCATCGAACGCGCAGTTGACGAAGCGTGGGGATATCTTGCTTCGATTCCGCAACGTGTCGTCTTCGACTACGTCGTTACTGATAAACCCGAACTCGCGCCGCTCCGCGACCTTCCAGCCGATGCTGTCTGGGCGGCGATCGAACGCCGTCGGGCTGCGACGGGCGATGAACCGCCCGGTGCGCCGGCAGATTTGAAGCGCCCAGAGTGGGAGCGGTTTATCGATCCGAGCGGGACCGCACCTTCGGAAGAGTTCGACGTGCGAGACCGACCGGTGCCGGAGGCCTACGCCCGACTCGTCGCGTCCGTGACGGCGGCTACGCGTTTACGCTCCGTTGTAGCACTCGTTGGCTTCGCACGAATCGAAGCGCCCGACTCCGGCGTCGCCGAGGATGCGGGGCCGTCGCACGACCAGCCCCCACTCGCCGAAAGCGGACCCTACTGGGTGCCGGCCGCGGAGATGCGGGGGGAAGGGCTCTTCATCCGTCTCCCGGAGGCGCTTGTCGTCGCCTGGAGCGAACGCGCGGCTCGCTCCGAGCGCGTCACACGGATCCTCGCTGGCGCGGCCGCAACTGCGAGCGGGAAGACGTCGCGATTCCTGTTGCTGCACTCGCTCTCGCACCTCATCATCAACGGCGTGGCGCTCGATTGCGGCTATAGCGCCGCCTCGATTCGCGAACGCATCTACTCCGCAGACGGGTCGGCGGGCGAGGAACCGATGGCGGGTATCCTGCTGTACACGGCAGCACCGGATGCGGAGGGAACGCTGGGCGGCCTCGTGTCGCTCGCGGAGCCGGAACGTCTCGGCCGCATTCTCCACCAGGCGTTGCGCCGCGCGACGGTGTGCGGTTCCGATCCAATGTGCGCGGACCACATTCCGAGCGAACACGATCCCAGCCGCCACGGGGCCGCTTGCCACGCCTGCCTCTTCTTGCCGGAGACGAGCTGCGAGTGCGGGAATCGCTATCTCGATCGCAGCGTGTTGGAAGCGACGCTCGCGGAAACCGGCATCGCGTACTTCGATGTCCTCTGAGCCGAGCATTTCCGATCTGGCACGAGCGATCGAGCGCGTCGTCTCAACGAGCCCGCCGGCGCTCGTCGCGAAGCTGGTCCGCGATCTCCGCGCAACGCGCGCGAGCGATGCTCCCGAACATTTTTCGTTCGCCGCCGTCGGTACGCCCGCGGACGCGTTGCTGTCGGCACTCGTCGCATTGTGGCGCAAGGAGCATCTCGACGCGTCCGCGCTTGCGATCGCCCTCGAATCGGCTGCGGCAGCCCGTGCGACCGCGAGCAGTACCGTGGAGCTCGTTTGGACGGGGCCGCCAACCGAGGCGGCGTTGGCGCTCAACACGACAGCGGTGCTGTTTCGCATCGTGCGTGGGGCCCGGATGCGCCTCACTCTGATGAGCTTTAGCTCGTATCCGATCGTTGGCCTATTGGACGAGCTACGCGCCGCATGCGAACGGGGTGTAGCCGTCCGCCTGATCCTCGAATCGGCGGTTGAAAGCGGTGGCAAGTTGTCGGTCGATGCCGCGAGGCCGTTCTCTACGCTTCGGGGTCATGCGAGTTTCTACGTCTGGCCGCGCGCGCTGCGTGCCGCGGCCGCTTCGATGCACGCGAAGGTTGCGGTTGCCGACGGAAGTGCCGCGCTCGTGACGAGTGCAAATCTCACAGATTGCGGCGTCGATTCGAATCTCGAGCTCGGGACCTACTTCGAGGGCAACGCGATTCCCGCGGAAATCGAACGGGGTCTCGACGATCTCATCGCGCACGGCACGTTGGTGTCGGTCGCGTGAACGTCGTCATCAGCGAAGGATTTCAACGCGGTCTGAAAGCGCTTTCCAAGGAGGACCGTCGACACGCTTTGGATGCGATCGGCAAACTTATCGAGAGTCCGAACCTTCACGCGGGCGGCCTGCAGATGAAGAAGATGAAAGTCGCGGATGTCTATGAAATTCGGGCGTCACTCGAGTTACGCATCATCGCAAGTCGCAAGGGCGAGGATATCCTCTGCGTTCGCGTCGGCCGACACGACGAGACGCTCAAGGCGGGCGAGACCGGTCGTCTCGGCGCGGTGCCCGACGCCGAACATCTACGAGCGCTCGTTGCAGAGACGGATGCTGCACTCGTTGACGAAGCTGCGGCGCAAGCCGAATTCGTGCGCACTCGTGACACGGGGCCGCTCGCGGCCTTCAGCGACGCCGACTTGCAAGCGCGCTTTGGCGTTCCGACCGATTGGATTCCGGCGCTACGGTCGCTTCGCACGGAGGAGCAGTTCGCGGGTCAAGATCTCGAGAGAGTGCTTTCCGAAGCCGCGTGGTACGAGCTTGCGACGCTCTTTCCGCCGACCCCCATCGTGTCGACGGGAGCGGCTCCTACGTATCGCGTTCCAACCTTGGACATCGCCCAAGCCTTTGCGGCGGGAACGATCGACGATCTCGAATTCAACTTGCCCGCGAGTTCGTGGGCCGTCGTGGAACGATCGCGTCGCGGCCCGATTTTCGTGCGGGGCGGCCCGGGCAGCGGCAAATCGTTACTTGGGCTGTACCGCGCGCTACATGCCCTCGATCGGCCACCGACGATCGACCGTCCAACACCGCGCGTGCTCTATGTGACGTTCACCCGGGCGCTCGCCGACGACACGCGAGAAAAGGTAAAGTTGCTTCGTGGTGGCCAGCCGGATGGACTCGAGATCTCGACGATCGATCGGCTCGTCGAGCACTTCGCAGCGCCCGGGCGGACGACGACCTATGAGGAGAAAACGATCGCTGATGCGTGGCACGCCGTCGTCGCCAGTTCCGAAAGCGCCGGTCGCTTCGATGAGAAATTCGCTCGATCCGAGATTGAAGACGTGATCATCGCTCGCGGGCTCCGCACGCTCGATGACTATCTTGGCGTGAGCCGGACTGGCCGTAGCCGCCGCCTTGCGCAAAGCGACCGACGCGCGATCTGGTCGATTTACGAGAGATGGGAGGCGTCCCTCGGGGAGCGTTCGCTGCGCACGCTCGGACTCGCGCGCATCGCGGCGCTCGATGCGGTAAATGCGCTCGACGATGCCGACCGGTACGACCTTGTCGTCGTCGACGAAGTTCAGGATCTAACGACCACCGCACTCGGCGTTGCGATCGGACTCGCACGCGGCACGGGCCCGGGACGGGATGTCACGCTGATCGGTGACGGCGGACAGTCGATCTATCGAGCCGGGTTCAAATGGGCCGACGTGGGCGTTCGCTTAGGCGGCGGCAACGTCGTCACGCTCGCAACGTGCGAACGCTCGAGCCTCGAGATCATGCGCTTCGCGGCGGCGCTGACCGGGCGACAGCCGGACGAGCACGACGAAGATACGAGTCTCCCGCGCGTCGATCCGCAGGGTGCGCAGCGCCCCCGCGTTCGGCGATATTTCGCCGATCGCGAAGACCAGCGTGCGTGGCTGGTCGACGATCTCCGACTGAGACTCAAGGAAATCGCACCTCGGCGCATCGCCGTCATCGCGCGCACGCGAGCGGAACTCGAACGCGTGCGGGAAGCGCTTACGGCGGCGAAGGTTCCCTGCATCGACTTTGGTGACGCGGAATTCCATCGTCGCGATGCCGTCCGGTGCATCACGGCGCACTCGGCGAAAGGACTCGAATTCGGTGACGTCTACATCGTGGGCGCTGACGACGGCGCGTTTCCGCTCGCTTATCCGGATGCTTCAGACGACGAGCGCGCCGAGAAGATCGGAATCGACGCGCGGCTGTTGTACGTCGCAGTCACCCGAGCGAGAGAACGTATCACCGTCCTGTGCGGCTCGCGGCCCAGTCCGTTTCTCGCGCCGGCGCTCGCCTTCGCCGACGTATCGAACGCGTAAGCGAATATGCTCCTACGTGTCGGGAACGTAGAGTTACCGGACACGCGAACGTCTATTCACGGGTGGTCGCTCGGATCTGAAGGCTGTGCTCCGGATCCAACTCCGGGTACCCGTGGCCAGAATAAGGAGACGCCCCGTGGTCCCGAGCAAGGTTGTTTGTAAGCTGAGTTGCCCCAGGCTGAAATGACGCGGTCCCGGGCTGACCGTCGTCGAGCCGCGATTCTCGATGAGGATCGTTTGGGATAAATCCACTTCACAGCTAAGTCGTTAAGGGCGTACCGCTCAGAATGGGTATCCATGCAAGATCAAGCGCGAACAATGCGACGTCTTGGATTCTCTGCATCAGCGCGAACGGGTCGTCGAGTCGAAGAGCGCCAAGTTCGCCGAAGTACGAACCTTCCGAATCGACGTCGTCTTCATCGTCAAGCGCGTTCGCCGCGGCGAGGACGTCGTTGAGCAAGGCGTTCAGCGTGGGTAAAGCATCCGTCAACGGCGCTGCGCTGCTTTGCACTGCGGACTCTAACATTCGCGCGACCGCGGTGAGCGCGCGCTCGCTCTTGACGTCCTCCTCAAATTCGGACGTGAAGATTGTGCGGGTAGCGCTTCTGTCCGTGCTGTAGTAGTGTTGATCGTCGTCGGGGAGATGCGAAGCTCCGAGCAGATTAACGAAGACGCTGTTCATCAGCACAGAGCTGCTTCGATAGTGGCGGTCGAGCGTCGCATATCTTGCGAAAAGCGGAGCGCAATACGCGACCTCATTCCCGTATTTCGCAACGCGCGTCGCCAAGTTAACGAGAATATCGTGCTGAGGAGACTTCGATCGACGCGTCACTTCGAAGCGATAGTATGGAAGGCCCAGCTGATGCCTGAGTCTCGCCGATCGTCCGTGAAGCTCAGCGGAGCGCTTGAATTGCAGAAACCAGCAATGACCGGACCAATTTAGCGCGACATCGAAGCCGACGCGTCTCTCGACCCGTTGCGTCGGAAAGAACGGCGCGTGCAGCCCATGCAATAGTGCTGTATCTTCGAGTTCACGAACGACGGCGTAGCCGTAGGCGAATTCACTGAA
>Ga0182030_10023870_pt1 | contig 11276 bp, 10 predicted proteins | sample 812S3MmetaG_FD_121299 | JGI IMG/M metagenome (GOLD analysis project Ga0182030, IMG submission 121299) | Permafrost microbial communities from Stordalen Mire, Sweden - 812S3M metaG (Illumina Assembly) | ecosystem: Environmental > Terrestrial > Soil > Wetlands > Permafrost | place: Sweden...
CGGGCTGTGCGAAGATGAGCGCATCGAAATAGTGCCTTTCTCAAGGGGCATGGGTTGGTTTCGCAGCCCCCATTTTCCCTTACAGGAAGGCACTTTTCGCGGATGCTAGGCCGGTCCTGGCCTTCGGAACGCCCTATTTTTCGGTGGATCAGGGCTAAGAGCAGTTGCTCCAAGTGTCGTGATCCCCCCGGCGCCGTCCTGGACGACAACGGATCGGTTCGCCGGCCCTTCACAATGTCAATGTCACCGCCCCGGGTCGCTGCCGAGCTCGGCGCCGGTCGGGCCAAAAGACAAAGCTCGCGCGTCGCGACCCAAATCGACCGTTCCCAGTAGAGATGTCCAGTACCGCGCGATCGGGTGCTTCAAACCGTTCAGAAGGCACCGGACTCGGGGTCATCCGGCAGCTCGAGGGGTCCACCGAACCCACTTCCATGTGCGGCTACGTGAGACTTCCTCTATTCGGCGGTCGACCAGACACGATCGGCAAGTGGGTCATCTTGTGCCGCCCCTACGCCGGCGCGCGCCCGCAACGCGGCGGCGTCCCAGCGCTCCTCGACATGGCCGAAGCGCCAGATCGACAGTGCCACGACCCAGGTTGCGACGAAGATCCCGACGATGATGAACCCGGCGGTGTTTATGTTGAAGTTCGCCATGAAGGCCCAGAAGCTGCCGCGAAGGTTGATCTCCGAGGGGAGAAGGCCCAGAAGCTCGATGGTCCCGATCAAGAACGCGACGATCACCGAGAGTCCGGTGATCGTGATGTTGTAGTACACCTTCCGGATCGGCCGGGCGAACGCCCAGCCGTAGGCGAAGTTCATGAAACACCCGTCCATCGTGTCGAACAGGCACATGCCTGCCGCGAACAGAATTGGAAGCGACAAGATGGCGTAGAAGGGGAGCCCGCTCGCCACCGCCGTTCCCGACAAGACGAGGAGCGCCACCTCAGTCGCCGTGTCGAAGCCGAGCCCGAAGAGCACGCCGATCGGGTACATCTTCCAGGGCGTGTCGATGCGACGGGCGAGCGGGCCGAAGAAACGGTTCATCAGCCCGCGCTTTTGCAGCTGCTCTTCGAGCTCGTCGTCGTTGTACTTGCCCCGACGGAGATCCATGAAGACGCGCAGGATCGAGACGAGGATGACGACGTTCAGTGCCGCGATGATGTAGAGGAAGAAGCCCGAGACTCCCGTTCCGACGATGTTCGTGATGTTGTGGAGCCCCGAACCGCTGTTCTTCACCTGTTCGTCCAGGGCGCGGATGCCGAAGTTCAAGAGCACCGCCATGACGAACACGATCGTCGAGTGCCCGAGAGAGAAAAAGAATCCAACGCTTAGTGGCCGCTTGCCTTCGTTCAAAAGCTTGCGGGTCGTGTTGTCGATCGCCGCGATGTGGTCCGCGTCGAACGCGTGGCGCATCCCCAAGGTGAGGGCGAGGATTCCAGTGCCGAGCCCGAAGATCTCGTTCGCTGACATACGGTAGTGGTGCGGGACAGCAGCGCCAAGCATCACGAAGCCGAGCACGTAGAGGGTGATGATCGTCGCCACCATCCCGGCTACGCGGGTCCACTCTCTCGGAGTGAGCGCATCTCGAATGGTCCGCAGACGTGCAGCAGCTGTCCCCATCGGGTCCCCACCTTTCCCTTGAACGCTCTCGACAGATTCGCATAACTGCTACCTGGACGCAAGAGGTAGCTGGACGCATCAGATGGGCTATCCTGTCCCTGTGGCGCGTCCCGCCGAAGCCGCAGCACTAGTTTCCGACCCGGTCGAGCAGGCTCTCGACCTGTTCCGCGCTCACGGCAGCCGGATCACGACCTCACGCCGGCTCCTTCTCCGCTGTCTGTTCGGTAACACCTCCCATCGCACCGCTGAAGACTTGGCCGCCGAAGTCCAAGCGCTCGCCCCCGATGTGAATCTGTCCACGATCTACCGGAACCTCGAGGAGCTCGAACGGCTTGGCGTCGTCATCCACGCACACTTCGGACACGGCCCCGCCGTCTACCACCTTGCGTCCGAGAGGCACGGTCACTTCGTGTGTGCGGTCTGTGGGGCGGTAGTCGAAGCGCCGGAAGGTTTCTTTGACGCCCTCGCGCGCAACGCTCGGCGCCAGCTCGACTTCACGATCGACCCGCGCCTGTTCGCAGTGCTCGGGCTCTGCGGGAGCTGCGATGTGGCAGTAGGTCTGTAACGCAGTCCGGAACCAGCCACAGGGCCGCAGGGCTCCTCTTTCCGAAGACCGCTTCTCGTGATCAGAATGTGTCCTGACCATCCCCGAACTACCAACGACGCGAGATCCAGCCAGCCACGATCACGCTTCAAGCCGCGCGCATCGGTGGCATCTGATCAGATACTGCCAGTCCCGTTGCGCGGCTGCAGAGGCGGAGAGCGTCGAGCAAGACAGTTGCCGATCTCCGAGCGTGGAAGTGATTACGCCAAGATCAGCAAAGAAGATCGGCCCGGTTGCCTGCCGGGGTGGTGGTTCTCATCAGGACGAGGTTGTACCACCCGAGGCGGTGAACGCGCTCAGCACGTCCGCAGGCAACGTTGTCGCCGCGGTGTCCGCGGGCGTGGCACCGATGTAGACCTCAGGAGTGAGCGGGTAGCCGCCCTTCTTCAGCTGGGCGCGCCCTGCTCCCGAGACAATCCATGCGACAAAGGCGTCGTCCGCGGCCTGGTCGGCCGCCGACGGAGCGCTCTTGGCGTTCGCAGGCAGCACAAGGGTGATGTTCAAGGTGATCAGGTCGCCCTGGTCGACGGTTCCGCCCGTGAGCCTGATGCTGACCTTGCCGTAGTTGGCGTTATCGGCGGGGATCGCGAAGTTCAAGCTCTGCGGCAGCGTGATGTAGTGCAAGTGGTACTGGATCGCCTGGGTCAGATAGGCGCTCGTGGCGTCGAACTCACCGGCCTGGAGGTCGGTGATGAGCGAGTCCTCGTCGACCATCTGTGCAGGCAACCCGAACGGGGTGGACTTGGAAACGCCGAGCACCGTGGTGGCAGGGTCGAACGACAAGTGGAGCGTGGACTGGGCGAGCTCCATCATCAAGATGAAGTAGACGCCCTGCGGGTCTGCGTTCGGGTCGGTGCGCCCGACGCGGATCCCAGGTGAGCTGAGCAGGCTGAACAGCGACGAGAACGACGCCTTGTGGTCAGCGATGGCGTTGAACTCCGGCGCGAACTTGCTGTGCGGGTCGTAGGCCACCACGAGCGGGTCGGTTGCGAGCTGGATGACGAACTTCGACCTGCCCACCGGCCAGAGCCTCTTGATGTTCTTCTTGCCGACCGACATGAAGACTCCGGGCGAGATCTCCTTCGAGATGATCTCCGAGGCGAGCGTGCCCGAGCCTGCCGCGCGGCCCTGGAAGCTGTCACCGGTCGCGGCCTCGAACTTAGGGCCGAGGTCCGTGGCGGCCCACAACTCGAGGGAGCCGGCGTAGGCGACGCTGGCGGTTCCATGAGTCGTCGACTTGGCCGTGGTGGTTGTCGCAGACGCGCCACCGACAGATACGGCCAACCCGACAACGGCCAGCAACGCGACTGCCGCGACGCGGAATCGTGATGAAGATGAAATGTTCATGGCGCAAGCATAACTGGCGCTCAGCAAGTCCGACCGACGAGGAGTCGAGGTTCATGCGGCGCGGCGCACTACGTTCGCTTGACTCGCTCTGGACTCGGCGCCTGCAACGGCAAGGCAGACGCGGTAAGTCAGTCTTTGCCGATCATGACCTCGGTGGCCTTTATGACGGCCTTCACGGCATCGCCTTCTTTCAGGTCAAGGTCTACCGCCGATCCCTTAGTGATCGCCGACACAACCTCTTGCCCTCCGGCCAGGCGCACGACGACGGCCGACATCACGACTCCGTGATCGACCCGAACTACGACGCCCTCGAGTTGGTTCCTTGCGCTGAGTCTCATTGCCGGGACGCTAACTGGCCCGGGTGTGGGTTCAGGCGCTCGGTCAGTGCGCCACAGTCCTTGTAAAGCCTCGGTACGACCGCGCGAGTCCGACCGCGAGTGACATCAAGCAGTCGTCACGGCAGACAAGGAAAGGACAGCTCCGCCGATTCGGGAGTGCCGGCGGCATGTGCACGAGAGATCGACAAGCGGAATGTTGGGTGGAAGGCATTGCGCTGGGCGTCCCCATGGTGTGTACTACTACCTCGCGTAGTAGAGGGCCGTGTTTCATAGTCTGCGCAAAGGGGGGCAAGAGATGACGCGTCTTGGACAGCTTGAGCGGGCCGTGATGGAAGCGTTGTGGGACAAGTCCGCTTCGTCGCCAAGCTCGACTTTCACCGCGCGCGAGGTCGCACGCACTCTCCCCGACCATGCCTACACGACCGTGCTTACCGTGCTCGACCGCCTGACGAAAAAGGGCATCGTCGAACGAATACGCGACGGCAAGACGCACCACTACCTCCCGACCGGGACGCGTGAGTCCTACACCGCCGCGCTAATGCACGAGGCGCTCGATGCAACCTCGGACCGAGCCGCGGCGCTTGTCTACTTCGCGGAAACCGTGCCTCCAGAACAAGCAAGGGTCCTCCGTGAGGTACTTCGGCGGCTCGAGCGGGCACGATCGAAGGGATCATCGTTGTGACGCGCGTCGCGGTGCTCCTCGCCATCGCCCTCCTGCTCGCATGGCCCGTCCGGGCGCGCCTGGTACGCGCCCGATGGACAGCGCTCGCGCCCCGCGCCGCAATCGTCCTCTGGCAAGCCATCGGACTCGCCTTCGGAGTTGCTGTCCTCGGGGCATGCTTCGAGCTCGCTTGTTCGCCGTCGGACGGCGTGGGGCTTTGGGCAAGGATCACCGACCTCGTCGGTGCCCTCGTCGCCAATCGCCCGGCACACGCGCTCACGCCGGGCCAGCTGTTCGGACTGACTGCCGGCCTTCTCATCGCAACGCCACTTTTCACCGCTGTGGCGCCGCGGGCGGTCCGGTTCGTGCGGGCCCGCGATCACCACCGGATGTTGGTCGACCTCGTTGGCGACGAGTGGGTGGGGACAACCAACGTTCTCGTGCTCGAACACCCGCAGGCAATCGCCTACAGCCTGGCCGGAATGCATTCACGCGTCGTCGTGAGCAGTGGTGCCATCGAGGCGTTATCTGACGACGAGATCCTTGCCGTGCTCGCCCACGAGCGCGCGCACCTGCACGCACGCCACGATCTCGTGCTTCTGCCGTTCCGATCGCTCTCCTCGGTGTTGCCCGCCTCCGAGGTCCTCGCCGCGGTTAACCGGCACGTACGAGGGCTGATCGAGATGGCGGCAGACGATTGCGCGAGGCGTGAGTGTGAGCCCGGCGCCCTCGCGCGAGCCCTCTGCAGGTTGGCGACGACCGGCGTTCCGTCGGTCGCGCTCGGCGCGAGCTCCGACAACATGGCCGTGCGGGTGGAGCGTGTGCTCTCGCCCCGCCCGAGCGCCAAGCTGGTCGCCCTCGGATCTGGGCTCTCGGCGATCGGCGTCGTCGCACTCCCCCTCGTCGCCATTCTCTTGACCCTCGGAGGAAGGTAGTTCCGTGTCAGGCATGGGCAGCTCGTTGCAGACGAACAACCCGACTGTCATCGCGGCCTTCGAGTCCGCGCTCGTCCACCAAGGACTTGTCGTACTTGTGGTCTTGGCCTTGCTCGCCGTTGCCTGGAACCTGCTCCGCCGCGTTCAACTCCGCCAGGCGGCCGCTGGGAGCGGACAACCGGTCTCGGTCCTGGCCGGCCAGCCGGGCTCCCCCGAGCCGATGGCCCTTCATCTCCTGCGGATCAGCTTCGGGTGCATCTGGATCTTCGACGGGATCCTCCAGGCCCAGGTTTCCATGCCCCTCGGGATGGCTTCGGGCGTCATGCAACCGGCCGCATCGGGTTCACCTTCCTGGGTCGTGCACCTGGTGAACTTCGCCGTGAAGATCTGGAACGACCATCCCGTGCCCGCTGCCGCGTCGGCTGTCTGGATCCAGGTCGGCATCGGCATCTTGCTGCTCGTCGCGCCACGCGGGAACTGGCTGCGGCTCGCTGGCGCGGCGAGCGTTGCCTGGGGCCTCGTGGTCTGGGTCTTCGGAGAGGCCTTCGGGGCGATCTTCACGCCGGGACTGACATGGCTCTTCGGTGCCCCTGGTGGGGTCATCTTCTATGTCATCGCCGGCGCGCTCATCGCCCTTCCAGAGCGCTACTGGGCAAGACCTCGCCTGGGGCGGATGATCCTCGCAGTCATCGGCCTCTTCTTCGTCGGAATGGCCGTTCTCCAGGCCTGGCCGGGACGCGGCTATTGGCAGGGTCAACCCAACCCGCACGCGGTTGCGGGCACGCTCACCGGAATGGTCCAGTCCATGGCGCAGACGCCCCAACCGGGCCTTCTCTCCTCTTGGGTGGCGAGCTTCGCGGCCTTTGACGCATCCCACGGCTGGGCGGTCAACCTGTTCGCCGTGATCGCACTCGCCACAATCGGTCTCGCCTTCCTCGTCGGCCGGCCGCGTCTCGTCTTCTTTGCGGTCGTCGCCGGCGCGCTGCTGTGCCTCGCGGACTGGGTGCTTATCGAAGATCTCGGTTTCCTCGGCGGCGTCGGAACCGACCCGAACAGCATGGTCCCGATGCTGCTCATCTTCGTCGCCGGCTACCTCGCGATGACGAGGCTGCCGGCGACGGCATCAGAACCCGTCCCCGAGATCGCTTCCTCGGAGAGCGCACTCAGCTGGTGGGGCCGTTTCGCCTCGAGGCCGGCCTATGCCCTTCGCAGCCTCGCCGCGATCGGCGCCATCGGCGTCGTGCTGCTCGGAGCCGCACCAATGGTGGCCGCCTCTACGAACTCCGTTGGCGACCCCCTCCTCACAGAGGCGATAAACGGCAACCCCGCGTTCACGAACGTCGCGGCTGTGCCCTTCAAACTCGTCGACCAGGACGGAAGCTCGGTCAGCCTGGGCGATCTGCGGGGCAAAGTCGTCGCCCTCACGTTCCTCGATCCCGTCTGCACGACCGACTGCCCTCTCATCGCCCAAGAGTTCGCCGAGGCCGACCAGATGCTCGGTGCGCTGGCATCGCGCGCGGAGTTCGTGGCAATCGTGGCCAACCCGATTTATCGCTCCGTTGCCGCGACGGCTGCGTTCACTCGCACCGAGGGGCTCGCCCGTGTGAAGAACTGGCTGTTCCTCACCGGATCGCTCAGTGCACTCAAGCGCGTCTGGAACGCTTACGGCATTGCGGTGGCCGTCGAGCCCGCGGGGGCCATGGTCGCCCACAGCGAGATCGCGTACCTCATCGACCAGAAGGGTCGGGTACGGGTCATCTTAAATTCCGATCCCGGCGGAGGGACCGCGCCGATGAGATCCTCTTTCGCGGGACTCGTCGCGGGCGAGCTACGACATCTCCTGACGGCGTCATGAGCCGTCCGGTGCTGCGAAAGAGCCGTCTCTTTAGACGGGCGACACGAGCCTTCATGCTCGGAGCACTCGTCGCTCTGCTCGCGGCTTGCAGCTCGGCCGACAATGCTCCGGCAACTACGGCGAAGCTGAGCTCGCCGGCCGAAGTCCAAGTCCCGCTCGACGGGTCGCTCGTGACAGCGGACGCGACCTGGGCCGTGGTCGAGATGGGTCATCTCGACCAATTGGCGAACACCTTCTGGCAGCTCTTCGTCCTTCATCGAGGCGACTCCCGCTGGTCGCTCGTCACGCCACCTGGCTTCGCGGACAACGGCGGGCTCGTCGCCACCTCCGCCAAGGGCACATCGCTCGTCACCGGGTTCCAAGCGAACCAGCTGAACCACTTCTCCCCGGTTGCTGCGAGTTCCGACGGAGGCAAGACCTGGGCGCCGGGTGTCCTCGGACAGGGCATCGCCGATGTCCCAGACGCCATGGCCGCCTCAATTACCGGCAAGGTGCTGGCTCTGGTCGGCCGACCGGCTAGCTCGGTCCTCTGGAGCGTTGGCAACCTGTCGGACTGGCAAACGCTGGCCTCGGAGAAGTCGATCGCGTCATCGCCGATCTCCCGCGGCTGTGCGGTGACGAGCATTACCGCTGTTTCCTTCGTTTCTGGAGGTCAACCGATCGTCGGAGCGACCTGTTCGCACGCCGGGAATGTCGGGATCTTCGAGTACGCCGACGGGACTTGGCGATCCTTCGCCCCTCGGCTCCTAACCTCGATCAGCCACGCGACGACGCAGGTGCTGCGCCTCACGTCTTCGAGCGGGATCGTCTCCGCGATCATCGCCGCCCGCACGGGCTCGCATACAGTGCTGTTCGCGGCGCGGCTCTTCCCGGGCCAGTCTCACTGGGCGGTCTCGGGCGCGCTCAATGTGCCGAAGTCCGCACAGGTGCTCTCCTCCGGGACATCATCTGGCGGTGGTGTCTTCGTCGCCCTTTCGAGCGGGACGTCCGAAAGCGTCGAAGTGGAGGCGACTTTCAACGGTTCGTGGACACAACTTCCGGTTGTACCGAAAGGTACAGAGACGGTCGCATTTTCCGAGAACGGCCGTGTAGACGCACTCGTGTCGAGCGGCTCGGTGCTGACCGACTACACACTGGACGTCAGCCAACGCCGATGGCGACAGTCGCAGGTGGTCAAGGTGCCGATCCAGTACGGCTCGTCGAACTGAGCACCGACCGAAAATCTTCGTCGCCCGTGGATCTTTCAACCACGATCCTTGCCCATGAGAACCAGTTCCACGCCGGCGGCATTGGACCGTTGCGAGAACTCCCGGTAGCCCCGTCGCTCGTACATGGCGACATTTGCGGTGCTCTTTTTGCCAGCGGCTAGTTGGAATCGCCGCACTTGCGGCGGTGCGGCCGCCTCGACGGCGTCAAGGAGACACGACCCGATCCCCTTTCCCTGCTGGTCGGGCGCGACGGCGACACGACTGATCCAACCGATCGGACCTTCGAGGGTGAGGCGAATGGCACCTACAAGTCGGCCCGCGAGTAGCGCTCCCATCGTAATCGTCGCCCCGAGCTCGCGCCGGATGTCATCGAGTGTCTCAAGGAGAGGTGGGATCTCTGTGGTTCCATGCAAGCGCGCCTCCGCGACGAACGCGGCACGCTGCACAGTGAGAACCTCTCCGGCGTGCTCGGGTCCGAGCAGGCGGTACTCAATTCCGGTCATCGTCCTATCTTGCACCGGAGCCACTCACCGCTGCGATCGCCGATATCGAACCACGCTCGATAGGAGCTTTTCCGCCAGCTTTGTCCGGATTGACTGTGTTTGGCGAGGGGACAGTCTGAAAAGGCACCAGCGCTAGTTCTGATCGACCCGCCGGCACCCCCGTCTCCTCCAGCGTCTGTCGCTAGCCTGCACGTGAGGCACGCTTGAGCCGCGAGCTGGAGGTGAGCGACAGGATCGACCTCGGGGCACGTCTGGGACCCGTGATGACGGCTTGCATCGGCGTCGCAACAAGGGGCGTCCAGGTACCACACACCTTTAGCACAGAGTGCCAAACCGGGGCGACGACGCCCGGCGCGGACGTTCGAGCGTGGCTGCCCTCACGATCGCGCAAACTAGGCGAAGAACGTCCGCAGCTCCGCCGCGACGACTTCAGGCTTGCCGTCGTTGGCGGCGCTCAGGTGGTCGAGCCCATCCAGCGTCTTTCGCCGGACGCTGGGCAACTCGCGTTCGAGCGCATCGAGGGATGTCTTGAGGAACAATGGGCTCTTGCTGCCACCCAGCAACAAGACATCTGCCCCGATTGACTTGTAGTCCTCCATGGTGTCGGCGGTTTCCTCGATGATCATCATGTCGTACTGCTGGGTCGGCACCAGAGTCTTGATGGAGATGTCGTCTCCCTCGGGATTGTCGACAAATCGCGTGGCGAGCGCGAGGACAGGAGCGAGGATGAAGCGCGGTGATCGCACAAAGAGTGGCGGTCCGACGGGTATCCCCTTAAAAACGGTGATCAGTGCTTGCGTGATCTTGCCTTGCGCGATTTCCCGTTCGTATCGAGGCACCCACGATACGGGGATTGATCCTTTGACAGAGAGAGCCGGCTCGTAGAGCGCGACACTGCGAAGACTCGGGATGGCCAGGCTGGCGCGCAGAGCGATGATGGCTCCTGAGCTCAGCCCGAAAATGTTCTGAGTGCCTGTCTTCTCTACCAGTGCGGCAACGTCCTCGCACTCTTTGATCACGGAATAGTTATCGCCGAACGGTCCACTCAAGCCGCGACCTCGGCGGTCGGGTACATAGATCGTGAACTTGCCCGACAACTCAGTCGCCAGTTTCATGAAGTCCTGCGATGCCTGCATGCCCCCGTGGACCAAGATGACACCGGGACCGTGACCGAGCTCTCGGTAGCCGATTGACGTCCCATCGACAGATCGCACAGAGCCCTTCGTGTAGGAGAAATGCTCATGCTGAGGCACAAGTCACCTCGCCTTCGTCATCGGGAGGAGGTCGAGACTTGACCTCCTCAGAACTTGTGTTGGCGGGCCTCGGAAATTTGTTCGTCGGTAAAGCGTTAACACGGCCGGCCGATCGCCAATGGTGATTGACGGGACACCGCTGCAAATGCCTTCGGAGGCCGAGGTGCAGCGACAGTAGCGACGCTTTCACCCACTGTCACAGTGGTCCGTGCCTCCGCAGCCGCATTGCCTACCTACCGGCACGGACGCTACCGCACTGACGTTCACGCAGCCGGGATGCAAGGACGGGGGCTCCGCTCAGGAGGCTCCCGGGCGTCGCACGCGGCCTGACTCCAATCGAGCAGGGGCGATGCGTTGATGTTCTGACCGACGACGCTCAAATCTGCTCACACGGCGCAAACATTGCCCGAGGCGGCACCAGCTCGATGCGTTCGCGCGCTCTGTGGGCGAACGCATCGAGCTGCTTCAGGTGCGAGGACTTTCCGTTGCTCAACGCCGGCCTTGGACCTGAATTCAGGCCGTTGACTTGTCGACCATCCGCCACTTGGCGCCGAGAGCGTCGGCGCGCAAGAGCGTCTTCTCGTTCGAAAAGATCGACCCGCACTCGATCCTGCTGGTATCGCCCTGGTCGATGCCGGTCTTCTCGGCGAGCTCGGCCTGGGTGAGTCGTTTTTCACGACGATTGGGTCACTCCTCTTGCACCAGGTGGTAAGCCCCCTACGAGGAGCGAAGCTCACCTTCCACGCCCGAGCTGCGCACCACCCCGCGACCGAGGAACAGACGGTGACTCACCGCTCCTACCTCGCGCGAGCACCGCGGCGGTCGCCGGGTCGAGCAAAGGACCGCCGTTCACGGCCCGAGCACGATCGGTCTCCTCAAGACCGAGATCGCGTCGCACCGCCGCGAGGTTCGCGACGACGCGCCGGCGTCTTCGGCCCTCCCAACCCTCGCTC
>Ga0182030_10023871_pt1 | contig 11276 bp, 11 predicted proteins | sample 812S3MmetaG_FD_121299 | JGI IMG/M metagenome (GOLD analysis project Ga0182030, IMG submission 121299) | Permafrost microbial communities from Stordalen Mire, Sweden - 812S3M metaG (Illumina Assembly) | ecosystem: Environmental > Terrestrial > Soil > Wetlands > Permafrost | place: Sweden...
GTTCGGAGTTTCTCCCCTCCCCGGGCCGGGCGGCGCCGATTGAGTGATGCGGCACGTTAGGTCTCACTGTAACCTCCCTCCGTGAGCTACAAGCACACTACAAGACCGAGCGCTCCACAAAGGATTTTTCAGCATTGTCGCGGAATTATTTTCAAGCCGGCTCACGCCTGAACCCGGCTCCTGGCCACTAACGCTTCGGAGATTTCTTCGGCGTCTTCCCGCTATCGGTGATCAACTGAGTCATCAGCGTCACCGCCTCATCTATCGGAAGAAAATTGGCAATCACGATCGGCGTTCTGCCGGCGTTGTCTTCCGGATCCACATCCGCGCCCTTGGCGGCCAAAAACTTGATCACGGAGCAGATCTCCGCCTGGGTAGACTTCTGCATCGTCCCGGTCACGGCGGCGTGCATCACGGTGCTTTTCCGGGTGGTTACGGCAGTCACGTCGGGGTCCAGTTCATAGGCGTATTTCACGGTATCCAGGTGCCCGCTTCCGGCGGCGGCCATTAGAAGCGTGGTACCATCCTGAGCCTTGATTTTCGGGTCCGCTCCGGCTGCCACCAGGGCGCGCATCACGTCTTCATGGTTGGCTTTCGCCGCCAGCAGCAGCGGTGTCTGCCGCCCAACGGGGGCCCGGAAAGGACTGGACTTCGGCGCGGGCGGCGGTGTGGCCGCCGTCAATAAGTTGGGGTTCGCGCCTTTCGCGAGCAACTCATTCACGATGTCGATTTTGCCCGATTGCGCGGCCAGATGCAGCGGCGTGTTGCCGCCCTGGTCGGCCGCGTTGACGTCGGCCTTGTAATCGAGCAGCGCCTGCACCACATCGGGTTCTCCGCCCGAGACCGCCATCTGCAGCGCGCCCACGCCATTCGACAGATAGTGATTGGGAGTGAGCCCCGCCGCCAGCAGAACCTTCACCGTCGGCGCATCGCCTTTCCGCGCGGCGAAAAGAAGCGGCGTAAATCCGCTGGTGGTTACCGCGTTCACATCCGCGCCGCTCTTGATCAGCAGATCCACCACGGCGCTATGCCCTTCGGCCGCGGCCCACATCAGAGCGTTCTGGCCCTTGCGCGCGTCGGTGGCATCGATTTTCGCGCCGTGTTCCAGCAGCAACTTCACTCCGGGAACAGTCCCGGTGCGCGCGGCGATCATCAGCGCGGTTTCGCCGTCCCAGCGCCCCGCTTTGGCATCCGCCCCCGCGTCGATCAGTTTCTTCATCACGGCGAAATCGCCGGTCGCGCTCGCCAGCGTGAGAGGCGTCTCGCCATATTGATCGGAGGTGTTCGGGTTGGCGCCGGCCTTCATCAGGGCGTCCACCACGTCGGGTTGGTCGAGATAGACGGCCCAGGCGAGCGGCGTAGCCCCATCGGGCTGCGCCAGGTTGACGTTGGCGTGTCCGGTGAGCAGCGAGGCCACTAGCACCCGGTTCTGGTCTTTAATGGCATCAATCAGTTCCGGCTTGCCGCCCGCCAAACAGGGCAGCCCAACCAATGCGAAAACAACGAAGCGTCTTGCGAACATCGACTTACACGTCCGAAAGCTGATCCAGTTTGCCCGTGGCATCGCCTAAGTGGTCCGCCGGCACGCCCACCTTATCGAGCATGGTCACCAGCAGGTTATTCATCGGCGTCTCCGGAGCATAGCGAATGTGCCGGCCGCCCTTGATGTTGCAGCTTGCTCCGCCCGCCAGCACTAAAGGCAGGTCATGATGCGTATGGGCGTTGCCGTCGCCGATGCTGCTGCCGAAAAGCACCAGGGAGTGGTCGAGAAGCGTGCCGTCGCCGTCCTTGGTGGCATCCATCTTGGCCAGCAGATAAGCGAAGGTCTGCACGTGCAGTTGGTCGATCTTCATCGTCTTGGCGATCTTGACGGGATCGTTCTGGTGGTGAGTGACGGAGTGGTGCCCGTCGGGAACGCCGATGGAGCGGTAGCTGCGGTTGCTTCCTTCGCGCGCCATCATGAAGCTCACCACGCGCGTCATATCGGTTTGGAAGGCGATCACCATCAGGTCGCTCATCAGCTTGGCGTGCTCCTCAAACTCTTCGGGAATCCCCGATGGACGATCCATCAGGGGTACTTGCACGCTGGCGCTCTGCGCCTCTGCCTTTTGGATGCGCCGCTCGATATCGCGAATCCCATCCAGATACTCATCGAGCTTGCTCTTATCGCGCGCGCCCAGGGTAGGCTGCAGACGGGCCACATCGCCGCGCACGAAATCGAGCAGGCTGCGGTCTTCATTCATGCGCTGCAGTCGCGCCTTCGGGTCGGTCGTTTCGCCGTCGCCGAACAGACGTTCGAACACCGCTCGCGGATTGATCTCCACGGGGTTCGGCGTGGTGGGAGAGCGCCACGAAACCGTGTTGGTGTATGCGCAGCTATACCCGCTATCGCAATCGCCCGCCAGGGTGGCTTCTTCCAGGCCCAACTCCAGCGACCCGAACTGCGTCTTCTGGTCGAGCGCCCGCGCCGCTACCTGATCGGCCGAAATGCCGGCGTGGATGTTGGCGCCGCCCGTGCGCTTGGGATGCACACCTGTCAACCAGGTGGCCCCGGCCCGCGCATGATCGCCCGCTCCATCGCCCAAGGCGCGCCCGCTGTTCTGCATCAGGTTACTCAGCACCAGCATCTTGTCGCGGAAAGGCGCAAGCGGCTGCATGGTGGAAGCAAACTCGTATCCTCTGCCAGTCACGGCCGGCAGCCAGCCCTTCTGGATAATTCCATTGGGGACGTAAACGAACCCGAGGCGCGTCGCGGGACTGGCCGCCGTCAGCCGCATGGCCGACATGGCCGGAACCATGGCGTCAAGTAAAGGAAGGGCCATTGTGATTCCGGCAGCGCCGCGCAGAAACGTGCGGCGATCCAGAGCCTTCTTGGTGAGCATCATAAGTCGGGGGTTCTCCTGGTCTGAAACTGCGGATTGTTTACGATCGCGTGAATGATCGCGGGGATGGTCGGATTCTCTAAAGCCGGGTTTGTGGAAGTCGTCTTCTCGCCGGAGGCGTCGCGAATCACCGCGCGCACCGCGGGTTCGTCATAATACTCCATGCCGCGGCCCAGCGCGTAAGTCATCAGCTTTTCGGTGAAGGTATGCAGGAACTGGCCGCGGAAGTCGGTCACCAGTAACTTCTTCAGTCCGTCCGGCCCTTCAAACTGAGTGCCGTCGGGCAGCTTTCCGGTGGGGTCGATGGCGTTGTCGCCGTCCTTGTCCCGCCATTCGCCGTCCCCGTTGTAGTTTTCCAGAGCGAAGCCGATGGGGTCCATGCGCGAGTGGCATCCGGCGCATGTGGGGTTGGTGCGGTGCTGCTCCATCTGCTGGCGCATGGTGAGTGAGCGGCCATCTTTGGCGTGCGCTTCGAGCGCCGGAATATCCGGCGGAGGCGGAGGCGGTCCGTTACCCAGAAGATTCTCCAGAACCCACTTGCCGCGTTGCACAACGGAGGTGCGGTTGGGATAAGAAGTGACGGTCAGGATGCTGCCTTGGCCGAGCAACCCGCCGCGGTTGGTGCCCTCCAGCGAAACGCGCCGGAACTCCGAGCCGTACACATTGGGAATATCGTAGTGCTGCGCCAAGCGCTGGTTCAGGTACGAGAAATTGGCGCTCAGCAAGTCCGTCACCGGACGGTTCTCGCGCAGAATAGCCGCAAAGAACATCTCGGTCTCGCGTTCAAACGACTCGGCAAGGCCCAGGTCGAACTTGGGAAAGATATCGGGGTCGGGCGTGACCTTGGCCAGATTGCGCAGAAACAGCCACTGGCCGGTGAAGTTGTCGACAAAGGCATCGGAGCGCGGGTCCGCCAGCATGCGGTCCACCTGCGCCGAGAGCACAGCGCGATCCTTCAGCTTGCCTTGTTCCGCCAACTTCAGCAGCGGCTCATCGGGGACGCTGCTCCATAGGAAAAAGGAAAGCCGCGACGCCAGTTCCACATCGCTGATCCGGTGTACCGTACCGGGCCCGGCATCCTTCGGATCGTGTTCCACGCGGAAAAGAAAATCGGGCGAGACCAGCATCGCGCGCAACGCCATGCTGATACCCAGGTCGAAGCTGCCTTCGCGGCGGCCGGTTTCATAAAACGCCATCAGCGGCTTGAGATCCGCTTCGGTGAACGGCCGACGGTAAGCCTGCTCACCCAGATGAGCGATGATCTTGGCGGCGCACGCCGGTTCCTGCCGCTCCGAAGCAGGCTTACAGATAAAGATCGCGCGGCGGCTGGGCGTATCCCCCGGGCCGGCGATATTGTACGGTCCGGCTATGGTGACGCTCGAAAGCTGCGGGTGGTCGCCTGAGTGCTCGATGTCATAGAGCTTGATGCGCGTCCCATCGAGGCGAATATCCAACTGCGAAGTGAGCGGAGTTTTCGGCGTCGCGGAAGCCGGAGCAGCGGGAGGTCCAATATCGGCGACCGTTTCGGAAAGCAGATGCTCGCCCAGGAACGTCGCGCCCAGCCGGTGGCTCCCGGCCTTCACCGGCAGCCGGAGTTCGATGATTTTGGGTGTCCGATCGGGGCTGTCGAAATCCTGCGAAAGCGGCGGGATCTTTACTTTGATCACGTATTCGGCATCCACCGGGAAGTGATAGTCCACTGACAATCCGCCGGTTGAATCGAATGGCAGGTCGTCACTGACTCGAGTCCCGCTTGCGCCCCGCTCCTTGAGCGGTTTGAACTCATTGATTTCCGGTTTTACGGCCGTATCACCGACTGCGGCGCGGCTCACCATTCTGGCGACCGACACGTACCGTTCGATCAGCACGGGAGACAAAGAGAGCACGTCGCCGATGTTGTCGAATCCATATCCGGAGTCGTCCGCCGGAAGCTTCGCGCCCGGCTTCACGTCGAGCGCGAGCAGATCGCGGATCGCGTTGCTGTACTCAGCGCGGTTCAGGCGATGGATGGTGGGGCGTCCCGGATTGGGGCGCGCCAACGCCGCGGCGTCGAGCGACGCAGTCAGCCATTCCGTGAACGCCGCCGCCGCTTCGGGCTTCGGGCGAGGCAAACCGGGGGGCGGCATTTGTCCCGCCCCGAACTTCCGCAGGACCTTTTCCCAGGTTGCGGCGTTTGGACCGTTCATGCCGGGGTCGAGATTCTGGAGCACCACGCCGGCGGTGTGGAGCTTTTCGCTATGGCAAAGTACACAATACCGGTTGAGTAAAGATTGCGCAGGTGTGACGGTGGCCGCGGCTGCCGGCGGATGCGCGGCGTCGTGCGGTTGCGTGCCGGGCGCTACCGTCGAGTCACCTGCCAGTAGTGGCGCGGCGCAAGCAAGAATGAGGAACCATGATTGTTTCACAGTGGCCGTGAGAGAAGGTTATCAAACATCTGGGCATTTCATCAGGTAGATTGCAGTACTGTCATTGCCTGGAATCACTTGCAACAGAGTAGCGTACGGTATGATTCCCCCAGTGGACCCCGAATCCAGTCCTAAATCGGCCCAGATCCTGGCGCAACTGGATCGGGTTCTGAGCAGCACGCCATTCCGCACCAGCAAGCGTTGTTCGGACCTGTTGCGGCACGTTGTCACTGCCGCGTGCGAGGGCCGTCTGGACTTCCTTAAGGAGCGGACACTCGGGGTCGAAGTATTTGAGCGCGACCCCGATTATGACACCAACCAGGACCCTGTGGTGCGCAACACGGCGGGCCAGGTGCGGAAGCGCCTCGCGCAGTACTATCTGGAATCCGGGCGCGATCGGGAGCTTCGCATCGAACTGCCGGCGGGCGCATATTTGCCTCAGTTCCATCAGCCGGCGGCTCGGGAAGCGGAGGTGCCCGCGGAGGCGCGCGCGGAGCCGGCCCACAAGGTGGAAGTCCACCCGAAGCCGCGCTATGCGGTACTCGGGGGTATCGGCGCGGCCGCTCTGATTCTGGGAACCTTGGTATTCGTTCTCGCGCGCTGGCGCACCCCGAACGCAATGGATCTGTTCTGGGCGCCGCTGCTGAAGCAGCCGGGCTCGGTGGTTTTGTGCGTCGGCCAGGGACACACCTACAAACTCAAGGGCGACCGGGACCGGCTGTTCGAGGACGAAGCCGAATCGGCCGATGGCCTCGCCGCGCCGGCCGGCAGCATTCCGCTCAGCGATCTGGTCCCGATCTGGGATCGCGCCATCGGGATCAACGACGCGCAGACGCTGAGCCGACTGTCGGCGCTTTTTGGAGGCTTCGGCAAACCGGTCGAATTTCGCGGCGGCCGGTCCACTACGCTGGGAGATCTGCGCGGAAAGTCGACCGTCCTGATCGGCGCGTTCAATAATTCCTGGACGCTGAGCCTGACGGGCGAACTGCGCTTCTATTTCGACGACGATCCCGCGGCTAAGGTCTACCTGGTACGCGACCGCTTGCATCCCGGGAACCGTGCGTGGCAGGTCCATGCCGACCAGCAGCCGGCGCAGGACTATGAGGACTACGCCATCGTCTCGCGCGTCTACAACCCGACCACCGAGCAGCCCGTCGTCGTGGCGGCGGGAATAAAAGGCGGGGGCACAGCGGCGGCCGGCGAGTTCCTCACCAATGCAGTGTATATGGCGGACGCGCTAAAGAGTGCGCCGGCGCATTGGGAGAAGCGCAATGTGCAATTCGTCTTGAAGACGCGATTGTTCGGTGGAACCGCTGGGCCGCCGCAGGTGATTGCGGCGCATTACTGGTAGCTGTTGTCGCGCGTAGTAGGCGCTCGCATCGTGATATCGTCTTGTAGGACGAGGGGCAAGGGAGTACGGCGATACACTTTCTGGATGCTGCGCCCCTGGCTCTTGACGGAGCGCGCGACATCGATGAGCTTTTGCTGGAACGGATTGACCTTGCCGGGCCGTTCGCGGGGAAGAGGGGCTGGCGTTCCGCCACGCTCTTCGTTTACACTGGGACCCGGTCCGGTTGACGAGGAAGACGGCTCGTCACCTTTCGGGGCTTCGGGGACGCCGATACTTTTCCCGTGGGCCGGATCTTCATCGTAAGCCGTAACCAGCCACTCCGGGCTGCGGCGCGACAAGCGTCAGCTTCAACGGACCTCGGCGGCGTTCACGGTGCCGTCAGCCTCGCTAATCACCACCATGGTACCTGCTGGCGCGACAAGTGGGATGGTGACGGTGGTAACTCCAAGCGGCACGCTGTCGAGCAACGCGCCATTCCACGTGCGCCAGTAACAGGATCGCGCCGCTGTATCAGGCCCCGGTTCCTATAGGCTTCTGGGAAAACACCATGCCTTACACATCGGAATTCGTGTTGCGCGCCTTGTTTATCGGCGTTGGCGCCACCATCGTGATGGACCTTTGGGCCCTTTTGCTAAAGCAACTCGGAATCCCGTCGCTCAACCTCGCTTTACTCGGTCGCTGGATCGGGCATCTCTTCTACGGTCAATGGACTCATAAAAGCGTAGCGAAAGCGGCGCCATAAATGGTGAGTTGTGGTTGGGCTGGCTGGCTCACTATTCCATCGGAGTTACCTTCGCAGCGCTCTTGCTCGCAGTGTACGGATTGGAGTGGGCGCGAAAGCCAACTTTGTTCCCCGCGCTCACCGTCGGGATCGTGACTGTTCTGGCGCCGCTGTTTATTCTCCAACCGGCGCTGGGGGCGGGAATCGCCTCTTCTAAAACTCCCAGGCCGGTATTCAATTGCGTCAAAAGCCTGATCACGCATACCGTGTTTGGATTGGGCTTATACCTGGCGGCTTTCGCGACGTCGCGATTCCTCCGCTAGCGCATGAACCCTGGAAACATGAAGAACGGTCAGGCCGATCTCTTCGAAAGAAGCCGCCGAACGACATGGCCTTTCCACATCCACAATCCGGAAAGGATCATCGTCGGAAGGAAGACATACCGGGTCGGCGTGGCATAGCCCGGAAGTTTTTCAAACGGACTATAAATGTAGCCGAGTATCGGAATACTAAAGATGATGTGAATCCAGCGAACAATCGTCCGTTGAGTGGCACTACTGATCATGGTCGCCTCCGCGCGCTTTCCCGGTGCATTGTTCTGATACTCCTCAATTCACGACTCTTGAGCCGCCCCAGGCCGCCAGTTGGGCGACTCAACGCCGAACTGCTTTGCGTACTCGGCGTTCAATCGCTGCCAGCCGCCGAACTTCATCGCATCGGGACCCACGGTCCGGCCAATAGGAGCTCCGCTGAGAAGGCGATCCAGAACATCGAAACAAATGTGCCACCCAGCAGCGCCCATGGAGATGAAGCGGCGGCCGATGTTGGTCCAGAGCGTCAGGCGCGTGCCGCCACCGGAACCTTCGAGTTGCCACCGCATATCGAAGCCGCCCCACTTGTACTCAAGCAGATTGTGAGCATCGGCTCGCGTCACCGTTGTTTCAGTAGCGCGCTGCGTGGGCGCTCCCACGGTCGTGAGCTTCACCGTGTTTCCGACCGTACCCAGGCTCCCATCGGCGTCGAAGGGAGCCCACTCGCGAAGATGGGCAGGTTCGGTAATCGCCTCCCACACTTTTTCCGGCGAGTGGCGCAGTTCTCTCACCAGAATGAGCGTCCACTTTTCTCCTTCCTTGCGCACCTCAGCGCCGCCGGCCGGACCCGGCGAATACTGCCCGCGATCGTTCATCTTTCTTCTCGGCTAATAGCGCGCCATCTGGTTGAACTGAATGAGGTTGCCGCAGGTGTCGTTCACCCTTGCAATGGTCGCGCCAGGCACGCTCGTGGGGGGCATGATGAACTCAACGCCGCGGGCCTTGATCCGCTCGCAGTCGCCGTTGATGTCGTCGGTGAAGAACATAGTCGCGGGCTGGCCCTGTTGAAAGATCGCCTCCTGATACGCTTTGGCGGCGGGGTTGTCGTTCAACGACAGCTGCAGCTCAGTGCCATCCGGCTCCTCGGGCGAGGCAACGGTTAGCCAGCGAAATGGGCCGTTACTGAAATCGGCCTTCTTGGCAAAGCCCAGTACATCCGTATAAAAGCGAAGGGCCTTCTCCTGGTCGTCCACGTACACGCTGGTCAGCTTGATTTTCATGTCGTTTCTCCTCTGTCACGTACGCGGTCTGGGCCGCGTCGTCTTTTCCTTGCCTCTCTTCTTCTCCATGATGTCGAGGTGGCGTTCGAGAGCATCTACGTGAGCGGACCAGAACCGGCGGAACGGAGCCAGCCATGCATCCACCTCCTGAAACGGCTCAGGCTTCAGCCGGTAGAGGCGGCGCTGCGCGTCCACCGTGGATTCTACGAAACCGGCGTCTCGCAGCACTCGCAGGTGCTTTGACACGGTCGGCTGCGCCATGCGAAGTTGACGCTCGATCTCTCCCACCGACTGTTGCGACGAGACCAGCAGGCTTAGTATCGCGCGGCGGTTCGGCTCCGCAATGATTTCGAACACGGATTCCACCCTTCTGATATACTCCGATGAGCATATACCTGTCAAGGGATATAGAAGAAAAAAACTCGCAGGCTAGGTTTCAGCCGACGGGCCTGGGTCGCGCCAGCGAGTCCGCCACCACCCAGGCTGCGCCAAGCACGGCGAGATTTTCGGCGCTCTCGGTCCAGTTGAAATGGCTCGCATGATTGGCCAGCAGCATCGGCTCGTGCACCAGCAGGGCGAAGGACGCGAGCATCGCCGTCAGCAGGATCGCGGCGAGGCGGGCCTGCACGCCGGTCAGGATCGCAACGCCCGCCGCGGCGAAGCAAACCCCGGTGGCGTAACCCCAAAACTCTTGCGTAAGTGGCAGCCATTTGGGAACCAGCGGGGCGGTGAAGTTCATATAGATAAAATGGGCGCAGCCGAAGACCACGGCACAAGCCCCAAACGCCAGTCGGCCCAGGTGCGTGAGGCGCGCGGCCAACTCCCCATCCACACTGGCGGTGCTGGCGTAGACCATCAACCCGCCCGCGGAGATCGCGGTCTGTATGGCAAGGTTCTCGTAGGTGCCGAATACAGCGTAGTTGGTGAGCAGCAGGCGGCCGTTCATCAGGATGACGACAAGGAATCCGTAGTAGACGGTGAGCGCCACCGCGCCCCAGGCAGTGGTTCGATGCCACTCGACAGCCGCGGCCGCGAGGACCATGAATGCGCCGGCGGCATACGCCAGCGCGGCGCGCGCGGGAAAGTGCTCGGGCACCGGTTGCCCCGAGTCGAACTCCCCAAACGCCAGACAGGTCAAGCCCACCGCCATCACGCCGAGGCCGTAAATGCGCCAGCCGAAGGCCATCTCTTTCTCCGCCGTCATCACTGTTCTTGCTTAGTGTAGAGGATGTGTTGTGGCTGGCGGGAGGCTCCAGATTCAAATCAATCGTTCCGCAAGCCCGCGAGATGCGGGATCTGTTGTTGTTGCTCTCTGCTCTCACTTCACGGCAGTCACTTCCAGAATTTCCACCGGTTCAGAGTCCGGAAACCTGACGGCCAGGCCGCGAGCCCAATCCGACTTTGTGAAAGTGCCGATGTCCTGGTTGGTGACCACGGAATGTACCTTGAATTTTCCCTCCGGCAGCAAAGGCAGCGCCACGTTTGCAGAAGCCGCGTTCGAGCGGTTCCGAAAAATAGCAATCACGCCGTTCCCGGTGTGTTCAAAACGGCCGAAGCCATCCCATTCCGCCGGTGAAGGCTGGAGCCAGCTTCCCAGCGGAAAGAAGCTCTCGCTGATCCGTGTGGTCCGCCTCAGCCGCTTGAACCAGGCGATCCTCTCGTGGTACCACTGCTGATCGGCGGCGGTTAGGTTGCGCAGGTCGCCCAGCAGCAATGGCGCAGAGCCGATTTCCGTCGCGAAGCTCTCCTGAATGGTGGGGAGTTCGCCATGGATGTTTCCGATCAGCATACTCTCCACAGGCATCGAGACGGCGCGTTGATAGAGCAAAGTGCGCGCCTGCAGCGGTCCCGCGGAGTGCGGCTGATTATCGTCCACGTTACTGAGCCAGTCCAGATCGCCGGCCGCGAGCAGGCCCGCGTCGATCACATGCTTCTGGCCCCACAGTTCAAACGTGAGATCCAGGAGAACATCGGGATGCTTCTGGTAGATCCTGCTGGTCACATGCGCGATGCCTTCATAGATCATGTTGAGCGATTCGGCCCAGCTTGCGTGATCGTGCCCCTTGGCCCAGCAGCCCGGCGCTTCGCCATAGGCATTGAAGATGGTGGTAAGGTCCAGCTTCACGTAGGCCAGGTGAAAGCGCTCGATGGCCTGGTTGACGCGGTCCGCGGCCGCGTCGCGGAAAGGGCTTGCCAGGCACATCACGATCTTCTGTCCGGCCGCGGTGCCGGTGGTCTTTGGGTTTCCCTGTTGATCGAGCGCGGCCCATTCGGGATGGCTCCGGTAGGCGGCCGTGCCTGCGCCGATCCCGGCCAGCGGAATCCA
>Ga0182030_10023872_pt1 | contig 11275 bp, 6 predicted proteins | sample 812S3MmetaG_FD_121299 | JGI IMG/M metagenome (GOLD analysis project Ga0182030, IMG submission 121299) | Permafrost microbial communities from Stordalen Mire, Sweden - 812S3M metaG (Illumina Assembly) | ecosystem: Environmental > Terrestrial > Soil > Wetlands > Permafrost | place: Sweden...
ACGGTCCCGGCACGGGTATCCGGCCCCACGACGGTTGGCCTTCGGGCCGGCCGCATTTGTTTGTAAGTGAGCATGAACAACGACCTCATCACTCAGGTAAACGTCGAAGACGAGATGAAGGAGAGCTATCTCTCCTATGCGATGTCCGTCATCGCTTCGCGCGCTCTTCCCGACGTTCGCGACGGCCTCAAGCCCGTGCAAAGGCGCATCCTATACGCGATGCGCGAAATGGGGATGGACCCCGGCAAGCAGCACCGCAAATGCGCCGGTGTCATCGGCGAAGTGCTCAAGAGTTACCATCCGCACGGCGACTCCTCGGTCTACGACGCGCTCGTTCGCATGGCGCAAGATTTCACGCTTCGCTATCCGCTGGTTGACGGACACGGCAACTTCGGGTCGATCGATCCCGACCGGCCTGCCGCCTATCGTTACACCGAGGCGCGTCTGGCCCGCCCCGCGATGGACATGCTGGCCGACATCGACAAAGAAACGGTTCCGTTCGTTCCCAACTTCGACAACCAGGGCACCGAGCCGAGCGTCCTGCCGGGCCGGCTTCCGCAGTTGCTGCTCAACGGGTCGAGCGGTATCGCGGTCGGCATGGCGACGAACATTCCGCCGCACAACCTGGGCGAGATCGCCGACGCGATCGCCTTGCTTCTCGACAACCCGAACGCCGACGACGACGCGCTGTGCGACATCGTCAAGGGCCCCGACTTTCCGACGGGCGGCACGATCCTCGGGCAAGAGGCGATCCGCACTGCGTACAAGACCGGCCGCGGTTCGGTCGTGATTCGCGGCCGCGCCGAGATCATCGAGGAAAAAGGGCGCCACAAGATCGTCATCACCGAGATTCCGTATCAGGTCTACAAGGGCCGGATCGTCGAGGCGATCGCCGAAGCGCACGCCGAGAAACGCATCCAGGGCATCGCGCGGCTGGACGACGAGTCGAACCGCAAGGGCATGAAAGTCGTCGTGGAGCTGCAGAAGAGCGCGACGCCGAAAGTGGTCCTCAACCAGCTCTTCAAGCACACGCCCCTACAAGCCAGCTTCGGCTTCAACATGCTCGCGCTCGTGCCGGTCGGCGCGCCCCGCGACGACGGCTCGGTCGCGCTCGAACCGCAGGTGCTCTCGCTCAAACAGTTGCTCGAGCACTTCATCGCCCATCGCAAAGACGTCATCGTTCGCCGCACGCGCTACGATCTGCGCAAGGCCGAGGAGCGCGCGCACCTGCTCGAAGGCTACCGCATCGCGCTCGACAACATCGACGAAGTCATCGAGATCGTCCGCGGAAGTCAAACCACCGACGAAGCCAAGCTCCGCCTAAGCGAGCGCTTCGGACTCTCCGAGATTCAAGCGCAGGCCATCGTGGACATGCGCCTGCGCACGCTGGTCGGGCTCGAACGCAAGAAGATCGAAGACGAATACACGGAACTCATCAAGACCATCGCCGAGCTCCAGGACATTTTGGCCAGCGATCGCCGCGTCGCCGGAATCGTCAAGGAAGAGACGCTGGAACTCAAACGGCGCTTCGGCGACGAACGCCGCACCGACGTGCAGCCGGCCGAAGACGAGATTTCGATGGAGCAACTCGTCCCCAACGTTGACGTCGTGGTGACGTACACGGTAGGCGGGTACATCAAGCGCGTTTCGATCGACACGTTCAAGACGCAGAATCGCGGCGGCCGAGGCGTGATCGGCATTTCGAACCTCAAGCGCGAGGACGTCGTCCGGAACTTCTTCATCACCAAGACGCACGATCACGTCCTGTTCTTTACGAACAAGGGGCGCGTCTACCGGATGCGCGGCTACGAGATCCCCGACACGACGCGAACCGCGCGGGGCACGGCGCTGGTGAACCTGCTGACGCTCCCGCCGGGCGAGCACGTCTCGGCGGTTTTCCCGATCGACACGTTCGAAGGCGAGAAGTATCTCGTCATGGTGACGCGCAAAGGCGTCATCAAGAAGACCAAGCTCGCCGAGTTCGCGAACGTGCGCCGCAACGGCCTCAACGCGATCAATCTCGACGAGGGCGACGAGCTGCTCGGCGTGGACCTCTCCAACGGTACGCACGACATCATCCTCGGCACCCTGCGAGGCATGGCCGTCCACTTCAACGAGAAGACGGTGCGCTTCATGGGACGCAACGCGCGCGGCGTTAAGGCGATGACGCTCGAGAAGGACGACGAGATCGTCGCGATGGACGTCATCGACGATCGCAAGGAAGTCTTGCTCGTCACGTCGCTCGCGTTCGGCAAGCGCACGCCGATCGAGGACTATCGCCACACCTCGCGCGGCGGCAAAGGCGTCAAGGCCTTCGCCCGGCAGCGCGACGACGTCGGCACCGTCGTGGATCAGATCCTGGTCGCGCCCGGCGATCAGATCTTGATGATCACGTCCGGAAATCAAGTCATCCGTCTAGACGTTGCCGACATTCGCAAGACCGGTCGCGACGCCAAGGGCGTCCGTCTGCAGCGACTAGGAGAGGGCGACGAAGTCATCGCGGTGACCAACCTCGGCAAACAGGCGCGCCAGATCACCGAGATCACCGGCGAGGAGGCGTGAAACCCTTTCGCCGCGCCCAAGAGTTAGATGCAAATGACTCCGCACGGTACTCGGGGGGTTTACGGGGGCAGAGCCCCCGCGAGCGGCCGAGTGACCGCTCGGGGGTGAACGGGGGGCCGTGCCGCCCCGTTTTTCAAAAGGAGATCACCTGAGCAGATGAGCGCATTACCGAACGTTTCCCAAGCCGATTTCGCGACCGAAGTTTTGCAGAGCGACAAGCCCGTGCTCGTCGACTTCTGGGCGGAGTGGTGCGGGCCGTGCCGCATGCTCGGTCCGATCGTCGAGAAAGTCGCGACGGCGTACGCAGAAAAAGTGAAGGTCGTCAAACTGAACACGGACGAAAATCCGGCGCTCGGCGGCGAGTATCACGTGTCCGGTATTCCGTGCCTGATTCTCTTCAAGGGCGGAAAGCCGGTGGACCGCATCGTCGGGTACGTGCCGGAAGGTACGATCTCGACGATGCTGGGCAAGCACGTCGCCTAAGACGACCGTCGAAAGCGACTCGCGCCGTGGCGTTCCCGCGGTGCATCGCTTGCTGGAAACGCCGGCGCTAGCCGAATACCAGTCGTTTCTCGGACGCGAGAGCGTCAAACGCGCGGTGGAGCGAGAGCTCGACCGCGCGCGCGTGTCCGGCGGCGAAGCCGGCACGGACGGCATGCACGCGATCGTCGCGAGCGTTTGCGAGCGGCTCGATTCTCAGCGCCGCGCGACCTTGATGCGCGCGATCAACGCAACCGGCGTCATCGTCCACACGAATTTGGGACGCGCGCCGCTGGCCGCCGAGGCGCTGGCCGCCGTCGCGGACGTCGGCGCCGGCTATTCGAATCTCGAATACGATCTGGAAGCGGGCGAACGCGGTTCGCGTTACGCTCGCGTGACCGGCCCGCTGCGCGAACTCACGGGCGCGCAAGACGCGCTGGCGGTCAATAACTGCGCGGCCGCGGTTCTCCTCATTCTCGATACGTTCGCGAAGGGTCGCGAAGTCGTGGTCGCGCGCGGCCAACTCGTCGAGATCGGCGGAGGCTTCCGGCTGCCCGACGTCCTCCAGCGCGGCGGCGCGACGCTCGTGGAAGTCGGAACGACGAACAAGGTGTACGTGGAGGACTACGAGCGGGCGCTCTCGCCACGAACCGCGCTGCTGCTGCGGACGCATCCATCGAACTACGCGATCGCAGGCTTCACGCACGACGTGACGGGCGCGGAAATGGCTCGCCTCGGCGCGCGCGCCGGGGTTCCCGTCGTTGAAGATCTCGGCAGCGGCGCGCCGGTGGATCTCGCGGAGTACGGCCTGCCGCACGAGCGCACGATCCGCGAAGCGCTCGGAGACGGAATTTCGCTGGTCGCGTTCTCGGGAGACAAGTTGCTCGGAGGTCCGCAGGCCGGCATCGTGGCCGGCCGCGCCGAACTCGTCGCGCGTTTGCGCAACAATCCGCTGCTGCGCGCGCTGCGGGTGGATAAGACCGCCATAGCCGCGCTCGCCGCGACGCTGCAGCTTCACCGCTCGCCGGAGACGCGCGCCCGCATTCCGCTGTACCGCATGTTGGGCGCCACGATGGAAGATCTGTGGGAGCGCGCCCGGCGCTATTGCGACGCGATTGCGGGGCTGCGAACGGTCGAGCATCGAGCCGTCGTGGGCGGCGGCGCGCTTCCGGGCAGCACGCTCGCGTCGCTTGCGATCGCGGTCTCCACGGACGATCCGGGCCGCGTTGCGGCCGCGTTGCGGCGCGGCAAGCCGCCGGTCGTCGCGCGGCTGGACGATGGGCGCGTCCTGCTGGACTTGCGAACGATCGCCCCTGAGGAGGACGGCGAGGTTCTCGCCGCGCTGCTCGCGCTGCGGTAACCCGGCCCGCGGCCTCTATTCGCTAAACCATCCCGATGGAACGACGTCCAGATTCACGTTGATCTGTTTGACTTCGGTGTAGGCGTCGTAGCCGTAGGTTCCGAGCTCGCGGCCGATGCCCGACTGTTTGTAACCGCCCCACGGCGCTTCGTTGTACGTCGGGTGATACGTGTTGATCCAGGTGATCCCGGCCCGGAGTTTGCGGATCACGCGGTGCGCCTTGGCGACGTCCTGGGTGAAGACCGCTCCGGCTAGGCCGTAGACGCTGTCGTTGGCGAGGCGAATCGCATCCGCTTCGTCCGTGAACGTCTGAACCGCGAGCACGGGGCCGAAGATCTCCTCTTGGACGATGCGCATCTTCGGATCCGGCGCGTCGAAGATCGTCGGCACGATGAAGTTGCCGTGCTCTCCGAGCGGGCCCTCGAGACGCGTTCCTCCGCACAGCAGCGTCGCGCCCTCGTCCCGGCCGATCTTGATATAGCTCTCGACCCGATCCATCTGCGTCCGCGAGATGAGCGGTCCCATTTCGGTCTCCGGGTCGAATCCGTCGCCGACGCGAATCTTCTTCGCGCGTTCCACCAGCGCGGCGACGAAGCGATCGTGCAGCGAGTCTTGCACGATAAGCCGCGAGCCCGCCGAGCAGACTTGTCCGGAATTCGCATAGATGCCGAAGAGCGCGTAATCCACCGCCGTGGCGAAGTCGGCGTCCGCGAACACGACGTTGGGCGACTTGCCGCCGAGTTCGAGCGAGATCTTCTTGAGGTTTCCGGCGGCGGCTTTCATGATCGCGCGCCCGGTTGTGGTGCCCCCGGTAAACGCAATCTTGTCCACGTGGTCGCTCTCGGCGAGCGGCGCACCGACCGCAGGCCCCGCCCCGAGCAGCACGTTGACGACGCCCGGCGGGAACTCCAGCTCTTCGAAGATCGACGCGAGCCGGAGCGACGACAGCGGCGTGAGCTCGGCCGGTTTGAGAATGCAGACGTTTCCGGCGGCAAGCGCGGGAGCGAGCTTCCAAACGCCCATCAGCAGCGGATAATTCCACGGTACGATCTGTCCGCAGACGCCGATGGGTTCGCGGACCGTGAACGTCTGCGACGGTGCCGGAACGTCGAACGTCTGGCCGTGCGGCTTGGTGGCCAGGCCCGCGTAGTAGCGGAAGCAATTGGCCGCATCGGCCACGTCGTACTCCGCTTCGCGCAACGGTTTTCCGTTGTTGAGCGTGTCGATCTTCGCGAACTCGGCCGCGTGCTCGTCGATCTTGTCGGCAACGCGCAAGAGGAGGCGCGCGCGGTCGTGCGCGCTCACGGTCGACCACGGGCCGTCGTCGAAGGCGCGGCGCGCGGACGCGATCGCGCGCTGTGCGTCGGCGTCGCTCCCCTCGGCGACGACGGCGATGCGCTCGCCGGTCGCGGGATTGACCAGGTCGCGCGTTCCGCCCTCGTCGGCGAGCGTCCAGCGCCCGTCAACGTACATCGGGATCGTCGAGTCGATGCGCGGAAGGTTGCGCAGCAGCTCCTCGGGTGTCGCGCCGTGGCGCGGCGGCATCGTTTGCATGTCTCTTTCCTTAGGTTTTCGCGGCGATCGCGGCGGGCTGCATGGAGTCGAGGGATTCGGCGAGGGCGCGACAGACGTAGTCGGCCTGCTCCTCGAAGATCGTCAGCGGCGGCTCGAAGCGAATGACGCGAGCGTTTACGAGCGTTCCCGAGACGAGAACGCCCCGGTCGAGCATGCGCTTCCCAAGCTCGAATCCGGTCTCGTGGTCGTGAAACTCCAGCGCCATCAGCAAGCCTCTGCCGCGCACGTCGACGACGATGTCTTCGTGTCCGCGGGCGGCTTCGCGCATGCCCGCCAGCATGCGCTCGCCCATGCGCGCCGCGCGTTCGGGCAGCGCGTCCTCGATGAGCACGTTGATGCACGCGAGCGCCGCGGCGCACGCCATGGGGTTGCCGCCGAACGTGGTCGTGTGCAGGAACGGGTTCTTAAAGAGGCTGGCAAAGATTTCGCGCCGCCCGATTACGGCTCCGACCGGCATCACGCCGCCGCCGAAGCCCTTGGCCAAGCACAGCAAGTCCGGAACGACGCCGTAGTGCTCGCAGCAAAACATCCGGCCGGTGCGTCCCATCCCGGTTTGCACTTCGTCGAGGATCAGCAGCGCGCCGAATTCGTCGCAGAGCGCGCGCACGCCGGGCAGGTAATCGTCGGACGGAATGTTGACGCCGCCTTCGCCTTGGATCGGCTCCAGCAGTACGGCACCGACGTCTTCGCCGACGGCTTTGCACGAGGTCATCATGTCGTGCAGCGCCGGGAGATCGTCGAAGGGCACGTGCTCGATGTTCGGCAGCATCGGCCCGAACGGCCGGCGGAACTCCGCCTTGGCGCTGGCCGAGAGCGAACCGTAGCTCTTGCCGTGGAAGCCTTTGGTCGCGGCGACGATCGTCTGCTTGTGCGGATCGTACGCGCGCGAGAGTTTGAGTGCGGCTTCGACCGATTCGGTTCCGCTGTTGCAGAAGAAGGCAAATTCCAGGTTGCCGGGAGCCAGCATCGCAAGCGTCTTGGCGAGCATCGCGCGCAAGGGGTCGAGCAGGTCCTGGCTGTGCAGCGGCTGGCGCTGCAGTTGTTCCATCACCGCTTTGACGACTTTCGGATTCCGGTGGCCGACGTTGAAGATGCCGAATCCGCCCAAGCAGTCGATGTACTCTTTGCCGGTGACGTCGCGGTAGGAATTCGGCCCGGCGTCCTCCCACTCCACGACCGCCGACGCGTGGTCGGCGTTGGTCGCTTTGCGGTATTCGAGGAAGCCCGGATTGACGTGGTTGCGGAACGAGTCGACCGTTTCGCTCGTGATCCAGGCGGCGTCGTCCTTGGTAATCGCCGGTTTGGAGATCAACTCCAGAACCTTGTTGGTATACGCGTAGACGTCTTCGTTGCGTTGACTTCGAATTTTTTTCTACCTCGTGGCTTTCGTGTTGGATGGTGCGAGCACGTGCTCGAAACTTTCGGCGAGGATGGCGAGTGCGTCGTCGAGTTCCGCGTCTTCGATGACGAGCGGGACCAAGATGCGCAGCACGTTTCCGCTTCCCGCCTTGAGCAGCAGCAAGCCCCGCTCGCGGGCGGCTTCCAAGATGCGCTGCGTCTGTGCGGCGCCGTCTTCGCCGCCGAGTTCGATCGCGAGCATCGCGCCCAAGCCGCGCACCTCGGCAACCTGAGAAAAACGCGCCTGCAGCGCGTTCAGCGCCGCGCGGAGGCGGTCGCCGATCTCGCGCGCTCGCGCGAAGAACGCGTCGTCCATGATGTCGAGCGTCGCCAGCGCGGCGGCGCACGCGACCGGATTGCCCGCGAAGGTCCCGCCGAGACCGCCGGCCGTCGGAGCGTCCATGATCTCCGCTTTGCCGATGACGGCGGCCAGCGGAAGGCCGCCGGCCAGCGACTTCGCCACGGTGATCAGGTCGGGTTCGATGCCGTAGTGTTCGCACGCGAAATAGGTTCCGGTGCGGCCGAATCCGGTTTGAATCTCGTCGGCGACGAGCAAGATGCCGTGGGCCTGCGTGATGCGCCGCAGTTCGCGCAAGAACTCCTCGGGCACGGGAATGAAGCCGCCTTCGCCCAGCACCGGCTCGATGACGATCGCGGCGATGCGGTCCGGCGCGACGCTCGACTCGAAGATCTCGGCGAGCGCGCGAAGGGCGCGCTCCGTGGTCCAGCCTTCCAGTTCGTGCGGGAACGGTGCCTGATAGATTTCGCTGCAGAATGGGCCGAAATGCTGTTTGTACGGCGCGTTCTTTCCCGTCATCGACAGCGTGAGCAGCGTTCGCCCGTGATAGCCGTGCGCGAACGTGAGGATCGCCGGGCGTCCCGTGTACTCGCGCGCGATCTTCACCGCGTTCTCCACGGCTTCGGCGCCGGTCGTAACGAGCAGCGTTTTTTTCGGCGAGTCCCCGGGTGCGAGCGCGTTTAGGCGTTCGGCGAGTTCGAGATACGGCTCGTACATCGTCACTTGGAAGCACGCGTGCGTGTAGCGGCGTGCTTGTTCCTCGATCGCATCGAGAATCTCGGGATGCGCGTGCCCGGCGTTGAGGACGCCGATGCCGCCGACGAAGTCGTAGTACCGCCGTCCATTGGTATCCCAGAGCGACGCTCCGCTCGCGCGCTCGACGAAAACCGGATGCGCGTTGGAGACGCCTCGGGGGATGGCCGCTTCGCGGCGCCGTACGAGGGATTCGGCAGACGTCAGGGAGGATGCGGTCACGGGAGACTTTCTTTGAAGAACGGGGCGGCGTGCCCCCCGTTCACCCCCGAGCGGCCGCTCGGCCGCTCACGGGGCTCCGCCCCCGTAAACCCCCGGCTGGGGGCTTGGAAGGGTGAGGCGTCAAGGGCTCGTAACCCGAGCATACCCTTGCGGTGGGGGGTCTGACCATGTTCGGGGTACACAAGCGAAACTACAAGATTTGTGCTCTGCGACCATAGAAATGCCCTTTATGGGCGGCGTACACTTCGGTCAAAGAGTTGCTGTGACGACCTGGAGGTCTGCGTGACGATTCGACGCTCTCTTACGTGGGCGATCGCCGCCCTGCTATTTGCGGCTTGTCCCCTCTCTGCTCTGGCAGGGACCACGGGCACGATGCGAGGCCGGGTCGTCGAGGCCGGAACGGGTGCCCCGGTGGCCGGGGCCGTGGTGACCGCGACCGCGCCGGCGCAGACCGCGTCCACGACGACCGACGCCTCGGGGAACTTCTCGTTCATCTCGCTCGCCCCGGACACATATACGGTGACGGCGGCCAAGACCGGCTACGATTCGCAATCCCAGCCCGGCATCTCCATCTTCGTGGACCAGTCGAACACGGTCTCGTTTTCCTTGAACCGCGTGCTCAAGACGATCGCCACGACCCGCTCGCAATCGGCGGCCAGCCTGCTTCATTCCGGCGTCACCAGCGACGTCTACTCGATCAACCCGGCCGGTCAGAAGGCCGCCGCCGCGCTCGGCGGAGCCGGTTCGATGAATCAAGCCTACGGCGCCATCGCCAGCGCGCCGGGCGTCAACATTCCATCGGGCCAAGAGGGCTGGTACCAGGGCGTGTACATTTGCGGCGGCGACATCGACCAGGTCGCGTACGAGTTCGACGGCCTTCCCACGACGCGCCAGTCGGACTTGGCGCCGATCGCGACGCTGACCAGCCTGGGCAATCAGGAGGTTCAGGTTTACACCGGCGGCACGCCGGCCAGTTCGAATTCCTCGGGACTTGCCGGCTACATCAACCAGGTCATCAAAACCGGCACCCATCCGGGTTACGCCAGCGGCGACCTGGGCATCGGGGCTCCCTCGTTCTACCACTCGGCGACCGCCGAGGTCTCCGGCGCGACGCCCGACCGGCTGTTCTCCTATTACGTCGGGTTGTCGGGAACCAACCAGAGCTACCGCTACGGCGATCAGTTCAACGGCGCGGGCAATCCGCTCTACTTTTATCCGCTCATCATCCCGACTGGGAACGCCGAGTACAATATCCTCGACGGATCCGGAGGGCCCGGTCCCGACTACGGAGCGGTATTCTCGCCGGGTCAAAGTTACGCGCAAGCGACGAACTTCGATCGCGAAAACATCTTCAACGTGCATTTCGCGATACCGCATCACAACAGCCCCTTGCGCGACGACATCCAAGCGCTCTACGTCACCGGCGGCATCGCGACCAAGTTCTACAGTTCGCAAAACGAAATCGGCATCAATCCGACGACGGCCGGAACGCTGGGATTCGGGTATCCGCTTCCGTTCCTCGACGGCAACTATTACAACGGTCCGCTGATGCAGGCGCCCAACCCGAACCAGATCTCGACCGGACTGTTCCCGAGCAGCCCGTCGCAACGCGACCCGTTTACGGGTTTCATCCAGCCCAACCAGCGCGACGCGTCGAGCAACGACTACTCGATCGCAAAACTGCAGTATCAAAAGAACATCAACGACCATTCCTACGCTCGCGTCGTCGGGTACACGGAATACTCGGATTGGTTCATCAACGGACCGACGAGCGCGCAGCTCACCTTCGGCGCGCAGCTCGCCGACTACGAAGTGCTCGACCACACGTACGGCGTCGATCTGATCTATTCCAACCAGCTCTCGCCCAAGCACCTCATCACGGCGCAGGGCACGTTCATGACGCAGACGCTGCAGACGTACAACGCGACGTTCAGCTCCACCGACTCGGCGACGACGAGCCTGGGAGCGACCGGACTGGGGACGATCCTCTCCAGTTACGTCGGCAACAACGGACTCTGCTACAACTGGAGCACGGGGGCGCAGTGGAGCTGTTTCGACGGAAACGGGTCCGGATCGACGGCGGTTACGCCGTCGTGTCCGGCAGCAACCTTCGGTGCGGGCTGCTTCGTCGGCAGTCAGGGCGGTTTGCAGTCCAACGGGTCCATCAATCTTACGCCCGGCACGGCACCGGCCGGCAGTGCGGCAGCGAAGGCGGACGCTCACTGGGTGATGACCGAGAACGGCGCCAGCGCGCAGGTGGACAACGTCAGGCCGTTGTTCAGTTCGTACTCGCTGACCGACCTCTGGCAGCCGAACGATAAACTCGTCGTCAATTTGGGCGTTCGCTTCGACCACTTCGCGTACGCGACCGCCGACTTACAGAGCGGGTATCCCGCGCGTGCTTTCTGGTTCAACGCCTACAACAACGAGTTTTGCGGCTCGCTGGGCAAGAACCCCCAGTGGCGCTGGAATGGAACCGGATTCGGCGCGTGCGCCGCCGGACTCTCGCCGCTCTCCAACCCGGGGAACGGCCTCTACAACGTTCCGGCCGGTCTTTTCGTCAACAACGTCTTTCAGCCGCGCGTCTCGGCGACGTGGACGCTCAATCCGAACACGGTCATTCGCGG
>Ga0182030_10023873_pt1 | contig 11275 bp, 14 predicted proteins | sample 812S3MmetaG_FD_121299 | JGI IMG/M metagenome (GOLD analysis project Ga0182030, IMG submission 121299) | Permafrost microbial communities from Stordalen Mire, Sweden - 812S3M metaG (Illumina Assembly) | ecosystem: Environmental > Terrestrial > Soil > Wetlands > Permafrost | place: Sweden...
CACGGTGCGTTCTTCGTCTTCGAATTCGACGAGTTCACCAGCCATGGCTTTTTCCATTCCATAAACGCGGGCGATACCGTCACCAACCGAGAGCACGCTGCCTGTGTTGGTTACGCTCAAAGTCGAACGATATTTTTCCAGTTGCGTCTTCAGTACTGAGGTTATCTCATCGGGTCGGATTGCCATTTTTTTCTCGCCTCTTAGTCCCTAACTTGGTGTTGTATGTGGTACCGGTCAATTTTTGCTGTAAAACTTTTTTCTAAACTGAAATCTATTTTGAATTGAAAAACAATTCCCTAAACTGAAAGCAACATTCTTTCCAGACTTGCCAATTTGCCTTTCAGACTGCCGTCAATAACTTGATCGCCGAGTTTCAAAACGACACCGCCGATAAGCGACGGATCGACATTTACGCTCAATTCCAGATGACTGCCAACATGTTCGGCAAGTCTGGCTTTAATATCGGCGACAGCGCTCTCGCTTAGCTTATCTGCACAGACCAGGCTGGCAGTGACGATATTCTTGCGGGCATTGAGAAGTGCATGATATTCATGCTCAATGACTGGCACTAGAGTAATGCGGCGTTTATCCAGCAAAAGCTCCAGCAGGCGCAAAGTGAGATCCTGGCATCTGCCACTGAAAAGTTCGATCAAGATTTTGCGCTTTTCTTCGGTCGGAATCGATGGGTGCTCAAGTACGAGATTCAGTTCAGGGCTCGACTTGAACGCATCAGCAATCGTCGTCAAATCAGTCATTACGGTATCAGCGAGTGGTGCACCCACCTGAAAAGCGAGTTGCAAAATCGCATCTGCGTAATGTGCAGCAACTGTGCTTGATTCGGTCTTCATCTAACTGTCTGTCCTCGAGGTCCTTGTATTCGTTTGTCCTTCGACGTTTTAGTTTTTTCTTTCCGTTCTTTCCGTTCTTTCCGCTCTTTTAGATCTTTTCGATCGGTTTTGGTCAGTTTCGATCGTAATAGATCGGTAGAGATGGGCTTCCTTTGTTCGTTCAGGCGGGAAATCTCAAAATTGGGATTGGATTACTTTCTAGATGATTCCAATCGGTTGGGAGAGAAGAAATCCTTTTGTCCTGATACGCTGTCGAGCTGCTCCATGAACTGGGTCAGGAGCTTGACTTTGGCTTGTTCGTCCAAGAGACTTGGCAACAATTGTTCGGTCAATTTTATGGATGCAATCGCTGCGGTTTGACGCAACTGTGTAATTGCCAGCAGTTTTTCGTTGGCAATCTGTTGTTGGATTTTTGTTTCCAGGTCTTTTTTATCTTTGTCTGCTTGAGCTTGCATCTGTTCTTTCAACTGCACAGCCAGTTGTCTGGCGTCAGCCAGAATTTGTTGTTTTTCTTTTTCGGCGTTTTCAACTCGTATTTTCTGCTCTTGAAAAAGCTCTTGACCGTGCTTTTTGGCAAGCGCAGCTTCTTTCAATGCGTTCTCGATATGCTCTTCGCGAGCTTTGAACATCGGTGGAACGTATTTATTCCACCCATAAACGAGAGCCGCAACCAGCACCAGCCAGTTGATTACATTGTTTTCGAAGAGAGCTTTCGCCGCTTCGAAACCACCGATATTTTCAACTGCGAAGAAAAACACTATCTGGACTCCTCTAAAGCGTGCTTGATGACGGCTCGATCAATTTTGATAGGATTGTTATTGCCCAACAATTTCTGAACAATCGTTTCCACCAGACTTTTCTCTTCATCAACCAGCTGATCTACCAGTGAGACCCGTTCCGCATCGATTTCACGCTTAGCGGTTGTCACTCTCGCCAGACCATTTTCGTGAAGCTCTTTCAAGTCCGCCGTACGTTTTTTCTGCACTTCGCCTGTCGCTTCGTTGATTAAAGCCTGGGCTTCGTGGCGAGTTTCGCGCAAACCGCGTTCATAATCATCGAGCAACTCGGAGGCACGCTGGCGGTCGGCTTGCCCTTCGGCGACGTCATCTTTGATGCGTGCAGCGCGCTTGGCAATCACCGCGCCTACCGGCTTCAAGAAAACCGCGTTGAGAGTCTTCATAAAGGCCAAAAACATTACGAGGAATATCCAGAAGGTCCAGTTGAGCTCGAATATGGTGTGTTGAAACATAATTTTTTACTGAGTCCATTAGTCCTGTTCAAGCCACTCAAGCTATTTTGCGTTGAGTGGCTGTTGAGAGAATGGCTACCCGACCCGATTGTTTCGAAATAAAATCAATGTCGTGCAACCAGCTGCTCTGACAATCAATCGATTTGAAAGGCGATTTGACAGGCGAGCAGCGAATTGAAGACTACCTAGTACCGTATGTGTAGAGAAGGATGGCGATAACGAATGCCAGCAATCCAAGAGCTTCCATGAGGGCAGCGAGGATGATTGCGTTCGATAGCAAAGTACCTTGCATTTCTGGTTGGCGAGCCATTCCTTCGAGAGCTCTCGAGCCGGCGATGCCGATGCCGATTCCAGGTCCGAATACGCCGACAACGGCAATTCCTGAACCAATTAGTGAGGCAGCTTTGATCAATGTAGTCGCGTCGGCATTAGCAACTACAGTGCCAGCCTGGGCGATAAGTTGGTGATCCACTTAATTTCTCCTTCGTCGTACCTTGTATCCCGTCGTATTCCATTCTTCTGAAGGATTCTTCAAATCCTCCTGAGAGAAACTGGCTCGCGTTCACACGCAAAGACAATTACTTCTACAAATCTGCCTCAAATTATAACAAGTCGGATTTAGCGAAAAGTCCACGGTTTAGTGGTGTTCCTTTACTGTTAAACCGATATAAATTGAGGTCAAGAGCGCGAACACGAATGCTTGAATGCACCCGATGAACAGCTCGAATGCCATAATCCCTGCTGGTAGCAGGAAGGGGCAGATTAACAGTGTCGATCCGCGCATCAATTCGTCAGCGGTTATGACAACCATCAAACGTAGTGCTAGTGTGGATGGACGAATTATCATGTCGAGGATTTCAATCGGTGCCATAGGCGTCCCGAAGAGAATCTTCGCGTAGTGACCTTTATGCTTCCAGAAACCTGAACCGATGTAGGTTACAAGCGCTACGGCAGCCAGTCCAAAAGTTACATTGAAGTCAGTTGTCGGTGAGGCTATTTCAAGAAATTCTTCATGTGAATCTGCCAGATGCCACCAGCCAGGAATTTGCTCGAAGATCTGCCAGGGACCTACACCGATGAAATTGCCTATTAACACAAAAATAAAGATTGCGGCAATAAGCGGTAAGAAAGTTTTGTAGTGCTGATGCCCGATTTGCTGCTCTGCAAGGTTGTCTACAAACTTGTAAACACCTTCGAGAAGCCCTTGCGCTCTACTTCCAGGTCCCTCGACAACAAGGTTTGAGCTGACGATTTTGCAGACGGCAAGGATGCCTAGCATGCAAAGACCACTCAAGAACAACGTGTCGATGTGAACGGTTGCAAATGGCGCCAGCGGGGTCCCTTCGACGGGAACCACCTGCGATAAAAGAAGATTTTTTCCTAGCATGTTACCCGTTAATACTTGACAGCAGGCGTCATCTGACGGTCTGTGTGTGACTTAGGTCTTGCATGATACCAGATGATTTTCGCAGCGCGGGGCGCCCTTTGGATTCTATTTCTTTTCTGTTGCCATCGCCTTAATCACCATTCTTGCCAAGCCCAGGCCAACTCCTATTAAGGAGAGGCTGATGGTGAACCATGGTGAGGTATGCAGCCATTCATCAATCTTTGTGCCGCCCCAGACTCCCAGCCCGGCCAACACGGCCATAGCCAGTACTAATTCGCCAGCCGATGCCAGTGCACCGGCGACTTGACTCTTATTATCGGAACCTTGAGGTTTTTCAGGCATATATCGTCATATTACCTGCTTTTATAGTTGTCTGGAAAATCGCGGTCTATGAAATTACGCGGATTCAGCCTGACGGGGGCTTCGGCGTTCTATAGAGAATGGTCGTTGACATCTCAAATGTTGCCGAAAACCGATAAAACGCGGGGGGAATCGACCCTTTCTTGTGTAATGGATATGGCTAAACTTGGGAATAAGAGGCCAGAGGGTTTGATACACTTGTTACTTATTGCTCACCGTTTCATGCTGAAAATTATTTGAAGTGGATGAGCTTCCCTGAAGGAGTTGTCAATGTTCGATCGGCTGGCAAATCTGTTCAAAGCTATGGTCAATGCAATAATGGGTCGCATGGAAGATCCGGCGATGATGCTTGAGCAGACCTATCAAGACCTGCAATCAAATCTGATTCAGGTGCGACAAGCAGTAGCTCAAGCAATCGCTACTGAAAAGCAATTCGAGCAGCAGCTTCAAAAAAACAAAGACCAGGCGGCTACCTGGCAAAACCGAGCAGCAATGGCTGTGCAACAAAACAACGACGAGCTGGCCAAGCAAGCTTTGCAGAGACGGCAGCAATACGTTCAAGCGGCAAATGACCTTGAAGCGCAGCTGACACAGCAAAGACAATCGACTACCTCACTACGGCAGAAGCTGACCGACCTCGAGTCTGAAGTTCAAAAGGCTTATACGAAGAAGCAAGTTCTTATCGCTCGCGATAAGGCTGCGTCTGCAACGTCGAAAGCGAACGAGATTCTTTCCAGAACTACAGCTAATGGTGCACAATCCGTTATGGATCGGATGGAAACCAAAGTGCTTGAGAAAGAAGCCCGCGCTGCTGCGCTCAGTGAGCTGGGTACTGATACCCTTGAGAAGCAGTTTAAGAATTTCGAAGGCAAGTCCGATGTTGATATGGAGCTTCTAGCTCTTAAGCAGTCAATGGGAATTGATAAAACGCCTAAGCTGGTTGTCGATAATCCAAAGATGCTCGAGCAAAATCATAAGTTCGACGCTGACGCTATTGATGCGCAAGAAGTTCGTGAACTGAAAGACTGATGTAGTAGTACCACTGGTAGTGCTATGCACTTGCTCGGTTGGTTTTAAAAGCACTGGCAATGGCTGTGTCGCTTTGCAATTTTCAGATAGCCCTTGGGCATCAGAAACTTACTCACGCCGACCGCGCGAGTACTGGTCTTTTTTTTAGGTTGAAAATTAATTTACAAAGTTTTGTAAATTAGGGCTCTTCGGACTTTCTGACATCACAAAGGCGCTTATAGCAAAGGTTTCGAGCTTAAGGAAATCTTTATATTCGCCTTAACACTATTTTCATTGGCCGATTTAGTCCCGTCCCACCGCCGCTCCGCTTTAGATTCTTTTGTCAGTAATCAGCAGTCGAAATCGGCAAACCAGCAATCAGCAATCAGCTCTCAGCTCTATCTGTCAGTATCGAGGACTGCTCTTGCTTGAGAATCGATTTTCTCGATTCGTAATAATCGCTGAACCTGTTTTCTAAAATCGCTTTTCGGCAACTGACTGCCTGATCTATTAGAAAGGTCACGTTGTGGATCGAAAGAAGGATGGCTCCTGCCATTTCTCCTTGCCGCACCAGGTGGCAGAGATATGCGCGATTGTGATTCTGGCAGGTGAAGCATCTGCAGCCTGGTTCCAGTGGTGTGAAGTCTTCAACAAAACAGGCGTTGCGCAGGGCTACTCTACCCTCACTTGTGAACGCCGAGCCGTGTCTTGCTAGTCTGGTCGGCGAGACACAATCAAACATGTCGATACCGCATTTAATGGCAAACAATATGTCCCAGGGGGTTCCTACGCCCATCAGGTAGCGCGGCTTCGCCGCCGGAAGGAGTGGTGTTGTAAACTCGACTATCCTTTCTATAGTGGTGCGATCTTCGCCTACGGCCACGCCTCCAATTGCATATCCAGGAAGATCGAATGACGTGACAGCCTTCACGGAACTCTGCCTGAGCTCTTCAAACATGCTGCCCTGAACTATTCCAAAAAGTGCCTGATCTGACTTTCGCGCGTGTGTATCAACGCATATATCCAACCAGCGATGGGTGCGTTCCATCGCAGCTGTGGCCTCGTCGAACGTCGCCGGATTTTTCACGCACTCATCGAACGCCATGATGATGTCAGCGCCTATTGCGTTCTGAATCTCCATCGATTTTTGTGGACCAATAAAATGCTTTCGTCCACCGCGATGGTCTTTAAAATGAACACCGGCTTCAGTTATTGTTCGCAGTTGATCCAGGCTGAAAACCTGGAACCCTCCGGAGTCTGTCAGGATCGGTTTCGACCAGCCTTCGAATTTGTGGAGACCGCCTGCTCTCGCGATTAGTTCATGCCCGGGTCTCAGATATAGATGATATGAGTTCGACAATACGATCTGGGCCGAACAGTTTTCGACCTGATCGTATGTCATCGACTTAAGAGCAGCGTTTGTGCCGACTGGCATAAAGACAGGCGTTTCAACTACACCGTGCGGAGTCTGCAGCAATCCGGCTCTTGCTCCTGACCAGGGGCAAACCGCTTGCAACTCGAATAAAAATGGATTTTGCGAGTTGTGTTGCATTTTCTGAGCTTTAAACATGACAACAACAGTTGTCGTATGCAGAATCTTACCATGATCGCGATTTGCTACTGAATCATCGGCATCACTAGTAGTGGCAAGTAGCAGCCCCAAGTAAGCAGCCCCAAGTAAGTAGCGTCGAGTAAGCAACGTCCAGTGGAGAGCCCGCCAGCTATTAAGAGTTCAGTGACCGGTGTTCACTGCCACGTAATTGTCACAGCTCGGACCTGATTGAGTCACATCTGCTGGATAGGCTTGAGATAGAGTCAGCTCGTTCTACGCAGGAGGTTGTTTCCCATGGATAATACGAATAATATGCATCCTCAAGCTGTAAATGAGGCACGCAGTGCTGCTCTCAAGTTTGAGTATCAGGGCGAAAACGCTATGAGCGCATACGGAGACCAACGGGCGCAGCTGGTCGCCAGCATGCAAACGGAGCTTCAGGGGATGACGCCAGACGAACGGACCAAGTTCTACCAGAATTACGACTTCACGCCCGAATTTTTAGACTAAAAATGATACATACAGTCACAGGGAGGAACCCGGCCGAACGTTTTCCGGTTACGATCAATCGTGTGCGCGGAAAGCATCTACGAGGTTCAGGCGTTGAACGTAAAGCTTACTTGGATATTGACTGCCAGTGGACTTATGACGCTCTCATTATTGTTGTCGTTTCCGTGCGTCGCGTCCCCGACTGCCACGGAACAATCCAGAAGTGCAGATTCTTTGCTTTTAGCTTTCGGCGGCGCCTCTGATAAGCCAGCAAACAAGTCTGCCTCGAAATCTAAAAATTCCGCTGATCAGTCTAACCCGTACCCGCCTGATAGCGAAGCCGGCAAGCTTTTCGTGCTAGCCACCCGCCAGCTGGAAAATCGAGAATATAAGAAGGCTCGCGATACCTGGCGCACGCTGGCTTATAAAAAGCCTCAGGATGTTATGCCTATGATCAAAGTATCCTATGCTGCTTCCAAGGCTGGAGACCTAGATGATTCGTTGGAGTGGGGCAAAAAAGCATGCGTTGCATCTCCAAAATCTGGAGAAGCGCATTTGCAGCTTGCACATGCTTTTGAGGAAAATCAAGATTGGAAAGCTGCGTGTTTGCAGTATGAAGTCATCTACGAGATTGCGCCGGACAAGTCGGGCAAGCTCAATATCGAATATCCGATGTTGCGTTCTTTGATTAAGTCCCAGGAGTACGAAAGAGCGGAAGGTCTGTCGGCACAATGGATCAAAGAATATAAAAAGAGTGCCGATGCGTACTTTAATAGAGCCTGGACGTTGACTCAACTTCCAGACCCCAGTAATGCGGATGTGATTATGGCGGAGGCGGAAAAGAATTACCGCATGGCGCTAAAACTCGATCCAAAACGGCACGATGCTCGGTTCAATCTGGCACTACTGCTCGGTCAAGAAAAACAAAATGCTGCTGCATGTACAGAACTCGAGAAGTTCATCCAGGAAGCACCAGATGATCCTGATGCAGAACGCGCAAAGTCACTCTTGTCAAAATTGCGCAACGTAAAATAGTATCGAGTTGCGTGAGAAATAGAAGCCAGACCTGGTCAAAGGTCCGTCAAGCTCAAAGCCCCGGACATCCGACTGAAGTCAGGATGTACAGGGCTTGGAGGGTCACGAAAGGTCCTACCGAACAAAAGAACTTTCGCTTCTCGAGCGGAGTTTTAGTTAGCGAATATGCGGCAGTGCCAAATCCGCATAGTTGTTATAGACAGGACGTCGCGAGAAGCTGCGACTAATTCTTCGCTCCGACGTTTTTCCATCGCTGATGGAAGACATACGAGTTGCTTTGTCTTGCATTCCAGCGTGGTTATACCCCGACATTCCTGGACCGGTTGTTCCCACTCCGTTGCTGAGAGAATTATCCGAACCAACGGTAGTCGAGTCGTATATTTGTCCTGCGAGCGCTGGTGCGGCCAGTATCAGCGCGGCGGATAGCCCTAACATGGTTGACTTGAAGTTCATTTTGAAATCTCCTGAAAAAATAGCTTTAAGACCTTATGCTGTTGTGAAGTTGTTCACCGGTTACATTGAGAATCCGCCTGGCACCACTGCAACAGACGAAACTTTTTCAAGTGTCACAGTTGCTGTTTGTCCGCAAGCGATGCTGCATCCATTGTCTTTGCTCAAGACCATCGCAGTCACTGCACCACTACCTGTGCCCAGTCCGATGAGTGCTGGGACTCTCGTACCGGTCGTTGAGTTAGCAGGCATTCCAATGGTTGCCACCGGATGAGGTGCCGCAGAGATTGCCTGATAACGAGTTCCGCTCAAAACGGCGTTCAGTGGCATTACGGTTCCAGATGGTGTACGTAAGGTGTTGATGCGCACCTGATAGATACCCGGTTGACTCTCGATTACGTTGCCGAGAAGCACGGAATTAGCAGGAATGAAATAGTTTCCTACAGGTACATTTTGAATTACTTTGCCCGAAATAGATTGTCCTGGAGTCAGGCTTGATGCTTCAAGGGCTTGATTGAATGATACCGGTAATGCAGTTCCTTCCGGAGCAAAAATTGTACGTTCGAAAGCGATTTTACTTCCTTCCAATTGATTAGGTGTTTTCAATGTTGCTATGTAATCTTGCGTTTTCTGTGAGTCAGAAAGCGCATCTCGTAGTTGGTTCGCCCATTTGTCCGCTAAATTATCTGGCGATAACCCTTCAGCGTTAGCGCTGTTTTCGTCGGCGGTAGCGATGTAATGTCCACCGAGCTCAAGGGTGAATGCTCCGTTTCTTTTGATAGCGGATACACAGTTCGGTCCTGGATTTTGTGAAACGAAAAGAGCGTTATCTAAAGCATCTTGGGCTTGCCAGGCGCGTTTCTCGGGCAAGAAACCACCGGCGGAGCCTTTGATTGAGAATACAGGTTGACCGTTAAATGTAACGGAGTCCCCCTGATTGAAGCCGGCAAATGCTGCGGAGCCAGTCATAGCGGTAAGTCCTACGGTTGCCGCGATTTGTCTAAATGTCTTTCTGAATGTCATGGTTGTTACCCTCTTTAAAATTTGAGAATGAATAATTTGCATGTGATTTCTGAATTCGATTACATGCCCTGGTTAAAACGTGCACTGGCGAGCTCACTGCTCGTTGGTGCAGCACTGTTGACCGCGATTGTCGAAGTAGCACTCAATTGAAGTGTCATCCGTTCTCCGGCTGGAATGAACAGGTCGGAGTGGGGGCTCAACATCAATTTCGGGAAGCCTTCTTGTACATCGAAGTCCTCTTCCAAACCGCGCCATGCACCAGCTATGACACCAGGGAATGCCTTCGGAGTAACAGTCTTAGTTTCCGTCGTGGTCGTGGTGGTGGTCAACAGTTCCGAGCCACCAGTACCACTGAGTGCTACGCCTTGATTCACATCAACGTAACGTTCAGCCTTTACTCTTTTATCCATTGCAGGCTGCAAAGGATTGATCGTTACAGCTCTCCATGAGTTGACGCCACCGAGAATGTGTCCACTTATTGGAATTTCTGCGCCGTCAGGTGTTTGTAGGGCAAAGAAGTGCGGCATCAGTACATGGTGACCGCCATAATTGTTTGGATTATTTGGTTCGGCATCTACCATCTCACCAAGAGCAACAGTACCTGCGGGCAGGTAGGACGCGAAACCAGGTCCCAGAGGAACGTCTGTTACCAGAGCGGCTCTGACCGGTGCTCCGAGACATGCATCAGGGATGCTGAGGTCATTCTGCAGCGCAACGGGTAGGTTGGTGCCCCATGGCAAAACGGCTACATCTGTTCTATTTAGAACTGTTTTGGCGGTCGAAGCTGTGTTGTATTTGCCGGTGAGCATGGAAATATATTTGTCCATCATCGCACTGTCCATCATGCAGTGACGAATTGTATTGGCCCATCTTTCAGCAAGCGCTTCCTGCGAGATACCTTCTCTGATGGCACTATTTTTGTCTGCGGTAACGATGTAGAAATTGTCCAGCGTGACAATGGGATTATTGTTTTGGAATGCAACGCGCACAGCTTGAGGACTACGATCTTTTGCTGCTACCAGTGCATTGTCCAGATTTCTTTGAACAATAGAAGCTCTCTGGCATGCTGTTTTGCCATCTGCATTAGCATCTATCGAAAAGAGCGGACCGCAAGCCATAATCTGTGTGGTTTCAATTGCTGTATCGCATTTTGCAGCAGGCTGAAGTGACAGGCTGATGGCAAGAGATATCGCTGCTAGTGACAAAGCCTTGAGGCTTATTTTTGTATTCTTTTCCATGGTATCGATGACCCCCGATAGGTATGTGTATTTCGTAGGCGTAAATTTCCTACTCTCTTTACTGGTACTACCTGCTTTACTGGTACTACTTGTCTGTTTTGTGTTTTCAGTCGACACTGCTCGACCGACACGGCTGTGTCGATTTCATTGATTGCGCACAATTGCTAAATTTTCTTTTTTTGGTTAGTGCCTTCTTGTGATGGGTCGGACGCACCACTTTTTTTAATTGTTCCTTCCGCTGAGCTACGGCATTAGGGATAAACCCGATCGTGGCTTACTCAACCGTCTTCGTTGGTGTCAACTAAAGTTGATAAAGTCAGCGTTTGCGATGTTGAGTTTCTGTTGCATATTTTTCTTTTGATATTACGGAAAGTATTACTGGATAAGTTAGTCGAAGTTGTTTTTTTTGAGGAATTCAGCTGTACCATTCGAGTAATGAACCATCTCGCGAGCGCGTTTTGATGTCACTCCACGGCTATCGAATCTGCACGGATTGAGCTTACGTTGTATGGTGCCACCAGAGGTTACCGAAAGAATGGGTCCAAAGCCCCGTACTTAAGGACGGCTCTGGTCCTTGATGTATTATCTCAAAACTTCCATCGGTGCACCACCAACCGAAGCAGCAAAATAGCTAGG
>Ga0182030_10023875_pt1 | contig 11274 bp, 14 predicted proteins | sample 812S3MmetaG_FD_121299 | JGI IMG/M metagenome (GOLD analysis project Ga0182030, IMG submission 121299) | Permafrost microbial communities from Stordalen Mire, Sweden - 812S3M metaG (Illumina Assembly) | ecosystem: Environmental > Terrestrial > Soil > Wetlands > Permafrost | place: Sweden...
CTTGACCGCAAGGCGCTCGCCCGCCTCGTGTTTTCCTCGACAGCTGCGCGCGCGACACTCGAGGCAATCACACACCCACTCATTGCGAGTCGCACTTCAGAATACGCTGCCGCTTTGGAATCTCGGGGAGAGCCGATCGCGTGCTACGAGGCGGCGCTCCTCGTCGAGAGCGGGATTGCGGACCGATATCGACCGCTGGTGGTCTGCGCGTGTCCCGAGACTCTACAGCTCACGCGTTTGCAGGCGCGCGATGGATTGAGCGAAAACGAGGCTTTCGCACGAGTGCGAGCTCAGTTGCCGCTCTCCGCGAAGATCGCAATGGCTGACCACGTGCTCGCAACCGACGGAAGCATGGACGACACACGAAGGCGCGCCGATGAACTCCTGGCGCGACTATGCCGCCAATGGAACGTCGACCCGGCGAGGTACGGATTGTAGACACACGATAATGTGAACACCCATGGAGTGAACTAAGGATCCCTGGTTTCCCCATATGCCGCCACTCTCGTTCGCCCAAATTCCCTCCTAAGTACGAGCGAGAGAACCTCGCCGAACGCGCGATCCGACCCCGCGTGCACGACATCGAACGGAACGAGCACGTAGACGTCTCCTGGACGCATCACGCTCGGACGCTTAGGGGCTCCGGGAGCCGATAACTCGTCATAGGAATAGCGAACCAACCCGTCTAGCGAGAACAGGAGACCGGCCGCAAAGGCTTCCGCTGGCATCGAACGGAGTCGAGCTCTCCAGTGGTCGACCAGGCTCGCTCGATCCCCTTTCGGCGTGTCGAGATCGACGGCATCCGACGTCAGAAGCGCCCGAAGCCCATCGATCGACTTTTGCTTCCAGGCATCGTTCAGAGCGATGATGACCGCGAGCACATCTCGCAGCGGCATCGGTTCCCGGAGCGTCACGACCCCACTCGCCTCGGCCTTGTCGACGGGGCTCGGAATCGCTACCTGAGGATCTAGCGCGACTCCGTCTGGATGATGCCGCGTGCCCGCGTCATATCCATGTGCATCCGTCGCTGGGTCGATCGCTGAAACAACGGGAGCCCGATTCGCACACCCTGCGATGAACATCCAGAGAATCAAATCACCGCGGTTCACGGGCACCAAGCGATCGGGTCAGGCAGCCTCGACGCGCGGAGCCTCGTCGCGCGACAGGGTGACGATCGCACAGTCGGTCACTGGTTTCCAGCGCCCGCTCGGCGGATCCACGTCGAAATCGCTCGCGATGAGACTGAAGTGCATGCGACCAAGCTCGGGAATCTTCCGCCGCAGCTGCGGATCATCGCCGAGAACCATTTCAGCGTCCGAGCGACCGCTCAGCACTCGCAACCGCATGGCTGCGTCGCTCCGATGCACCGCAACGAGCCACCCGCCATTGGATACGAGCATGTTGAGCTGAGCCGGTGGTTCGCCCGCCTCGATCGCGAGTCCGTCGACAACGGAAAGGCAGGAGCGCAGCGCAGACACAATCAGCGCCGGCTCGACCCGTTCGTTTCCGAGGCGCCCCGCTTCGTGGATGAACGATAGAAACACGTAAAAGATGACTTCCGCGTCACCATCGCCCCGGATGCCACTCCGCAGGAACTCGGGAACTCGTGCGATGAGACGATCTCGCACTCCCTCGAACTGAATCGGAGCTCCAGCCTGCGCAAAAAGCCACTGCCGATAGCGATAGGGATGCGTATTTTCTACTTGGAGGCCGCCAGGCGATGCTTGACGCACGTGGCCGATGACCAGATCGGAACGAACGTCAGCCGCCAGACCAGCGATGTCAATCTCTTGACGGTCATCGGTGGGCCGGTGCTTCATGAGGACTTCGTCGCCCTGGTAGAAGCCGAACCCCCAACCCAAGGCCGGACCCGTCGACCGCACACGAAGAGCTTCGCTCTCGACAGCAAGCACGCGGCTGGCGATGTCCGGTCGGTTGCCAATGATTCCAATTAGACGAGCCATTCACTACTCCGCGACGGATCGACATCCGCGTTCGAAACTATTCGGCTCTGTAATTCGCGGGCTCGCAAACCCCTGGCGAACCGAAGCGCTGACCAAGGCGCCACGCGAGAGATTTGCGCGGTGCCGAGTTCCTTCACCCATCATCATACCATCAGACGTAAGGCGCATGCGGCCCGGATCAAGACGTCACCCAACGATTGCGACAACATGCACTGCCAAGTTCTCTAGCAAGCGGTGCGCCGTCTTCTGTGACGGGCACGCAACCCGGCGTGGGAGTATGATGTCGAAACCCGAGGAGCGGAGAACTTGGCCAGCAGGTGACCGGTTGTGTAATCCCAGGGGTGCGAGGGGCAACCATGAACGACCCCGGTGGCATTCGCCATCTTGACCAACTTCAAGAAAACGACAGCGTGCAGAGGGTGCCTCGAAGCGTCGCGGCAATCCTCGTCGCGCTCGGTGCGACCTGTATCGTCCTGACGGGAATCTCTCTCGGCGGACGTGTGAGTCAACCGACTCCAGCCAAGGCGGATCCGCTCGGCGATCTGGTAGCGAGGCGAGCACGTGCGATGGCAGCCGCGAGCTCGAGCGTTGACCTTTCGCCGCGAGAGGTGACGTTTCCGCAGATTCTCAGTGACACCGAGAAGCCATCGACCGCGCTTGCTGCGCTACGCTCGCCACAAGGCGCGCCAGCACCCAGCGCAACCGCGTTGCCTCCGCCAGCGACCGATCGATTGCCCGTGACGCCACTGCCCGCCCAATCGATTCTCGAGGCGACGCCCGTCATCACCCGACCGCGCGATACGCTCACGCGCGCAGCCAATGTAGCCGGACAGATCGACACGCCAGCTCAGTCGAGCGATACCGCCGCAGCGGGTCACGACGGCGGGTTCCAGCTTCAGGTGAGCAGCTTCGCGACGCCGGCAGAGGCCAAGTCATTCGCGGACCAACTCCGCGCGCGCGGCCACAAGGCGTACGTTGTGGAAGCGCACGTTCCCGGGCGAGGAACCTGGTATCGCGTGCGAATCGGACCCTTTGCGAACCAGCACGCCGCGTCCTCGTATCGCACGGCATTCGAAGCCCGAGAGCACGTCGTGCCTTTCATCGTTCCACCCGACAAGCCCGAAAAGCCCGATTCCACGAAATAGCTTCTGGCTGGGTGCTTCTGGGCGAATCCATCGGGGAAAGATTCTCGGTTGGCGTCATCTCCAGCGAGTCCGAGCGGCGCAATCGAGTCGAGATCCCCGGGGCATACGCTTCGTCAAGATCGCTAGCAATCCGCCGTTCGTACTCCAGGTTGGCGCGTGTCTCGCATACATGCGTTGAACACGGAGACCGATATTATGAATATATCCAACACTAACCTATACGCAGGCATCTCACCCACAACGACGGTGGGGGGCACAGCCGCGGTCAGCTCGACGCTCGGTTCCGGTTCTATCGCACCTTCCGCGGCCGGCGCCAGCTCGGCGACAATATCGCCAGCGGGACAATTGTTCAGCCAACTGCAGAGTCTTTCGCAGTCCAACCCGACGGCATTCAAGGCCGTGGCATCTCAGATCGCTTCGACATTTCAGAATGCGGCCAGTCAAGCGACCGGTACTGAAGCGCAGTTCTTATCCAACCTCGCAAACCAGTTCACGCAAGCGGCTCAGACGGGAACAATGCCGTCGCCCCAGAGTTCGCAGTCCAGTCAAAGCCAGCCATCGACGCAGACCGCGCAAACGGTGCAAGAGGTTCAAAGCACCCAGCCTGGCCAGAGCAGCGCGACCGCGGGAGCTCACCATCACCACCATCATCATCACGGCGGTGGAGGCTCGTCGTCGGGTCAGACGAGCGGCGTGCAGCAAGCGTTTCAGGACGCACTTAGCACTCTCCAGCAGGCTGTTAGTGCGTCGACATCCACATCGTCCGCGACGTCAGCGACGTCCAGCTGACGCACACATGTCACCCGCGTGACGGAGAGCCTCACCCCGTATGCCAGGGATTGAGCTAGGCGATACGCTGCGAGAACAGTTCTGGCTCGAGTCGCGCGTCATCGAACGAGCTTCGAAATGGCCTTGAATTCGTCCGATCCTGCCCTCCGAAGCCAGTCGAACACTATGCTTTCGGTGGGCATGACGGCTGCGCCGGCTCGCTCGCTCAGCGCGAGGCCTCGTTCACAGTGCGCCGGATTTCGAGAGGCGACAGCATCGCTCGCGACTCGCACATCGATCCCCCGATTCGCGAGCTCGCGCGCCGTCTGAAACACGCAGACATGGGCCTCGATCCCCACTAGCACCACCGATCGCGGCGCAAGCTTGGCTAGCTCCTCGTCCATGGCAGGTTCGCCACACGCGTCGAAAGTCATCTTCTCGATCGGTTTGACACCGAGCGAGGCGAGGGTCTCACCGAGGGGGGAAACCGTTGCGCCGAGACCCTTGGGGTACTGCTCGGTAGCGAGCACCGATATGCCGAGCAGACGGGCCGTCTCGAGCAAGATGAGCGTGTTCTTGACGAGCATGCTCGCCGCACTCGAGGGCATGGCCTCGACGAGCCGCAACTGAACGTCGACGACGAGAAGAAGACTGGACTCGCGCTCGAGAGCTCGCATACCGAACTCATAGCCTTGCGGAAGCCGAGCCGCTTCGGGATTGATCGGTTCAGGGCCCGCGTTTCCTCCCTGAAACATACTCGAATCGGCGGAGGTACCTTTCGGGACACCACGGGTTAGGGTATCGAAGCAGCTGCCGTCGGACCTGGCGGGCGCGATGGGAAGTCGCATGGATCCACGGCGCTGGGCGATCACTCGAAAGCGGGGCATTATCAATGGACGATGAACGCTATAAGGGTTGATGCGACGGTTGATGAAGCGGTCGCCCGCGCGATTCCCGCTCTGCTTCCACTGCTTGGCAAGCGCGTCGAACTCATTGCGCTGGACGCTTCAGCACCCGCGGGGCCACTACTCCGACTGACAGTCGACGAGCTACTCTGTTCGCGCATGGCTCTTCCTCCGGGAATCGAACCTCTTTCCAACGACGACATTGATCGGGCGATTGCCGACGGCGCGCTCGGTCGATGAAATCGTTCGACACGAACGTGGCGATTCGCCTGTTAGTCATGGACGATCCCGCGCAGTGCGAGCGCGCCGCACGGGCGTTTCGACAGGCCATGGAAGATGGCGGAGCTTTCTTCTCCGCGACGGTCCTCGTCGAGACGGCATGGGTCCTTCGATGCGCATTCAAGCTGGATCGGATCGCGACCGGAAGAGCCATTCGGAATCTTATCAACACGGCAGGCGTGACGATCGAGCGGGACGCAATCGTCCGTCGGGCGCTCGACGCGTTCGAGGTCGGCCAGGCCGATTTTTCTGACTACTTCATTCTGGAGTCATCTCGCGAAGCGGGTGCGGTTCCGGTGATAACATTCGACGAGCGATTCGCCCGCAATTCGGATGTGGAGCTGGTGCAGCGCGAGTGAGACGTTTGCGTGCTATCCCGTTATGTTCAAACATTCGAACTGCGAGAGCCATGCAGCGCGATCGTAGAGTATGTTCGGCCGCACACTTTGCAGCGGGCGAGCCCCTCCGTGGTCCCGTCGTAGTAGTCGAGCTGGACGATGTCGAAGGGAGAGGCAGCGCGGCTGCGGATCGCCTGACAGCAAGATGCGTCCTTCGCGTTCAAGGCGACCTCCCGAAGAGGGTGTTGAACTCCAACGCGACGCCCTCGGTTACAGGCTTTGGCAACGTCAGGGTGATGTGATCCGGGGCTCGCAACGTTGGCGTCGGGATGAGTCCAAAACCGGACGCGAGTACGGCGTCGCAGCTAGCTTCAGACTCGTCGAAGCCCCTGGGGCTGGCGCGAACCGACACGCCGTGCAGACCCTTGACCTTGTTGATCCCGATCCCTCCACGGATAGTTTCCGCTTTGGTGGGTTCGCCTTCCAGTATGATAGCGGGCTCCCATTCCGCGCATCCCGCCGTGTCCACGAGCATGTTCGTCGCCGATGCACTCGCCCCGGACGGCGTAACCGTCATCTGCACGCGGTTGCCATCCGCGTCGTACTGATGCGACACAGTGGCTCCCGAGGTCATCGCCACCCCAGCGAGTCGATTCTCGTAGTCCCACGTATACGCCGCTTCCCCCGACTTTGAGGTGACGTTGCCGTCCGCGTCGTAGGCGTAGCTGGTCGTGTTCTCCGTCGTCATCCGGTCGCGCGTATCGTACGAGTACCTGACCGTCGCCGCTGCCGACCCCGCCGTCATCTGCTCGAAACATAGTTTGCGACGGAATGCCGAACATCGTTCAGTAGGGACCGATGCTCGAGCACTGAACAGGATGAAATCGAGTGCAATAGCAATCGTGCCATTATGTCTTGACGTGCGACGCGGTTCGTCGGTGGGGAGAGTAGGCGGTGAAGCGCGACCAGGAAGGTCTGGTCTGAAGGGAATGAAATGGCGAGAAACTCATAAAATTCAGAATGCTGTCGAGCGGGTTCGAAACCCGCCCAGCGAAGGGCCGAGCCCGTCCAGCTGGGAGCGAGATTTGCGCAAGGTGCGGTGACGCCGCTGGCGATACGCAGTCACTCGAGCGAGTTGGCCGCGGAAGAACCAGCCACGAAAACTGAGTCAGTCCGGGCGCCAAGCATATTTCACTACTAACTCATAGCCTTGCGGAAGCCGAGCCGCTTCGGGGTTGATCCGCGCAGCGTGCGGGCTCCAGAGCGATCACGGAATCGACTCATTCTGACGGATTGGCGTTGTCGCGACAATCTATGGACAGGGAAAGCTAGCGGCTGGGCGCAAGGCGCCGACGTGACTCTGCGACTCCACGGTCGCGGTACGGTCTGCGGCTCGCGACCGACCCACACGAGAAGAGGACGCCATGGATTCGATAAACACGACAAGCAGTCGACTTCGTTGCAGACGGGCCACGCCGTGGGGGTTCTTCGTGATTGCCGGACTCGGCGCCGCGACCGCCGGATGCGGGGGACACGCGTCCTCCGATTCGTTGAACTCGGGTGACTCGTCGACAACCGATCGTGGCCAAGGTGGCGGGTCCGAAGCGGGAGTCAACCTCGATACCTCCCCCAGCGGCCACTCCGGGGCGTCCAGTGGTCTCGATGGATCAGCTGCAACCGCCGATGCCGCCACGGGCATGGACACTTCGACGACCGAGTCGTCGGCCAGCAGCGGCGATGGCGGAGGCCCTAGCGAGGACGACGTCTTCGTCGCAGGAGACGTCGCAGTTCCAGGATCGCCAACGGTCGGAGCGGACGGGTACATCACGCTCGATGCCGGCGCCTATGTCCTGGTCGGTTACGTCGCTTCATCCGTCGGAGGATCCTCGTCGTCGATTGCGCTGACATACGGCTCGACCTCCTATTGCGCATCGGGGACCGTTGGGGCCAACAGCACCTATCAGTCGTGGGCTTCCACCGGATTCAATGTCGACCAATCCCGATCTGCGACGGGCGGTGCCGCGAGCTCGATGTTGCTCTCGGCGAGTTCAATCACGCTCACGTTCGCCAACCCCGCGGGTTCCCAGCTCGAGATTGAGCTGCTCGACAGCAGCTACCACCACTGGTGCTACGATCTAACGAATGCGAAGAGTCCTGTCACCATTCCCCTCTCGAGCTTCAATTCGATGTGCTGGGACAACAGCGGAACCCCATTCGTTTCGGGCACGGCCATCCAGTCGATCAACCTGAATGTCCCGGGAAGCGCAACGGCCACGACGCCGTTCCACTTCTGTTTTCTTGGGTTGACCATCCAGCCTGCCGCGGATAGCGGAGCGCCTGACGCCCAGGCAGGCGTCGACGCAGCAGCCGTCGATGCAGGAACAGAATGAGAGCGAGGCCGACGATCGGGTCGCACGCGATGTCATCTGACGATAGCGTATTTCTGCTACGGGCAACCGACGGTTGCCCTAGGGTCCCAAACGATCAACGATTACGACTGCCCTCTCGATTTGCGGGCGATGACCTGTCCGCACGTACACCGGCGAGCTTCGATGATCACGTCGTCTGGCCACATGGTGATGAACTCACGAACCCGATCGTTTTCGACTCGATCCACGAGCGCCAGTGCCTGCCACGCCGCCACGTCGTGAGCCCTGCCGCACAGACTACACGATGGACGTCCGCTTTCTCGCGACATGTGAATACCCGGCAGTTCAGGGCGCCCTCGGCGCTCGTCTCCGCATGCGTCTATCCCTACGAGAGAGCCCGTTTTCGGGTCCCGAACGAAGGCGGGAGTCATGGCACGACAGCCATTCAGCCCGGATTGGATCCGGTCTGCGTTTGATTCTCCGTACCCATCGCGCACCTTACGTGCTTGGCGAACCCTTGCCACCTCGAATGGTCCCTACCTCCGTGATGTCGATGGCCCGGGTGGTGTCCCTTCAGCAGCATGTGGCTCAAGACTAGAAGGCCCACCGCTTGCCAAAACGTGACCACCGGAAGTCCAAATATGGCAGGCATGAGCCAATTCCATAGCCACATCACAGGAAACCCGAGCGCCAGGCAGAGCGCCGAAATAGCAGTTATCCCCATGGTCACCCATCCAACAATCTTGAGCACTTTCATGATTCTCTCTCCTTTTCGTCGTCCTCATTCCGAGAAATAAAGCCTCTTCCGCGCAGTTCGTTTCGGATCGCGTGGACCGCTCGCTGCTTGCGCGCCATCAGTGTCCCCATGGGTGTTCCGGTCTGAGCGGAGACGTCTTTGAAGGTTCTGCCTTCCAGTACGCTTTCGACAAATGCAAACCGAACGGGATCCTCCAAGTGGTTGACCGCGTCCGCGACGGCGATCACCAGCTCCTGTCGATCGACGAGCTCCTGCGCATCTGGCACGTCGTCGAGAAGGGCGGTAAGTGCCGCTTCTTGGTCGTCGCGGCTTCGTACATCCTGACGTCGCAGGATGTCGACACACCGCCTTCGAACGAGAGTGTACAGCCAACCGCCGACGTTCTCGACAACCGCCAGCAAATGCGGCGCGCCAAGGACTGCGACCATCGCGTCTTGGACAGCATCTTCGGCATCGGCCTCCGAACTGACGAGCCTTCGGGCTGCACGAGCGAGCGCCACGCCGTGTTCGCCGAATAACTCGGCGACGTCTTGTGCGTCGATCTCGACCATCACAGTCTAGTCGTCTTACCCGAGGGTTCTATTGTCCCCCGACGAACTTTTGCCGACAACCGCACGGATTCCAAAGCTCCCGTCAGTGTCGTCCCCCTGGATCGACGCGCTTTTGTTCTATTGGACGTTGCCGCGCGCAGAAAACGTGGTCGGAACAGGCGAAACGGGTGAACGGCGAGCCACTCTCTCGTGCGGCTCGGGCGCCACGCCGAGTCCGTGAACTATCCATTCATGGACAGCATAAATGGCTGGTGTCAAGGCCAGGGCTACGATGAACTTGATGACGTATTCACGTCCGATTTTGGAGCCAATGAAGTCATAGCTCCAGCCCGCCGTGATGCGTCCGAACATCAGGTTGATTGTGACGGTATCGACAGCCTGGCTAAAGACGGTGGACCCAGTGGATCGCAGCCAAAGGTGCCTAGAGGCAGTCATCGCCTTGAACATCCGAAATATGTGAATATCGAGAAACTGCCCGACGAGATATGCAACCATGGAGGCGACAAATAGATTTGTGCTGCCACCGAACACCTTGGCAAACTCGGTCTGCGTAAAGTAGGACGCGGGATCGACCGGCAAGAGCGTCGTCAATTGAAGCAGACCCCACGCGAGGACGGCCATGTAGAAACCGAGCATCGTCAGAAATCGGGCTCCCCGACGACCATAGAAGTCGTTGACGATGTCCGTGAGGACGAACGTCACTGGAAACGGAATGATCCCTACCGATATCGGCCCGAACGGCGTGCGGATGATCTTGCCGCCGATGATATCGCCCAAGAGCAGACACGCGACAAAGATGACGCAGAGATAGATAAAGAGCTTTTGTTGATGAGTGAATCCAGCGAGCGACCCGGCGTCATCGGACTCGTGCACAGTGGAGGTGACGGCCATCTTAACAAGGAGATGGTCCCGATCGAACGGATCGACAAGGTGGACCGGTTTCGATTTTAGAAGCGGTCGCGACCGCACCAGGCTACTGGCTCACCTACCCGAAGATTGAACGAAACTTCTCGGGCGAACCGAACATCCAATCCGACTCCACGATTGCCGAATCCCCCCAGCCCGTCCGAGGAATAGCCATGTCCGTCTTCGTCGTCGCAGGTGCCACTGGTCACGTTGGTTCCGTAGTTGCTCGCGAGCTGCTGGCTTTGGGCCATCGCGTCCGCGCCATTGTCCGCAACGTCGAAAAGGCCAAGGGCCTTGCCGCCCAAGGTGCAGAGCTGCTCGCGGGTGATCTGGCCGATCTTGCGTTTCTCACGGGTGCCCTGCGTGGCGCCGATGGGGCCTTTCTGTTGTTGCCGCCCGCGAACGACGCTGCTGACGTTCGAGCTCTGCAGGATCGCGTGGCCCACGTCGAGGCCAGTGCGGTCACCGAGAGCGGCGTCCGTCACGTCGTGATGCTATCTTCGTGGGGCGCCGACAAGTCTGCGGGCACCGGCCCCATCGTTGGGCTCCACGTGCTGGAAGCAGCGTTGCGAAAGACGGGAGTGCTTTCTACTTTCCTTCGTGCGGGCTCGTTCACGGAAAACCTGCTCAGCATGGTTCCTGCCGCTCAGCACCAAGGCGTACTGCCGAACTTCTTTCCGCCCGAGTACAAGCTCGCAACGATCGCCACGCGTGACATCGCCGCCGTGGCAGTTCGGTCGCTGCTGTCCCCGCCGAAGGCGACCGAGGTCGTCTATGTCCTCGGAGTCCACGAATACAGTGCCATCGACCAGGCCGCATACCTGTCGAAGAAGCTTGGGAAAGAGATCAAGCTGCTCAATCTGCCTGTGTCGGCAGCGTCGGGTGCGATCCAGCAGGGCGGCGTGGGTGCGTCGATGGCGAACCTTCTTCAGGAGATGTACGAAGGCGCGATGAAGGGCCTGCTCAGCCTAGAGCCGGGCCATCGGGTGGAAAAGGGATCGACAACGCTGGAGCAGGCGCTAGGTCCATACTTCGCGAAATAGCTGACGTGTCGTTCGCCGCCTGGCGAGCGCAGGGGGGCGGGGCGCGTGCGTGCTGTCTGATAGTCTCCCATGGCAGACGGAGCGAACCGTATGGAAGCCATGAATCCACGAGAACGGCAACAGCTCACGCTGTCGATGATCGTGAAAAATGAGAGCAGGGTGATCGCGCGCTGTCTGGAGTCGGTGCGCCCACTTGTCACTCAATGGGTCATCGTGGACACCGGGTCGACGGATGGGACCCAGAAGATC
>Ga0182030_10023881_pt1 | contig 11272 bp, 9 predicted proteins | sample 812S3MmetaG_FD_121299 | JGI IMG/M metagenome (GOLD analysis project Ga0182030, IMG submission 121299) | Permafrost microbial communities from Stordalen Mire, Sweden - 812S3M metaG (Illumina Assembly) | ecosystem: Environmental > Terrestrial > Soil > Wetlands > Permafrost | place: Sweden...
AGTTATATAATTATAAAATATAGTATATAAAACTTTGAAATTTAATATAATCTTTTTTGTAGAAAGTTTATTTGTAATAGTATTAAAAACTATTTAAATATTTTTTTTAATACTAATATACTTTATAGTATAAATTAAAAGTTTTTAAAGTTTAAATCTTTTTTATTAAGAAATAATAAATTTATTTATAAATAAAGTAGATAGTAGAAATTGGAGTAGTAAGCTAAGCAGAGTAATTAACTTTTAGGAGTGGTTGGCTACTATGGGGTCCGACTTCTTTGAAGAAGAATGAATATGCTGATACTGTATCAGTTGAAATGATGGGAATCGAAAACTAGCTGACCCCGCTTAGCGCATGCAAACAATAAAGACTTGATTAACTGGAAACTTTGAAGTATGGGAGAAAACAATTCATATGATAAAATTACCACCTGTGGCGCCACCATCCTTGTCATTGAACCCGACGAAGCTCGATTATGCGCCCACTCCTACCTCCTCCAAAGCGCCTCGAAAGTTTTCAAAGCAACGCCTGGGCCTCTCTATAGGGAAGGTCAACGCTCTGGCCTAACTGGCTCAAAGAAAGAGATTCCGTTGCCTGAAGATGACGCGGATGCTATGAATATCATCTGCGCCGTGATACACCACCGTAACGACATGGCATGTCCATCACCTAACCTTCCACGACTCAAATCGATAATCAAGATGGTGAATGCCATAACCAGGCACTATTGAAAACCTTGGCGAATAGTGATTGCCCTCATAATAATTAAATAATATAGTCCCTTTAATAGGAAATCCTTTGCATAGTTCAAAACTCAACTTTCGTCCGCGTCGCGTTGTCTGATCATTACCACCAACTCTTCCATTGAGCAACCATCCATTAAGCACCTGTTCATCAAGCAACCCCTTCTGATATACATGACCCCTATCCCTTCAAACTCTCAGTACGAACAATGACCGCAGTAATTACAACTCTCCATCGAACATGCCGTATAATCCTCCTTCTTATCCCAATCATACTCGTCATCGTCCAAAGCATCAATAATCTTTTCATCAAGAGGCACCCCTTTCTCAATAGGATTGTGCTCAAGACCTACGGCCCCATCAACGGAGCAATTTCCGAGAGCTACACCAGTAGATTCCGCCCGATCACCTTGATCAGCCCACTGTGCAGCAAGATCATTGGGCAAGACGGAGGCCACTCCTTCGACTTGCTCCCTCAGTTCCAATCCAAGCCCATATCGATACCGGACTTCCAGCTTTCGTCCCGGGGTAGCCTTAACAACGTCCGCAATCTTTTTGATAAGACCGATCAATTTACGCACGTCTCCCTTGTTATCGCTCTCCCACCTTGCGACATCTGGTTTGATGTTGCGGACCGTGACTTCTTCTGATCTGAAGAGGCCATAGTCGTGGTACGCGAGAACGAAGAATGGAATCTGGCGGATCCAAAGGCGGGGAATTTGGTCGGATACCGTGGTGTCATGGTGCTTCTTTTTGATTGAGCGCGTCTTCAGATCGAAAACTGCAGACTGAGGTACAGATCCTTGACCTCGAATGACCTTTAGGCTGTCCGAGTTCTTGGGCGTGTGCGCACTGATGGTGTTTCCTGCAAGGGCTGACACAAGAAAGTCTTCATTTAACTCCCGATTTGCCGAGCTGGCATACGTCTTTTTCGCTGCAACTTTCTCTGCAAGATAGCCGTCCGCTTCAAATCGGATGATTGTGTTGAGATGACCAAGCTGGTAGCGGATGATGCGTTGATGAGTATCAGAACTCTGGAGGTCGGCATCCCAGGTAGTGTTCGCTTCAGGGAAACTATGCCCATAGCCACGAATGTCTGCAATCACTTCCTTTGGCGAGTTCTCTCTTCGGATCAAAAAGACTGTCTTACCCACCACCTCAACTAGGAATCGAAATGGCTTCTCGGTTTCGACATTGCGGGCGAACCTGAGCAAGTTTCCAAAAGTACTTCCGCAACCGAAGACGTCGACTTCCTGGGCATTGAAATCAGGGCGCGCTTCGAAGATAGAACGAACGACTGGCTCCATAGGATACGATGGGAAGTATGCAGCGTTTGGGTCTCGATAGTAAGTGCCGTTGGGATTGTCTTCCGCGAGCTTAGTCGGCCTGGCTGTGGGCGTCCACTTTGGAGGCTTGCCTGCTCTTACGTTAGGGATTTTTTGATGTTACGAGAACTCAAGTTGTGAGAATATTAACCAGGAGTCATGATCGTTGGCTCATTTGCTTTGAGCCAGTTGTACGATGCGACATCTTCTAGGCCTGTGATTTTGGTATCGCTGGATGAGGCTTGATCGGCCTCCAGCTCGCTGTAACGGATGGTAGTCAAGACTGGACCGATTGGCGGTGATGGACTTCTTGGGGTCTCTTGTCCGCTGCCTCGACGTGCAGCACTGTAACCACCACGACCACGACCACGACCACGACCACGACCACGACCGCCAAATCGATCATAACTGCTCGACGAGAACATCTCGTAAATTTTTGCTCTTGCTGGCTTTTGAATCAATTATCGTTCGCGCTGAAGCAAGATTGAGTTTGATGATCGCGGAAGAAAGGCCTCAACTAGCTACTCGTAGCGGCTCGGTCCTGAGACTGAAAGTGGGCGTTTTTGTAGGGTTTGTTGGCACCACATGAGGCAGGCCAATCCCTTTGCTTCTCGGCTGTTGAGCGCGTCGATTTCGATTTCTTGCATTATCTTTGACGGCTAGAGATCCCTATTAGTGGAGAGATGCGACTGTGTAACGCGAGAAGGCAACAGTGCAACCACAACGCCTTGTTCGATGGTTCTAGAATTCCTTCTTTTTTATCCTCTTTGTTTTCGTTTTTGAAGAGAAGCAGAACTGTATTGTAATTGGTGTTCACAGAACTTCTTTTTAGGCTATAATTCTTGGTCATTGACAGCTGAGGAGCTTAGACCGACTACCTGGAAGAAGTAAGCCCCCACTTGAAAAGAATGTACGGAACTCTTCTTAGCGTCGAAATCCCGTTTACCTGCTCTTTACACTGGTCGAACCTGTTTACAAGGCTCACATCGGAAACAAGACCCCTACCGGGAATATACCAGTCGATCGAGAATTGTTTGAAAATTTTTGAGGCTACATCACAAGATTTATCGCTACTGTTAGCTAGAGGTACGTCAAGCATTTTCTCTCAACCACGATTTACCAGCAACATGTTCTGATTTATCGCTGACTGACCACTGTTTTAAGACTCCACTACTCCCTACAAGGTCACTAGTGGCACACAACTTCTTCTCCTTGCGGTATTCTAATGGCATTCAACGGAGATCGAGCGGTCCAATTGAACAAGTTCCTTGGATCCATTGCATTTGGGAAATCCTCTATCACTAGTGCTGATCGTGCGAAGCTGTTTTTGGAAGCTCTATGCGCACAAGGCGACCGTGTAACTTGTGTGGAGAGACTTTTTGCAAAGCAGCTATCTGTTGACGCACTTCGTCGAGCTCTGAGGCTCGACACGTCCATCAACTACATCAACCAATCCATTGCAGTATTTCTTGAATATATCTCTGACCCTGCCATCAAGCAAATTTCTGGCGGCCAGTTTCTTCAAGATATCCTTGTCATCATTGCTGATCCTCCCACTCTTTGGAACGCCTTGATTGTTTCGCATAAGAATGGCTCTCTCAATGAGAATGCAACACAAGGTTTTGCTTGGCTCCTTTGGGAGCTTCTCTCGATGCCTTCTAATGACAACATCGAAGTAATGGAAACCGCGAAATCTGTAACGAATTCAGGATCTCTTCTGGAATCATCATCCCATGAAACTCGCGTTCTCGGTTACAAAATTCAACACTTCTTGAAAGCTAAAGAAAGTAGCGCAAATGCCAACCCGGACAACGCTGGGCCAGGAGGTCGACATGACAACGACTTCGTTGACTACCGCGAAACAGCAATATTTCCCACTGCAGACGAATTCATGTCGGACACACAACCATTCTACAGACCGGCCAAAGAAATCGCCCAAGCTGAGCCTGAACATCGGGTCGGAATCCACCTGGATAACCAGTTTCGCCTCCTTCGGGAAGACATGCTTGCTGAACTGAGGGATGATGTTCGCATCGCGACTGGCAAGAAGAAAGGGAGACGGTCTCCTGTCATCATTGAGCGCCTCAGTCTTGCTGGAACTGAATGTGGTGAGCCGAAGAAATGGAAGCAATGTGCTTTGAAGCTACACTGCGGACTTGGCATGGAAAAGTTCGCAAAGATGTCTGCTGCCGAGAGAAAGACTTACCTCAAAAGCAATCCACGATCCCTCAAGCATCAATCGTTCGGCTGTTTATTACAAGGAGACCAGATCGTTGCTTTCGCCATCCTGGATAGAGATGAAGCTGGATTGCTTGAAGATCCTCCGGCTATCACCTTGAAGATATGCGGAGACGATGCTTTCAGAACCCTTTTGTTGGCTTTAAAGGGAACAACGCCAGTTGATTATATCCAAGTTGACACTCCGTTCTTTGCCTATGAGCCTGTGCTACGATGTCTTCAAGATATGAAAGATATTCCACTCGCGCAATTCCTCCTAGGGACAATTCCAGACGAGGCATCTCAGACTGCAGTGGCCGTTGACAGCGCATTTGTTGACGAGCTGCGAGCTAAGGGCAGTCCAATCATCCAACGCCTGCTTAGAACGGACCAACCTATCGATCTCGATCAATCTCAGATGGATTCTCTCATCGCTGGACTCGGACAGTCTGTGAGTTTGATACAAGGACCGCCAGGTAAGTTCATCAATTGCGTGCTCTTTCAATCACAACTATTGACATCACCAGGAACGGGCAAGTCTTTTATTGGTGCTTTGATCGCAAAAGCTTTGTACGAGCACACGAGCGAGACTATTCTTGTTCTAAGCTATACCAATCATGCACTGGACCAGTTTCTTGAAGACCTTCTGGACAATGGGATTCCACCGCAGAGTGTCGTTCGACTTGGATCCAAATCTACACCACGTACCGCACCCTTGAACTTATTCGAGAGACAAAGAACTAGTGGCTATAATAAATCTCGCACCGGGTGGGAGATAGTCAACAAATTGGAAAATCTCGTTGAGGACTACCGGACTGAGCTGTCAATTGAGCTCAAATCTTATACCCAGACTGGAGTATCGTGGAAGGATATACTTGCTTACCTTGAGTTCAGCGATGATGATGATCATTTCTATCCAGCACTACTTGTGCCCGATGAGGAAGATGGAATGACTCGCGTTGGCAAGGGTGGAAAGGAAATCAAAGCAGATTACCTCTTTGACAGATGGTCGCGAGGTGAGGATACTGGTATTTTCAAAAAGCACGCCGCGGAACATTATGAAATTTGGGCCATGGACGCGAACTCTAGACTGGAACGTATGAAACGTTGGACTACCGCTCTGTTGGACGAACAAGCGTCCAAAGTCGCCGCTCTACTTTCACGCTACAACAAATATCAGCAGCGTTTGGCACAAGTCCTGGGAGAGAGGACAGCACAGACTCTCAAAAGCATGAGAGTCATCGGTTGCACCACAACAGCTGCCGCCAAGTATGCTTCCGATCTTCGCAATGCCGCGCCAGGAGTTGTCCTGGTTGAGGAAGCCGGCGAAATTCTGGAAAGCCACGTTCTGACTGCACTGTCGCCAAATACTAAGCAGCTCATTCTCATCGGAGATCACAAACAGTTGCGCCCAAAGTATAGCAATTACGCAATCAGTGTCGAGAAAGGCGATGGGTATGACCTCAATCGGTCCATATTTGAACGGCTTGTGCTCGCAAACTATCCCCACACCACACTGTCCAAGCAACACCGCATGTGCCCGGAAATCTCATCTTTGGTCAGGCACTTAACGTACCCCAGCCTTCAAGACGCTGACAAGACACTGAATCGGACACCGGTGCATGGGATCCGAGACCGAGTGGTCTTCTTCAACCACATTTATCCAGAGGTCGATGCCCAAGAGCTTGCAGACCGTCGAGACCCTGAATCGAAGACCAGCAAGAGTAATTCATTCGAGGTTGACCTTGTGTTGAAATGCGTCCGCTATCTTGGGCAACAAGGATACGGGACTGACAAGCTTGTCATACTTACTCCTTATCTCGGGCAGCTGCGCCTCCTTCGCGATCACCTTATGGTAGAGAACGATCCGGTTCTCAACGATCTCGATTCCTTCGATCTTGTTCGAGCAGGTTTACTTTCAGAGGCCAGCGCAAATATCAACAAACACCCTATCAAAATCTCCACAATCGGTATGTCAATGGCTGTTATGTTCCAAAGCCCTCGCTAAACTTCTTGACCTCAGATAACTACCAAGGTGAAGAGAGTGAGATTGTCATTGTATCTCTCACGCGTAGCAACGAAAAAGGCGACATTGGGTTCATGTTTTCGCCTGAGCGACTCAATGTCCTGCTTTCTCGAGCCCGCGACGGACTCATCATGATTGGCAATGCGCAAACCTTCCTCAAGAGTCGCAATGCAGATCAAGCATGGACGCCATTCCTGCACTTCATGAAGGAGAACGGTCATCTATATGACGGTCTTCCAGTCCAGTGCCAGCAGCATCCGCATAAGAAATTCCTTTTGAAGACAGCTCGTGATTTTGACGATGAATGTCCTGATGGCGGATGTTCGGAGCCATGGTAAGTTCGTCTTGCTCGACACCAAGACTCATTTAGCTAATATGAGAAAGCGGAACACAATTAAGCTGTGGTACGCATTACTGCCCTTCCAAATGCCATCAACTGTATGACCACTCTAAGATGGAATGCCAGGCATTGGTTCAGTTTGTCTGTTCACAGAAGCACAGATCCCAGCGCCTTTGCTCAAAATCTCAGGCGGCTTGCACGATTTGTGTAGAGGAAGATCGACAGAGAGAACGCATTCGAAAGCGAAATGCAAAACTCGATGCCGAACGTGATACCAAGAGGGCTGCTTATACACTACAGCTTGCGGAAAATCAAGCTGAGATTGACCACCAGAGACGCATTCTACAAGACCACCGTGAGGCTGAAGACTCGGCCAGGGCACTTGAGCAAAAGAAGCAGGAACTAGCCAAGCTTAAAGTAACAGCAAATAATCTTGAAAACCAGCGACAGTCCTCCACCAAACCACAGGCGACTCCTGCGTCTAAGTCGTCGAGCAAGAAAGTGGCTGTGGAGAACGAAGAAGACTGGTCATCAGCAAAGACGCAGTGGGAGCATTTCAAACGTTACGAAGGTGCAGGCAACGAAGCTCTTGATGATTTGATGGGTATGATTGGCTTGGAAGACGTAAAAGACAAGTTCCTTGCGATCAAGCTGGAGGTGGATACTGCTGTGCGTCAAGGTCTCGATATGTCAAACAAACGCTTCGGAGCTTCTTTGTTAGGCAATCCCGGAACTGGTAAGCAATTGCTATTCCCTTTCTGTACTAAAAATCGAGCTCAATTATTGACACTCGTAGGTAAAACTACTGTCGCTCGGCTCTATGCCAAGTTCCTCACTTCTGTCGGAGCTTTGCCTGGGAGTGAATTTGTCGAGACGACAGGCGCAGCTCTCGCAAATGAAGGGGTGTCGGGCTGCAAGAAGAAGCTAGAGGATATTCAGAATAATGGCGGTGGTGCTTTATTCATTGATGAAGCATACCAACTAGCATCTGGCGGTAACTTTGGGGGAACTGCTGTTCTTGACTTTATTCTCGCAGAATTGGAGAACTTGACTGGAAAGGTCGTCTTCATTCTCGCTGGATACAACAAACAGGTGGGGGAGTTCTTCGCACATAACCCTGGCTTCCTAAGTCGCTTTCCGCACGAACTTCAATTTAAGGACTACGAAGACGATGAGTTACTGAAGATCCTCGCCCATAAAATGAACAAGAGGTATGACAACAGAATGGAGGTCGAAGATGGGCTAGGCGGTCTCTTCGCTCGCATTGTTGCCCGGCGCGTTGGTCGAGGTCGAGGACGAGAGGGCTTCGGCAATGCGCGCGAGATGGAAAATACCCTCTCCAACATTGCAAGCAGACAAGCTGTCCGAATCTCGAAAGAGAGGCGTGCCGGGGAAAAGCCAGACGACTTTCTTTTCACGAGTGCTGACCTCCTCGGCCCTGAGCCCACCGAAGCGCTGAACAACTCCGAGGCTTGGAAACAGCTTCAGAATCTCATTGGCCTGTCAGCTGTCAAGAAAACAGTCCAGGCCTTGTTCGGTACCGTTCAGTTCAACTATCAGCGCGAACTGGACGAGGCGCCTCTGGTCGAGTATTCCCTCAACAAAGTGTTCCTTGGATCCCCTGGCACGGGTAAAACCACTGTTGCGAAGATGTATGGACAGATTCTGGCGGATCTTGGGTTCTTATCAAATGGTGAAGGTAATCTTATGCCCACCACTGGTCAAGAGTGACTTTCGCTGACATCATACAGTTGTTGTAAAGAACCCCTCCGACTTTGTTGGCAATGTCCTTGGCGCATCTGAGTCTACAACCAAAGGTATCCTTGCCTCCACGGTGGGCAAAGTTCTTCTGATAGACGAAGCATACGGCTTGTGTGGTTCCTTGGGTGAATCTTCCACCAGCGACCCTTACAAGACTGCAGTGATTGACACCGTCGTGGCCGAGGTACAGAGCGTGCCAGGTGATGATCGATGTGTTTTACTCGCAGGCTACAAGGAGCAGATGGAAGAGATGTTCCAGAAGGTCAATCCTGGTCTTAGTAGAAGGTTCCCCCTTGCCTCCGCTTTTGTGTTTGAAGATTTCGACGACCGAGAAATGGCAAAGATCTTTGACCTCAAGCTTAGGAAATTGGCATTCAAGACGACAGACCTAGGCAAACGTGCTGCGATGGATGTGCTACGTCGGGCTCGCAATCGACCTAACTTTGGTAACGCAGGTGAAGTCGATATTCTCCTTGATCATGCCAAAGCTAGACAGCAGCAGAGGCTCAATGAGGGGAGCGGTGGTGATGACCACTCGCGTTTCGAGCCCATTGACTTTGACGAAGACTTCGATCGAGGCGAACGCGCAGATACAAATGTCCGTCTGCTCTTCAAAGGCGTAATTGGTTGTGAGACCATCATATCTCAGCTCGAAGGCTACCAAAATGCGGCGAGAGAGCTGAAAGCAATGGATATGGATCCCAAGGAAGAGATTCCATTCAACTTTCTCTTCCGTGGCCCACCTGGCAAGTAGGATGGACTACAAGCAAGATATTTACTCGTCTAACAAATTACAGGTACTGGAAAGACTTCAACTGCGCGCAAAATGGGCAAAGTCTTCTACGACATGGGATTTCTTGCTAAAGCAGATGTTGTCGAGTGCTCCGCCACCGAACTGGTAGGGTCCTACGTCGGCCAAACTGGACCAAAAGTGCAAAAGGTCCTCGAGAATGCATTGGGCAGAGTCCTTTTCATCGACGAAGCTTATCGCCTTGCAGGGGAGGGATTCGCTAAGGAAGCGATGGATGAAATCGTGGATTGTCTGACGAAGCTGAAATACGCTCAAAAGCTTATTGTTATTCTGGCTGGGTATGACGATGATATAAACCGTTTGATGGCGCAAAATCCTGGTCTCACAAGTCGCTTTCCAGAAGCCATAATCTTTCATGGACTGGAGCCTACTGACTGCCTCGACCTACTAATTCAGCTTCTGAGAGGCCGTCAGCTCGATATGCGGAAGAAAAAGAAAGATCTGGACTTGTCAACCTTGGAGGTTCCCGCTCCAGACTTCAGGCAGGAAACACTGGACCAATTCGACACTCTCGGCAGGATCGCAAATTGGGCCAACGCCCGTGACGTGCAAACAATCGCCAAGAGCATATTTAGCCTGCTTTTGAAAGCTGGCGCTATGAAGAAAACCATTGCCGTCGTCACGGAGGATCATGTTCGCACCGTCCTCGACTCCATGATCTCCGAGCGTAGCCAGAGGCAAGACGCAGCCAAAATTCGACCTAGCTCTCTTCACAGTGATATGATGGCTCAGATGCAAAATATCCAAGCACCCCCACCTTCTCAGACAGCTGCTACTAGTAGCTCCGCTATGAACACTTCGGAGGCTGAGACTCCTCAACGATTAGCCAAGGACGTGCCACCAGCGGCCCCGGCAAACGAAATCAAGCGTGACTCTGGCGTTAGCGACGCTGTCTGGGAACAACTCCAGCGTGACAAACAAGCAGCCAAGAAGAAGGAAGAGCAATACCAAAAACTCATCAAAGCAAGCGCTGATGCAGCAAATAATACCAAAATTCTCCAGCAGAAAGAGCTAGCGTCCAAGCAAGCCTTTCAACAAACTATCAAGCACAATAAAGACCAGTTTGTCTTACAAGAAGCCAAGCGGCTTCGTGAGGAGGCTCGTCTTCGGCATGAGATGGAACGTCGTGCTCAAGAAGAGCTTCTTGCAGAGCTAGAGAGTCAGCGCAAGGCTGGGGAAGAAGAGCGAAGGAAAGAGGCGAAGGTTCAGCAGCAATTGAGGACTCTGGGAATTTGTCCTGCCGGCTTCAGATGGATTAAGCAGAATGGCGGCTACAGGTGTTCGGCTGGCGGTCACTTCGTTACGGATTCGGAGTTAGAGCTATGAGGTAGGAATATGGATCAGAGGCACAGTCGATTGTCCTTCGAGATTTGGGAAACGCGATAACAAAATCTAGATAGCTGGCAGATTCCTGAGGACAAAGAATTAATGAAATGGTCGTAGTAGAACCGGATAAAGCAGATAAAATGTGGTTATCCTTGGGCAATAATACTACTAGGTATTAGCCCGATCTGAGAATCATATAATCTTATCCAACAGTATTCTCTATGCTCACCCTTCAAGCAACCAAATTCTGCCACGAACCCCCGTAGACCCATCGCCCTACAATCCACATCACCATCATCACGTTCACATACTCATCTCAGCGTTTATTGGCTCTACCGCTAGTATTTGGACATTGTGCGGCGTAAAATGTGCTTTCTCTATACTCACCATATACCAAAACGGCCTTGGTTACTAACCTGTTAACCAATGAAATCAAACAAAATAAAAGGTAAATTATAAGATAGTTAGGTTTTATGTTTATGCCTGAAAAATGACTAAGCTTTTGAATCTATGTTTTGGTGTTAAAAAGATATAATAAAAGAAAAATTAATATAAAAAATATAGAAATTTATAAATAAAAATCTATTTTATAACTAATTAATTATAATCACAATTCTCTTTTAATAAAAACAAATATATTTTATTTTTATTTTATAAAAAATGATATAAATATAAAACAAATAACTAAATATTATTATAAATAAAAAAAGAAATTTTTCTAT
>Ga0182030_10023882_pt1 | contig 11272 bp, 6 predicted proteins | sample 812S3MmetaG_FD_121299 | JGI IMG/M metagenome (GOLD analysis project Ga0182030, IMG submission 121299) | Permafrost microbial communities from Stordalen Mire, Sweden - 812S3M metaG (Illumina Assembly) | ecosystem: Environmental > Terrestrial > Soil > Wetlands > Permafrost | place: Sweden...
CTGGCGGGCGTCGACGTGTTGTGCTCCGACAAGACCGGCACCCTGACCCAGAACAAGCTGACCTTGGGCGATCCCTTTACCGTAAATGGCATTTCCCCGGCCGAGGCCATCCTCGATGGCTCGCTTCGCGGGCGGAGGACAAGGACACGATTGATTTGGCGGTGATTGGCGGCGTGAAGGACGAAAAAGCGCTGAAAGTCTACCAGGTGCTTCATTTCAAACCCTTTGACCCGGTGCACAAGCGCACGGAAGCCACCGTGAAGGGAGCAGACGGGAAACAGTTCTTTGTAGCCAAGGGAGCGCCGCAGGTGATCCTTCAGATGGCGAAGAACGTCGGCGAGGTGAAGGCTGCCGTCGATAAAGCAGTGAAGGAATTTGCCGGCCGTGGTTTCCGTTCATTGGGTATCGCCCGTGCGGACCAGGACTGGCTGGAGGCGGAACGCGAGATTCGCAAAGATTTGCCCGCGCAGCCGAAGCCCGCGCCAAGCCCCGCTTGACGCTGATCCAAGGGGAGATCCCCCGGCTATCGCGGGGAGACAGTAGTAGTTTGACAGGTTCGAGATGGGGTGCCAGGGACAAGACCCCTCACCCGGCGGCGCATGGCCGCCGCCCTCTCCCCTGGGAGAGGGCAGTTTTCTTGCAGGCGCACGCCCCCTGCCGAATCTCTTTCCCTCTCCCAGGGGAGAGGGTGGCCGAGGGACGAGGTCGGGTGAGGGGGCGCTTGCTCGGCGATTCTTTGCGCCTTTGCGTGAGATTGTTTTCCACAGGCTCTCCGGCTTTGCCCGAGAATAACTACTTTCGATTAGTGAGGGAAGTAACAGCCGAGGTGAAAATATGAAAATCGATTCCAATCAGTTTCGGGTAAAGCCGGAAAAAAAGTTCAAAATCAAGGAATGGCCGACGAGCGTGAAGCCCTTTTACGACTCTAAGAAGGAGTACAAAGAACTTCTGGATGCGCACGTGGACGAACTGAGCGCGCTGCAACGCCTTCATTTCGCTTCCAACCGCTATGCCTTGCTGCTGATCTTTCAAGGGATGGACGCTGCGGGAAAAGACGGCGCGGTTCGGCACGTATTGTCCGGGGTGAATCCGGCCGGTTGCCAGGTTTGGAGCTTTAAGCAGCCGAGCACGGAGGAACTACAGCACGATTTTCTCTGGCGCACCACGTGCCGCCTGCCCGAACGCGGAAAAATCGGCATCTTCAATCGTTCCTACTACGAAGAAGTGCTGGTGGTTCGCGTGCACCCGGAGATTCTGCGCAGTCAGGGTCTTTCGGAAGAGCTGCGTGACGAGAAGACCATTTGGGATGAGAGGTATCGCTCCATGGTCGATCTGGAGCGCCACCTTTATCACAACGGAACCCGCACGGTGAAGGTGTTCCTTCATCTCTCGAAGGGGGAACAGAAAAAGCGGTTCCTCGCACGGATTGATGAGCCGGAAAAGAACTGGAAATTCAGCCTGGCGGATATTCACGAACGGAAATACTGGAGTGATTACATGCTGGCTTATGAGGAATGCCTGGGCTCGACCAGCACCCACCACGCGCCCTGGTATGTTGTTCCCGCCGATGACAAGGAGAATGCCCGGCTGATTGTTTCCCGAATTGTCATCGACGCTCTGAAAGAACTCAAGATGTCGTATCCCAAGACCACACCGAAACGCTGGGAGGAATTGAAGGCCATCGGCAAGGCGCTGGAGAAGTGACGTGGACCCAATGCTCTTCACTTACGGGGATTGATGTGTCGATTCGCGATGCGGACCCCCTCACCCGGCCCGCACCCGCTGATGAAAACGCGGGATGCGGTCCACCCTCTCCCCCAGGGGGGCGAGGGTAGCAAATCATTTCTCCCCTCTTCCCCTTGGGGGGGAAGGGCCGGGGGTGAGGGGGTCGAATTAGGACCAGCGAGCTTAAGTAACTAGCTCTGCGGGGTTAGCCCAGCGCCACAATAGACTGACCCGCTCGGCATAAGTAAGCGTATTTTCCCAACGCAGCACCAGGGCGGATTCGAAAGGCCGCCATACCATGGACCCATCTACACCGCCACACGCTTCTGCTAAAGATGTTCCTCCCTCGACCGGGCTTACCAGCGAAGAAGCCCGCCAACGGCTGGAAAAAATTGGGCCCAACACGGTTGCCGACACGTCAATGCATCCTCTGCGGCGGGCACTGGAGAAGTTTTGGGCGCCGGTTCCGTGGATGCTGGAGGCGGCGATTGTGCTTGAACTCGTGCTTGGCAAGCATATTGAAGCCGCGATTATCGCGGTTCTGTTGGTCTTCAACGCCGTTCTGGGATACTTCCAGGAAGGGCGCGCGCAAGCCACCCTGGCCGCGCTGAAGTCACGGCTGGCGTTGAACGCTTCGGTACGCCGCGATAATGTCTGGACCACCGTGCCTGCGGCAGGGTTGGTGCCTGGCGACGTGGTGAAGCTATCGCTTGGCGCCGTGGTTGCCGCCGATGTGAGCTTAACCGAAGGCGGAATCCTGCTTGACCAGTCCATGCTCACCGGTGAATCCGTACCCATCGAGGCCGGGCCGGGATTCAAGACCTACGCGGGAGCGCTGGTCCGGCGCGGGGAGGCCGTCGCGGAGGTTACCGCCACCGGTCCGCGCACAAAATTTGGACGCACGGCGGAACTGGTTCGTACCGCGCATGTGGAGAGCACCCAGCAGAAGGCGGTTGTGCGCGTGGTGCGCAATCTCGCCATCTGCAATGGTTTCATCATTGTGATTCTGGTGATCTATGCGCACACGCTCAGGATGCCGGTGGGTGAAATTATTCCGCTGGTGCTGACCGCGGTTCTGGCGTCGATTCCTGTGGCACTGCCCGCCACCTTCACCCTTTCCGCGGCCATTGGCGCCCGGGCGCTGGCGAAAATTGGCGTTCTTCCCACGCGCCTCTCCGCCGTGGATGAAGCGGCCAGCATTGAGGTTTTGTGCGTGGATAAGACCGGCACACTGACGCAGAACGAACTGAAGGTAACGGCGATCAACCCGCTCGACGGGTTTGATGAAGCGCACGTGCTGGGTATCGCCGCACTCGCCAGTTCGGATGGAGGGCAGGACTCGGTGGACGTGGCCATTCGCGCCGCCTCCGCCAAGACTCCCGCGGCTGACTTGCCCAAATCGGAAAAGTTTGTGCCCTTTGATCCTGCCACCAAGATGTCTGAAGCCACGGCAGTGGATTCCAGTGGGGTCAAGGTCCGTGCGGTCAAGGGGGCCTTTGCTGCCGTCATCACGCTTACGCAAGCATCCCCCGACGCTTCCAAAATTGCAGACCAGCTTGCGGCCAAGGGCTTCCGCGTGCTGGCCGTCGCCATGGGGCCGCTCGGAGCGGTGAAGCTGGCGGGACTTATCGCGCTCAGTGACCCGCCGCGAGCGGATTCGGCAGCGCTGGTGAGCGAGTTGAAAACCCTGGGCGTTCGCACCGTCATGATTACAGGTGACGCTCCGGCGACGGCGGAGATTGTGGCGCGCGAGGTGGGTTTGGATGGAGCCGTCTCGCCCCCCGGCGCCATTCCCAGTGGCGCGCGCCCGGAAGACTTTGCCGTCTATGCCGCCGTCCTGCCGGAGGGAAAGTACAACCTGGTGAAAGCGTTTCAGAAGAGCGGGCACACGGTGGGAATGTGCGGCGACGGGGCCAATGACGCGCCCGCGCTGCGCCAGGCACAGATGGGAATTGCGGTTTCAACCGCCACCGATGTTGCCAAGTCCGCCGCCGGCATCGTGCTGACGAAGCCAGGGCTCAGTGGCATTGTCGCTGCCGTGAATGAAGGCCGGTTGACGTTCCAGCGCATCCTGACCTACACGCTCAATTCCGTGACCAAAAAGATTGTCCAGGTGCTCTTCCTGGCCGTGGGTCTGGTGATGACTGGCCACGCGATCCTGACTCCCATGCTGATGGTAATTATCATGCTCACCGGCGACCTGCTCGGTATGTCCACGAGCACGGACAATGTGCGGGCGTCTCCGGCGCCGAATGCGTGGCGAATCGGCAAATTGACCATGGCGGGTGTATTCATGGGTGTCTCGGAATTGATTTTTTGTACCGCCACACTCGCCATCGCCAAATACCGCATGGGTCTTGGAATCGACACGCTTAGAACTTTGGCCTTCATCGCCATCGTGTTCGGTAATCAGGCAACCACCTATACGAACCGTGAACGCCGGCGCATCTGGTCATCCTGCCCCAGCCGCTGGCTGATTGGGTCGTCGGTAATCGATGTGCTGATCGCCTCAACCCTGGCGGCTTGTGGAATCGCCATGACTAACCTGCCCCTGGTGGTGGTGGGAGGAATACTGCTGGCAGCAGCGGCCTTTGCCTTCGCCCTTGACTTCGCCAAGGTCCCCGTGTTCAAACGCCTGAAGGTCGTATAGAGAAACTATGCGCAGTCTGGAGGGTGCTTACGCACAATCAGCCTACCTGCTGAGCGTTCGTTAATCTCCCCGTGTCAACACTTCAGTTGGGGTTCACACGCTGAATGAGCGCTTTTGACCAGATCGGTGAGCATTACTGGACTGCCGCGGGAAGAGGCTTGGGGTATAACGATATCGACTGGTTTTCGGAGATCACGACTCTGTCAAGCGACCGGAGAGAAACAGAGCGTATCCGAAGGGTTGCGATCGGCGCACGCCAAGCCAAAAGGGAGATTACAACATGTTTGAAGAAACTGCAGTACAGCCGCAAGTGCATAAAGAGCATGGCAGTGGGTGCCAGTGTGGATGTGGTTCAAAGCCCCAGGCGCCGGTGGCGGCCAATGAGAAGGCGATCAGCGAACAGGCGGCCCGCGACGAAGAGGTGCGGGCTCGCAACAAAAGGGTGCGCGCTCCCCGTAACGCGCCGGGACCCGATAGCCCCCCTCCCTTTTCCGACCATTCGGGTTCGCTTTGATCGGTTATTTGGCATACAGGGCCGCGTGCCGGGCTGAAGTAAGTTGAGAGGCCAGTCCGGCGCTTGGGGCTCCACTCGGATATGAGGGGATCAGGGTCGCGCAGGGTGATGGGGTACCAACACTGCCGGCTTCCTGGTGTCGTGCCCGTGCGCTTGTCTGCAACAATACCTTGTAGGCGGCATAAGAGAAGAGTGCCCCTGCTAATTCCGGCGATCCATGAAGGCCATGCAGGTGAAAACTCACAATCCGTCGTGAGAAAAGGGGGAATAAACCATGTCAGAGACGAACGCTGTGGTAGCCATTTACGACACCCATACCCAAGCGGAGGAAGCGGTGAAGGAACTTCAGAGGTCTGGGATTGATATGAAGAAACTGTCCATCATCGGCAAGGACTATCACACCGAAGAGCAGGTGGTGGGGTACTACAATACTGGCGACCGCATGAAGTATTGGGGGAAGCTCGGTGCGTTCTGGGGTGGGCTTTGGGGGATGTTATTCGGAGCCGCTTTCTTCGCCATTCCGGGCATCGGACCCGTCTTGGTAGCCGGCCCTCTTGTCGCCTGGATCGTCGGAGCTCTCGAAGGCGCCGCGGTGGTAGGCGGAATGGGCGCGGTCGGCGCGGGGCTGTATAGCATTGGCATTCCGAAGGACAGCGTTGTGAAATACGAGACAGCCATCAAGTCTGACAAGTTCCTCGTCCTTGCCCACGGAACGACGGACGAAGTCGCCAGGGTGAAGGACATTATCCAGACGACTCGACCGGCGGAAGTTGTCGTGCACACGGTCGAACGCGCGCAACACGCCGCTGCCAGTGCATGACAATAGTGCATTAAGTTACAGACCACGCCTGGATACGTTAAGTGGGTTGCCGGAAGGGCGGGCCTTTACAGATTACGCAAGAGCCCCTCACACTGCCATCCCAAGGAGGCAGTGCCGGTCCTAAGCATATCGAAGGAAGGACCTCTGTATCTGCTCGAAAATTCGAATGCAGGGGGCCTTCGCTGCGCTCAGGATGACAGCACTTAGACGTTCTTCCGCAGCCTCCTCAACCCCGCCGAAAACGCGACTCCTGCCCCGTATTCGCCCCGCGGGACTTGCCGTCGCGGGGGAAAATGGACCCCAAGCAAATCCGGCCATGAAGGGGTAGAATCCGCATGGCCCCGCGCCTGACTTGCCGCCCGCGTTCTGCGGCTGTGCGACCGCTTCAGGGCCGGGAGTCGAAGGCCGCGCTTTCCGGGGACGTTGCCCCCGGCTATTATCTTGTGCCCTTACAGGGCACGGAAACCCTACGGTTTTTTCCGCAGCCTGTGAAGCCCTGCCCTTTTAGAGTCGGGGTGAGAAGTCCGGGCTAAACCCACCGCCTGAATCCGCTCCAAACGGCCCATCTGACTACCTTCCAGCGTTTTTAGTCGCGGGTTCAACGCCTATCTCCTTTCCTTTCAATAACTCATCCGGTTTTAGGTGCAAGTGGTTTGTTTATCAGCAACATAGCTGAGCCCAGATTAGGTGGAATCACAATTATTTCCCCAACTAGCCTATTTTCATCGGTATATACCGATAATCGCGTAACTCCTTTATTTTCAGCGACTCATCCAGAGGGATCGAACTGGCCCCTTTGTTTTCAATGACCTTCCGGCTTTGAACGTAGAAAATTTTTTATTTTTGTGATTTTCAGGGTGCGCATGTCGTGGTGGGAGACTTTCGTGGCGGGGAACTCGGCGCCAAACCTTCATCGCACCTGTAGCTTATAATTCTTGCCTCGTTTTGTCAAGCGGCAACTAGCTCCCGGCGGCCTGGGGAATGATTCCTGTCGGTGTTTATGCCGGACGGCGCAGACGCTGTTCATTTGGGTCGGTGATTTTCCTGACATGCCGGCGGAGAGTGTGCTCGCGTAAAGCATTGCCGGAGGGGCCTCCCTTCGGGAGACCGCAGACGCTAAGAAACAACGCGCCAGCCCGCCCGACTTTGAGTTTTGCGTTTTGACTTTCCTGTCCGGCTCAGCCACCCTCCGTTTCAGCCCAGGAAATGGCGGGAAAGGATAATTGTGCAGAACGCGGCGAAACCAAGCAGGATCAAGCCCAGGATAGCGTTGACGAGGCGGAAGAAGGTTGGGCCGATGCGGTTGGGGAGGAAGCGAACGACAACGATCAGCGTGGTGAACCAGGTTATCAGGCCGGCGGCCACCATCAGAAATCCCCACCCAGGGGCTTTGGAGCCCAAGACGGAATGGGCAAGGGGGAGCCAGTTGGAAGTGACACCTACCCAGTAAATCATGGTTAAGGGATTGAACATGGTTAGGGCGGCACAGGAAGCGACATCGGTGGCCAGATGCGCGGGGACGGTACCTTCATCCCAGTTTTTGCGAGCGCTGGCATAGGCGCGCAGGGGCTCTTTGACGGCACGGATGAGGAAGTAGGCCCCCAAGGGAAGCAGGACGATCACGCCAATTCCCGCCAGAACGGTCTGGAGAGTCGGGTTGGACAGGTCGGAAAAAAGATAGTGACCCCCGAGGAGGACCAGGGAAAAGAGGATGAGCTCGCCGGCAACGGAGCCGACTCCGCAAGCGAGGGTATGGCGCCAACCGCCGATCAATCCGCGGCGGATGGCCAGCATGTTGACCGGGCCCATGGGCGCGGCCGAAGCCAATCCCATAAAAAATGTGGCCGACAGCACGTGGATGTCAGAGATTAACACCATGTTGCCCCAGGCACCAAGCGCCTAATCGCATTAATAACCACGATTATTCTAGTCTTCCGGAAGGGCGGGGCTTTCGCCCCGCCGCCCCGGGGCAGAGGGTTGAACGGGCCTTTACGCCCTGAAGTCAAATCGCTTCAGGGGCTAAACAGGCTGCGGAAAAACCCTTCCATGCTGTCATCCTGAGCGCAGCGAAGGATCTCGCTCTGTTTATTTTCAAAGCAATGCGAGATTCTTCGTCGCCGCTGCTCCTCAGAATGACAGCGCTTTCGAGTTTTTCCGCAGCCTGTAAAGCCCCTGCGGAAAAACTCTGTGGCGCTGTCATTATCACCATAACTCTTTTTTCCCATTGTCGGCACCACCCCGGCGCTCGGCGCGCCACCCCTCCTCATCTGAGGAGGGGAGTTCTTTCTCTACGCCCCTCCTGATTCAGGAGGGGTGCCGGCTTGGGCGCCGGGGTGGATGTCCGCGATGGGGCTTTTTTCCGCAGCCTGAAAAGCCTCCTCGGTCCACCCGGCTACAAATAGTATCGCTCATTCCTGCAACTTGGTACTGGCAGTCAAGAATATACACCCGCTTGCCTCCAACTGAGCCGTTCGAAGCGCGATGAGCAATTTGACGGCCTATGTGAGCAATATTGACCTGACAGACGAATAATTGCCAGTTATTACTATGATACCTTCTCGGAGGAGTAAAGTCCCCAAGAGGGTGACCAACAGAAAGTTATTAGATGTCGAGCCCTGAGCCGGCCTCATCACCAAATCGAACAATGCACTCCACCCGAGGCCTTCTGGGCTTTCGCAGGTCTACAAGAAAACCGGGCACTAACTGTCTGAATATGCGGGGCGCACGATGGCCCTCTTGCCGCCCGCAGGTTCGTGTTCGGAATAGAACTTCTATTCTCCAACAGGTGTGAAATGAAGGCCAAGTCCCTCTTGAATCGCAAGATGCAACTCGCTTTCGGGTCTGCCATTTTGACCTTGCTCATCATGGGCGTGATTTCCTATCGCGGCATGATGGTGTCGGGAGAAAGCGACCGATGGGTGCGGCACAGCCACGAGGTTCTGGAGAATCTCCAAGGTTTGCAATTCGCCATGGAGAGTATTGAATCGAGCTACCGCGGATTTGTATTGACGGGCAACGAATCCTATCTCCAGTCCTACAGTGCCAGCATCTTAAGCGCCAACCAGGAGGAAGCGGCCGTCCGCAACCTGACGTTGGATAACCCCGAACAGCAGCGCCGCATTCCCGACCTCGAAAGGCTGTTGGCGGAGAAGATCGAGTTCGGAGAGAGGGTCATTAGTCTGCGCCGGGCCAAAGGTTTGGAGAAAGCACAGGATGTCATTCGCGACGGATCAAGCCGGCGGGTCATGGATGAATTTCAACGGGTGGTTCGCGAAATTCAGGGCGAAGAGGTGAGCTTGCTGGTGCCACGCAACGCGGACGCGAAGCGGCGCTTGGCTGAGACCCGATTTGTTTTGATCTTTGAAACCGTGTTGGGCTTGTTGATCGTTGCTGTCGCAGGATGGAGCGCCCAGCGCGACAGCTCCAGGCGCGGGCTGGCGACGGAGGCGCTCCGGGAAAGCGAAGATAAATACCGGATGCTCCTTGACGGAGTCCAGGACTATGCAATCTATCTCTTGGACTCGCAGGGCAAAGTTGTGAGTTGGAATGTCGGCGCCGAACGAATCAAAGGTTACAAAGCCAAGGAGATTATCGGCCGCGACTTTTCCTGTTTCTTTCCCCCGGAAGAAATCCAGCAAGGCAGGCCGGCGGAGGTACTCCGGCTGACGGCCGCAAGCGGCAGGCACGAAGATGAAGGCATGCGCATGCGGAAAGACGGCTCACGATTTTGGGCGAGAGTCACCTTAACTGCTTTGCGCGACCCCGCCGGCAATCTGCGGGGATTTTCTGAGGTCAGCCGCGATCTCAGCGAGAGCAAGAAGTCGGAAGCGAAGTACCGCGCGCTGCTGGAGGCGGCTCCGGATGCGATGGTGGTGGTGAACAAGGGCGGAGAAATAGTCCTTCTCAATGTTCAGGCGGAGAAACAGTTCGGATACCCTCGCGATGAACTCCTGGGGAAGAATGTGAAGAACATTATTCCGGAGGGCTTTGCGGAGCGCCTGATCGCCGACGCGCTTCGATCCACGGAAGACGCCTTGGCGCAGCAGATAGGCACGGGGATTGAACTCACGGGGCGGCGGAAGAATGGAAGCGATTTCCCCATCGAGATCATGCTCAGCCCGCTGGAAAGCGTCGAGGGAATCCTGGTGACGGCGGCAATCCGCGACATCAGCGTGCGCAAAGAAGCGGAAAGGCATCTGGCCCAGATGGAGGGCAGATACCGGGGGCTGCTGGAGGCGGCTCCGGATGCCATAGTCGTGGTGAACAAGGACGGAGAAATCGTCCTTTTGAATCTTCAGGCGGAGGAACAGTTCGGATACCCCCGCGATGAACTCATCGGGAAGAATGTGAAGAACATCATCCCGGACGGCTTCGCGGAACGCCTGGTGGCGGACGCGCTTCGCTCCGCGGAGGACGCACTGGCGCAGCAGATCGAAACGGGGATTGAACTCACAGGGCGGCGGAAGAATGGAAGCGATTTTCCCATCGAGATTATGTTGAGCCCGCTGGAAAACGCCGATGGAACCCTGGTGACGGCAGCGATCCGCGACATCAGCGTGCGCAAACGGGCGGAGGAGACTCTACGGAAAAGCGAGGAGCGCTTCCGGCTGATTGCTGAAACCATCGACGAGGTCTTCTGGATAGCTGACCCCCATTTCACCAAGGTTTCCTACATCAGCCCAAGCTATGGGCGTGTGTGGGGACGCACGCAGGCGAGCGTGTATGAGAACCCGCAATCATTTCTTGAACCGGTCCATCCTAAAGAACTGGATCGGACGCTCCTTCGCTTCGAAATCATGAGGAGCGGAAAAGCGTTCGATCACGAGTACCGCATCGCGCGGCCTGATGGAGTCGCCCGGTGGGTCTGGAACCGGGGCTTTCCCGTCCACAACAAGGAGGGGGAAGTCATTCGCTATGTGGGAGTCGCTCAGGACATCACCGAGCGCAAGCAGGCGGAGGCGGAACGTATGCGCCTGCTGACCGCCATCGAGCAGGCCGTTGAGGGCGTAGTGGTCACCGATATGGAAGGGGGAATTCAGTACGTCAACCCGGCGTTTTCAGCCATGACGGGTTATAGCCGTGAGGAGGCTCTGGGAAAGAACATCCGCATCCTCAAGTCCGGCAAACAGGACGTCGATTTTTACGCAAGCATGTGGGCCACCCTCCTTGCCGACCAGGTATGGAGAGGGGAAATAATCAACTGTCGCAAGGATGGGAGCCTCTATACGGAAAAGATATCCATCACCCCGGTGCACAACGAGCAGGGAAAAACGACGCACTTCGTCGCCATGAAGGAGGACATCACAGCCCGAAAGCTTTTGGAAGACCAATTCCGCCAGGCACAGAAGATGGAGGCCGTGGGACGGTTGGCCGCGGGGGTGGCTCACGATTTCAACAACCTGCTCACGATCATCATCGGATACAGCGATCTGATGCTCGATCAGTTTGTTCCCAGTGATCCCAGACGGGCCTATGCTACCGAGATCAAGGGCGCCGGAGAACGGGCGGAGGGCTTGACGCGACAACTGCTCGCCTTCAGCCGGCAGCAGGTACTGGCCCCACA
>Ga0182030_10023883_pt1 | contig 11272 bp, 8 predicted proteins | sample 812S3MmetaG_FD_121299 | JGI IMG/M metagenome (GOLD analysis project Ga0182030, IMG submission 121299) | Permafrost microbial communities from Stordalen Mire, Sweden - 812S3M metaG (Illumina Assembly) | ecosystem: Environmental > Terrestrial > Soil > Wetlands > Permafrost | place: Sweden...
ACTCGTCCTGGGGGCGTCACGCTGCGATGCGCATCGCCGCGGCATGCCACTAAGCCCAAACCTTGTAAGCAATTCTTACAAATATATTAAGTAATTTTCTAAGCATTTGATACTTATTATGTTTTTCGACGGCGGCTCCAACGGCGCGACGGCCGCGGTTCGCCCGATCGTCCTGGCCCTAAGGCAGCATCGCCTGGACGGCGGCTTCGAAGGCTTCGAAACTATAGGGCTTCAACAGCACGCCGGACGCGCGCGGCATATCGTCGAGTTGCGCTTCGGCCTGTCCCGTGGCGTAGACGAACGGCGCGCCCTTGGCGGCGAGCGCCTCGGCGATGGGGCGGCCGCTTTCATGCCCGAGCGTGAGGTCCACGACGGCGGCGTCGATGTCCGAGCCCATCAGCGCCTGCGCCTCACCGAGCGAATGCGCGGGTCCGACCGGCTCATGGCCCATGTCGACGACCCAGGCTTCCACCAGCATCGCGATGAGCGGCTCGTCGTCGACTATCAGTATCCGCGCCAACCGACTCCCCTCCACCCCACATAGCCCGTATGATGGAGCGCGACGGCTGCGCACGCAAGGGTCGGAGCGCCGCTGGCGAGCGTAAAAAGTCACGAAAATCGCGTCATTTGGCGCGTTTTCCCTCAGTCTTCGCGACCGAGGGAACTCTTTACGCCGCGGCCTCAGCGTTCGCGCATCGCCTCCGAGCCGACCTTGGCCAGCGGCGAGAGCAGATAGTCGATGACCCGGCGGCTGTCGGTCTTGATCTCGGCCGTCACCGTCATTCCGGGGTTCAGCGGCATTTCGGTCTCGGCGATCCGCATCGAGGTCTGCGTGAGTTCGATGATGACGGGAAACACGAAGCTCTCCGGCTGCCCGGGCGCGCTGGTGTTCGGCGGCATCGTATTCGAAGACGAGGTCACGTTGGCGAGCGCGCGCTTGGCCTCGGTCTCGTCGACCGCCTGCTGCGCGATGCGCACCACCTTGCCCCTCAGCGCGCCGAAGCGCGTGAACGGGAAAGCGTCGACCTTGACGACCGCGTCCTGGCCGATCTTGACGAAGCCGATGTCGAGATTGGCGACCAGCGCCTCGACTTGCAGCGGCCCCTCGCTCGGCGCGATGACGAGCAACTGCTGGCCGGTGGTCACGACCTGTCCGATGGTGGTGATCGACAATTGCTGCGCGACGCCGTCGATGGGCGCGAGCAACTTAGTGCGGGCGAGCTTGGCGTTCGCCTTGGCGAGCGACTGCTCGGCGTCCTCGGCCTTGTGCGCCGCGTCCAACGCTTTGTTCTCGTTGTCGGCGATGAACTGCGACAGCGACTTGAACTTCTCGCTGCGTAATTCGTTGAGCGCCGCCTCGGTCTCGATCAACTGGCCCTGGTCGGAGGCGAGCTGCGACTGCGACTTCTGCAGCTCCTCCTTGGCGTCGTAGAGGTTGATCTTAGTGCCGACTTTGAGGTCGATGGCGTCCTGGCGCGTCTTCACGCGGTCGGTCAGGGTGACCATCAGGTCGTCCTGGAAGGCGATGCTCATGCCCAGACGCTTGGTCGTCGCCTCCTTCTGCGCAATCTGCTTGTCGAGCGCGGAGAGCTGGTCGCCGAGCTGGTTGAGATCGGCGGCGAGCACGCCGCGCTGGCGCAGGCGTATCTCGTCGGGAACTGCGGCGTCGAAAGCGACCTTGCTCTCGGCGGCGACGAACGCGCCGTCGATGGCCTCGCGCTCGAAGCCGCGCGCAACGCCGGCTTCGCTCTCTCTGGCGCTCAGCGCCGCGGCGACGCTGACCGCATATCTGCGGCGGGCGATCTCGGCGACGCTTTCGAACCGCGCGTTGCGCGCAGCCTTGGCGTCGGCGGCGGCCTCCGCCGGATCGAGATCGAACAGCACGTCGCCCGCCTTCACGCGCTGACCGTTGGCGACGTGGATCGCGGCGATCTTGCCGCTGTCGAACGGCTGGATGATCTTGGCGCTATTGATCGTCTCGATCTTTCCGGGCGCGACGGCGTGAACGTCGAGCCTGCCGACGAACGACCACGCCAGCGCCGCGGCGAAGAAGGCGCAGATCGTCAGCATCAGCGCCACGGGCAGCGGCGCGGGCGGTGTTTCGAGGATTTCCAGCGCCGCGGGCAGGAACTCGCGGTCGCGGCCCTTGACGGGCGACACGAACGGCGACGGCGGCGTCGGCTTCTGCGGCGCCTGCGGCTTCTGATCCGGCGGCGGCGGCGGAGCGGTGCGCTCGTTCATCGGATGCCTCCCTCGCTTTGCAGCGCCCAAAGCTTGGCGTAGACGCCTCCGCCCTTGCGCAGCAATTCCTCATGCGTGCCGATCTCGACGATCTCGCCCCTGTGCATGCCGACGATGCGGTGGCAGGGACGCACGGCCGCGAGCCGGTGGGCGATGATGAGCACGGTGCGGCCGCGCGTGATCGCCTTCATGTTTTCCTGGATGATGCGCTCGCTCTCGTAGTCGAGCGCCGAGGTCGCCTCGTCGAAAATGAGGATGCGCGGATTGGTGACGAGGGCGCGGGCGATGGCGATGCGCTGGCGCTGGCCGCCGGAGAGGTTGGCGCCGCGCTCCTCGATGACGGTGTCGTAGCCCTGCGGCAGTTGCGCGATGAACTCGTCCGCGCCGGCGAGCCTGGCCGCCTGCATGACGACGATGCGCGGCATGGCGGGATCGGCGAGCGCGATGTTTTCGTGGATGGTGCGGTTGAACAGAATGTTCTCCTGCAGCACGACGCCGATCTGGCGGCGCAGCCAGCCGGGATCGAGCTGGGCGATGTCGACGCCGTCGAGCATCACCTGACCCATGTTCGGACTGTAGAGGCGCTGGATGACTTTGGTCAGGCTCGACTTGCCGGAGCCGGATTGGCCGACGAAGCCGATCACCTCGCCCGCGGAAATCTGTAGGTTGACGCCCTTCAGCGCGTCCGGCGCCTCCGGGCGGTAGCGCATCGTCACGTTGCGCACGTCGATGGCGCCGCGCGGCGGCGGCAGGGTCAGAAGGTTCTGCGGCACGGGCTCTGTCGGCGCGTTGAGAATATCGCCGAGCCGCGCCACCGACACCTGCACCTGCTGGAAATCCTGCCAGAGCTGCGACAGCCGCAGGATCGGCTGCACGACCTGGGAGGCGATCATGTTGAAGGCGATCAACTCGCCGACCGTCATGTCGCCGGCGATGACGGCCTCGGCGCCGACGAACAGGATCAGCGCCGTCGTCACCTTGGAGACATATTGGATCGCGTTCTGGCCGACCGCGCCGAGCACGCCGGAATCGAACGACGTGCGCACGTAGGCCGCGAGCCGCTCCTCCCATTGCGCCTGCATGACCGGCTCGACGCTCGCCGCCTTCAGGGTCTGCGCGCCGACGATGGATTCGACCAGGAACTGTTGGCTACGCGCGCCGCGATTGAACTTCTCGTTGATGAGTTCGCGCAGGCCCGGTCGGATCGCCGCGGCGATCAGGACATAGACCGGGATCGAAGCGAGCACGACCAGCGTCAGCTTCGGCGAATAGATGAACATCACGACGAAGAACACGAGCGTGAAGAACAGGTCGAGCACGGAGGTCAGGCCCTGACCGGTCAGGAAGCTGCGGATCGTCTCCAACTCGCGCACGCGCGCGACCGTCTGACCGGCGGCGCGCGTCTCGAAATAGCTGAGCGGCAGGCGGAACAGGTGGTGGAACAGGCGCCGGCCAAGCTCGACGTCGATGCGGTTGGTCGTATGGCTCAGCGTATAGGTGCGCAGGAATTGCAGGATCGTCTCGAAAAAGCCGAGCGACACCATGCCGACGATCAACACGACGAGGGTCGAAAGGCCCTTGTGCACCAGCACCTTGTCGACGATGAGCTGGAAGAAGATCGGCGTCGCCAGCGCGAAAAGCTGCACGAACAGCGAGGCGACGACGACTTGGGCGAGCGGCTTGCGATAGCGCAGGATCGAGGGCAGGAACCAGCGGAAGCCGAAGGTCGTGGGATCGAAGCCGGCGCCGCCGAGCCGGCGGGTTATCAGCACGACCTCGAAGTCGCTGCTCGCCCAGGCTTCGTCCAGCGCGACGTCGTTGGCGATGCGGGTGACGGGATCGATGACGCGCACTCGCCCCTTGGCGGAGCCCGCGCCGAGCGCGTGGAAGCTGCCGTCCTTAAGCTTCAGCAGCGCCGGGAAAGGGACGGCGCCCAGCCGTTTGACCGAGACGCGCTTGAGGATGCGCGACCGAAGGCCGAGAATATTGGCGCCGCGGACCAGGTCCTCGGCGTTGGCGAAGCGCCCGATCAGGGCGAGCTGGTGCTTCAACTGCGCGGGGTCGGCGGCGATGCGGTAGTAGCCGGCGATCAGGGCGAGGCCCAACAGCCCGGAATCCACGGCTGGAGACTGTAATTGCGCTTGCGCCGGCGCGCTTACCGCCGGGGCTTTGTCCTGAATGAAAGCTTCGACCATTTTCGCCTAACCTCTTTCGGCAGTTCAGACGGCGGGACGGCAACGCCGCGCCCCGGAAGGGCTCCGACAGCCTCTAAAAAATTGTAGTTCGACTAGCCCCTTACGAAAGGCTGTATTAATCCGGAGTGACTGAGAATACATGAACTTTCGCAATCATTATCGAAACCTAAATTCGCCTATGGTTACAGCGGCTCGAACTGCCCCTTGAAGGCGGCCTCGTGCTCCGCCTCGCGCCGGATCGCGGCGACGCGATCCTTGGCCAGGGTGGCGATGCGCTCCGCCGGCATGGTGTCGTCGAACAGAAAGCCGGCGTTCATCTCGAAAGCGGCGGTCATCGCCTTGCCGGCGATCCTGGTGACCAGCGGCGTACCCGCCATCGCGGGCTTGCGTTGCGCCTCGATGAGCCACGGCTTGGCGTCGGCGTCGATCAGCACGTCGAGCCCGAACATCTTGAGCGGAAACGAGCGGCGGGGAAATTTCGCCTGGGCCGCGAACACGCCCTCGGCGTGCACCATACGCACGAAGCCGCGCGTCAGCGTCCTCAGCTCCTCGCGCAAGGCGGCGACGTCGACGCCGTCGGCCTTGAGCCGGTCGAGATAGGCCGAGAGCGACCACACCGCGCCGACGTTCTCCTCCTCCGCCTTCTGGCTGACGACGAGCTTGGGATGGTCCTTGTGCAGCGCGGTATTGGTGATGTGGGCGTGGACGTCGGCGAGCCCGGCGTCGCTGGCGTCGTAAGTCTCGGGGGCGAAGCGGACGACGCCCTCGGCGTGGAGATAGGCGCGAAACGGGTCGAGCGAGGCGACAAGTCCGTGCAACCGCACATGGCCCTTGCGGCCGTCGACGAGATAGGGGCGGTCGACATAGCGCTGCACGACGACGTCGGGCTTCTCGGCGAGCGCCGCCGCGTCGCGCGAGATCGCCATGTTCTGCCCGCCGGTGCCGCGCCGCGGCTTGGCGATATAGACCGCGCCCGGGTTCCGGCCGGCGTGGGCGATGAGCGCCTCGCGGTCCTCGGGCATGAGGAAAGTCTCGGGGCTCCGTGGCGTCCACGGCTGGCTTTTCGTGCGTCGCAGCGCCAGCGCCAGCTCCGACTTGCTGGCGAATTGCGTCCAGCCGGGATGGTCGATGGAATTGTCGCGCTCGGAGATCAGGCCGGCGATGCGCAGCGGATCGAGCCGGTAGATCGCCACGAGTTCGGTGAGGATGCGGTCGGAGGCGAGCGGCAGGCCGGCGTCGCGCAAAACCATCGTCAGCCCGCGCAGGGCGTGCGGCAGTTCGAGATGGTCGCGCTTCAGCCGGCCGAGCAGATCGGAATAAGTCTTGATCGACTCGCCGACGCGGCCGAGCCGGTGCAGCAAAAGCCCCGTCATCGACTGCGAATGCTCGTTCGCCTGGACGGCGTTGGCGTCGCGGAAGATCGTCAGCGCCTGCTCGTAGTCGCCGAGCGCGGTGGCGCAGAGGCCCATCTGGTGACGGATGACGAGGTTGCGGGGCTCCAGCTCTTGCGCGATGCGGTAATGCTCCAGCGCCGCAGCCGCCTCCAGACTGCGCAGGTAGGATTGCGCCAGCAGCGCCCGCGCCTCCACCGATTTCGGCAGGCGTTCGACGAGATCGTGCAGCAGCGGGCGCGCGGCCCATTGGTCGCGTTCGATGACCTGCCGTAAATCCTCGACCAGCGTGGCCATATCTTGAACGACCTAGAGACGTGGAATTTGCAAGCGACCCTAGCACAGCGTTTGCGACGAGGCCGCGCATTTTCGTCGCTCCGCCGCCAAGCCAGCGTTAAATTACTTTAGAATTGCGGTCGCCGTCAGGTCGCCAGATGCTTGAACATGACGGATCGCGCCTCGTCGTCCATCGCCGCCTTGAAGGCGAACCGGTCCTTCAGCGCGACGGCGCGGACTGCGGCGGGACGGGCGGAGATCTCGTCGAACCATCGCTTGAGATTGGGAAATTTGCTCCAGGCGTCGTCGCCGAGAATGAACGGGACCATGCGCGCCCAGCCCCAGGCGGCCATGTCGACGATGGTGTAGACGTCGCCCAGGAGATAGCGTCGGTCGGCGAGCCGGGCGTCGAGCACGCCATAATGTCGCGCCGCCTCGTACTGGTAGCGCTTGTGCGCGTAGTCGACCTTTTCGGGCGCGAAATGCTTGAAATGGACCGCCTGGCCGGAGAACGGGCCGACGCCGGTGGCGACGAACATCAGCCACGACAGCAGCTCCGCGCGCTTGGCGTCCCCGGCGGGGGGCAGGAACTTGCCGGTCTTTTCGGCGAGATAGAGCAGGATGGCGTTCGAGTCGAAGACGACCGCATCGCCGTCGACAATCGCCGGGACCTTGGCGTTCGGGTTGACGCGGAGGAACTCGGGGTCGAACTGGTCGCCCTTGCGCGTGTCGATGGGGACGGGCTCGTAACGCAGACCCGCTTCTTCGAGAAACAACGCGACCTTGGTCGGATTTGGCGACCCGTTGAAATAGAACTTCATGAGGATTTCCCCGCGCGCCGCCCTCTTTCCCTGCGACGGCGATAGGCTTAGATAGCGCGTTTTCGCCAAACGCAAGCGCCGACAGGGGCGCCGGAGCAGGATATGGCCAAGCTGCGAACGCTTTACGATAAGATCTGGGACGACCACGTCATCGAGACCGCGGGCGGCGGCAGCCTCATCTACATCGACCGTCACCTCGTCCATGAGGTGACGAGCCCGCAGGCGTTCGAGGGCCTACGCCTGACCGGCCGCAAGGTGCGCGCGCCGGAGAAGACGCTCGCGGTCGTCGACCACAACATCCAGACCACCGACCGCAGCCAAGGCATCGCCGACCCCGAGAGCCGTCAGCAGGTCGAGGAGCTGGCCAGGAACGCGAAAGAATTCGGCATCGAATATTACGACGAGTTCGACCGCCGCCAGGGCATCGTCCACATCATCGGGCCGGAGCAGGGCTTCACCTTGCCGGGGACGACCATAGTGTGCGGCGACAGCCACACCTCGACGCACGGCGCCTTCGGGGCGCTCGCGCACGGCATCGGCACGTCCGAGGTCGAGCATGTGCTGGCGACGCAGACGCTGATCCAGGCCAAAGCGAAGAACATGCGCGTCGTCGTCGACGGCGACCTCCGCGAAGGCGTGACCGCCAAGGACATCATCCTCGCCATCATCGGCAAGATCGGCACCGCCGGCGGCACAGGCCATGTCATCGAATTCGCCGGTCCGGCCATCGAGGCGCTGACGATGGAAGGCCGCATGACGGTCTGCAACATGACCATCGAGGGCGGCGCACGCGCCGGCCTCATCGCGCCCGACGCGAAAACCTACGCCTATCTCGAAGGCCGGCCGAAGTCGCCCAAGGGCGCGTTGTGGGATCAGGCGCGGCGCTACTGGGACACTCTGCGCACCGACGAGGGCGCCCATTTCGACGAGATCGTGCGGCTCGACGCGGCGTCGCTGCCGCCCATCGTCTCCTGGGGCACCTCGCCCCAGGATGTGGCTGCGATCGACGGCTTCGTGCCGCGCGTCGAGGACGGCGCGACGGAGGCCAAGCGCGCCTCGATCAAGCGCTCGCTCGAATATATGGGGCTGTCGGGCGGCGAGAGGATCGTCGACTTGGCGGTAGACCGCGTGTTCATCGGCTCCTGCACCAACGGGCGCATCGAGGATCTGCGGGCGGCCGCCAAGGTGGTTGAGGGCCGGCGCGTCGCCGGCAGCGTCAACGCGATGGTCGTGCCGGGCTCCGGGCTGGTCAAGGAGCAGGCGGAGGCGGAGGGCCTCGACAAGATCTTCCTGGCCGCCGGCTTCGAGTGGCGCGAGCCCGGCTGCTCGATGTGCCTGGCGATGAACCCCGACAAGCTCAGCCCCGGCGAACGTTGCGCCTCGACCTCGAACCGCAATTTCGAGGGCCGACAGGGCTACAAGGGCCGCACGCACCTCGTCTCGCCGGCGATGGCGGCGGCGGCGGCTATCGCCGGGCGGTTTGTCGACGTGCGCGGTTGGGGCGGCTGAGGCGGCGTCCCTCTCAGCGCGGGCGCGCGGCGGCCGTCTGAGAGCATCGCCGCGCAATAGAGCCGCGATTTCACGCGGTTCTACTCAAGAAACTGGTCTTACTTGCGTAACTCTCCCTAAGGACACGACCCCACTAAAGTGCTGTCCAAAACTAGGCTAAGCCGTGTTAGGAGCAAAGCTCTTGGAGGACTCAAGATGGTAGTCGGGCGTTCTTCCATTGCCAATGAGGCGGCGACCTACGCAATTCGGCCAAGCGCCGAGTTGGTGTACTGTCAGCGGATGAGCGCATACCTGGGGTTGTCGCTAGAGACCACTTTGTGCATGCTGGGCGCGAGCGCAGCCAAATCGAGGGATGGAGACACAAAGCGGATCGGGATCGACTTCGCTCGCCACCGTCGTCCTTCGTAAGGCGAGAGCTTCGATCCGGCCGTCAAATAGTGGATAAACTCTAACGCTCGGCGTCCGTGGGAAATTTCACAGAAGGCGGTGAGTCGGCCACCCACCCCCTCGTGGTGAGGAGCGAAGCGGAGCCTCGAACCACGTTCCAGCCAGAGCCTCCGTTTCCGCCGCCCGCCGCCACGAGGGACGAAGAAAGCCTGAACTGGCAGGGCGGCTTGCCGGCAAAAGTTGATGGCGTCAGCAGTCGGTCTAACCAAGCGCCCTTCGAGGCTCCGCTTCGCTCCGCGCCTCAGGGCGAGGGAGTTGATGGCCCGGCCCTATCGCGCCAGGCATTAGATTTGATCCACCGAGGATGAAGCCGCGACTTCAACCGCCGTATGAGTCGACCCCTATCGTCCTCGCCAGCATGACGGCGTCCGAGGCGAGGGAAAGCGCCACGGTCTTCAGCGTCGCGTCGGAGTGATTGCCGGCGTCGATGATGCGTTCGAGCAGCAAAGCTTTTTCCGCGATATCGGCTGGCGTCGAGGCCTGAGCGGCGCAGGCGGCGGCCACGGCGCAGCGCTCGCGCTCGGACAGTTCATGCAGCCTGACGAAGGAATCGCCGCGTTTCGCCCCGTCGTCGAACGCCTGGATCGCCGCCCGCGCCGCAACGCAAGCAGCCTTCAAATCACCCGCGGGGATGCGGGACGACTTGCTTGTGGACTTAAATACAAGAGCGGCGCCGGACGCGACTTGCAGAGTCGTGGACATCTGCGATCCATTCTCATTACGCGGGGGATAACTTAGCTTGTCCACAAGGGCCGCAGAATTGCTTTGACAGGGATCAAGACGGCGTAACGCCAACCCTACGGGCGTCGCGCCTCAAACGGCCGCCGATTCAGCGCCGCTAACTCCGTTTCGCAAGGTTCGTCAAGCGCTTACGCCGTGCGCCCGGCCGCCGCGACGACTCGTCGCATTCGGCATGGGCGCGCCTCTTCACGAGAGCTTGTCATTTCTCGATCGCCAGCGGCGTTTCCTGCCGGCGCCGTTCGATTTGAACCCGGGTCACGCCGCACGGCTCCAGCTCAGGGCGAGCGTCTCATCACCACGGCGCCGCTCGCCGGCAGGACGATTTCGAGCATTCCGTTGGAGCTGCGCACGCCGACGCCGTTGCCGACGCCCCATCCGCCATAAATGCCGAGGTCGCTGTTGAGAACCTCCGTCCAACCGGCGTCGTCGAATTTCGGGCTGCTGAAGCGATAGCCGTTATCGAACGCCGCGGTGTTGAGACTGCCGGCGACGAAGAATGTCTCCGCTTCGTCCCATCTGATAAAGCCGATGACGCGGTTGTCGTCGTGCGCGTGGATGACGTCGATGTTGCGCGAGCGGATGCCGCCGCTCGATTGGCTCAGCGCGATGAGATCGCGATAGAACGCCATCAGCGCGGCGCCGTCGCCTTCGGCCAGGCCGAGAATGTCCTCGCGGTTGGCGAGGAAATCGTCGTAGCGGTAGGGGCGTTGAGCGCCGACCTCCTCGCCCATGAAGAACATCGGCGTTCCCGCCGAGAGAAGCGTCATGGCGGCGGCGAAGCGCACCCGCGCCTCGGCCCATTTCCGGGTATCGCCGACAAGCGGGGCGTAATCCACGGCCAGGACGAGCGTGCGCGCCGAGCCCTCGCGATTGCCGCAATCGTCGTGCGATTCGTTGTAGACGACCTTGGCGCCGCCGCTCGCGGCCAGCGCGCCGGCGAAATAGCTCATGTGCAGAGGTTGGGCGTCGCCGTAACCCGCCTCCTGGACGAGGTGCGCCTCGTTTCCGTCCTTGTGCTCGATCAGGTTGTGGTGGAAGTCGCCGTACCACGTCGCGTCGAAACCGACGCCGTCGCCGTTCAGGCTCGGCTGGGTCATGCCGCCCCAGCCCGAATAATCCTCCGCGAACAGGAACAGCGACGGCCGGATGAGCCGCATCGTCCGCGTCCATTGCTTGAGGAATTTCAGCCCGAACGCCGCCGCCCTGGGGACCGACGCGCCATTGGCGTGCAGCACCGGATATTCGTGGATCGACGAGGTCTGATCGAGCCGGAAGCCGTCGACGTGACAAATCTCGACGAGTTCGGCCGCGCTGGAGATGAACAGCTGACGGACCATCTCCTCGCTGTAACGCGGCGCATAGCCGGTCGAGATGTTGTCGATATAGCCGCCGTCGGGACACCGATAATCGCCCGGGGCGCCCTCGTACCAATAGTAGACGTTGCGCGTCGGGTCGGTCGAATCGAATTGCCATTCCACGCGGTTGGCGTTGGGGTCGAAATGATTGTAGCAGACGTCGAGAATCACCGCGATGCCGCGCCGGTGGCAGGCTTTGACGAACTCTTTCAGCCGGTCCGTCCCGCCGGCGGCCTGATCGACGGCGAAGAAATGCGACGAGCCGTAGCCCCAGCTGGCGATCGCCTCGAACTGCG
>Ga0182030_10023884_pt1 | contig 11272 bp, 13 predicted proteins | sample 812S3MmetaG_FD_121299 | JGI IMG/M metagenome (GOLD analysis project Ga0182030, IMG submission 121299) | Permafrost microbial communities from Stordalen Mire, Sweden - 812S3M metaG (Illumina Assembly) | ecosystem: Environmental > Terrestrial > Soil > Wetlands > Permafrost | place: Sweden...
AACATTTCAAAGAAAATCAAAAACTAAAAATGGAACAAAGAATCAATTTTCAGGAGCAGGGACGGGCAATTACTGCATTGGCTGGTTTAGGCAAGTATCTTGCTAAATCAACTATAGAGCAGGGTCTGTTGCATTTAATTTATTTCAGAGTATCGCAGATCAACGGCTGTGCTTTTTGCCTGGATATGCACGCCAAAGATTTAAGAGCCGAAGGTGAAACCGAGCAACGGCTATATGTGCTGAACGCATGGCGGGAGGCGCCGTTCTATACGGAGCGTGAACGTGCCGCACTTGCATGGGCGGAATCGCTTACGAAAATCGAAGGAGGGTTGGTGCCGGATGAAATTTATGTTGCGGCAAAGAAACAATTTTCTGAAGCAGAGCTGGTAGACCTTACAATAGCCGTGATTCAGATCAATAGCTACAATCGTATCAATATTGCCTTTGGTGCGCCCGTGGGCACTTATCAGGTCGGGCAATTCAATTAATCAAAGCAGCGATATTTCTTGCCGGTGCTGCGCAGAATGGCCGGAATCGGGATGAGGATAGTCGTCCTGATTGTTGGGAGAAGTAGTACCGTGGGGCACGACGGGCTATTGGTGTCTGAACAGAGTATTGGGACCAGTCGAAACGAGCACCTCAGTTGCACCCATGCCCAGAAGGGTATCGGGTGCAACTGGCATTTACCCACTGGCGCGAGAGTTAGCGCAGCGCTCTCGTGTCTATGGAAGTCAGCCTGTTTGAAACAGGAATTGACTTGACGCAGCTAAATCTGGCAACTGCTCAACTTCATCCGCTAAATCAAGGCAATGAATACCATTTGCCACCCCACGGCCCCAACAGGAATCGGCTGGATCCACCCTAATAAAAGCTGTCCCTTCCCACACACCAGTAAACAAAAATATTCCTACCCGTAGCAACACCAAAACCATTTTGCCCCTTCGTATATTTGCATCAGGCAAATAATACACCAATCAAGCTAACCCACCACCCTTAAAAACTAAAAAATGAAAAATGAAAAATGCCACACAAGACAACCAGCCAAGGTAAAACAGACAACCACAATAGGCTAAACAGACAACCACAAAGTACACCAGGAGACAACCACAGGACAACGACTGAAATCTGCAAAATCACCAAATAAATGGCATCCCGGAATGACGAATATATAAATATTAAAAAATAACAATCATAATACGCTTAAAATGAGAGTAGTAATAATCAGAAGTTCCCTGTCAGGAAAATCCACCAAAATTATTTTCTTTGACAAAGGGCAAAAAGACATGTTTCGACAACGTGCCAATAAAATCCTAAGCTCCGCTTTTTCCGTGTTCGAAAATCTGGGAACTGACAATCCTATGGCTCAGATTGCGCAAAAGTTTCATCCCGATAGCTATCGGGATTTAAATACTCGGAAATGAGGGGTAACGGCAGTTTGCATTGCCTCCCCTCCGTTGCGTGGAGCTATTAAGCCATTTGTCGAAAAACGCACACTTTCGTACTCTTTATGTTGCAATCCCACTCAAAATTTACCCAAATTAGCCCTCGTCGTGAAATTGTCAAATTGCCAAATTGTCGAATTGTCGTACGTTTGCACACTCTAAAAAAGAAGCATTATGCATACCCTCCAGATGGTAGACCTTAAACGCCAGTACCATAAAATAAAAGCAGAAGTTGATGCCGCCGTTCTCAATGTGCTGGAAAGCAGCGCATTCATAAATGGCCCTGATGTACATCATTTTTCAAGCGAGCTGGCTGCATCCATCGGCGTGAAGCATGCCATCCCTTGTGCTAATGGCACTGATGCATTGCAGATATCTTTAATGGCGCTGGGTTTGCAGCCCGGCGATGAAGTAATTACACCATCCTACACTTATATAGCCACAGTAGAAGTGGTAGCCCTGCTCAGGCTCAGGCCCGTATTCGTAGATGTGGATGCAGACACCTTCACAATGGATATTAACAGTGTAAGAAAAGCCATCACCGGCAAAACCAAAGCCATCATACCCGTGCACCTCTACGGGCAGAGCGTGAACATGGAGCCGCTGATGACACTGGCCAAAGAACACAATATACCGCTGATAGAAGACAACGCACAGGCCATTGGCAGCCATTACACCTTCAGCGATGGCACTACCGTGAAAACGGGCGCTATGGGCCTTATTGGCTGCACCTCCTTCTTCCCCTCCAAGAATCTCGGCGGCTACGGTGATGGCGGCGCAATATTTACAAACGACGACGCTCTCGCAGAAACGCTGAAAATGGTAGCCAACCATGGGCAGAAAACAAAATACTACCATGAGATCGTAGGCTGCAACAGCCGGCTCGATACCATACAGGCTGCTATCTTACGCATCAAGCTGCGCCACCTCGATGAGTATTGCGATGCCCGCCGTGCAGCAGCAGACTACTACGACGCTGCATTTGCAGTCAACCCGGATATAGTTACCCCCTACAGGGCATCTTATACCCGCCACGTATTTCACCAATATACTTTGCAACTGAAAGGGATGGACCGCGATGTAATGCAACAAAAGCTGGCCGAAAAGAACATACCATCTATGATCTACTATCCGGTACCCTCGCATAAACAGAACATGCTGAAGCACTATGGCACTGCTGATCTCTACCTGCCGGTAACGGATATGCTGCAGGACTGCGTCATATCATTGCCCATACATACGGAACTAACAGAAGAAGAACTATCTTACATCACCACTAACGTGCTGGAAATAGCAGCAAAACAATAATAGCATGAACGTTATCTTTACCCCGCTGGAAGGGTTGCTCATATTAGAACCCGTAGTGCATATAGACGACAGGGGCTATTTTATGGAGACCTATAATAAACGCACAATCCAGGGCAATGCCGACTACGATACAGCCTTTGTACAGGATAATCAGGCACGCTCCGTAAAGAATGTATTGCGTGGGCTGCATTATCAAAACCCTCCTACGCCACAGGCAAAACTCATTAGGGTACTGGAAGGTGCGATATGGGATGTGGCCGTAGACATACGGAAGCACAGCGCCACTTACAGGCAATGGTTCGGGATAGAGCTATCTGCTGAAAACAAGCGCCAGCTGCTCATACCCCATGGTTTTGCACATGGCTATGCCGTGCTCACAGACACCTCTGAAGTATTCTATAAATGTGATAACTATTACGATAAGTCAGCTGAAGGCGGCATGTTTTACGCCGATCCCGAAATAGGTATAGACTGGAAAATAAACCTGGCTGATGCCATCATATCTGCCAAAGATCAGAAGCAGCCATTATTTAAAGATGCAAACAATCAGTTTTAAACAACAAATTTCAAAGAAAGAGAAAAACGAAAAAACAATCCCAATTTCCTAATTCCCAATCCCCAATTCCTAACCCTTCATATTGGTAAACTGTAAAGGCAGGTCTATGTTAGAGGTACGGCAAAGCTGAATCACATCCTGCAGGTCATCAATTTTTTTGGCAGTAACCCTGATGATGTCGTCCAGTATGGCAGCCTGCACTTTCAGGCCGCTATCCTTTATGATCTTTACGATCTTTTTAGCATAGTCTTTATCTATGCCGTTCTTTATGGTTATGGTCTTGCGTATGTACTTACCCGAGCCAGATGGTTCTTTGCTCATATCGAAGCTATTGGCTTCTATGCCCTGGCGCATCGCTTTGGTGAGGAGCACGTCTTCCAGCTGTTTCAGCTTCATATCGCTCTCTACCTCTATAGCAATGGTCATTTCCTTCTTATTGAGTTCAAATGATACATGGGTGCCTTTGAAATCAAAGCGGTTGTCAATTTCCTTCTTGACTATGTTCACTGCATTATCCAGTGTCTGCAGGTCTACTTTGCTCGCAATATCGAATGATGGCATACAGATAAATTAAAACGTAAAATTAATGGAACAAAATTATAAAAAATGCGTAAGGAACGTTAACAAAATAAAGTCGGCCTTGTGGCGCAGTTATTTTTCGTTTTTTCAAGGCGAAAAAGCTGCGAATAATGAATTATTTAATCCCGAAAGCATACGGGATTCAATGAAGAAAAAATGGAAAAGAACAAGTCAAATGGCCGACTTTATTTTGTTATCATTCCTAACTAAAGAAGGGTAATAGAAGAAAGCCCCGAAAGTAAAATACTTCCAGAGCTTCTCGTATCACTCGCACACTCTAAACTGTTGAAATGGCGTCTTTATTAACGATAATGGTAAAAGCCATTTTCATCGCGGGTTAGCCGTCCGCCTTCTTCGTAGCAGATTGTTGCCTTGCCATCGTAATCCCTGATACAATAATTGCCCAGGCCTTCACCTTTTATCACAATTGTCCTTATTTTGGGCTTTTCAACCTGGCCGGGCAGTTTTCCTTCAGATCCGTAAACAATAGTCTTATTGTTCATAGGCTCAATGGCTTGCGGATCGGTAGTTTTAAAGCAGCTCACTGATTTCCTGTCGGGGTTTATGGTACATACCTCGTAGGGCAGGAGCCTGCATACCTCAGTAGTAGTTTTTTGTTTCTGTACACGCTTTGTAGCGAGATGTTTTGATCCTGTAGTCTTACAACCCGTTTGGGCCTGTACGCCGGAACACGCGAATGCGGTGATTGCCAGCGCTAATAGTATCTGTTTCATAGTTCGTTTTTAAAAGGTTTCTTAAATAATTGCCATGCTCATATTAACGCAACCTTGCAGTAGCGGAATGTTTGTAAACGCAGCAAGTATAGTATCCGCCTTCTTCCCTGCACACCTGGTATTTGTCAGCCATGGTAGCTTTATGAGAATGGTGTGAAAGGTGTGCCACCCGATGCGTTTTCGCTTTATCGCCTGTGCGACATGTCTGAGCCTGTGCTGCAACACCGTAACAACTCATACCAAAAATCGCCAGCGTTATCATTAACTGTTTCATATCCTGTCATTTTATGGTTAAATATTCATCTTATGTAAAACGTTCAAAAAATCATTCCCATGATAGTTAAAGGAATAATAAAAGAGGGGGAGGTGCACTCAGTAGATTAAGAAGGAATGTTAAAAGAAAAATAGCGCAGAACTTAAAAAGTATACACGTATTGCAGCGCTGTAGTGCGCGGCGGTTCTATCTTCAAGGGCCTGAGGAAGTATGCGACGTTAAAAACATTGTTGCAGACAATCGATACTTTATGCTTGTCGGTAAGTTTATAGCTCACCCTGACGTCAAATACACTGAAGCTTTTGTGGGTTTCCCAGTAGTTTACAATATCTATGGTTTGAAATTGGGGATAAGCATTGTTAATAGTTTTGGTGAGGCTTTCTATTTGCTGGAAAGCAGTATCAATGTTTTGCATTTTGCTGTAATACCGGTAACTGACGCCAATGCCGAATTTATGTAACCTTGCCTCAATGTCTAACTTCACCATATTCTTAAACCTGTATTTCAATACATTCCCGGCTGGATTAAGGCTGCTGTTTTTGTAGGTAATTGAATCGCCCACTCCACCCTGTAAGTTTTTAGTAACGGCATAAACCTGGTTTGGCGTTAAGGAAACGGGATCTACATAGGTATAGCCTGCCAATACGGTGACGCCAAAGTTTTTATTGCTCTCCGGCGTAGCGCATGCAACAGACACATCAGCGCCGCTCACCCGTGAATCGCCAGTGTTTACAAACTTAAAGCCTACTAATGAAACGGTGGGGTCCCATACCCCGAACAAGTATTCAATAGTGTTGTGATAGTTTTGCTGAAAGGCGGCAGCATCAAGGTAGCCCATGCAATTGCCTATTTTAAAGCCCTGCTTTACGCCCAATTCAAAATTCTGGCTGGTTTCCGGCTGTAGGCCGGGATTGGGGAATACGCCAAAGAGTCCGGCTTTTGTAGAAATATACCTTTCAGTAATAGTAGGGTAACGGTAGCCATCACCGAAGGAAGCCCGCACCCAGGTGCCTTTTAGCACCTGTAAACTGGCGCCAGCCCTGAATATGGGATGCGTGGCAGCCTGGAGGCTGTTGGTCTGGAAATATTCGTAGCGCACCCCTCCGGAGAGATTGAGTATGTCCCAAAATTTCTTGTCGAGCTGCACATATTCTGCAACGTTAGTGACTTTGTTATTGGGTGTGCCGCTGGAATCATACAACTGGGCGTGTGTGGCGGAGATACTCCCCACAAGGCCCCCTGTGAAGGTAAGGCCAAGGTCCTGGTATTTCTTTTGCAACTGGTACTCGGCATAGTAAAGGGTGCCATTTGTGGACTGGTTGTTGGTGATCTCATCATCAGTATGAAAGACACGGGTCACGAGGCTGTGCGTGGCCCCGTTGCCGGCGTCGTACTTTATAAAAGGGTCTAAGTTGAAGAAGGTCTGGTTCTCTAAGAACACGGCTCCCGGATAGCCACGGTATAAGCCCGAAGAATCATTGAGCCATGCCAGCACCATGTTGGTTTTGTTATACATGCCGTTGCCGTTGATGCCATAGCTTAAACCGGTTATCTTCTTTGAGCGGTACCTTAAACTGAAATTAAGCCGGGCTCTTTCTTTGAGCATGTCCTGGTTACTGAATGTGGGGATGGAATCAGTGAGCAGCAGCGATTTTTTAAGATCTGGAGGAAGGTAGCCCTGCGCTGGAGCGGGGCCTATGTAGCCCTGATCAAGGTTGAAATTGCCGCCAATGACGAAGTCGAGGCTTTTATTGATGATCTCAGAATGCAGGAAGTTGAGGTTCATGAATCCGGGTATCGCGCCGTTGTACCAGTTTTGCGCCGGCTGCATGGGATCGCTGTAGTCGCCTAAAGAGTAGCTGATCGTTGTTTTTGGCGTACTGGTAGGGTAGGCAGAGCGGATATTGATAACCCCATTAATAGCTGATGAACCGTACAGCACGGATGAAGAGCCTTTGATGATCTCTATCTGCGAGATATTCTCTACCGGGATATAGCTCCACTCCGGCCGGCCAGCATCGCCACTGAGTAGGGGGATGCCATCTTCCACAATAGCTACCCTGCTGCCTACACCAAATGTAAAGCCGCTGCCACCGCGTATCTGAGGGTCATTGTCTATAATAGTTAGGCCCGGCACCTGCTCCAGCGCAGTTTCTATACTGGTGGTGTTCTTATTGTTTATGAGTGCCGGCTTTAACACCTCCATGGATACTGTAAGCTCATCCAGCTTCTGATCGAACTTGCCGGAGGAAACCACTATGGTGTTGAGCAGCTCTGAAGAAGGATGGAGCGATATGTTTTTTTCAGTGATGGCATCGGCAACTATATGTACCGTGAAGGTGTCTGGCGATAAGCCTATATAGGCGCACGACAGAATATGGTAACCCGAATCCAGCACGAGGGAATAGACTCCGTCTGCATCAGTGACCGTACCTTTGGTGGCATTTGTTACCAGCCGTATAGTAGCGTTGCTTAATGGTTCATTATTAACCTCAGAGATCACTTTGCCTTTTAGAACACCTGTGGACTGCGCAAACGAATGATGACTCCATAACATGGTCAATGCAATGTATGCAGCAAGTGTTCTTAAAAGTATTCTATGCATTACTCTTTAGTGACCTTTATGGTTTGGGTATGAGTTGCATCAATGTAACGGATAATGTATATGCCTGATACCAGGCCATTCATACTCAGGGTAAGCGTTTTGCCACTTGTCGCCGTAGTGCTGATAAGCCTTCCCGACATATCCATAAGCTGCACTTGGCCTGCAATGCCTTGTGCGCCGGAGATATTGATACTTAATTCATCTTTTGCAGGGTTAGGAAATGCAGTGATACTAAAGTTGCCATTTGTAACGTTGTTAATCCCGGTAAAGCCGGTAGTACCGAATGCTTTAGTAACCCACGCTGATGAACTGCCTACTGCGCAGCTATCGTAAACGTGTGCATAATATAGGGTAGCGGCGGTAAGGCCGGTTATGGCTGCACTTGTAGTAAGGGTAAATGTGCCTGAAGCAGGGGGCGTGGCGCTGGTATTAACAGCATATACATAGCCTGTGGAACCGGAAACTGCCGTCCAACTGAGAGCGGCGCCGGTGCCAGTGATAGAGCCAACGGTAAGCCCTGTAACCGTATCGCAGGTGGAAGAAGCGGGGTAAACCACCGACAGATCATCAAGCAATAAAATGCTGCCGGCAACAGAAGTAAGCTGGTTTGCAGATGAGGTGACGTTGATCATTATATAAGCAGGAGATGATGTGCTGACGTACGTAAAGGGAACACTAAAGCGCGTCCATGTGCCAACATTAGACATTGGTGTTAAAAACAATGCGTCAGCAATTTTATTAGCAATACAGGCAGGGTGATATGTTGTTGGAGTTTCAGGATCGTAATATTGACCTGTATGCAATATAGCCCGTATTTTGCCTTGTTCATTGGGTCCTCCGGTACCAGTAGAAGTGGTGCTTTGCGTATATTGATACCAACCAACAAGACTATCTGGCCTGCCGGTAAATGCCATTCTACGAACATCAGTTGCTGAGTCAGAAGAATTTTGCGTACCAATATAGCCATCAGCCTTAGAAGTGGTAGGTGCATTTACAACACCAGTTGTAACCACGCCATTTATGTATTCTGTTATTATTCCCCCTAAAGAAAAAAGCTCTGTTTCTACTTTTACACAATAAGTGCCTGAATGAGGCGCTGTGCTATCTTTAAAACATGTTTCAGGGCCAAGTGCGGCGGTAGTTGAACCGGATTGATCAGAATACCAGTTTGTAGGTTCTGTATTTGCGTCGCCGGAAGGGACAGTGTTCCCCCATAGCTCGAAGCCGCCATTGGTGATTGTGGTTTGGGCGGTGGCTGCCAGGCTTATACCCGCAGATAATATAAGTGTAGCGATTGCTTTCATTTGATTTGTTTGGAAAGGTTAGAATAAATCAGTGTTGTTGCGTAAAAGTAGAAATTAAATTGGTTATAACGCAGGATAGTGTGAAAATTAAAAAATGTGAAGACGTGGAAATTCGAGTGTGAGCAAGATGTCACCTGAAAATAGTGACAATGAGCCGAATGGCTGAACTCTGGAAGCGTGGGCTTTTATTGTCTGTGCAAGATTTTTGGTGAAAACAGCAATGGCTGAAAATGGGTAGCTGTCGGGACGCGGCTCTTTAGCCTTGAAAAATTTGCCCTAGCTACGTTTTTGAATGAAAACTACATCGGTTGAAAAAGGCGGGTAAGTTGAAAAAAGACAAATAAGTGCCCTGCCGGCCAAATGTGGTAACGGACGGGCACCTCCCATAGCGGGCATTATTTTGTTAACATTCCTTAACCTGTAACTCTTGTTTTATATGATTTATTCGCCAGGCTCATCTGCTATATCCACACTATTGTTGTGTCTCTGGCCAGTGGCTTTGTCTTTATGTTTTTCAATGATGTGTTTCAGGTCATATGCCGTTGTCGCGATGGCTTGTTCGAAACTTAAGCTGTGGTTTTTTGCGAATAGGTCGTTGCCGGGTACTTCCAGCCGTATCTCGCAATAGTTATTCTGTAGTTCTCCTTCTGCACCCTTGGAAAGGGTGACATCTGCTCGGATGATGGTTTGAGAATAGTTGGCGAGCTTTTCTACTTTCTGTCTCGTAAACGCTTCAAGGGTGTCACTCGCTTTGAATCCGGAGGTTTGAATGATTATTTGCATAGCTTTTATAACATAGTACCATAATCGTACCAAGACTGCAAATGGATCTGTAAAACCAGTAGGAAATGATGAAATGGATGATATTTTCGTAAAAAGCCCCTTCACTTTTCAAATTTTCCGCTTACCTTTGCCGTCCCCAATACGGTCTTTTAGCTCAGTTGGTTAGAGCAGCTGACTCTTAATTTCAAATATCAGCTAGTGTAGATGGTTGATTTTATTGTATTCTCAGCTGTTTTTTGTTCGAGAATTTTCTAGGCATGGTGGGGATTTCAACTTCTTTCCTGATAAACTGCAAATTCGTGAAATGCCAAATGACAAAATACCTAATAGCAAAGCTGCGTAATGGTGTTTTCAGGATGACAATAAAGGAAAGGGTGGCATAAACAAACCACCCTTTTTTTACTTCTTAATTTTTATTGTAATCACCAATCCATATTTCATATGTAGTTCCTCCCGTTTGAGGACTAATATATGATGTTAAGGTGATTTCTATTTTATTTTTAACATAATTCATACCTATTGCATGTGCATTTTTAGCATCTTCAACTTCATTATAAGTATCATTACCAATATATTTGAATTGTTGAATTTTTAATTGATTTTTTATTGCTAAATAGTCTTCTTTATGTATTGTTTGAAAGCTAACAGAAATTGAAAATGGGCTTGTTTCTACCTCATCAAAAAAAATACATCTATTTATATAACATTCACCCACTACAGAGCCATTATACTTATAATGTTTACTTGTGCTATTTTTTTCCTTTTTAAAATCATTATATTGATAGCCTTTAGATGTTACATATGTATCAAAATCATCCCAATTCATATTTCTCATTTTTATTAATTCATTAAGCTTAAAATTTTGTGCAAAAATTGAGGTTGATGCTAAAATGAAAATCAGCAAAAATATTTTTTTCATTATTCAACGTTTTAAGACTTCAAAAATAATTAAATAAATTAAAATTAGGCAAATCTGCCCAAAGTAATTTATCCTAAGCTTTCAACCTTGCTATGTGGCAAGACAAAAGCAATACAGGGATAATGAATTAGTAGCTAAACTTGGTAGTAAAATCCGAGAAATCAGGCTAAGCAAAGGACTTTCTCAGGAACAATTAGCCAATCTTTGCGACCTTGAATTAAGCCAGATAAACAGGATTGAATTAGGCAAGATAAATACTAGTGTTTCGCACCTATTTCTGATAGCTGCTAAACTAGAAGTTGATGTAATGGTACTTGTAAAACTAAAACAGTGATAGGGTATAGGTGTTAATTAAATACTGCTGCAATTACTTTTTCATTGGCTGCATCAATGATTTCATTTCCATAGTTGTCAAGATAAATACCAGTAACAGCATTCCCATAGGAATGACCAAGAGCTTCTGCTATCAGGTCTTTACTGAACCCCAATCCTTTACAGATGTTTGCCCATGAATAACGAGCATAATAGCTTGTAATATTCTGATTAATTTTAAGTTCTTCTGCTATCCTGTACAGATATTCATTTGTTGTTTTAATACCCTGTAAAGCCTTCCTTTTGACCATTAAAGGGCTATCACCTTTACATAGTACATATTCCGCTCCAAAGTGAGCCACCTATTCCAGTCAAACTGAGCCACCCATTCCGGTGAAAGTGAGCCACCCTGGATTTTCAGGATTTCGGGGTTAAATCACGATTATTCCGGGCAAA
>Ga0182030_10023886_pt1 | contig 11270 bp, 9 predicted proteins | sample 812S3MmetaG_FD_121299 | JGI IMG/M metagenome (GOLD analysis project Ga0182030, IMG submission 121299) | Permafrost microbial communities from Stordalen Mire, Sweden - 812S3M metaG (Illumina Assembly) | ecosystem: Environmental > Terrestrial > Soil > Wetlands > Permafrost | place: Sweden...
AGGATGCCGTGAAAGCCGGTGCGCGGGGCTTCGCCCTTGGGCGGGCCATAGACGAGGATGTGCTGCTGCTTGGGCGGCAGGTCCTCGAAGGGAGTTTTGAGGTTGATCTTGTAGCGGTCGGCGGCAAGGTTGATGAGTTTGAGCAGATATTGCGAGGCGGAGCCGGGGCCGAGTCCGCCATCGAGGATGGGTTTGGACCAGTCGTTGATGACCTTTGCGGGATCGAAGTCGTAGAGCGAGCCGAGTCCGTGGCACTCGGGGCAGGCGCCGAAGGTGGAGTTGAAGCTGAAGCTGCGGGGCTCAAGCTTAGGAACGTCGAGGCCGCAGTCGGGGCAGGCCATAGAGGAGGAGAAGAGCTGTTCGTCGAGTTTCTGGCCGCTGCTGCCGCCGGGTAGCGCGACGAGGACCAGGCCGTTGGCGAGCTGGAGGGCTTTGGTGACGGCTCCTTCTAGGCGTTTTTCGACGGAGGGCTTGTTGGAGACTGGCCTGTCATTGGCTACGGTGGACTTGTTGCTTTCCCAGGTCCCAAAAGCGGGACCTGGGGCACCCAGCTTTGTTGGCGACGAAGCCTCCGAACTTGATGCGCCAGTGTTCTCGGAGGGCTTGAGGAGGATGCGGTCGACGACGGCTTCAATGCTATGGTTCTTGCGTTTGTCGAGAGAAGGTGGCTCGGAGAGATCGATCATCTCGCCGTCGACGCGGGCGCGGAAGCCTTGCTGGTCAAGCTGATCGAGCAGATCTTTGAACTCACCTTTGCGGCCGCGCACGATGGGAGCCATGATGGTGACGCGTTCTCCGGTGCCCATCTGGAGGATGCGCTGAACGATTTGTTCCGAGGTTTGGCGGGCGATCGGCCGGCCGCAGTTGGGGCAGTGGGGCGTGCCGACGGAGGCGTAGAGCAAGCGCAGGTAGTCGTAGATCTCGGTGATGGTGCCGACGGTGGAGCGAGGGCTGCGGCTGGTGGTTTTTTGCTCGATAGAAATCGCCGGGCTGAGACCCTCGATGGAGTCGACGTCGGGGCGCTCGATCTGGTCGAGGAATTGGCGCGCGTAGGCCGAAAGGGTCTCGACGTAGCGGCGCTGGCCTTCGGCGTAGATGGTGTCGAATGCCAGCGAGCTTTTGCCCGAGCCGGAAAGGCCCGTGACCACAGTGAGCGTGTTGCGCGGGATGCGCACGTTGATGTCGCGCAGATTGTGCTGGCGCGCCCCACGCACCGAGATGTGAGTGATAGCCATGGTTGGGTGACAGGGAAAGGCTAATCCTGAGTTGCGGCGCAATCAGGGCTTCTATCTATCTTCCCATACGCCTGCTTTTTTGGGGTTCGTTGGGGAGCGATGAGGAGGTGTTGTTTTGGGAATGGGGGAGGCGAGCGTCCCATAAAAAACTTTGGTGTCGAACTGTCCGAAAACTGCTTAACCGGATTGCAACAGCTCGGAGGTATTCTAAGTGGCAACAGAAACAGGGATCAACGCGGCAGTTTTTCTGAGAGAATCGCAAGATCGATGCCTGAAATCATCGCGCGCGTGTCCTTGCGCGACCGAAAAGTTGACTGAGGATGTTCGAATTTTGTGCAGTAGACTGAAAAGAGATTTATGTCGGATTTATTGAATTTGTTGATGCTGGTATGCGCCGCTATGGGGTCGATGGCGTTTGGCGTGTTGGCCGCTTATGGGATTTTTCGCGTCGCATTTGGAATCATGAGGCCGCAAAGGCTTCCTGTTCCGGTGAAAGCAAGTCCGGAGACCGCGGGCATTCTGTAGTCTCTTCGAGTCGAAACCCAGCGATCGAGGGGCCGGCCGGTTCCGCTCGGCTCATCTTGTGAAGAACCCTGAGTTATTCGCCGGGAGGCGTGCGTGTCTGCCGGCAGGGTCGCGTCTGCGGTTTTGCATCGGCGGCTGAGACGTGTGGATCGGGCACTCCTTCCCAGACTGCCAGGGGGTCGCCAGTTTGGTCCAATTTCCGACATGGCGGGGTTCCGTAACGTATATTTATCGTCGTAAGTGAACATTACTTTGGTACCTTATTGAACGTTGGACCTAGAAGACACGAATCACATAGTACCCAATATTGAAAGAAATGAGAATCCATCGGAAAAATGGGAATGTTACAGATTTGTTGGATTTTAATGCAATCAGCGCGCCAGCCCGGCTGCTACCGGTAGTATCATTCGTAACCAAGTAACCCAAAAGAACTATTGATGGTCACCCGCCAACGCGGGTACTTATTCAATAACCCCTTCTACGCATTGCCCCCGCGGAGACAACGATCCGTGGAGGGTTGCGGGAAGTAGGTCTTGGCATTACAGGCGAGCGGAGGTTCACGGTGAAAGCCAATTTACGAGCAGGTGGAGATTGCGCGCCGTGTTCGCAATTCGCAGAGAATTTGGTGGGATTGCGGAAAAGGCGAGGCAGAGAGCGATCGGTCATTGCTGGCATTTGCCGACTCTTGAATGCCGGCGATGAGGGCGGATCGCTGGTGGAATTTGCATTGGTGCTTCCAATGATGTTGATGCTCATCACAGGCCTGTTTTCGGTCGGACTTTTTCTCAATAGCTACATGATGTTGACAAACGGCATTGGCGCCGGGGCGCGGGCCTTTGCATTGAGCCGCGGAGTCACGGTGACGAACTCAAACGGGACCACATCGCCGATCACGGACCCATGTGCCTACGCTGTGCAGACGGCTCAGCAGGCAGCACCGAACCTGAACCAGAGTGGCGTTACTTTTGCGATCACATGGACTCCTAACGGCGGTACGGCGACATCCTACTCGACAACCTGCTCCGGCATCACGCTCCACACTGGCGACACGGTAGAGGTGGCGGCGTCCTACCCTGCGGTGTTCATTCTGTATGGATGGAGGCCGGGGACCATGTCTATAGGCAATCAGAGCACTCAACTTGTTCAGTAGCGGTCAAAGAGAATCTCGTTTGGCGGCGCAAGGAAAGCAAGCCTCAAAAGGGCGAAGAGCGAAGGAGGTCCGGCGATGAGGAATATCGAAGAGAGTGTGGGGATGCGCGGAACTTGTCCGAAGATTGCGTCCGTGCTCAGGCCTTCCAATGAGGGCGGCGGTCAATCGCTTCTATGCCGGGCCTGGAACGATCAGCGTGGCCAGGTACTCCCGTGGGTGGTCGTGCTGATGGGACTGTTTCTGGGAATGTCCGCGCTAGTGATTGACATTGGTCATGCCATGGTAGTCCAGCACCAATTGCAGGAGTCCGCGGACGCGGCAGCTCTTGCCGCGGCCGAGACGATGCCGAGCAGCACGTACACGACTGTGGGTCAGACCTACAGTGCCGGCACCAGCGACAAGAACATTTTCAAAGGTCTCTCGATCAGTAGCGGAACAGCAACAATCACACCAAAGTGCCTTACGACCGTTTCGAATTGGGGAGCTGCGTGTAGCTCAACGACCCCCAATGCCGTTTCTGTGACGCAGACGGCAACCTTCCCGACATTTTTCGCGGGAATCTTCGGCGTGAAAAGCGTTACAGTGAGTGCGACCTCGACAGCCTCAGGCAAAGGAGCGGTCCCGCTGCCTTACAATGTAGCGATCATCCTGGATTCGACGCTCTCGATGGTTACGTATGACAGTAACTGCGGCGCAACGCAAATGAACTGTGCGCTCCAGGGTGTACAGCAGCTTTTGCAGAATCTTTCACCGTCGGCCGACCACGTTGCGCTGTTTACGTTTCCCAATGTGACCACTGGCACGGTCTCGAGGGATTCGAACTGCGCTACGTCCATCAATAGCAGTAGTTTCCCCTACTACCAACCACTGAGCTCCTACATATCGATGCTTCCAAACGGCTCGTGGGCGTCTTACAGCGGAGACAGCACAGGATGGTCGGGCATGGCTAACGCCGTACCGTACTCGTTTCCGGCAATACCGACGAACACGTCGGGATACACCGTGGCGTCGGGTACGGGCGCTCCAACCTATCAGGTGGTCGGATTTTCCACCAATTACCGTACTTCGAACACGGCAACCAGCCTGAATTCCAGTTCGGCACTGGTGAAAGCGGCGGGTGGAGTGAGCGGTTGCGGCGGCATGTTGCCGTCGAATTTCGACGGCGATTACGGAACCTACTACGCGGGCGCTCTTTATGCAGCGCAGGCAGCCCTGTTGGCCGAACAAGCGAACAATCCAGGTTCAAAGAACGTGATGATCATCCTCGGAGACGGTAACTCGACGGCTCCCGCCTCGAACGGCAGTCCCGATTCGAACAGCCCTGGGATGCCATCGACCAGTGCGCAGGCGACCCAGTCACTTACGTCGAACTCCTATACTTTACCGTCCTCCTACCTGCTGGCAACAAGCAACGGGAGTTATCCATCCTGGAACGGCGAATGCGGGCAGGCAGTTGACGCGGCCACCTACGCCCAGAATTACTCGGGAAGTTCCACGCTGATCTATACCATCGCTTATGGCGCGTCCACATCTTCGAATTCTTCGAACTGTGCAAGCGATGTGAATGCCGGCAACCACCAGGGGATCTCGCCATGCCAGACACTGCAGCAGATGTCCACTGGCTGGTCGTCGGGGACTCAGACGAATTTCTATTCCGACTACTACGCGCCGGGCGGTGACTCCGGCTGCCAGGCGGCGGACAAGAATAACCAGGTTACTTCGCTGAACAGTATTTTCACAGCTATCTGGATCGATCTGACTTCGGTGAGGCTAATCCCAAACAACACCTACTGAGCATTTCCGAGATGCGAAGTACCAGAATCCTTTCGAGGCCGGGGCATCGCTCCGGCCGTTCCTTTTGAATGAGGTCCCCTGCTCAGAAACGGGGTTCCTCTGTTCAGATTCAAGACCGATGAACTGAGAGCGGGAAGCTAGTCCAGACTCGCGACCCACGTACGACTAATTTGGATCACACGATTCTGCTTTCATGATCGCGCGATTATTGGTTAGGCGGATTATTGGGCTGTTGAGCCGGCTGGGTCTGGGGTTGTTGCGGCATCGGCTGAGGCGCGCGAATCGGACTAGAGCCGTCCGGCGGGAACCCAGGGCGAACAGGCACCGGAGGCTGAGGAGTCTGCGGCTGCGGATCGTATTGCGGAGAATCGGCGGAGTCATCTTCGCTGTCCTCCGAAGAGGGATGTGTCATCCCCTGGGGCGTCTTGTTCGTGTTTCGAGCGCTGAGTATGACCTCGCGCGGCACTCCCTGACCTTGATCGCCAACCATCACGATGTTGTAACCGGAACCTTGCAGAAGCTGTGCGAGCACATCCCGCGCCGACGCGGGGCCGAAGTTGCCAAAGATCCTTTCGTCCTTGGTAAGACCTTCTACTGTTGACCCAGTCGCCGTGGCTACATCGGTAAGAATCTGCTGCAGGCTTGAGTTGGCCGCGTCGATGCGCAGGTCTTCACGGTTCCAGGTAACGGTGGCGGGGATGGGACGGTCGTTGATGGGCCATTCCGGGGCTGGTGGTGTGGCCGGCGCGAGCTGTGCGGCTGAAGGTTGAGTTGTTGCGGAATGAAGTCGCCGGTGCGCGGGTGGCTGCGCTGGGTCAGGGGTGGTCTGGGGTGCGGGTATGGGCTGGGCAGGTTGCGTTTGCGCGGTGAGCAGGGTGGCGGCGAGGAATCCGCACGACAAGAAGGCCTTCACGATGGACCGACCATGGAGCCCGTGAGCCTGCGGAGTGAGGTCGCGATGGCGGACGGAATCGTACATAGGAATCGACTCCCTGGGCCGATGGGAACCTTGCGACGGTTCGCTGAGCTACCGCCCTACGTACTAGACTAACAGTGGCCCGGAGACGCTCGCAAAGGTTTCATGGGCGAGGGAGAAATCGCAACCGATGCGCCTCTGCTGGACCGGATTGATTGCAGCGCTTGTATGCACGGCGCCTGTTGCGGGCTTCGCCGTGAGTTGCACGACGCAGGCGGAGTTGCAGCCGCAAGACAGAAACGCGTTGGCTGCGATTGGCCAACGGATGGCGGTTGCCATTCTGCAGCAGGATTATTCGACTCTGCAGGCGCAGCTTTTGCCGGCGATCTCTGCGCAGTGGGATGGAATTCACGGCGAAGTGGAGCTGGGGGCTGCGTTGGTGAAGGGCGGCCAGCCCCAGATTCAGGCTATTTATCTGCTGGATGCCTCTGCGCAGACCGAGACCGCCGATGACCAGTTTTTCTGCTCGAATGGCAGCGGATCGCTGACTGTGACTGTGAGCATGCACGCGCTGCCACCGGGAAAATATGCGGTCGTGCTAGCGGATGCCGCGGGGGCGCCGTTGGGTGGACAGATTGGCCTGATTGCGGTTTGGGATCCGACTGGGTCAACGCCAAGCTGGAGGCTGGGCGGTGTTTCGGTGAGGCAGGGAATTGTCGACGGACATGATGGGGTTTGGTACTGGACGCGGGCGCGGACGCAGGCGACGACGGGGGCGCCGTGGAGTGCGTGGTACAGCTTCGATATGGCGCGGTATTTGCTGCTGCCGGTGGATTTTCTCTCTTCGCCCAATATGGACAAGCTGAACCGCGAGCAATCGCAGTTGAAGGATGTGCCCGGACCGTTTCCTCTTTCGCTCGATGATGGACCGCGCAACTGGAAGATCGATGCGGTTCGCATTGATACGACGCTGCGCCAGGCCGATCTGAGCTTGACGTATGAATCGCTTGGAATCGCCGATCCGGCGGCTTCGCGGACAGAAGCGATTGCGGTGTTGAGCGCTTTTCTGAAGGCGCATCCGGAGCTGCGCTCGAATTTTCATGGACTGTGGGCTGTGGCTTCAAAGGATGGGAAGTTGACGCCGGTGATGGAGTTGCCGATGGGGCAGATACCTTGAAGGCAGGGACTAGGGACTGAGGGACTAGGGATTCGCACTGTTTCAGCGCTTGAGGCCTCAGCGGCAGGAAGGTTGAACATTGGACGAATTGATTGATTTGCGATCGGATACTGTTACACGGCCTACTCCGGAGATGCGCGCCGCGATGGCTGCGGCCGAGGTGGGGGATGACGTTTACGGCGAGGACCCAACCATAAATCTACTCGAGAAACGCGCGGCGGAGACCTTTGGGCGCGAGGCTGCATTGTTTGTGCCGACGGGAACGATGGGGAACCAGATCGGGATTCGCCTGCATACAGAGCCGGGGCAGGAAGTGATCTGCGAATCGCGCGCGCACATTCTGGATTGGGAGATGGCGACGGTTGCCGTGTTTTCAGGGTGCGTAATTCGCGCGGTGCCGACGGAGAGTGGCACGCTGACGTGGAAAGACATTGAGCCAGTGATTTACGGGCGGAGTTCGTTTCGTGCGGCTACCGGGCTGATTGAAATTGAAAACACAGCGAATCTGGCGGGCGGGCGGTGTACGCGCGTCGATGTGTTGGAAGAGATCTGGGCCGAAGCGAAGGAACGGAAACTTCCGGTGCATCTGGATGGGGCGCGGATTTTTAATGCGGCGACGGCACTCGGCGTGGATGTGAAGACGCTGACGCGCGGATTCGACACCATCATGTTTTGCTTGTCGAAGGGGTTGGGTGCGCCGGTGGGGTCGATGCTGGTTGGATCGGCGGAGTTGATGGAACGGGCGCGGATTTTTCGCAAGGCACTCGGTGGAGGGATGCGCCAGGCGGGCGTATTGGCTGCAGCAGGATTGATTGCGCTGGAGGAGATGCCGGCGCGTCTGCACGAAGATCATGCGAATGCGCGGCTGTTGGCCGAGGCGCTTTCGCACATGGAAGGGGTTGCGATCGATCTCGAGACGGTGGAGACGAACATTGTAATCTTCAAGCTTGTGGATGGGCTGAGCGCCGCAGATGTTGTTGCGCGACTGAGATCCCGAGGCATTCTTGCGGGCACAGTAGGCCGCGATGGGATTCGGCTGGTGACGCATCACGACGTGAGCCGGGCGGCTTGTGTGAAGGCTGCAGAAGTGCTGACGGAGGAGATCGAGTTAGTTACTCCTGTGAAAAAGTAGTGATTGCGTTACGAAGGTTCAGCGCGGCAGAATGGCCGCGGGCGCAACTTTTCGTCCCTATTTCGGTTCGAACAAAACAAGGAGCCGGAGAGCTTCCCTGACTCCGGTAAAAATTCAACGCTGAAGGAGTTTTGACACTGTGAAGAAGATCGCACTCGCGGTATTGCTTGCTTTCACTCTGCTTCCTGCGGCCTCATTTGCGCAGGTGTATGTGCATATCGGGCCACCGGCTCCGATCGTTGAGCATCCGGGGCCGCCCCCTGGTGCTGGGTTTGTGTGGGTCGGCGGCTATCACCGGTGGGATGGCGGCCGCTATGTATGGGTACCAGGACACTACGATCACCCGCCGCGCCCGCATGCTGTGTGGGTGCAGCATCACTGGGTCCATCGCCATGGCGGATGGGTGCTGGTGGAAGGGCACTGGCGGTAAGAAGAGCATCTGAATAGGGAGAAGGCGGAGCGCGATGCTCCGCCTTCTCTTTTTTGCGCATTGAAGGATTCGTGTCGAGTTATAGCGTCTTTCGGTAGACAACAAAGCCGGACTTATCCGCGACCTTGTCGTATAACTTCATCGCAGTCGAGTTGGTTTCATGGGTTAGCCAATAGACTCGACTGCAGCCCGCCGCCTCGGCGCGTCGATAGACTTCCAGTATTAATGCGCGGCCTACGCCTCTGCCTCTCGAAGCTTCCACAGTGAATAGGTCCTGCAGATAACAGGTCGGCTGGATTGAAATCGTGCTGCGATGAAAGAGGAAATGAACCAGACCGAGTAACTGGCCGGATTGCTCGGCGACCAGCGCATGAACGGGCTCATAACTATCAAAGAAGCGCGACCATGTCATGTTTGTGACTGCTTCCGGTAGTGCGGTTTCATCCTTGCGGCCGTAGAAGGCGTTGTAGCCGCCCCAGAGTGGCTTCCATTGGTCGCAGTCACTCGGTTGAATATCCCGGATCAGGACTCTGTCGTCCAATGCGCGCTCCTCACACTGCTCCGATTAACTAATTTCAAGCACATCGGTGCTGGCTGCGGCCGCGGCTTCGGCGCGTTCCATCAGTTTTTCTGCGACGGTGAAGAATTCGGAGGCCTGCGGACTCTTTGGACCCGCCAGCGTGACAGGCAATCCGCGATCGCCGCCTTCGCGAATGGCGGGGATCAACTCGATGGAGCCGAGGAACGGAATATTGAATTGCTTTGCTGTGCGCTCGGCGCCGCCTTTGGAGAAGATGTCAATTTCGTGATGGCAATGCGGGCAGGTGAAATGGCTCATGTTTTCGACGATGCCGAGCACTTCGACGTTGACCTGCGCGAACATCTCGAGAGCCTTGCGTGCGTCTTGCAGACTGACATCGCTGGGTGTGCTGACGACGACAGCGCCGGTGAGCGGCACGGTCTGGACGAGCGAGATGACCACGTCGCCGGTGCCCGGCGGCAGATCGACGATGAGATAGTCGAGTTCGCCCCAGTCGACCTGCTGCAGAAATTGACGAATGATCTGGTGCAGCATGGGGCCGCGCATCACCATCGGCTTGTCGCCGGGTGAGATGTAGCCGATGGAAATGGTCTTGATGCCGTGGGCTTCGTTGGGCTGAATCTGATTGTTGGCGCCGACAAGCGGCTGTTGTGTTGAACCCATCATCAACGGGACGTTGGGGCCGTAGATATCCGCGTCGATGAGGCCGACGCGTTGGCCGAGCCTGGAAAGCGCGATGGCGAGATTGACGGCGACTGTGGTCTTGCCGACGCCGCCTTTGCCCGAACCGACTGCGACGATTTTCGAGACGCCGGGCAACGCCATCGGCGACGGCGTGGCATGAGAATGAGCCATTGTTTACTCCTGAGGAAGCCAGTTTTCCGCTGGGGATTTTTGCGGCTTCGCAATACTTCGACTCGATGGCGAACCAGATAATTCGGCGATCAGGTCTACTTGGAATCTTACAGGAGGCAGGGATCGGTGAATTCGGTCGGCATGAGTCCGGGAGCGACATTGGCATCGACCACGTGCGCGAGGACTGCATGCAGTTGTCGCGCGCCTTCCGTGAGTGAGGCGGGTCCTGGCTGCAGGATGCAGGTAGAAGGAATCTCGTAGATGTGGCCACTGCGCACGGCGTTGATCTCAGACCAGCCGGGACGCGCGCGAATGGAGTCGATGCTGACTTTCATGCCGCACCAGGAAGCGAGGATGACTTCGGGATCGCGCGCGACGACGGCGGACGGATCGACGACGCGGTCTTGCGCCTTACCGCATTCGCGAAGTTCGGGAAAGATTGGGTCGCCTCCAGCGATGGAGACGAGTTCTTCAACCCAGCGGATGCCGCTGATGAGGGGATCTTTCCATTCTTCGAAGAAGACGCGTGGGCGACTAGGGAATTTCCGGGCCGAAGCTTCTATTTCGCGAAGACCGCTTTGCAATTCTTCAATCAGCACGTGGCCTTCGTCGGGTTTGCCGACGAGGCGCGCGAGGACGGAGATCATCTCGAAGATTTCTGCGATGCTGCGCTGGTTGAAATTGAGAACGGTCGCGCCGCGCAAGATGAGATTGCGCGTGATTTCGGCCTGAACGTCGGAAAAGGTGAGGACGAGGTCGGGCTTGAGGTCGAGGATGGCTTCGATGTTGGCATCGCGAAATGCGGAGACGCGCGGCTTCTTTCGCGCTTCGGGAGGACGTTTGGCGTATCCGGAGACGCCGACGATGCGGTCCTGTTGCCCTAGCAGGTAGAGAGTTTCCGTGGTCTCGTCGGTGAGGCAGACGATGCGGCGGGGGAAGTCGGATGGGTTCGATGACAATTGAAAAGAATCTGACATGATGACGTTCGGGAACTTCAGATTGCATCGTTGAATCGCATTCGTGCTTTCCCAGGTCTGAAAATCCAGACCTGGGGCACCCAATGTCGTGCAGATCGAAAGCTCCCGAACCGCAGGTCCTTCGACTCCCCATCACTTCGTTCTGGGTCGCTCAGGATGACAGGATTTGTTAAAGGAGCGTTCCGAACAAGGACCACGCTCGAATGACTAGGTTCGAATGGGCTCGGGATTTTGTGCGGCAGTGGCGGCTTTCGCTTTCTTGCGGCGGATCGCCTCGGCTTCGCGGTGCTCACGGCGGCGCAAGGCATCGCCGTAGCGACGGATTTCGTTGGCTGTTTCTGGTTGCAGACCGGGCACCTTTTGACGATTGCCATCTTTGTCGATGGCCACGAAAACGAGGTATGCACTGGCGACATGGAGCATAGATCCGGTCTGTGGATGCTCGACCCAGACTTTTACACCCACCTCGACGGAGGTGTTGAAGGCCCGATTGACACTGGATTTGAGGATCAGCAGATCGCCAACGTGCACCGGTTGG
>Ga0182030_10023887_pt1 | contig 11270 bp, 5 predicted proteins | sample 812S3MmetaG_FD_121299 | JGI IMG/M metagenome (GOLD analysis project Ga0182030, IMG submission 121299) | Permafrost microbial communities from Stordalen Mire, Sweden - 812S3M metaG (Illumina Assembly) | ecosystem: Environmental > Terrestrial > Soil > Wetlands > Permafrost | place: Sweden...
ATAATTGCCCGGCAAGTTCGGCATCGGAATGTAATTCAACAATCCCAACGCTGCGGGGTTGAGGCTGGTCTGTGGAATCACGTTGCAGGTGGGGTTGCAGGGAAAAGGAACGTTAGTCAAAGGATCAAAAATCTGTACTGGTTGTCCTTTTTCGGACCCCGAAGTGTAGGCGACGCCGGAGAAGTTCCCCTGCCGTTCGAGCAGAGTTGGTACCGTCGAGAACTGATCGAAGGGATTCTCTCCTCGTTTGCCATTGAAGTTAACGAAGTAAAAAGTTTTGCTCCCGCCGTGGTAGATATGCGGAATATTCAAAGGTCCGCCAATCGAACCCCCGAAACTGTTCTGCAAATACGACGGCTTTTCTGCCGGTTGCCCAGTCAGTGCAAACGGCGACGCGTTCAATGCTGAATCGCCCGCCCCGTAGTAAATCGATCCATGCGGACGATTAATATCAGACCCTCGTCGGCCAAAAACCCCAGGACCTCCACCTACAAACCCACCGCCGCGACCACCGCCTCCACCCCCGAATCCGCCCCCACCCCCGCCGAATCCTCCACCACCCTGCTGCCGAGCATTGTCAAAGCGCTGCTGCAATTGATCGGCACTCATCGAGTTGAAGGGATCAGAAGTATTGCCCGAAACCGCGACTGATTCTGTCGCGGTCCCAGGCGCAATTCCCGGAACTGGCATCCCGGAGGGAGCGACGTCGCTCAATGAGCCCCCACCCGCTCCACCCGTGTCCTGCCCTGCTTCACTTTGAAATACAGAAAGACTCTGAAACCCCCGTCCACCCAGATTGGCTCGTCGTTGTGGGTTGCCTGTCTCCTGGACCCGCGATAGCAGCACCAATAGAAAGTTCGCCTGCACTTCCCGATGCGTCGCGTCCAACGTGACTTCCTGCGCGCCTGCCGCGAACGCAGTCATCTGCACGCGGACGGTATAGCGTCCGTCCTCAGGAATCGCAAGCGAGTAACTTCCATCGACGTCGGTTGACGTATGAACCAGCTCTTTCTTGGCCGCATCTGTCGCCACGACTCCCGCGCCGGGAATCGGCATATTCCCAGACTTTACGACCCCGCGAACGATGCCGGCCTTGGGTGGCGAGGATTGCGCCGGCAGCAGCGGAGGCCGAAACACAACGGCATGACACAGAAACACAAACCGCAGAACGAGCTCCGGCCGCAACTTGTACTTGACCCATCGAGAGCAAAGCCCAGAGCCGTTCATAAAATCGTTGATGTTTTGATACTGTTTGGGTCGAATCATATCGCGGCAAACGGCCCTGATCTGTAGAGTTTTGTTAAGTGTTCTTCAGAATCCATCGTGAAGAGACGCTCGTCGAGAGAGGATCCGACGCCGCATGGGTAACCAATTGCCCCTTCGCTAGTTAACAACACTGGACGGACGCAATCTTCTGCCGTTAGAGTATGTTTCTCGCCGAAACAAATGCGAAAGACAAAATGAAACGACCGCTTCAGGCCATCGCGATTGCTCTTCTACTTTTACTCGCGCTCGTCTACCTGGGCGATTATTGCTCCATTCGTTATCAGATTCCGCACGGCCGGCCCCAGTTCGCCCAAGTCACCGTAACTTCCATGTACGCCATTCACGTGAAAAACGGAAAAATCCAATACGAGCCCGGAGACCAGGAAATCGACACCTGCGTCAATTCGCTATTTCCGCACTTCGGAGACACTCCTTGTTGGTATCTGCGCCGCCACACCGACAAAATTATTAATATTTGATCGAACTGGGCTCTCAAGGCCAATCCTCCGCCCAGCCCTACTTCCATGCAAGGGTAGTTAGCGAGTCGGCTCGCAAAGGAACGGACGCGCCCAAATCGCCGAGCCGCAGTTCAATTGTTCGTGCCGCTCCCGGATTCGATAGCGCGAGCACCCGTTGGCCGTCGGTATTTTCGAAAGCAACGTGGTGAAGATCTGTGGTGTTCGTTTGTGAGTCGAACCGTCGAGCGCCGCGACGGCCGGCCCGAGAATAGTGGGCGAACGCCCAGTACTGCCCACTGCGGGTGATCTCTCGCGTCTTCGAATCGATGGTCACGACGCCGCCGCATGGGAAGGGCCCTATGTTGGGACGCCCCTGCTCATCCAGGGCGAGATTCCACGAAGTAACCGACTGACACCAGTTCTTGAATATCTCGCTAAACGTCGCGCCCCATTTACACCAGTCCGTTAGGTAATTGGGATCCCTGTAGTCGGGACCGCCCTCGGTCCAGTGCATTTCAGCCTCTGGATACGCGTCGTGGACCTTACTCATCATGTCGGGAGTCCCAACATAGCCGTGCCAGGCAATCGCATTCGAGTACTTTCGCAGCTTCTCATCTTCCAGCGAGCACATGGCGCGACCCCACAGATTGTAGTTATGGTCTAACATCCAAATCTTCGTCGGCACACCGCTCGCCTCCAGAAGCGGCCCGAGGTGGTCGCGCACAAATTGAATCTCATACTCCTGTGGCCAGATACAGGCCGGCATTCTGCCGTCCTGATCGGTATCAACTTCATTTTGCGTCGTCAAGGCTTGAACTGCGACGCCCTCGGCTGCATATGCCTGCAGAAACTTCTGATAGTACAGCGCGTAGGCAGGCAAATAGTGTTTCCTCATCGCGCCCCCGAGCATTGTGCCATTGAACTTCATCCAGCCAGGAGGGCTCCACGGAGACGAAAAAAGAAAAAGGTCAGGGTTTGCCTCGCGTGCCTGGCGCAGCATGGGCAGAATGTATTCGCGATCGTGGTCGATCGAAAAGCGCTTCATTTCCGGATCCGGTTCGCCTTCGTCGAAGCTATACACTTTGGTCGAGTAGTCGCTCGATCCGACGCAGATCCGGCCAGTGCTGAGTCCCATTTCTGAGGGATGAAACAGCTCATGGAAAAGTTTTTCGCGCTCGGCAGGCCTGAGGCGATTGAAGGTATAACAAGTTCCATCGGTGAATGCGCCACCGAATCCGAGAATGGCCTGGAATTTCTTACTTGGATTCAACTCGACCGCATCGACCGAGGAAGTGCCCGCAGCGGGACGCCAACTCACCGGCGGTGCCGCGGCATATCGCTCATCGCCAGCAGTAACGCGTACCGAGATTTCCGGCTTGTCTGGCGTCATTGGATTCGCGCTCCCGGTCAATGCCGCCATCGGCCTGATCGACTCAGGGCTGACTGCCGCTACGAGTCCCATCGCCGAGATCCCAAGAAAACTTCTACGTGACGTCTGTTTGGCCATGTCGCTTCTCCTCCCCTTTAAGAACAACTCTTTTTCTAGAATTTTGGTGGTGATGGCTTTACTTTCTCCGGCGACACCACTCCTTCGCCCTCTTGAATCTCATAAGAGTGATCGGCGGCAAGACCGGTTAAAGTCTCAACTTTTCCCGCCGGCCAGATGATTTCCAACTTATCAATGCGATCCCTGTCTCCTAGTCCAAAATGCAGTCGGAGATCGTTCTGCGAGAGATAACTACCTCCGCTTCGAACTTCGCCAGTCTGCACGAGATCTCCAGCCGTGACCTTGACGCGAGCGTTCAGGGCAAGCCGATTCGTCTTTCCCAACAGCTCAAAACCAATCCAGTGATTGGCTGGTCCACCCTCTGGACGAAGAACTGTCGGTTGACCTTTAAGATTCTCGACGACAATGTCGATCCTGCCATCATTAAAGAGGTCTCCGACCGCCACTCCCCTGCTAACTCGAGGCGTCTGCAAATCCGGTCCAACCAACTTACTGATGTCCTTAAACTTGCCATCGCGTTGATTAAAAAACAGAAGTCCAGGCTCTTGGTATCTCGCGCCCGCCTCGCCGGAATCCACCTGCGGATAGACGTGGCCATTCATGATTAACAGATCGAGCCAGCCGTCGTTGTCGAGATCGAAGAACGCATCGCCCCATCCGACGTAGTGCGCGGTGCTTGCGGCGATACCAGACGAATACGAGATATCGGAGAAATTCATCTCGCCGCGGTTCTCGTAGAAGGCTGCATATTCATCGCTGAAGTGACTTATAACGATCGAAGGAAGTCCAATATGGCGATAGTCGCCTAAAGCGACCCCCATATTCGCTTGTTCGTATCCGTCCTGACTAACCGACACTCCAGCAGAGAATCCTATGTCGGTAAAACGACCTTTGCCATCGTTTTGGTAAAGATAATTTCTGCCCGCATCGTTCGCTTGAAAAAGATCAAGATGCCCGTCGCCATCGAAGTCGGACCAGACCACCGTCAATCCAAACGATTTAGGAGACTCGCCAATTCCCGCTGTCTTCGTGACATCTGAAAATGTGCCGTCGCCATTGTTGTGATAGAGATTTGAGGAAGAACCCTTCAATCCGCGGGGTCCGCATTGCACAGCGATCCCGCGAAACTTGCAGGTTGGGCTCGACCCAAATGCCGGAAGGTCGCTGAGACTGAAATTCACATAATGCGAGATGAAGAGATCGGACCAGCCATCATTATCATAGTCGCCGAAAGCAGCCCCGGTCGCCCAGCCTGCATCGTCCCCTAGACCGGCTTGTTTCGTGGTATCCGTAAACGTCCCATCGCCGTTATTGCGATAAAGAACGACTCCTCCGAAACAAGTCACCAATAGATCGGGCCAGCCATCATTGTTATAGTCGCCTACAACGGCACCGCTAGCCCAGCACGGATACCCCACTCCGGCCTTGTCCGTAACGTCTGTGAAAGTTCCGTCGTGATTGTTGTGGTAAAGAGCGCTGCGCGACTTCCTGCCGGCAAGGGCCATCTCGACGCTCTGCGCGTTGGTAAAGTAAATATCCGGCCAACCGTCGCGATCGTAATCGATCAAAGCCACGCCGCCACTCATCGACTCGACAATGTATTTTTGTTCCGGGCTTGACTGGTGATCAAACTTGATACCAGTCGACTCTGTGATATCAATCAGGCGCGGCAGCGATGCATCGAACTTTGCGGAAGTGGGACCAGGATTCGCCTTTGCTCGGTCATCTTTCTGATGACGGTTCAACGCGAAAACTGCCATGGACGATAGACAGAATAAGGAATAACCCACAATCGCGAGAAACAGAGGCCCCGTTCTTTGTTTCGCGCGTTCTGGTGGTCTCGACAATGCAGCCCGCTCTTTCTATCGTCCCTTGAAACTCGTCCGAACGGCGTAGAGCGAAGTGCGCGCGAGGATAAACAACGTGTTTCTGTCTTTGCCCCCGAACAACAATTGCGACGGTCGCTCCGGAACATCGATGGTATCGATCAGATTGCCGTTCGAGTCGTACACGTACACCTGGCCCGAGGCGATATAGACATTTCCTTTCTCGTCCACGGCGACGCTTTCTCCGCCCTGCTCGGCAAAAAGCCTTAAAGTCGTGAGTTGCCCGTCCGCACCGACTGTGGCAGCGTAAGTCTTCTCGCCATTTTCATCCGACACATAAAATGGGTATTTAGGATCGGCTGGAGCAAACCCAAAGGCTCGCAGCGGGTCGTCGAGCTTCGATCCGTAGTAGAGTTCTCCGTTCACAAAGTCCGCTGCCGCAGGAAAGAAAGTTGTTCCATCAAGAGAAACGTACTGGAATGGCTTTTTCGCCGACATCGAATCAAGAAAATCGTTCTCGTTTCGCCAGTAATCGACGGGGAGCACCGCAGTCGCCCCAGGCCGTGCAGTCACTGGCACAGCGGGTAACAGCGTCACGTCGTCATCAGGACCGTCCGGCTTGAAACTGTAAACCGTACCGCTTCCCGCGTAGGAAACCACATTGACATTGCCAGCCTTGTCAAAAAATAAACTTACGGGGTCCAGTGGATTGTCGCGCACCTTGGATACCTGCTGTCTCGACGTTGACCAGCGATAGATCGTTTGCCAGTGGGCATCCACAAAATAGATGTCGCCCGCACTGTCGACAGCGCCGCCGGAAATATTAAAGAAGCCGCCCGTCAGCTTTTCTGTCTTCGCGTTCTCAGCCCAAAGAGGCGACGCGTGTCTTGCGACCGCTTGGAGTGTTCGGCCCGATATCGTTAACCACGCCAACTCGCGTTGTCTTAGTTCGGCATGATGCGTCTGATCGTAGACCGCATTGTCGAAAGATACCTTGCTGTCACTGTAGCAGTGCAGATTGCGAAAACGAATGTTACTGGAGCCAGTGACCGAAACCGCGTACCGAAATGGCTGGGAGGAGCTGACGACACGATACATATGCAAGTTTGCGAAGGTGATGTTATCGGAATAGCGTATATCCACGGGCAAAGCGAACCCACCTTCACCACGTTCTTCTTCGGTCTGCAGTGCGTAGATCTCCCAATTCGAGGCATGGTCGAGAACGACTTCATTGCGGACGTGGTGCTCGCTCGACAACTGATAAATTCGTCCTCCAGTCGAGGAGTTTGAGATGTTCAAGCCAGCCTGCGCGAACGTGCTCGGCGTCCATATATCAACGAAAGTGCCGCCTCCGGTGATCCAGAGACTGGGATACTGCCCGTCCCAACGACGCTTTGGATTGGAATCAGCGGTGTGGTTGTCGTTATAAATCTGCCGCCACACCTTGCCGCTCTCCTCCGCTGTGGCGTTGGGATCGATGGTCCCGTGGCCTCCTAGAAAGCGGACATCCTCCATCATCGAATCTCGCCCCGCCGCCCACTTCGCGGCGACGGCGCGCGGATTAATACCGTTTGTATAAAGGCCGATACCGCTCACAATATTTGTCCCGCCCGTCAGAGCCTCCAGCAGCGCCTTGGGACTTCCCACGCCTTGGAAGGCGGGAGTCGAATCCGCCAGCATGATCCGCGTGACGCTCGGATGCAGCCCGATGAGTACAGTATCGGATTTCAATGTGATCGTGTCGCTAACCCGGTACTGACCGGACGGAAAATAAATCGTACGATGCTCCGCGATTGCTTGCTTGATTGCATCAGTATCGTCCGCGATTCCGTCCCCAGCCGCTCCGAGACTGCGCACGTTCACCCACGTGTTGATCGGCGGCAGATCGAGAATGTCGGACTTCGCCAACGGCGGTGTCGCGCTCAAAGCCACAGCGTCATAGACATCTTCAATCGCGCCGGCCGCTCCCATGTCAGCGTAATGCAGGCCGTGAGAAAAGGTCTTTACTTCGTAGATGGGCGCCGGTGCTGCCATCCGCTTTCCGCTTTCGCGAAACAACACCAGATTCGAAACGTTGCGGCAGACCACATTCTCCGCATTAATCTCGGTACGAGCGCTCTTTTCATTGCTAATGATGATCGCTGGACCCGAGATATCTTCGAACCGGGCATCTTTGATCCAGAGTTCGTCTGAGTATTCCGGATCGATGGAAATCGCCGTCGGCACGTTCTTGAATTGCGGGCGAATCAACGTGAGACCCGCCTCATGCTCGCGAATCGCAGCTTCGCGTTGACCTTCGAAGGTCGCGTCGATAATTGTGAATTGCCACCCCGGTGAGGGCTTGCGCGTCCAGATGCCGTATCGCCCGCCATAGAAATGGACATCTTCCGCGACATTGCCGCCATCGTGAATTCCGGTAAGCGCCGACCCAACGCGAAAATTCATGTGCGCCAGAAAGCAGTGTTGCGCGTAGTGCGCCCGGACTCCGACGGCACCCGGATTTCCCTCTTGCATTTCAATATCGATATTACTGATTGCCGAATAAAATGTGCCCGGACTCGCGTCAGGCGGAGCGCTGTTGGAACCTGCGCGCGGCCGGCCTCCGGCGAAAAACAACATGTACGTCGGGCCTTGCTGAAATCCCGGCGTGTTTGTTCCCAGGACAAACACCGGACGTGTCGCGCCATAGCCAATCAGCCGAATGCCAGGCCAGATATACACCGTTTTCGTCAGGCGATAGCGACCCGACGGCACAAAGAGGATGCCTTGGTTCCGCTGCTCCTGAACCCGATCGATCGCTCCCTGTAACGCTGCCGTATCATCGGCAATGCCGTCACCTTTTACATTAAAATTATCGGGCGTCAGGTAGATGGCTTTGGGATCATCCAGCCGGTCAGAATAGTAAGAAGCTGCGAAGAGTTGGCTGACCGACATCAAGATCGCTGCTGCAAGAAATATTTTCATTAGACTACTTCTTAAGATTGGGCTCATCGCTCTCATCCCTTATCTGGTCGCGATGCAGATCGTGATAGACCTCTCGGAGTTTCTCTTTCATCTTGTTATATTTCTGGTATTTCTCGATTTCCACTTTCGCCTCGGCCGTGCGTCCAGACTGCCGGTAAATCGTGCTCAAACGAAAGTGAGCCACGGCGTTTGTGGGATCGAGTTCGACGGCATGATGTAGTAGCGCCTCAGCTTTTTGCGTTTCGCCGGTCGCCATCAGAACTTTGGCCAGTCCGATATTCGCGTCTGCATCATTCGGCTGTAGCTGCACCGCCCGCGCGTAGTGGCCGGACGCCGCTTGCAAATCGTTCGCCTTGAAGGCGATCTCTCCCAGCCTGCTCTCCGCCTGCCCATCCCGTGGATTGGCGATTAGGGCGGCTCTGTATTCACTTTCCGCTTCCTGCCGTCCTTCGGGCGTTCCTAGCGTGCTGAGCATTTCTGCCAACTCGAAATGAAGACCAAGCAGTTGAGGATCAAGCTTGAGTGCAGCGCGATAATTTTCGATCGCCTCCGCCGTGTTGCCGCGCTTCGCGAGTTCATGCGCCAGCGCCTGACGAAAACGTGCAGCGTTCGGATCGACTACCGACAGGCTCAACAACGAATCGTCCGCAAGATCGGAATAGAGGCGATATGCCGTATAGAGAATCGCCGAATTTGTCGGATCGAGCCGGCGAAGAACTCCCACGGTCGCCGCTGCCTTATCGAGGTCGCCGGCATTCGATTCGATCTCGATCAACTCCATACCAGCATCAATGCGTACCTTCTCGTCCGTCAGATTGGCAAACGCCTTCTCCAGGTCGACGCGAGCCGTCTCGATGTCACCGGTCCGTTTTTCTCCTATGCCGAGAAGCGCCTGGGTCTTCCACAACGTTGGCCGGAGTTTAACCGCCGCACGCAATTGCGGGACCGCCTCCGCGTAGGCGCCTTGAAAGTACAGGATTGCGCCAAGATTGCCGTGAGCGTCCACATTCTTCGGATCGATCGCAAGGATGGCCTTGAATTCTGGAACGGCTAGTTCAGGCTTATTCGCTTTCAAATCTTCAGCGGCGCGGCGGCTATGTTCTTCGATCTGTTGCTGATGGCTTGGTTGCGGATAACCGGGATTGGCTTGAGAGGCGGCGGTTTGCAATCCGAACCCGAGAAGCAGCCACGAAAGAACACCAACCCGTTTTGTTCTCATGTCAGGATTGTACGGCGGACAATCGAGCCCCCAGAAGTTCGACCGCCCTTCAGACATCAACACAGCGCAAGGTAGAAAAGAGGACGGCAGGGGACCGTCCTCTTCTCTGGTTGGCCGCGATTAGAAGGTGATCTTGGCGCTGAGTTGGCCGCTGCGCGGGGCAACCGAGACGCCTTGGTTTTCGGTTCCGGAGTTGATCAACCCGAAGTTACCTCCGCCCAGAGAGTTACCCGGCGTGCCAAGGCTCGGATGGTTAAGGGCGTTTACCCAGTCCGATCGGACCTCTAGATGAACGCGTTCTCCGAAACTGAAACTCTTCGCGATTCCCATATTCAGTACAGTCAGACGGGGGCCCGAAATGCTGTTCCTGCCGTCGTTGCCGAACGTCCCCGTTGCTGGAACCGCATATGCTGCTGGATTGAAGAAGGAAATACTTCCGGCTGGCGCCGCAGGGATGCTGGACTTAGGGTCGCCCACACGATTCGGATACCAGGAACAGTTATTACCGCAATCGGAGAGACTATTATTCGCCCCGCTGACAGTGATCGTAAATGGAACGCCGCTTTGGGAGATGAGGGTACCGGCGAGCCGCCATCCGCCCACGACTGAGTCCACTATAGAATTCCCACTGAGAAAGGGCTTTCCCTTGCCAAACGGCAGCTCGTAAGATGCGTAACCTTTAAATGCTTGGGGAATATTAAAGTTCGAATTCCCGTAGTTGGCAGCCGGGTCGTTTCCAATTTGCCAAGCTTGCGTTCCTCCGCGGCTTCCCCAGCCGGATGAGTCTTGATCATCCAGGAAATGCGACCAAGTGTAGTTAAAGCTAAATAACAGGCCGTTGGAGAAATGCTTATTGATCGCCGTCTGCAAAGCGTTGTAATTTGAGATTCCGTTGTAGTTGTTCCCTCCGAGGCTTCCCCACAGCGGGTATGGGCGAGCTAACTGTTGTGACGTTATCGCTCCGCTTGCCAGCCCAAGGAGAGTGGTTGGATTAGTAATTTGGTTGAGGTCCGTGGGATACTGCAAGTTTGAAGCGTGGCTGCCCACATAGGCAATCGATGCCATATAACTGTGACCAAATTGGTGCTCGACGCTTAACTGCCACTGATTAATTCTACCCACCGGAACATTATAAGGAACATAAGTTACGCTGGGAGGCGAGATCTGCGAACAACAATAGGTGCCAGGCTGTCTCACCGACGGCGAACCCGTCACATAAGTCAGGGTACTAGCAGCTGTGGCCGCTGTCGCCGACAGGGCAATCAAGGGCGAGGGGCCTTTTCCCAAATTCGGGTCGAAAGTGCTACCAGTACTAGTAGTAAGCGCACCTGCACCAATTCCGTTACCGTAGGTGTCTTGACTGTAGTTATAGGAGTACATCCCAAAACCACCCCTTATAACCGTGTCATTTTTGATCGACCAGGCAAAACCAACACGCGGCAGAAAGATCGAGTAACTTGGCTTCTGCAAGGTGGTTCGATTATCTTGACCTGCGAACCACATGGAGCCCAATGTGCCACAAAGAGGAGCCGTCCCAAGCGGGAGATACGATGGCGTTCCACAATACGGATTCACAATATCGGGATCGAAGCCGCCGAGCGCATCGTGGGTCTCACTCATGCCCGTGGTTGCGACATAGCGCAAGCCGAGATTCAGCGTGAGATTTGGACGAAGCTTGAAATCATCCTGGACGAATAACTGTGGGCTCTTCAAACGCATGTACGACTTCGCTTGATTGGTCGCGTTCCAATTTTCCACATCGCCAAGAATGAAATCAGCTAGACCTGAGCCGGTACCTGCGCTCGTGCCGTTTTGCTGCGTGTATTGACCTGTGAAACTAAAATTACCCGCCGTTACGTTTCCCCACGGCGTGGTATCGCCCTCGCCCATCAGCACCTCCACCCCAAACTTCAGGGTGTGGCGCCCTCGAATTAATGTTAAGACGTCAGATGGGTCATACAGACCTTCGATATATATCGCGTTGGTTCCCGGGGTCAATTGCACGCAGCATGAGCCGTTACTCACGTTAA
>Ga0182030_10023888_pt1 | contig 11270 bp, 12 predicted proteins | sample 812S3MmetaG_FD_121299 | JGI IMG/M metagenome (GOLD analysis project Ga0182030, IMG submission 121299) | Permafrost microbial communities from Stordalen Mire, Sweden - 812S3M metaG (Illumina Assembly) | ecosystem: Environmental > Terrestrial > Soil > Wetlands > Permafrost | place: Sweden...
ATTTTAGTAAATAAATATAAGTATGGTTTACGTTTGCCTATTATTCATAAAAAAATCTTATCAATTGGCAAGGTAAATAGAGGTGAAATAATTATTTTTTGGCAAGAGAGCAGTAAAAAAATTTTAATAAAACGAGTAATTGGTTTGCCTGGGGATCATATAGTATACAAAGATCAAAATTTATATATTAATAATGCTTTAATTGATATGAAAGATAGTGGAATAGCAGGTCACGACGCAGTGTCTCATAGAAAAACAGAAATTTTAAGTCAAAATGTTCAACATGATATCTATGTAAATCCTAATAATATTAGATCTTATAAATTTGATAATATAGTAGTTGGCAAAGATAGTTATTTTGTTATGGGAGATAATAGGGATAATAGTAACGATAGTAGGTTTTGGGGATTAGTATCTGAACAAGATATTTTAGGTAAAGCTTTCTTTACTTGGTTTAGTTTTGATTGGGAAAATAAGGTGTTTCGTTTTGACAGAATATGTACCAAAATTAAATAATATCATCAAAAATTTTAGATATAAATTTGTTAATAATGATTTATTAATATTAGCTTTAACGCATAGTTCTTATAATGATGGTTTTCATAATGATGTTAACAATCTGAATAATCAGCGGTTAGAATTTTTAGGTGATGCAATCTTGAATTTTGTTGTGGCAGAACATTTATATAAATTGCAGCCAAATGCTCATGAAGGAGATTTAACTAGAATTAGATCTTATTTAGTAAAAGAAGATACATTGGCTGGTATTGCTAAAAAGCTTTTGGTTCAAAATTATATTATTTTAGGTTTGGGTGAACAAAAAACAGGTGGTAGTAATAAAAATTCTATTTTGGCAGATACTTTAGAGGCTATAATTGGTGCAGTATATTTAGATAGTGATTTTTTAACTGTAAAAAACTTAGTACTTGCTTGGTATACGGAATGTGAAGATTATCAAAAATTAACTAAAACTAGTAACCAAGATAAAACAGAGGATTTTATTTCTAAAGATCCAAAAACGATTTTGCAAGAAACATTGCAAGCTAGAGGATTAGGTTTGCCAATATATAAAGTTATAATAGTTACTGGTAAGCCGCATAATCAAGTTTTTCAGGTTGAATGTTTAGTAAGTGGTGTAGAACAAAAAATTTATGGTACAGGTACCAATCGTAAAAAAGCTGAACAAGATGCTGCTAGTAAAATTTTAAATTTATTAAAGGACAATAATTGTGAGTAGTACTATTTGTAAAAATTCGTGTGCCTTTCCTGTTGATGCTGCGGATAGAGAAAAAAATATTAATATGCTTACCAAAGTGTTCAATGAGTTAATTTTATTAATAGGTGAAGATCCAAACAGAAGTGGATTAAAGAATACAGCAGCACGGGCAGCTAGCACCTGGCTTTTTTTGACTAGCGGGTATACTATGAGTTCCAAAAACATAATTAATAATGCATTATTTGATTGTTCTAATGATGAAATGGTTATTGTTAAAGATATTGAATTATTTTCAATGTGTGAACATCATTTATTACCATTTATTGGTAAATGTCATGTTGGATATATCCCGAATGGTAAAATTTTAGGATTATCAAAAATTGCTCGTATTGTTGATGCATATGCTAGGCGGTTACAAATACAAGAAAATCTAACTCAGCAAATTGCAGATTCTTTAATGAAAGTCATAATACCTAAAGGGGTTATAGTAGTAATTGAAGCAATGCATTTATGTATGACCATGAGAGGAGTAAGAAAAAACTCTGCAGTAACTAAAACTTTAGCTACTACTGGATTGCTTAAAGAAAAAACTGAGTTGAAGCAAGAATTTTTAACTGCGATTTATTCACATTAAAATGAGTAAAATTAACCTTAAAGATCTTCAGCTATCTAGGCAAGACTTAACACAAAGATACCAAACCAAACACCAAACTAACTTGCTTAATGAGTTAGAACGTAATGTCTACCTAGAATCTCGTATGCCAGCTACACAAGCTGTATGCGAGAAAGTTTTTAGTATTATTAAGACAGAAGACAATATAACTAGTTTTCTTGATTTAGGGTGCGGTACAGGTAGTGCAACTTATGAGGCATTAAAAATATTTTCGAATCTATTAACTATTCACCTTATAGATATAGATAGCAGTTATAGTTATAATTTTTGTAAACCACACCAGTTTTTTAAGCAAAATTTTAAGGATCTTTGTCTTATTCAATCTTATGATATTATAGTTATAAGCTATGCACTTAGTGAATGCGATAATGATTTAGTAGAAAAAGTTTTGCTTAAAGCCTGGAAGAAAACTAATCGATATCTAATTATTATTGAACCAGGCACTACTTATGGATACACATCATTTTTAAAAGCACGACAATATTTAATTGAACAAGGAGCTTTTCTTGTGGCGCCATGCCCTCACGAGTTAACTTGTCCTTTAGCTAAACCAGATTGGTGTCATTTTAAAATTAGATTAAATCGTACTAAAATTCATCGACAAATTAAGCAAGGCACCCAATCATTTGAAGATGAAAGTTATACTTTTGGGATCTTTTCAAAACAATATAGTCAAATAAAAAATAAACGTATTATTAAAAAACCAATTCGAAGAAAAGGACATATTTTATTTGATCTTTGTACATCAGATGGATTACAAAGAGAAATTATATCGCGTAAAGATAAAAATCGTTATATTAAAGCAAAAAAATTGATATGGGGCGATAGGTTTAGCTATTTAGAGGAAAAAATGTAATATGCAACTTGGTTTATATCAACACTACAAAGGTAATTTGTACCATGTAATTGGCGTTGGTCGCCATTCTGAATCTTTAGAAGAAATGGTTATTTACCGTGGTCTTTATGCGGATTATGGTTTATGGGTGCGGCCAAAAACTTTATTTGAGAGTTTGGTGGAATACGAAGGAAATAGTATTTCAAGATTTAAATTTATTAAATTGCTTGATTGCGAAGCGCCAGCTTTAAGGTAGCCTTGTCATCAAAAATTTCTTATTACATTAACAGAGCATCTAGCTCATTTTCTCATGGAGGAGGTTTATATGCCTTTTAATTCTTATTATAATTTATTTACAAATACTATTTATAACACACCCTTACCAAAATCCCCTGTTCAGTTTTTTTCTAATTTTGATGCAGTTAATAACCATTGCAGAATAGCAAAGGCTACTTTTTATTTACAAGATCCTTCTACCCTTGGTACTAAAGGTGAGGGAGTAAGAGTGGCAAACGTTAGCGTTACTGGAAATACATTGGCTAATTCAATGATTACAAGTGTTCATCAAGTAAACCCAAATCCAGATGGAAACTTTGTATTTTCTCCTTTGACTGAAGAATTTAATATTACTAATGCTTTCGTTATAACAAATTTAGTAGTAAAGATGTATCAAAAAATTTTACAAAATATCAATACAACCCATAAATTCTTAAATTGGCAGTGGGGGGCTGGACAACCTTTAACAGTGGATGTTTATGCTGGCATGGAACAGAATGCCTTTTATGCACGTTCAAAAAAAGCATTAAAATTTTTCTATTTTCCTGATCAATCTGGGAAAATAGTATATACTTCTGAATCGCTAGATGTAGTGGCACACGAAACCGGTCATGCTGTACTAGATGCTTTAATGCCAGGCTATTCTAATCCTACTCTTTTAGGAAGAAATGGAAAGCTTTATTCTAACCCAGAAACTGGTGCCTTACACGAAGCTTTTGGCGATTTAACTGCAATATTTTTGCTATTATCTTTGCCGGGAGTCAGCAATATTTTAATTAATCAGACAAAGGGTAATGTACATATACCAACTTTTTTAAATAGTTTAGCAGAGGAATTTGGTCATGCCTCTGGACAAGTTGCGTTACGTAATGCTGATAATGACTTAACTTTTGCACAGGCTACTAATGGCTATACAAATTTTGAAATACATCAACTTTCTAGTGTTTTTACTGGAGCCATCTACGATATTTTTGTAGATTTTTTTAATTTAAATAAAGTTAAAAATGCGGCAACATTAATTGCTACCGCTGAAAATGTTCAAAAATTACTTTTAATGGCTATTTTTGTTGGTCCACAGGAAGGAGCTTCTTATGTTGATATTGTTTTAGAAATGTTCAAATTAGAACCAGATCCGGTGAAAAGAGACATTATTCAATATCAGTTTTTTACTAAACGGGGCCTATGCAGAATCAACTATCAAGGTTATGGCATGTCGGAGTTAATTAGTACTCAGTATAATAAAAATCCTGATAATAGAAGCTGTGCTACTTTACCACATCATGCTTGTCGTCATGGGCATGCGATTGCAAAATGTATACATAATAATTCTGCTAACACAAATAGGTTACCAGAAAAATTTTATTGCCCACCAACAATGCTATTCAGCAGCCAAGTAAATCAACCAATAATTTATCCAACTAGAAGTTATGACCCATTACTTTCACGGTATAGACTAGTTTAAACATGTCGATATATTTAAATTTTATCGACACATTTCATTGACATGTCGACTTAATCAACATATCATAAAAACATGTCGACAAAAATGGAAAAGACAAACATATCATGAAAATAGATGTAACTGCACCATATAATGACTTGCCAAACCTTCCTCCCAAGCATGATCTAGAGACAAAGAAGATTTTAAAGCATTGTATAGAAGCTCGAGCGGCATTGGCTGAGTTGCATAGAGCGGCAGAAATGCTTCCAAATCAAACTGTACTCATAAATACTTTGCCGTTACTGGAAGCACAAGCAAGTTCAGAGATAGAAAATATTGTAACAACGACTGATAAGTTGTTTCAGTATGCTAATGATATGTCCTCACCGCAAATAGATCCCTCTACAAAAGAGGCGCTACTTTATCGAAAGTCCTTAAAAGAAGGTTTTGAAAAAATAAAAAGTCGTCCATCAAATATGGTACTTGCAGAGCAGATATGCTCAACTTTGCGGGGTATAGATATGACGGTAAGAAAAGTGCCTGGTACGACCTTGAGTAATCAGATGACTGGAAAAATTATCTATACGCCTCCTGTAGGTGAATCTTTACTTAGAGATAAGTTGAGCAATTGGGGGCAGTTTTTACATGATGAGAGTGAAATTGATCCATTAATCAAGATGGCGGTTGGACATTATCAATTTGAAGCAATACACCCTTTTACTGATGGTAATGGTAGAACTGGAAGAATTTTGAATACACTGTATCTTATAGAGCAAAATTTGCTAACGTTACCGATATTATATTTGAGTCGTTATATTATTCTTAATAAAAATGACTATTACAAAAATTTATTAAATGTAACTTTGTCAGAAGATTGGGAGACATGGATAATCTATATGTTGAATGCCATAGAAGAAACGTCTAAGTGGACTAGTCAAAAAATCAGGACCATAATTACTCTTATGGAAGAAACAAGAATATATGTTAAAAATAATCTGCCCAAGATATATACAAGAGAGATTGTAGATCTGCTGTTTATGCAGCCTTATTGTAGAATATCTAATGTAGTAGATTCGGGAATTGCAAAGAGACAAGCTGGTTCAGAATATCTTAAAAAATTGGCAAGTATAAATGTTTTACAAGAAAAAGAGATTGGTAGGGAAAAAATATTTATTAACCCAAGATTTATGAGTATTCTTTTAAAAGATACGAATAATTATGCACCATTTAATGTGTAACCAAACAAATTAAAATAGTGTAGAACCAATATATGGTGGAGGCGGCGGGAGTTGAATTGTTAGCGAGAAGCTTTGTGCCGTATAGGTTTTTATAGTTAGTTTTTTTAAGATACCCCGTAAATATACCCCAAAAAATTTGTTACTGGTAATGGAACCAAATTGTAGTCCAAGGCAATTTAAAACTAACAAATTTAACTATTTAGATCTAGCAATGTATTTTGTTAATATATCTATAATCATTTCCAAAATAGAAATAACTGCTAAAGACGGTAAAGTATACCAATATTTGTGAGAAATATAATCAAATAAATCTACTATAAAGGAAATAAACTAAATTATGATGCATAAAAAAGATTTAGATAATGAACAGCAATTTTTTGTAGAGATCCGTAATCTGCTAAAAGCTGGGCGCGAAACAGCTTATCGTTCAGTCAATACCATTATGGTTAAAACTTATTGGCAAATAGGCAAACGTATTGTGGAGCAAGAACAGCACGGTAAGGCTCGTGCAGGGTATGGTGAACAGCTTATCGTTGCGTTATCACGTTATTTAACTGATTGTTTTGGAAAAGGATTTTCTGTAGCTAATCTAAAAAATATAAGACAATTTTATCAAATATTTCCAGATTTTAATGAATTGGCTACACAGTGTGTAGCTAATTTAGGATGGTCTCATTTACGTTTAATTATGCGATTAGATTACGAAAAAGAGCGTAAATATTATTTACAAGAAGCTAGTTCACAAAATTGGAGCGTTCGGCTTTTGGAACGAAATATTAAGAGCGGCTATTACCGACGTTTGCTGTCTTCTCAAAACAAGACAATAAATCAGACAGAAGAGACTTCAGATTTTATTAAAGATCCTTATGTGCTGGAGTTTTTAGATATACCAGATGATTTAACAGGTAAAGAATCTATTCTAGAATCCAATATTATTAATCATTTGCAAAAATTCTTATTGGAGTTCGGTAAAGGATTTTCTTTCGTTGCAAGACAAATGCGTGTTAGTACAGAAACTTCGCATTTTTATGTTGATCTGGTATTTTATAATTATCTTCTAAAATGCTTTGTAATTGTTGACCTTAAAACCACAAAATTAACGCACCAAGATATTGGTCAAATGGATATGTATGTGCGTATGTTTGATGAATTAAAACGCGGTGCAGATGATAATCCAACCTTAGGGATTATTTTATGTGCAGATAAAGATGAAACTATGGTTAAGTACTCTGTGCTCAAAGAAAGTAGGCAATTATTTGCGTCAAAATATAAAACTGTTCTGCCAACAGAAAAAGAATTGACTAGTTTTATTGAGCAGGAAAATCGCAGGTTAGAAGATTTGAAGTAAATTATGCAAGTACCACTTGCACAAAACAGCGTGATGCTGCTACACGTTTCTTGAGATTATCTAAAAAAACCAAGATAGTCACTATTAATTAAATTATTATTCATAATATTACTCGATGGATAGTGGCTTTGTTTTCAAAATAAAAATAACTTCTAAAAACTTATATATCATTTAAACAAAACAGATCTACTGCTTCTACAGAAGAAAATGCTCCTACATTAGCTTCAAAATTAGCCTCATACCAACTGAAAACCATCTCTTCCGCATGTATTTTGGAAGAAGGACAAAATGCACCACCTGGTTCTGAATACATAAAAAAATCACCTTGTTTACTACCACAATGTTTGCAGTGGTTCATGTAATAGTTATCTGAGGTGGTTTTGCTGAAATCATAGTAATAATTTGATGATATTTCTTTGATCAATTTTAATGGGTATTCGCTTAAATAGTCAACATAAGTTACAAAAATTGCATGTTCTGCCTTAATCCATTCTTTAACTTCAATAAGGTTAGATGGTGGTTGATTTTGGCAAGGTTCATATTCCCAATATTCAATTTTTTCATGTCCTGATGGTAAGAAAAACGCGAACACTTCACTAAGTTTACTGCATTTCCAGCAAATTTCTTTTGATTTCACTATATAAAAATTATTTGAACGAATATTTGGAGATTGGTATAAAGGAACTATTCTTTCTGTGATCCAATGGATAAATGGAGTGGTATTTACTCCATTTGGAACAAACCAAGATTTTCTCTTATTATCCCATTTAGCTCCTAAGGATTTTGCTAAATCTTTTTGTGAGTATGGAACATTTAAATACTGCGGAGAATCTATAAGATTTTTATTATTTATTTGCATGGACTGATCTATAGAATTATTTTTTTGTCTATATGTGAAAATAAATATTGTATGAAATATACTACTTATTCTTTTTAATACAGCGGTAACAAAAAAAATAATAAACTTCTTAACTAATTCCATAATATAATCTCCATGAACTACAATATGGATATGTTAACGTAAATTTTCATCCATGAAAAATAATAATGACGATCTTCTTTTAAAAAGTTGTTTGGTCTTTAATAGTTAGTTTATTTTAATAATTAACAAGATCAATAGACTCAATTTAGGTAATGTACAAAATATGCATATTGCTATTTATATAATCATATTTTACTAAAATCTTTAGCCAACTCAGCTTCTAGTTGTTCAATTGAGGGATCCCTGAAGCAACGCTTCATACTTGGGTACGTAATGCTAAAAATAGCGGAGAACAACTAATTACTAAGCCTGACGGTACAATTAATCATGTTAATGTTACTCATATTCTTGATGAAAATAGAGAATTAAGAAAACGATTAGCTAGACTTGAGCAGGAGAAAGCTATTCTAAAAAAGGCGGCAACCTACTTTGCTGCGGAACTGAAGTAAAGTATGGTTTTATTAAAGAAAATAAAAATAATTTTCTGGTGGAAATTATGTGTGAAATTTTTGATATTAGTCGAAGTAATGGTTGCAAGGGATTTCAGGACTAACATGGATGTCGCGGAACCAATATATGGTGGAGGCGGCGGGAGTTGAACCCGCGTCCGCCAGCGCTATTTTCTAAAGAATCTACGTGTGTAGCCTGTTTATTGTTTTAACTATTAACTTACCCAAAAGGCAGGGAAGCTAATAGCTGTCCCGTAAAATTTAGCCTATCAAAACCGGGCGGTTGATAAGCGATCTTGTGATTGCGACCCCTAGTAGAAAGAGCACAAGCAACTCTCTCAGTAGAGGGCATTAGGAGACTAAGCTGCTAATGCGTATTGATTTTGTTCGGCATCTATATGCCTGCCACGAAATTTTTACGAGTTACGTTGCCTGCTCGACACGCACGTTAGATTTTGCAACCAACGTCGAAGCCAAATACGCCCCCATTTGTTATTATAAATATATTTTTTAAGTTTGGATAGATCTTTTTTAATAATGTTTTTTTAATATTCGTTGCTTTTCTATTTTCCAAGTCTTTTCTTTATCGCTAGCTCTTTTATCGTATAATTTTTTACCTTTAGCTAGGGCAATGTGTAATTTTATTTTATTTTTATTCCAGTACATTGAGGTTGGAATTAGTGTATATCCTTTTTGTTTGGTAAGTCCAAGTAGATTATTAATTTCTTTGCGGTGCAGTAAAAGTTTACGAGTTTTGCTGGGATTAATAGTTTTATGGGTACACGTAGAAATTAATGGGCTTATTAAAGCTCCAAGTAACCAGGCTTCATTATGTTTTATGATTACATAACTATCTGATAATTGTACCTTTCCAGCTCTAGCGCTTTTAATTTCCCAGCCTTCCAGAACTATACCGGCGTCTAATTGTTTTTCAAAAATATAGTCATGAGAGGCTTTTTTATTAGTTGCTATTGTTTGACTATAGGATTGTTTATTGTTTTTTTTTTTCATTATTTTTTAAAACACCTAAAACTTAACTTACAACGATTATATCAATTAGTTTTTTTAGCTTTAGGTAAAAATCTTATAACTAGATCTTTATCGTCACTGATATAGTGGTTTAAATTACCTTGTTTATCAAAAAATAAAATTAAATGTTGTTGTTTAGTTATTTTATCACCATTTGGTCTTAAACTATAAAAATAATCTAAACGATTAGGATTAATTGGATCTAAAGTCGCAGTACCTAAAATTTTCTGTACTTCTTGTTTAGATTGCCTAGGCCTTAATTGATCTAGTTTATTTGGATCAAGTTCATTACCTTGTTTTATGGATAATTTATATATGCTACATCCAACTTGGCTTAAGAAACTTATAATAATAACTATTATAGAAAATATATAGCGAGCCTGGACTTGTAATTTATTGTTAGATAACATAAATAATAATTTTTCCTAAATAAAATATAAATTATATATAAAATATTAGTGAGTATGAAGCATTTTTTAAAAGATAGTGGTTTTAAAATTACCGTCCCGCGGCGTAAAATTTTAGAAGCGTTAGAAAATGCTAATAATAAACATTTAAGTGCAGAAGATTTGTATAGTTTATTAAAAGCAAATGGTGAAGATATCGGGTTAGCTACCATATATAGAGTACTAGCTCAATTTGAAACTGCTAAAATTGTAATAAAGCATAATTTTGAAGAAGAAAGACGTTCGGTTTTTGAGTTAGTAGCGGATAGCCATAATCATTTAGTTTGTAGAAAATGCGGTAAAATCATAGAATTTTTCGATGAAATTATTGAAAACAAATTAAAAGAGATTGCTAAACAGCATAATTTTAAAATTTTAGAGCATTCTTTAGTTTTACGTGGAATATGTAGTAATTGTGATTAAATAAGTTTTCTGTTCCCAACAGCAATAACCAAAACTAAAAGCACAGAACTCTCTATTATTTCACAAATAATTCTGTAGTCTCCAGTTCTATATCTAATTGTGTTTTACGTCATAAGACAATAAAAAGAACAAAGTGTAATATCAAAGTGCAATAAATCTATGGAATGCTACCTAAATTTTAGGTACGTTTGCCCTGGCCTGGACCTGTTAGCGCTTAAAAGCTACAAGAAATCAAGAAAAAGAAGAATAATTGTGCAGGTTCAATAGTGTAATATCAATTAAAAACAGTGAACCTGCAGCAAAGCGATCCTATCTATACTTATATTAAGAATTATAAATTGTAAAAAAATAGGATGCTTATGCCAGCAAACACACCATCTGCTTCTTCCGCTTCTTCACCTAAAAGTGATAGTGGTACATCAAAAACAAGTGCAACAGTTCCTGCTAGTACGAGCCAAAATCCATCATCTACTGTAGCTGCTGCTCCGCCTAGTAATTCTGCTAGTAACCCATCAGCTGCTGAAACTCCAGAAAACCCTAAAGAAGATACTCCAGAAACTAAAAAAGAACCCCAAAAAACTCTCTGGGAACAGTTTTTGGAAATGCTTAATAGTTTAATAAAACAATTAACCACTAATCCAAACAGTACGGAAGATGAGGAAAAAAAGAAAAAAGAAGAGGAAGAAAAATATTCGTTTTTCTTTTATGTACATTTAAAGAGTTTAGCTACAAAGCTTGAAGGTGTATCGTTAGATTATGCTGCTACATTTGAGCATCAAAATTCTGAGGTTCTCACTGCAAACAAGTCAATTACTGACGGTTTAAAACAAACTAATACCCCAGAAAAAACAGATCATGTTAAAGATATAAATACACTTATGGATCCAAATAGTGATCTAGATGCAAAAGAAAAG
>Ga0182030_10023889_pt1 | contig 11269 bp, 11 predicted proteins | sample 812S3MmetaG_FD_121299 | JGI IMG/M metagenome (GOLD analysis project Ga0182030, IMG submission 121299) | Permafrost microbial communities from Stordalen Mire, Sweden - 812S3M metaG (Illumina Assembly) | ecosystem: Environmental > Terrestrial > Soil > Wetlands > Permafrost | place: Sweden...
CATCTCTCGGCGGCGGCCATGGTTCAATCAGAACAATAGCAAGGGAGAAGTCCTATGCTCGCGCGAAAAGTATTGCCCTTCATACTCGCGGCGGCCGTCTCGGCGTGCGGAGGAGGCTCCGCGACCCACGACACCGTTGACGCTCTGGTAGCCGATCCGGCCAAGCTCAAGGACGTGATGCAGCGATGTCACGACGATCACGCCGCCGTCGGTGACGCTGAGTGCAATGTCGCAAGCGAAGCATTCCGTCGTCGCTTCGCAGGCACCGGAGCGGGGCAGTCGAAACCATAGAGTTGAGCGGTCGACAAATCATCCGCGCGTCGGTCATGGCGTAGCTTCGGTCCGCGATTGTCCCGGCCGGTTGGCGGTCTGGCTGGCTACGACGCGCGACACCGTACCACGCAGACGCGCGCCCTAGTTTTCTCCCGCAGGAAATATTGTTTTCCCAGTCTCCGCCATTCTCATAATGGTCTTTGACCCGCTGTTGTCTTGCCCCGAATCTCGCGCCATGCGGCAGGTTTCTGCCGCACCCAACGGGAGGATTCGGGGCAAATATGCAGGGAACGAGCGTGCTATTCGGCCAGGTGCTGACGGTGTTCGGCATCGTGGTGGCGGGGACCTGGGGCGCCACCCAGTGGACAGCAGCGCAGTTGGGTTACCAATTGCGCCTGGGCACGCCCTGGTTTGATTTGTTCGGCGTACCTGTTTATCACCCATGGCGCCTTTTCGAGTGGTGGTACTGGTTTGATGCCTACGCGCCACGCATCTTCTTGGACGGCGGCGCCGTGGCCGCGGCGAGTGGTTTAGTCGCCTGCTGCGTTGCCATTGCGATGTCGGTCTGGCGCGCCCGGCAGTCAAAGTTGGTTACGACCTACGGGTCTGCTCGATGGGCGCTACTCGCCGAAATCCGCAAGGCCGGCTTGGCGAATCCTGCCGGAGTGTTCCTGGGTTCCCACGAAGACAATTACCTGCGGCATGATGGCCCAGAGCATGTCATGGCTTTCGCGCCGACGCGATCCGGTAAGGGCGTCGGTCTCGTCATTCCCACCTTGCTGACGTGGCCTGGTTCCGCAGTCATCCATGACATCAAGGGCGAGAACTGGCAGCTCACCGCGGGATGGCGCGCGCGTTTTTCCCACTGCTTGCTGTTCAATCCCACCGATCCATTCTCTGCCGCGTATAACCCACTGCTCGAGGTTCGGCGTGGCGCGCACGAAGTGCGCGACGTACAGAACATCGCCGACATTCTCGTTGACCCGGAAGGCGCGCTGGAGAGGCGCAACCACTGGGAGAAGACCTCACACGCTTTGCTGGTGGGCGCGATCCTCCATGTACTCTACGCGGCCGAGGACAAGACGCTACGCGGCGTCGCCAATTTTCTCTCCGACCCCGCGTGTCCCTTCGAGACAACGCTGCACCGGATGATGCTGACCAAGCATCTGGGAAGTTCACCGCACCCTGTCGTGGCCTCCGCGGCGCGCGAGGTCCTCAACAAGAGCGACAACGAGCGCTCAGGCGTGCTGTCCACGGCGATGAGTTTCCTGGGACTCTACAGAGATCCGACCGTCGCCCTGGTCACCTCTCGCTGCGACTGGCGGATCGCCGATCTGATTTCCGCCGTGAACCCTGTGTCGCTGTATCTCGTCGTACCACCATCGGATATCAGTCGGACCAAGCCGCTCATCCGCCTGATCCTCAACCAGATCGGCCGCCGCCTCACTGAATCGCTGGACGGCGGGGATGGGATCGAACGCCGGCATCGGTTGCTGATGATGCTGGATGAATTTCCGGCGCTCGGTCGGCTGGATTTCTTCGAGAGTGCGCTCGCCTTCATGGCAGGTTACGGGCTGCGGGCCTTCCTGATCGCGCAGTCCCTCAATCAGATCGACAAGGCGTACGGCGCCAACCACTCGATCCTGGACAACTGCCATGTGCGCATAACGTTTGCGACGAACGACGAGCGAACCGCCAAGCGGATATCGGAGATGCTGGGAACAGCAACGGAGCTACGCGCGCAGCGCAACTATGCGGGACATAGGCTGGCGCCTTGGCTCGGACACCTGATGGTCTCGCGACAGGAGACGGCAAGGCCGCTGCTCACACCGGGGGAAGTCATGCAGCTGCCCCCGGATGATGCCGTCGTCATGGCCTCCGGTCATCCGCCGATCCGCGCCAAGAAACTGCGCTACTACCAGGACGTCAACTTCAAACAGCGTGTACTCAAGCCCCCTACCCTCAGCCTGGCGGAGCGATATGCCGACGCGCCAGCGCCCCGCACGGATGACTGGAGCGGTCTGTCGCTGCCGGCGGTCCCGCGCCCAACTCCTGTCCATGCTGGTCAATACAATGACGCCGCGGCCGACGACGGAGGCCTCCAGCGCCGGCCCGAGCTGGTGGCGGAAGTCAGCATGACCGCTGAGACAGAGCCAGGTGCCGGCGATCTCGCCGTCCTCGACGACGACGACTTGCAGCTGCCCCTGCCACGCGATCTTGATCCTCGGCTGCAACGAGTCGCGCGGTTCGCGACCCTCGATCCAGATGACGGTATCCCGCTGTGAGCCGGGCTCGCCTCAATTTATTTCTTGAACGCGAACATGCACGCAGGCTTGACGAACTCGCGGCGATGAAGGGGATCTCCAAATCTTCCATCGTTGCCGCGGCGCTCGCCTCCTGGCTGTCGCCCGACTCCGGCGATCAACGCGAGGCCGCAATGGCGAAGCGCCTGGATCGCCTGTCTCGGCAGTTCGAAAAGTTGGAACGTGATCAGGTCATCTTGATCGAGGCCGTGGCGCTCTACGTGCGCTACTTCCTCACAGTCAGTACGCCGGTGCCGGAAGCACACCAGGATGCCGCCCGCGCTCAAGGCAAGGCGCGGTACACGCAGTTCATCGAGCAGCTGAGTCGACACCTGATGAGGGGACAGAGTCTCATCAAGGACCTGCATGAGGAAATCTCCCCTGACGCCGACAGCTTCGTGAAGGTCGACGAAGCAGGAATGGCTGCGGAGACAAGCCCATGAGCGCGCTGCCCGGGAACTCGAGCTCTTCGCAAGCGACATCGCTCGATCGGCGAATTCGGATGCTGCGCACAGCGATGGGTCCCGAGATCACCCAGGCGCTCGAGGACCCGGACGTGGTTGAGATCATGCTGAATCCGGACGGCTCACTCTGGATCGATCGTCTCTCAAGCGGGCGCGCGCCCATGGGGATCAGCCTCTCGGCCGCGGACGGCGAGCGCATCATCCGGTTGGTCGCGGCTCACGTGCATACCGAGGTCCATCGCGGCAAGCCGCTGCTGACCGCAGAACTGCCGGAGACGGGCGAGCGCTTCGAGGGCGCGCTCCCTCCGGTGGCGCCTGGCCCAGCCTTTGCCTTGCGCAAGCGCGCGGTCGGTGTCATTCGCCTCAATCACTACGTCGCCGATGGGATTCTGACGGCGGCTCAAGCGGCGTTCCTCCGCCAAGCCGTGCGCGAGCGGTTGAATATTCTGATCGCGGGCGGCACGAGCACAGGCAAGACGACACTTGCCAACGCACTGCTCGCCGAGATCGCGAGCACCGGCGATCGCGTCATCATTCTCGAAGACACCGTCGAGCTTCAGTGTGCAAGCCGTGATCACGTGCCGCTGCGCACCCGTGCCGGCGTGGTCAGCATGGCGGATCTCGTGCGCACGACGCTCCGATTGAGGCCCGACCGTGTGATCGTCGGTGAAGTCCGGGGCGCGGAAGCGCTCGACCTGCTCAAGGCATGGGGCACAGGACATCCGGGCGGAATTGCCACCGTTCATGCGGGCTCCGCAGAGGGCGCGCTGTTCCGGCTCGAACAACTCATCCTTGAAGTGGCCGTGACTCCGCCTCGCGCGCTGATCGCGGAAGCCGTGAACATCATCATCTACATCGCCGGACGCGGCCGCGCACGACGCATCCAGGATATCGCCCGAGTGGTCGGCCACGACGATCGTGGCTACCGACTCGTGGCTCCGCCCCTCTCGCCTGATGTCGCCCACACCAACCCCGGAGAACCGTCGTGACACACATCCGCATTTCATTAAATACGCATCTACGTGAACGCCTTCTGTGGGGCCTCGCCCTCACGTTGCTCGCTGCGGTATCTCCCGCCGCACATGCCGCCGGTTCCAATATGCCCTGGGAGGCGCCACTGCAATCGATCCTCGATTCTATCCAGGGGCCGGTCGCGAAGATCATCGCCGTCATCATCATCATCGTCACCGGCCTGACCCTCGCCTTCGGCGACACGAGCGGCGGATTCCGGCGCTTGATCCAGATCGTCTTTGGTCTCTCGATCGCATTTGCCGCCTCGAGTTTCTTCCTGACGTTCTTCTCGTTCTCAGGCGGAGCGCTGGTCGGATGAGCGTAGCTATCACGGGCTTCGAGGTTCCGCTTCATCGGTCGCTGACGGAGCCGATCTTGCTGGGTGGTGCGCCGCGCACCGTGGCGGTCGCCAACGGGACGCTGTCCGCGGCTGTGGGTCTGGGGCTGCAGCTCTGGTTGCCCGGCATCGCGCTGTGGCTCATCGGTCATACGCTCGCGGTGTGGGGAGCCCGGGTCGATCCCCAGTTCATGCAGGTGTTCGCGCGGCACGTGCGCCATCGCGCGCTGCTCGACGCGTAAGGGAACGCAGTGCTTTACCTCAGCGAGTATCGCCAGCGTCCTCAACTGCTCGCCGACTGGCTGCCGTGGGCCGGGCTCGTCGCGACTGGGGTGGTACTCAACAAGGACGGCTCCTTTCAACGCACGGCACGCTTCCGCGGCCCAGATTTGGACAGCGCCACGGAGAGTGAGTTGGTTGCGATCTCCGCACGCCTCAACAACGCGCTTCGACGACTCGGCTCGGGCTGGGCGCTGTTCATCGAGGCGGAGCGCCGCGAAGCCGCGAGTTACCCGCAGTCCTCGTTTTCGGAACCCCTGTCGTGGCTCGTGGACGAGGAGCGTCGTGCCGCCTTCGAGCATGCCGGCAGTCACTACGAAAGCGTCTACCACTTGACGCTGGTGTACTTGCCGCCCGAGGAAGCGAAGGCACGCGCCGCGGCTCTGCTCTACGAGAATCGCAGGGACGAAGGAGTCGACTGGCGCACGCGGCTCACCAGCTACGTATCCGAGACAGAACGTTTCCTGGATCTACTCGACGGAGTGATGCCCGAGATTGACTGGCTCGACGATAGTGGGACTCTGACCTACCTCCACCAAACAGTCTCAATGAAACGGTATCGTGTTTCCGTTCCCGAGGTCCCTTTCCACCTGGACGCCTTGCTTGCAGACGAGCCCCTGACCGGTGGCCTGACACCGATGTTGGGTACGCATCACCTGCGTGTGGTGACAGTCAGGGGCTTTCCAACATCAACCTGGCCGGGGATTTTGGACGATCTAAATCGGCTGGGATTCGGCTATCGCTGGAGCACCCGGTTCCTGTGCCTGGACAAGTCGGAGGCCGAGAAGGAACTGACCCGGCTACGGCGGCAATGGTTTGCCAAGCGCAAGAACGTGGTCGCTCTGCTCAAGGAAACCGTCTTCCAGCAGACGACTCCGCTGGTTGACACGGACGCGGACAACAAGGCTCTGGACGCCGATGCAGCCCTGCAAGAGATTGGAAGCGACCAGGTGGCGTATGGCTATGTCACCGCCACCGTCACAGTCTTGGACCCCGATCCCACGGCGGCAGACGACAAGCTGCGCGCGGTCGAGCGAGCCATCCAGGGCAGGGGATTCATCACAATCCCGGAAGCGTTGAATGCGATCGACGCCTGGCTATCGTCGATCCCAGGGCACGCATATGCGAATGTGCGCCAACCCTTGATCTCGACCCTGAATCTTTCGCACCTGATGCCGGTGTCGGCCGTCTGGGCCGGACCAGAGCGTAACGCACACCTCAATGGTCCGCCGCTCATCGTGACCCGCACGGACGGCGCCACTCCATTCCGGCTCGTCACCCATCTCGGCGATGTCGGCCACACGCTCATCGTGGGTCCGACGGGGATGGGCAAGTCGGTCCTGCTCGCAACGCTTGCGCTGCAGTTTCGCCGATACCCTGGCTCCCGGATCTTCGCCTTTGACATGGGCCGCTCCATGCGCGCGACGGTACTCGGGCTCGAAGGCGAGCACTACGACCTCGGCACGGACGGTTCGATTGCATTCCAGCCCCTGGCTCGAATCGATCGAGAAAGCTACCGGACCTGGGCAGGAGAGTGGATTGAGGGGCGCTTGACCCGCGAAGGCGTCGCCGTCGGGCCGGCGGAGAAAGAAGCCGTATGGTCGGCGCTTGCAAGTCTCGCCAGCGCTCCGGTCGAGCAGCGCACGATGACGGGTCTCTCCGTGTTGTTGCAATCGAATGCGCTCCGCCAGGCCCTCCAGCCTTATGTGCTCGGCGGCGCTCACGGCAATCTACTCGATGCGGACCACGAGCGGCTCGGGAGCGCAGACGTACAGGGCTTCGAAATGGAGGAGCTGATGCACAGCAAGGCGGCGGCGCTGGCCGTCCTCCACTATCTGTTCGCACGACTGGATGAGCGTTTCGACGGCGCTCCGACGCTCTTGATCCTCGATGAGGCGTGGCTGTTTCTCGACGATCCGATATTCGCCTCCCGCATCCGGCAGTGGCTCAAGACGCTGCGGAAGAAGAACGTATCGGTTGTCTTCGCCACCCAGTCGCTGGCAGACATTCGCGAATCGACCATTGCGCCGGCCATCATTGAAAGTTGCGCGAGCCGGATCTTCTTGCCCAACCCCCAGGCGACCGAACCCCAGATCCGCGCGGTCTACGAGAGCTTCGGCTTGAACTCCCGGCAGATTGGCATAGTCGCCCAGGCGCAGCCGAAGCGCGACTACTACTACCAGTCCCGGCTCGGCAATCGAGTATTCGATCTCGATCTGGGTCCGGTGGCGCGCGCTTTCGTCGCGGCATCTTCCCCGGAGGACCAGCGCCACATCGATGACGTCCTCGAGAGCCGTCCACCTGACGGGTTCCCGGCCGCGTGGCTCCGCCACCGTGACCTGCGTTGGGCCGCCGATCTTGCCTCGTCATTTCCAACACCACCGGAGATCGTCCCATGAAGAAATCACTATTCGTCGCGCTTGTCGTCCTGTTCACGGGCCTTACATCCGTTGCTCATGCGCAGTGGGCGGTGTTCGACGGCGCGAACTTCTCGCAGAACATCCTGACCGCCGGGCATACGCTGCAACAGATCGAGAACCAGATCACCCAGTTGCAAAACGAAGCGACGATGCTCGAGAACGAGGCTCGAAATCTCAAGGGTCTGAATCTCAACACGCTCCCGCAGATTCTCAACCTCTTGAGCACCACGGACCTGCTCATCGCGCAATCGCAGGGTCTTGCTTTCAACGTATCGCGGATGAATCCGACGTTTGCGCGGTATTACCCACAGTCCTACGCCGCCGGCACCAGTCTCGCCCAGTTAACCGCGGATTCGCAGACGCGCTGGACTTACTCACGCAGCGCTGTTCAGACGGCCATGCAATTGCAAGCTCAGGCCACACAGAACGCAGCCGCCGACGAGGCCACCCTTTCAAGCCTCGTCAACCAGAGCCAGTCGGCCGCCGGTGCGCTGCAGGCGAGCCAGGCGACGAACCAGTTGCTTTCGCTGATCGCGCGCGAGCTGATGCAGGAACAGCAGCTGCGGCTCACGCAAGATCGTGCCGCGGCCCTCGCGCAGGCCTACCCGATCGCGGCGCAGACCGGCTCCCTCACCGTGCGGCAACAGTTCGTCGGTACTGGCGTCCAGTACACGCCACGAACGGTGAGCTTCTACAACGGCAACTAGAGAGGGGACTATGAACGATCTGTCGGTCATCGACCAGTTCCTGGGCGTCTTCTCGCAATACATCGATTCAGGCTTCGGCCTGCTGGGTGGCGAAGTGGCGTTCCTGACCGCGACCCTGGTCGTGATCGACATGACGCTTGCCGGATTGTTCTGGGCGATGGGCAGTGAGGAGGTGATCGCCAAGCTCATCAAGAAGACGCTGTATGTCGGCGCCTTCGCGTACATCATCGGCAACTTCAACACCCTCGCCGGCATCATCTTTCGGTCCTTCGCGGGGTTGGGTCTTCTAGCTTCCGGTTCCGGATTGACTCAGGCCCAGCTGCTGCAACCGGGTCGGCTTGCATCCGTGGGCGCCACCGCTGGGCAGCCGCTCTTGCAGCAGATCGGACAGCTGTCGGGCTTTCCCGAAGTCTTCTTGAATCTCGACAGCATCGTGGTGCTGTTTCTCACGTGGATCATCGTGATCGTGAGCTTCTTCATCCTGGCGGTTCAGCTATTCGTGACGCTGATCGAGTTCAAGCTGACCACGCTCGCCGGCTTCGTCCTCGTGCCCTTCGCGCTCTGGAACAAGACGGCGTTTCTCGCCGAAAGAGTGCTGGGAAATGTCGTCTCGTCCGGCGTGAAAGTCCTCGTCCTGACCGTCATCGTTGGCATCGGATCGACGATCTTCAGCCAGTTCCAATCCCCGTCGGGCACCGATCCGTCGCTGAACCACGCGCTCGCGCTCATGCTGGCATCGCTCACGCTGCTCGGTCTCGGTATCTTTGGCCCCGGCATTGCCACCGGCCTCGTCTCCGGAGCACCGCAACTCGGTGCGGGCGCCGCTGCGGGGACTGCGCTTGGCGTCGGAGGCCTCGCCGTGGCAGGGGGTGCAGCCATCGACACCGGCGGAGCGGCTGTCGCAGCCGGTTCTCGCTTGGCCGCACGCGGCGCTCTCGGCGCTGTGCGGGTTGGCAGCGGCGCCGCCGCAGCGTATCGCGCCGGAGCCGCCACTGCAGAGGGCGGCGGTGCACGAGCCTTCGGCGCCGGTGTTGCGAACGTCGTGCGCAGTGGCGTGCAGACGGCAGGCCAGCGAGTGGCAGCCGGCGCAGCCGCCGTGAAAGATCGAATCGCCGCTGCTGCCAGCGCTGGAACTACCGGTGGAGCGTCGACCGAGGGAGCTGCCGGAAGCGCGTCGAGCACGGCCGGCTCGACAGGTACGTCGGCCGAACCTCCTGCAGACGCCCCCGATTGGGCGCGACGACTTCAGCGCAGACAAAACATGGCTCAAGGTGCTTCAGCCGCCGCGCACGCCGTCCGTTCCGGCGACCACGGTGGCTCCGGTGCGAGCCCGTCTCTCGACGATCCTTCCAACGAATAGGGAGCGAAGTGATGCGATTCAAGCGACCAGGCGTGCGATACAGCGATACACCGGCGCCGGCCACGCCTTACCAGGCGGCGGCGCAGGTTTGGGACGAGCGCTTGGGGAGCGCCCGCGTGCAGGCCAAGAACTGGCGGCTCATGGCCTTCGGATGCCTCACGCTCGCGGTCTTGATGGCCGGGGGGCTCCTATGGCGCGCCGGGCAATCCCTCGTCACGCCTTACGTGGTGGAGGTCGATCGTCTCGGTGAGATCCACGCAGTGGGTGCGGCGACCACCCCTTACAAACCCGTCGATGCCCAGATCGCCTACCACCTTGCGCGGTTCATCACGGATGTGCGGTCACTGTCGATCGATCCCGTGGTCGTGCGAAAGAACTGGCTCGATGCCTACGGATACACCACGGATCGGGGCGCGGTGACGTTGAACGACTATGCACGTGCTCACGACCCATTCGCCCACGTCGGTGAGGATTCCGTGTCGGTGGATGTGACCAGCGTCGTTCGGATGAGCGACGCATCGTTTCAGGTGCGCTGGACCGAGCAGCATTACACCAATGGTGCGCTGTCGGGGACTGATCGCTGGACCGCCGTCCTCTCCATTGTCATGCAGCCGCCGCGCAATGAGCAGCAGGTCCGGCAAAACCCTCTCGGTATCTACATCAACGGTTTGTCCTGGAGTCCCGAAATCGACACGAGCGATGGAGCGAAGAAGCCATGAAGTTATCCGCACTCCCCACCTACATCTCTATTCTGACGTTGGTCCTCGCCGGCTGTGCGACATCGCGCAAGCCTCCGCCAACCATCTCACTCGAGGAGCCCGGCAAGGCTCAGCCGCTACCTGAGCCTCCGAAGCCCATCGCGGTGGTGGAAGTCCCGAAGCTGCTCCCACTGCCTGACCAGCTGAAGGTGGCACCCGCAACCCCTGACACACCGCCCGCGCCTCCGATGCCGGCGTCGCCAACCGGACGTGCGACTCCACAGGAGCGTGTGGAACAGGCCAACGCCGACGCGCGCGTGACGCCAGCGCCTGAAGGGTATGTCAATGCAATCCAGGTGTGGCCGTACTCGGATGGGGCGCTCTACCAGGTCTACACAAGCCCAGGGCGCGTCACTGTCATCGCCTTGCAGGCCGGGGAAGAGCTCGTCACCGTCGCCGCCGGAGACACGGTCCGCTGGATCGTGGGCGATACGACGAGCGGCAATGGGATCAGCCGCCGCGTGAACGTGATGATCAAGCCTACGCGCAGTGGCCTCAAGACAAACCTCGTCATCACGACCAATCGCCGGACCTACCTGGTTGAGCTCGCGTCCACGGAAGCGGCCTGGATGGCCTCGGTATCGTGGGACTACCCGAGGGATGAGCTCCTGGCCTTGCAAGCGCAAGCACAGTCCGCCGACGCGGCCGCGCCGGTCGCCACCGGAATGTCGCTGGATAATCTTCGGTTCCGCTACGCGATCACCGGTGCGAATCCGCCTTGGAAGCCGCTACGAGCCTTCGACGATGGTCAGCGCGTTTACATCCAGTTTCCGATCGGCATCGCGCAGGGCGAGCTACCCCCACTGTTTATGATCGGCACGCAGGGAGATGGGCAACTGGTGAACTACCGCTTCCACGCCCCGTATTACATCGTTGACCGCCTGTTTGGCGCGGCTGAGCTGCGACTGGGAGCCGACAAGGCGGCCGTCGTGCGTATCGAACGCACGGATGGCATCGCCGCACGGAACGGATCATGACCACGCCAGATTCCAGTCCCTCGCCGGCGCCGAAGGCGAGTCCCGACACTCTGGCGCTGCGAGCGCCACCGCGCCCGGTCATGCGCTTGAATCGCCGGACCTTGATTCTGGTTGCAACGGGATTGGCGCTGGTGGTGGCGATCTCGGCGATGTGGGCCTTGCAGCCCCGACACGGACGGCATGGCCCGGCCAGCGCTTCCGAGCTGTACAACGTGGACCGAGTGGCAAAAGCCGACAATCTTGATCGCTTGCCAGAGGACTACTCGAAGCTTCCGCCGAGACCCGCGCCCGTCGTCGCCCCAACGTCGCCGCCGCCCGAGCTGGGTCCGCCGCTACCCGGAGAACTGGGCGGTCCCGTGCTGAAGGCCAACGCCCCATCG
>Ga0182030_10023890_pt1 | contig 11269 bp, 12 predicted proteins | sample 812S3MmetaG_FD_121299 | JGI IMG/M metagenome (GOLD analysis project Ga0182030, IMG submission 121299) | Permafrost microbial communities from Stordalen Mire, Sweden - 812S3M metaG (Illumina Assembly) | ecosystem: Environmental > Terrestrial > Soil > Wetlands > Permafrost | place: Sweden...
CGCGAGAGCGATCCCGTCTGGATCGCAGTCGCGACGCTGAGTCGGCAGCGAATTAGATCTGTACCTGCAGTTTGTTCTCAACTTTTGTCACGCCCGGAGCAGCCCACGCTGCGAGACCAGCGTCATCTTTTTCCCGCCACGAGTGAACAGTTCCCTGAAGGACGACAGCGGAATCGTCAACATTGATCCTAATGTCCTTCGCATCCAGTAAAGCCTGACGCTGGAACGCGCTTTGGATCTTTTGCTTCACATCGGTGGCTTGGACCTCAGACCGCACTTCAATATCGTTGAAGACGCCCTTAACCCCCAACAAGTAGCGCACAGCGCTCTCCGCCACGGATTTTTGATAGCCGTATGGCACGTGACCCGAGAGCGTGATCCAACCCTGCTTAACGACCGCTTTTATGTCGCTCGACTCCAAGGCGAAATGCCACTTGAGCGCGTTCGCGGCCGCGGAGGCGATATCCGTGTCCGAACGCTCGCCGGGCTTCGGAAGCTTGACCTCGATGTCGTTGGCGATCGCTCGGACGCCCGCGACCCGCTTGGTTACCTCTTCTGCCGACCAACGGTCGGAAAAATGCGGCACCGATCCTTGTAGTGTCACCACGCCGCCGTCGATCTTTACGAGGATGCCCTTCTCATCCACGCTGGGATCCCAACGGAGTTCATTTTCGACATCGGTACGAATGTTCATATCGGTTTTCATAGGCGCTCCTTAAATGTTCTCGTAGAAAAGTGCGTAATGCACCAGTTGATTATTGATTAAACGCCCATGTTTACCATCCGTAGTTGCCGTAGTGCCTTTCGCTTCGATGGGCGCCTATTTGATCAGGGTAATCACCTAACGTCTCCGTGTTTCCGCCGATACCGGCGACGGGCGGCGCTGTCTACCCTGGGCAGACCAATCCTGTGCAGGGACATTGCCATGGGCATGCCAAGCGTTGAGCCTTTGCTGGAAGATAAAGCGGAATTTACGCCGGCGGATATTCTGCGTCCGGCCGCTTTTCCTCACCCCGTCACGGAGTTGCGGGTGCAGCAGACCAACCTCTCCTGGATAGTCCTGACGGGGCCCTACGCTTACAAGATAAAGAAGAGCGTGGCGTTCAGCTTCGTAGACCAGTCCACGCTTCAACGACGAAATGCCCTCTGCGAGGAGGAGCTTCGCCTCAATCAACGTTTGGCCAGCAATCTTTACGAGGCGGTCGTTCCAATCACGAGACTGAACGAGGAAGTGACGGTCGGCGGTCACGGCGAGATCGTCGACTATGCGGTGAAGATGAAGCAATTCGAAGCGGCCGATGAGCTCTCAGCCCTGCTTAAGGCGCAGGCGGTCGATGCCACAGAACTGGCGGATCTAGGGGTCCGGCTTGCGGATTTTCATTTGTCTTTGCCGAAGGAAGAGAGCGCTGGGGAACTGCGAGCGACTCAGCAACTGCACGACGCAGTGCTGGGGAGCCTGGCCACCGTGCTGTGTCATCTTGATGAGGGTACACGATGCGCGGAACTAGGCGCGCTCGTCGACTGGATCCATGATTTCTTTCACGACTCGCTTCTTGTATTAGGCCAGCGCGAAAGGGACGGACACATTCGCGAATGCCATGGGGACTTACACGCAGGCAACATCGTTCGTTGGGGCGGTCAACTGATCCCCTTCGACAGCCTCGATTTTGATCCGAAGCTGCGGTGGATCGACACGATGAACGACGTCGCGTTTCTCTTCATGGATCTCTCATCACACAATCGTCGCGACCTGGCATTTGATTTTCTAAATGCCTATCTTTCACGAACGGGCGACTATGATGGCGTTCGACTGCTGAACTTCTATTCCATCTATCGAGCGCTGATTCGCGCGATGGTGGATTTGCTGTCCGCTGAGAATCTAGCGACAGACCGTGACACCTACCGGCAGCGGGCACGCCTTCGCTTGAATACCGCAACGGGGTTGCTCGATGCGAAGGATCCCGCGCTGATCATCATGCATGGGCTTTCCGGGTCGGGAAAATCCTTTGTCAGTGCGCTCATTGCAGAGCAACTCGGTGGCGTGCAAATTCGTTCCGATGTCGAGCGAAAACGACTGCAGGCCGGGAGCGGCGCTACTGCGATCCATACCGAGGAATTCAATCAGCGCACCTATGCTCGCCTATACGAGAGTGCGCAAAGCTGCCTGCAAGGAGGGGTGACCGCGATCGTGGACGCGGCCTTTCTGGAAGCGCGCAATCGAGATCAGTTCAAGGCATGGGCAGACTCCCACGGCATTCCCTTTCTCATTGTCTCCTGTGAGGCAGAGCTGTCGGAACTCGAGTCACGAATAGAACGCCGAGGCGCTTTGGGCGTCGATCCGTCGGATGCCGACCTTGAGGAGCTGCGCCGACAGTTCAGGGTCTGGGTACCCATCGGCATGGGCGACACACGTCGGGTGGTCACGATTAATACCATGCGACCCGGGGCGGTACAGGAGGCGCTGCCCAGGCTGAGGGCAACACTGCGTCAGTGCCAGGTCGCCGAGTGATCGCCATTACGGAGATGATGCAATGAAAAGCGACGAAGAACGCGCAGGCCGCCGCAGTGACTCGGAATTGCAACATGCTGTCATCAATTCACTGTGCTGGTTATTCGAAGACGGCTCGACCGATATCGCGGTATCCGTCGTTCGGGGTCGCGTGACCTTGCTTGGCAGGGTTCAATACCCTTCACAACGCCCAGCCGCTGAGGACAGCGCGCGAGCGCTTTACGGAGTGACCGACGTCATCGATCAATTGGTGGTCGCCCCGACCCGGCGGCTCGCCTCGCAAGAGACAGACCACCGAATTTCAGTCAATGGCGCAGCCGCATCCTAAGCCTGGACGCGGCCATGATGGGCCAAACTGAAAATGCCAGTCGACCGGGGCGCGTGGTCGAGAGGCTCGGAAAGACCCGACGATGTTTGACACGGCATGCAGACAGTTGAGCGCCGTCGCGAACGTTGATGCTTAAGGACAATCCCTTCCGACACGGCAGGCAAGTTCCACGAAGTCACCCGTTCGGAGGCCAGCCGCATTGGCTGCATCGGTGTCCAGAACCAATTCAAGGTTGTAGCCTGGCGCGACTCGCACCAGGACATTTCGGAGACATTGAGGCCGCCTCCGATTCGCGCTCTGAGTGGAAACTTCCACAAAATCGCGATCGGCTAGGCCGAGACGTCCCGCCTCTGCCGGATTCATGCGCACATGGCGACGTGCGCATATGACTCCGGTTCCGAGAGCCACCTGCGATCGCGGTCCCTCCAGTGTGACTCCCGGTGTACCGATCAAATCACCCGACTCCCGTACCGGTGCCCGGATGCCCAAGATCAGCGCGTCGGTCCGCGAGATCTCAATTTGGTTTACCCTGCTGGGCGGTCCTACGACCGGGATCCTTCGCAATCGGCCCTCAGGGCCGATCACGGTGACCGTCTCCAGCGTCGCATATTGATCCTCTTGGAGCACGGGACCGCTCGGATGCAGCCGATATAGATCACAGAACAGCTGTTCGATCACTGCGCCGGTCAACCGTGCATGGTGGCCTGCCACCCTTACCCGGATACTAATCGGCAATGCCTGCCGTGAGCTCATCACTCGTCCAAGATCACGCTCGGGCTTCCGTAGCGAGGAGGAGACCCAGTTGTTGGCTTCATGAGGGCCTATCTGACTGCCAGTCGGTGTCATATGCCTAATTCCTCAATCAAAGTTGTTCTGACGATTTGGCGGGGGATTCTTGGCGAATGCGAAAAGCCAGTTTCTCTTCACCGCCTCAGGTTGCACGAGTCAACCCGCGTAGCTTAAAAGGCGCAGGCCTCACCGAGAAAGCGAGCATCCACTTCGTTCTCGGCGGCCAACCAATCATCGAGTTCACGGCCTGGCGCAAAGCCGCGCCGCGCCGCCATTTCGTACGCCATGGCGGCGATGCTCGCGCGACGATCGAATTGAACATGCCGTACGGCAAGGGCCATCGCAATGTTCGAGGGACGTGTCGCCGGACGATCTGGCGCCGATCGATGCGATAACTCAATGGTGTTGGCGTTCATACGTCCTCCTGAAAATAAAACGCTCTGGCAGGAACTGACGATAAGACGAGCGGTGATCTACGCCTATCCGTAAGGCTGGCAATCATATAGGGACTGGTCACAGCGCATCGACGTCGGCCAGCAACACCGAGGCTCGGGAATTCGCGGCAGCGGAGAACTCGGCAGTCAACCGCGATCTCTCATGACACGGCGCGCGATGTCTTTTGGCCACTACGCACTGCCCTTGGCGGATGCTCCCATCAGGAAGCAGGGATCTTGAAGAATTCGCGCACCTTCGCGGCAATCTGCCGATCCGTGAGTTTGTCGGCCGACTCTATGCCAGCAACCCGGGACCCAAGATGTTTGCTTTCCAAGCGGTGCTTCAACTCGCCTTTTGCTTCTCCTGGACCAAAAATGAAAAGGACCGGCGCCTGAGCGGTCTTGGCGATTACCGCGTCGTAATAGGTATTCAAATGTTGGGTTAGCGCATGCTGACGCTTGTCATCCGCCGGCACCTGCAGCGCCTCATAGGGGCCCTTGAGCGGTGAGTCTCCGGTGCGCTCGGGATGTTTCTCGACATTCGACAATACGGTGTCGATATCCTCGCCTTCAGGCCGCTCGCTCACGATCACCGCTTTGCGATGGTCAATCCAGATACCGATCTTACTCATCAATGTTCTCCTCGAGGAAAAAAGGCAGGCATCGCTGATATCAACGCAGATAGGATTCAATGGCGTAGCGACGCATCATACAGTGGCTATTGAAAGCTGGCATTCTTGGTAATGGCGCCTTTCATGACGCAGCCTGCGTCCCCCCACGCTTAAGAGGCTGCGCCTGCCGACTCAAGCCGCCGCTGCAGCGGCCGGCTTCATCGCCGGTTTCTTAGCGGTAGCTGTGCCCCGAACCAACATCACCGGAACCGTCGCCCCACGCACCACCTGTTCGGCATCGCTTCCCATTGCTAACCGGAATAAGCCGCGACGACCATGAGTGCCCATCACGATGAGATCGGCGTGCCACTCCTTGGCCTGCTCGAGGATCAACTCTGCCGCGACACCGCCGATGGATTCCAACATGACGCGGGTCGGCCGAATACCTTGAGCGAGCGCGACCTTTTCGGCGGCATCCAGAATTTCCTTCCCGCCCTGACGCAGCGTCTCGAATAAATTGTCGTTGAACTGTCCCGGAACCCACGTGTAGTCCAATACGAATTCGTTCACGATGTGCATCACGCACAATTGGCTACCGTGAATCTTGGCGAGACGCACGCCTTCGTTTAAACCGACCGTAGAGGTCTCGCTCCCGTCAACCGGGACCAATATCTTGCTGTACATGGGAATCACTCCTGATGGTTGTAAACATCCCACCGTAAGACAAATATTCTCGCGGCGTTCGATTGCTTCGGTGTATTTCTAACATTCCGCTGCTCATTCGGAACTTGGGGCTTACCGAAAGCGATTGCGGTCTGTGCCTACGAGGCAGCCTCATTCTCCCAGACACGAAGGAGTGCCGAGCGTCGCTCCATAAAGTCTCGTAGTAGCCGCCGGCGGCGAATTGCAGCCCTCGCGCGCAGCGCTTTGATTGTGCGGCGATACCGGCCGTGTCGGCGCAGCACTTCTCGCAGGCTTTGAAAATCCTGCAATCTGCCCAAAACCTCCTGCAGGCCGGCCAGACCCGCCAACTCTTCCTCCCGGATGCGCGCGGTACCGCGGACTTGCAGCTCCTCTGAGGCGTAGCGCAAAATCTTCACCTTGCGTCGTAGCCGATGCAGTGCTTCTGAGCCCGACTTGCACTTCAGGAGGCGCGCACGCAACCGTTTGCGGCGACGACTTAAGCGCACCGCACCTGTGACGTTCATCGGCGTAGCCCTCAAACCCTCGGCGCGCAATCGAGTGATGAGGCGCTGACCGCCGAGCGAAGTGAGCCACTCCGATTGCATCGCGAACACCATACGGGCCCGACGGGTATTAAGGGCGAGCTTCAGAGCCTTGATCGCATCACCGTGTCCTTCTTGTGATACAGGCGAGAGCCTGTCGATCGACCGCTGCGCGACATCGATGTCGCGTATTTGGCCGAGCTTCCTTGTAACGCGTTTGAGCGCTGGCACGTAGTCGCGCGATAGCTCTTTGGGCAGGTCCTGCTTGAAAACGGTAAGGATCGCACGTACTCGACGAGCGGCGCTGCGAGCCTGGTGCACGTTGTTGGGTGTCGCATGACTCTGCAATGCTTTGAGCTTTAATGCGACTTGCCATTGCAGGCGTGCCACGCACTGGCTTAAGGACTCGCTGGTACCGCGCGCTCGCCCAGCGGTAATTACTTCGACAACACCCCTGCGGCTATCCCGAATGGGCATGAAGGAGCTAGCCGCTTCTCAACACTAAAAGGTCGCAGGGCAGATGATCGAGCACGCGAGCCGCCACGCCGTCGTGAAGCAGCGGAGTCGCACTTCCCGGGGAATCTGCGCCGATCACAACGATATCCGCGTGTGCCCGCGCGGCGATTTGGGGCATGTAGGTGGCGGCAATTCCCATGTCCACGTGCAGATGGTGCGCGTGGATGCGGCAGCCTCGCACAAACTCGGACACTTGCGCATACTGCCGCTCCCGTTCCTCGCAGTCAGTTTCCACCATGAACGCTGCGGGTGCCAACGGGGCGCTGCGCGGGCCGCTCACGATGGCTTGAACTTTGGCGTGCGGGCGATAGGCGTGAACGACGTGGAGCACGCCCTCAAGAAGCTGCGTGAGGCGAAACGAAGTGTCCAGGATCTTCGGGTCACGACGCAAGGATTCGCTATCTTCCCCGCTGGGATCGATCGCCGCGAGCACCACCGGGAAACTGTCCCAATCCCTGGACTTGGTCAGCAAAATCGGTACAGGGCAGTCGTTGATCAAGTGCCAGTCGGTGCTTCGGCAAAACAAACGCGATGACAACCGGTGGCGGTGCGTGCCCTTCACCACCAAATCGGCGCCGCACGCCTTAATATGGTCGAGCAGCGCGCGATGAAGGCACGTTCCCCGGATGGCACTCTTATCCACATGAACGCCGCCCGCAATGAGCGGCGTTCCCAATTTTTCTAACAGCGCAAGTTCACGCTCGTCTGACTCCACACGCTCGTGCCCCGTGATGCGCTGACAAGCGAGCAGTTCAACCTCTGCGCCCAGGCGGCGGGCCAGTGCTCCGCCTTTGGTCACCGCGGCTTGGGGCGCGGCGGCCGTCGGGTCCACCACCACCAGTATTTTTCGAATCGCGCTCACGGACGAGCGCCATACTCGTGAGTGCACTGGATGGATTTCAGATATGCCGCCAAATGTCTGACCCGCCGAATCGAATGAGCATGGGCGGTCCGGTCGTCTGCCTCCCGACCGGTCAAATCCGGAACCTCAGCTTTAAGGAGACCAGTTTGCAGGGTCGTCATACTGTTACACCACATGAGACATGGTTCAAGTTCGGCCACTTGAGCTCGGCCGCCATCAGCACGCCAACTGCCATACCGAGGTTCCCCCGCGATCGTAGTCGAGGATTTGGTCGTGGGATATTAGGGGGTCTCGCGCGGAATTACGTACTGTCCTCAAGCGACTCGACACGACGGTCCACAAAGTAACGCAGTGTTTACCGGAAACATTGGCTACTATCATATTCATAAGGAGCGCAATAATGAGCGCCAGGAAACAATGAACGCTAACGTGGAATCTGACGCGCACTCACGCTCGAAGAACTCGCTCGAGGCACGACTGCTGCGCCGCCTCCTGCATAGTTTGGGTAATCCGCCCATCCAGTTCCACCTGCTATGGTCGGGCGAACAGGTGACGCCAAAGGCAGTCGGGCACATTGAGCACCTGCGGATCGCGGATCGCCGCACACTGCTCGGGCTGCTCTACGACGCCCAGATGCGCTTCGGCGATGCCTACGCTTCGGGCCAAATCGAGGTTGAAGGCGACCTGGTTAGGTTTATGGTCACGCTGTTTCAAATCTTTGCTCCTGACGTGCGCGAGTCAACGCTGAGTCGCATTGCCCGCTGGTGCCGCCGGCCTCTGCGCAACACCCTCGCGGGTTCGCGCGACAACATCCATCGACATTACGACATCGGCAATGAGTTTTATGCGTTATGGTTGGGGGGAACAATGGCATACACCTGCGCTTATTATCAGAGCGCTCAGGCCAGCCTCGAGCAAGCGCAGATTGCAAAAATGGAGCACGTCTGCCGCAAGCTGCGACTCGGTGCGGCAGATTCGGTGGTCGAAGCCGGCTGCGGCTGGGGCAGTCTCGCATTGCACATGGCGTCGCGCTATGGTGCCAGCGTGCGGGCGTACAACATTTCCCGCGAGCAGCTCGAATTTGCGCGTTGGCGGGCCCGCGAGCAAGGACTCGAACACCGGGTCGAGTTCGTCGAGGACGATTATCGCAATATCTGCGGATCCTACGATGCCTTCGTATCGGTCGGGATGCTCGAACACGTCGGCCGCGAGCACTATCCTGAACTCGGCCGTGTTGTGCGCAGCGCGTTGAGGGCGAATGGTCGCGGATTAATTCATTCCATTGGCCGAAACCAACCAGGAGCGCTGCATCCATGGATTGAGCGACGCATCTTCCCGGGCGCCTACGCACCATCGCTCGGCGAAATGACGCAAATCTTCGAGCCCTCCAGCTTGTCCGTACTGGACGTTGAGAATCTTCGGCTACACTACGCGCGAACGTTGCGCCAGTGGCTGGAGCGCTACGAGGATAAGACCCCAGAGGTGGAAGCGATGTTCGATGAGCGGTTCGTGCGCATGTGGCGGCTGTATCTGGCGGGGTCCATTGCTGCATTCGAGACCGGCACCCTGCAGCTTTTTCAAGTGCTGGTGACCCCATATAACAACAACGACCAACCGCTTACGCGCGAATATATGTATCCCCTATAAGCGGCATTCCCATGCGAAATGTCGAAGTCATAGTGGTCGGGGGCGGACCCGCCGGGTCTAGCGCCGCCGCACGTCTCAAGGCTGCCGGCGCGGATGTGATCATCCTCGACAAGGAGCGCTTTCCCCGGCACAAACTGTGCGCCGGATGGATCACGCCGCAGGTGATGACGGATTTGCAGCTGGAGGTCAATGACTATCCGCATGGCTTTCTCAGCTTCAGGCGCCTTCATTTTCACGTGAGGGGCCCGAGTGTCGCCCTGCCGTGCGTTCAGCACTCAATCCGTCGTTTCGAATTCGACGCTTGGCTGCTGGGACGTTCCGGCGCTGAGGTTGCGCAGCACACTGTCAGGGATATACGAACGAACGGCGGTTACTATGAGATCGATGAACGCTTCCGCTGTCGTTACCTCATTGGCGCCGGCGGGACATCCTGTCCGGTGCGGCGGTCGTTGTTCGGCGAGGAACTACAGCGAACCCGGGCACTGCAGACGGTCACGCTCGAACTCGAGTTTCCCTGGGATTGGCGGGACGCGGATTGCCATTTGTGGTTCTTCGAGCACGGTCTGCCGGGCTACAGCTGGTATGTCCCCAAGGCATCAGGCTGGCTGAATGTCGGCGTGGGGGGCATGGCGACACGGCTCAAGCGGCTGGGCGAGAACATTCGGCAGCACTGGTCGTATTTGGCCGCCAAATTGCAGCGCCAGTTTGGGATCGACGTACCCCTCGAGCCCGCCGGCTACAGCTACTATGTGCGGGCCTTTGGCGAGCCGATGCGCATCGGCAATGGATTTCTGACCGGTGATTCCGCCGGCCTCGCCACCCGCGACCTGTGCGAAGGGATCGGTCCCGCCATCCGTAGCGGCCAGCAGGCCGCCGACGCCATCCTAACCGGCGCCGAGTACACCCTCGATGGCATCGCAGGGTCAAGTCTGGGCGGCGGATTGATCAGTCATTGCATGGATTGGGCGTTCACACGAGGGGCAGGCCGGTCGAGCGCTCCTAAGCAACCTATGGCTGGCGATGCGCACGGTTTGAATTCATCTTCCCCGTCAAGGTATAAGGATCAACGCCGTTGAACGCATATGACGGAGGGACCATCCACGCTGCTCGTGATCAAGGCTTGCCTACAATGGAACGACACCGCGCCGGACGAACGGGCTGGCTACGCGCAGGAGTGCTTGGCGCGAACGACGGAATCGTTTCAACATCGAGTCTGCTGCTCGGTGTCGTCGCCGCGCATGCGACTCATGGCGGCGTGTTGGTGGCAGGAGTCGCTGCCCTGGTATCCGGCGCAATGGCGATGGCAGCCGGCGAGTACGTGTCTGTGCAGTCCCAGAAGGACAGCGAACAGGCTGACCTCGAACGGGAGCGTTTGGAACTCAAAACCGACAACAAGGGCGAGCATAAGGAGCTCGCATCCATCTACGTCGCCCGGGGTCTCGATCCTGATCTAGCGAAACAGGTCGCCGAGCAGTTGATGAATCATGACGCGTTGGGCGCGCATGCGCGCGATGAGCTCGGCATTTCGGAGACCCTCCGCGCGCGACCGATTCAGGCTGCATTGGCATCAGCTGGCAGCTTCTCGGTTGGAGCATCGATGCCGCTTCTGGTCACCATCATCGCTCCCACGGGAGTTTTGGCCGTTCTTCTTTCGGGAACCTCGCTGGTATTTCTTGCAGTTCTGGGCGGACTAGCGGCACGCGTCGGTGGGGCCAAAGTGATCACGGGCGCAATTCGCGTTACCTTCTGGGGCGCCCTCGCCATGGCATTGACTACAGGCGTCGGGGCGCTGTTGGGAGCGGTTGTATGAGCGCAGCAATTGCCGGCAACTCCGCGACCAGGCGCTTGTAGTTCTGTAGAGGGGATTGGATCGCGCTCGAGATCATTAACATTCAGTACGGCTTCGGTTGGAAGTGTTGCGACTGTAATCGAGTATGTAGGCGGTCAAGGCAGTCGCAGCAAAAGTGCACACCCAGAAGAAGAAGAAGACGAGGCCATAGATCGCGGACGGGTCCAGCAGCCAGTACGGAATGTGGTCCAACACCCACGGGTTGATATAAGAAAAGAACACGCCTACCTCGACGATGGCTGCCAGAAACGAAGTCCATAGCGACACCCCGATGCGCTCTTTGAGGCGCGACCATGTGCCCCTGGCGGACGCGCCCATCACGGCGCCGGCGCTCTGGCAGTGATCGCCGACGCGTGCGCAGTGGCAGGGGTCGGACCGACCGGCGGACATCCACAGCCACCATCGTGGCAACGGATTGTTGTATTCAGTGAGAGCCTCATCCCACACATGGGTCGTTTCCTGAGGATTAACCTTCGTGCTCCCGAACTCATGTCCTTC